>Ga0335072_10001827_pt1 | contig 33839 bp, 35 predicted proteins | sample Lox_Sample_21_FD_206725 | JGI IMG/M metagenome (GOLD analysis project Ga0335072, IMG submission 206725) | Soil microbial communities from Loxahatchee National Wildlife Refuge, Florida, United States - Lox_Sample_2.1 | ecosystem: Environmental > Terrestrial > Soil > Wetlands | place: USA... | reverse complement strand
GGACCTGCTTGAACAGCCGGAAGGTGTGCTCAAGATCAAAACGGCGCAGGAACGCCTTCCACAGGCGGTCCACCTCACCAGGAGCTGCGGCGGTCCGGGAGGACCACAGCCACATGGGCTTAGGGGAACGGTCACCGGGCAGGTGATCGACCTGCAGGCGGATCAGGGTTCCCTCGATGACTGGCAGCGGGCCGTCGTGATCGAGCCAGGCGGCACGGTGGGTGAGGCGGGGGTGCACCCGGTCCCACGCGGCTGCCACCGCTGTCCCGTACCGGGAAGTCACTGTGGTCGTAGTGACCTGCGGGTCCGGGCACGCCGCCGGGTCGGCGAGGGCCAGCTCGCGGCCGTGCTTGCGGGGCCGGCCCATGGTGCCGGGCTGGCGCGCCGGCACGGGCATCCGCATCACCCGGTCTGAGCGCAGCCGCCCGAGCAGTTCCACGGGCAGGTCCGCCAGCAGCCAGGCGAGCCGGGTCACGTCGTAGCCGGCGTCGAAGACAACCAGGATCCGCGGATCACCATCGCGCCAGTGCCCGGCCCCGGCCAGCCGGGTGATGACCTCGCGGACCTGGGCGGCGGTCACCTCAGTCTCGTCATCATCAGGGCCAAGGCGCACGGCGTCCAGCACCGCGGTCCACGAGGTCCGGCCCGGCTCCAGCGCCGCGATCACCGAGTACGGCCAGCCCGGGATCATCTGCGCCTGCCCCTTCCCGCGGCCATAGACATGGCAGAACAGCCGCTCCGCGCTGGTGGCCGCGCCGGGCCGCAGCCAGTTACTCACATCGGCCGCGAGCACCAGGCGGCCATCCGCGGCGCGCGGTAACGGCAGCCCGGCCAGTGACCGCCGCAGCCGCGCCACGTCGATCCGCCCGTGATTCACCGCGTCATACAACGCGCCGTGGCCACGCCGGTGCTCTGGCGCCAGCGACAGCCCCGCCAGCGTCTTCACCGGCCCGTCCGCGCACAGCACCGCATCAACGAGTTCGGACAGCTCATCGGCACGCGCGGTCAGGCAGGCATGGAACTCCCGGCGGAACCGCGACAGCACGGCGAGTGACCCCCCGCCGGCATCTTCTGGCAAGCTGTCCATCACGGCCTTCGCTGGCGATCATGAGTCCTCAGCGAGAACACATGATCACGCGCAGGCCGCATTCACCCGCGGCGACACGCCGGGCACACCCGCGCAAGACCAGCAAACCGCCTGATCCGCCCGCCCAGCAGGCTGCCCGGCAAGCTGAGCCCGGCGCACCGCCTGCCTGCCGGTTCGCGCTAACCGGCAACCGCCAGGAACTCGAAGTTCCCGCGGCCGGCCGTGCGCTCCAAGGTGCGGATGACGGCGCGCGGATCGTCATACGGCCCGCAGATATACAGCGGCTTGCCGTCCTTACCGAAGGTGATGATGCCCGGGCCGGTCCACGAACCGAGATGCCCCGCGGCGGCGGCAAAGTCAGGGTGCGGGTCAAAGCCCAGACTGCGCGCGTACTCCACCGAACCGAACACCACCTCGCGAGCCAGCTCGACGGGCACCTCAACCGGATCACCGCCGTATCCGGAGAAAAAGTCGCGGACGAAACCATTCAGGACAAGATCGTCCATGATTTCCGGGCCGAGGGCGTTTTTCACCCCGAGGCAGTAGACGTCGGCCAGGTAGCCGCAGACAGAGACCTTGCCATGCCGGTGCCTGCGAGCCACCAGCACTGCGGCCAGGCCGCCGGTCCCGGCGCCCGGATCCTCGTGCAGCGGCCATCCGGGATGATCGCCGACGCTCAGGCCAGTACTCCAGGACGGGCTGATCCAGCAGCCGGCCAGCGCGGGCCCGGGCGACCCGGCCTGCGCCGCGACAGCCGTTGCGCGGACCAGGCGCTCCGCCTCGGCAGGCCTGATCCCAAGCGCACGGGCGATCTGCTTCGGGGTCAGCCCCCGTTCCCGCAACAGGCGTACACGTTCGAGGCGCTCATCGGGCTGCACGGGAACCGATCGTAGGCCACGAAGACCACCCCAGCCCCCCGAAGCCCGGCACACCCGCAGAGTCAGAACAACAAGCCCACATCAGCGTGATCGAAGCCGCAGGTTAAACGGCAAGCTAGGTCGCTCAGCGCAGCATCGAGGGACTCTGGCCGTGCGCTGAGCCCCTGCTGAGACAACGGGGCATGCTGCGCGGCCGCGTAATCCCCGCCAGGCTCCAAGTCGTCTGCGAACCGAGTGAGGACATCGGCGGCCAGACGGAAATCCATCGAACCGGCCGCATCTCCACGCAAGCTCTCCCAGGCCTTTGCCTTGGCCCGGCGGATCAGCTCGTACAGGTCACCCGTGCTGTCACGAAACGCGGCCGAGGTGAGCAGGCTCGTTATCTCCTTCGCAATCTGGTCAACGGAGAGGTCCAGCCAGGACTGCATGGAGGCTGGATCAAAGTCCCGCATGACCTGGCGCCAGGTCGGGAAGTCGTGGCTGACGGTGCTTGTGATCCGCGGCCAGTAGTACGTATCCAGGGCCGACAGCGTGATCGCCAGGGACCGCCACGTGGCCAGGGCTTCCACCGTCAGCGCATTCGGCCGCGCGGCGTCCGGCAGTCGCCAGGTCACCGTATGGCCATCCCGATCGCCGTCGAGTTTCGTGACGAATGACATCGCCACGTCCAGGCCGAGCAGCTGGTGGCGTGAATACAGATACGCCGTCGCGACGGACGGCCAGAGAGTGCGCTGGCGCTCATGTGGCCACGGCTCGAAGCCGACAGCGGCCGGATCGACTGCCCGGCCCTCGGCTGCGCCGCGGAGCAGCTCGCCGATGACGGTCGTGTACACCTGCTGAGCTGTCCGACTCCCGGAGATGTCGATGCCGGGTGCGCCGGCGACGGGCTCAAGGTCGACCCGGAAGAGCGGCACGAGCACGCGACACCGGTGCAACTCCTCCAGGACCTGTTCGTTCACTGGCGGAATGAGGCCACGCGCAACTCGGCTCCGTCGCTGCTCACCGAGCTTGACGAACTCACTCGCGGTCAGCAGGCCGACCTGGCTGAACGGATACGGCAGCGACAGCAGATCCAGGCTCGACCTTATGGTGGCGGCACTCGCGCTCGCGACGGTCGGGTGCTCGCGAGGGGGCGTCCCACTTCCGGATGCGCTACTGCTAGCGGTCATATGACGGTCCGCCTCTCGGCGGCTCGCCAGGCGAACGGCTGAATAGTCACGACTGCATCAGACATCGAGGAAGTACGCAGGCGAAGTCGGCCAAGGTACGGCCTTGCCGTGCAGCCTGACCCCCAGACGGCCGTCAGAATCGGCACGCCGAGCGTACGACCGGGCCACCTCCTCCCACCCGCCCTCCTGGCTCAAACCAGGCAGGAAGACCGTGAATTCACCGATGGTGACGGCGACAGCAGCCAGCTCAGGCGGATCGCTCACGACAAGGATGCCGCGTCGTGTGCTAGGCGTGCTCGGATCTCGGAACAAGTACGGCTTGATGATCTGCACGTCGGGAGCCCGCGATTGCTCTCGGATGGGGGTTAGGGCCGGCCGCAAGATGTACGTCCAGCCCAGCCCCGCGAAGGCAGCCAGGTACGCGGCACGGATCAGGGACAGCCTTGCCCGAGCATCGTCGAACGATGTGTGCACCGTTACCGATAGTCCCGGTCCGGGGTTATTTGACCCATACGCGCTGACAGCTGCCTCGAACTCGGCGGCTACCGTTGGCGCGTTCTGCTGCGGGATGCCAACGAACAGCAGGCCGCCATTGGTTATTCGCGCCTTCCCGCGCAGCGGGATGCCGTTGGCGTGCGACGTGGCCTTGACCCACTGCTCGGTATCGATGCCGCGCGCTAGAGAGTCGCCAAGCGTCTGCACAGCGGCGTGGGCGTCCAGCTCACTGCCGGCAGTGTTGTTGCACCATTTGCATGTCAGCAGCATCGGCCGCCCACCGAGTGCCTTTGGGGGGACATCCTCGATCGTCAGCACACGGCTAGCGACGGCGTTGGGGGCGTACAGCCCGAGACAGCACGGGCAGGCGTACCACTGGCCGGGGGTAGGCAGCTCGTCGGCGCGGCCAGCCCGCTCCAATGCTCGGCGAAGAGCCGTGGCACCCTCGTGGAACCAGCGCTGGCGCTTGTCCATACGGAGATGATCACACCCCGCCAGCCCGTCGCGCTCCTCGTTTATTCAGTCGTCCACCCTGGCAAGGGCAAAGGTCGGCGCGCCCCGTAGCAAGTCACGCATGGTCCGTTGTGGATGAACCCAGCTACGACTCCGCTCGCGCCAATGAGCACCTTCCGGTTCTGTCCGTTCGTGCCTTGCTTGACGTCTACCGGTTGCACATGCTGCCGGTCCTCCTGTCCCCGGCCGACCATCGACATGTAGGCCAGCGGAATGTCCAGAGCCCAGTAGGCTGCAGCGTGGCCGCTCTCGTGCGAGGCGATCTACTCAGCCGAGTTTCCGGCCCAGGACCAGAGGCTCATTGTTAGTTACAAGCCGTCAGGCATCCCGCTTCAGGTTCCGGGAGCGATCTAAGCGAGACAGCTTGTTGTCCCGTACAGCGGGCGTACGGCCGTGGTCAGTCTGCAGCATCATGCTCGTCTGCTATGTCACCAGGCGGCTGGAATATCGTGACCTCCAGCAGCTCCGGCTCGACACCCACTGCAGCAGCGGTCTGGCGCATCCACTGCAGGTAGACGGCATATCGGTAGGGTGTCCACGGCCTGGAACGGCCGGCTGAACTAACAAGCCTCGGCAACCCGCTGAGGTCATGGACGGCATTGGCCAAACGGTTGTCGAGTATCAGGGCGCCAGGCACGGCGAAGTAGAGCAACTTAGTAAAGAACGCTGGCCCGTATCCCCAGAGCCTGGCCCACTCCTGCGCACCTGGCGCAGCGCGCGTATCTGATTCGTTCGACATGTAGCCGCCATACAGATAGGCATACCCGGCGATGGGATCAGGCGCGTCAGTCTCTTTGAAGGCCGCCGCCAGCGCACGCTGGAGCGAAGGCTCAAGCCTCTCCCCCGCGGCGTCGAGAATCCCGCGCAGCCGACTCGGACCGAAGCCGGTAGTTCCCCAACCCCAAACGAAGCTCGTTACTAGCAACTCCGTGGCAGGCGACGTCCCCTCGCGGACGCGTTCTCCGATGTCGAGCACGTCGCCACGAGAGATCTTGCCTGTACGCGGAACGCTGACCGGCAAGCTGACGACCTTCGCCCAGGCTGACGGCACGAAGTTGATGGTGTGGCCGCGTACGCCTGCGGCGCCGAGCCGGGAAGCCTTGATGCGGCACAACTGTCGTAGGAGCTCAATCCTTTCTCCTGGAGCTGGATGGCCGGATGCTTCGTGTTGGGCCTGGCCATCGAAGTCGTAGGTCATCGCGTCATCCTCGGGCGCAGAGCCGCGGGACATTGGCTGTGCGTCAGCCAGTTGGCCTTGTTCTGCTCAACGGCGGCGGCGACGGCGTCATTGATCTGACTCAGTGTGGCTAGGGCCTCCGCGCCGAGGGGAGTAGTGCCGATTCCTGCGTGAGCGAGGTAGCCAATCGCCAGTCCCAGGTACAGGCTGCCTTCATCGAGGTAATTCATGCCCAAGCGGTTGGAGTGAAGATGGACCCGGCGCTCCACATGGCGCTTGCGCCCCTCTGCTAGCCGCCCCTGAGCTTCGAGCCTCAACAGGCCCAACGCCAGATCGCTGCCGGCGTGCCAGTCCTCATAGGTGACATGCCACATCTCTGGTCCGTCGTAGGCTGCCGCCTCGCCTTCGTATTGCTCTCCGCGCACTCCGTGGTTGCCCAGATACCAGCTTGAGAGTCGCCCGCTCGCCTCGGCTTCATCCAGGTATCTGGCTAGTACAGCGCTACCTTCGCGTTCTGCACCGGGACGCCAGAGCAGCCGCAGCCTGAGATGCAGCGTCTTGATCGGGTCGTGTTCCCAGAAGTAATGCCAGGACTCAATGCGCTCCTTGAACACCTCATGAATCAGGGGATCGACCACATCGAGCAGCAGGACCTCGGGCAGCTCGGGCGACGCCGGCAGAATGTTCGCCTCAGCCCAGTCTTGGGCCTCAGCTGCCGGGTTGCCGGTCATGCCCGAAACAATAGCGACGCCAGCCGCGGCTCTGGCAATGCCAGCCCCACCGGGTCGGCGTTCGCTCGTCCAGCCCGGCATTCAGGTCCTTCGTCTGGCTCGGGATCGCGATCCTGATTCTGCTCACCATCCATCGCGCGCTGACCGGCTGACATTGCTCGATCGATCAATTTCTCCATAGCCCGGTTTGCAGCTGCAGCGCCGTCGTCATCGGGACATCAGTACGCGGTCGGCAACAAGCTGCCCACCGGACGCGCGCCCGGTAATGTCGGCTTCGACATGCCTCATGGTGACTGCGCAGACCGTGATCCGGCGCGCTCTTACGAGCGCCTCGACAAGTCTGATCTCGCTCGGCTAGGGCGGGCCGCGCGAGCTGAGCTCGAAGCGTTCTTCGTCCGCAATCCACATCTTGCTGGCTGGCGGGAACGGATGCGCATCATCGCCCTCGCGCAAGGCGGCGCCGAGCATTACCTGCGCGGCCGCCGGGGGGTTCGAGACCTCGACGTCATCGTCTGCTTCGCAGAAGACTCACGCCTGCCGCACCTGTTCCGCCGTATGGTCGTCTCCTGGGACTGGGGTCCCTCCAAACTCGGGCGCTGCCCGCACGACCCAGTGGAATACACAGGCCGCGCTGTCGATGTCGCCTTCTGGGTCATCCCCGACCGCCCCAGCTCGATCGCCGGGCTGCGAGAATGGCTGGCCGGCCGCGCAGCAAGACATGTCAATCCCGAGCGCAATCCCGATCTCGCACACGAGCCGGTTGTCCTCATCCACCCCGACCTCGGATCAGTAGCCTGGGATCCCGGCGAGACTCCTCCGTCTAGATGAGTGATTCCTGATGGGTTCAGTTGTCATAGGCGGTCAGCGACCGCTTCACGGGTTGGCCGGTGGCCCAGTTGTGCCAGATGCAGGCGGCCATGGCCAGCAGCCGCTGGGTGATGCGGGCGCAGACGCCGCCGGTGGTGCGGCCGCCGTGTCGTTCCAGGTCGAGCTGGCCTTTGAGGGTGTCGTTGACCGATTCGATCCACTGGCGGATCCAGCCGATCGATCCGTGGCGGGGTGCCTCGTCGCGGCGGTCGGGGCGGACCAGGTGCAGGCCGAACCCGGCGGTGACCAGGTCCTCGAAGTCCTGGCCCGCGAAGCCCTTGTCCCCGATGAGGGTCAGTCCCGGCCGCAGCGCGCCGGTTCGGGCGGCATGCGCCAGCAGCCTGGCGGCGACCTCGCGTTCCCCGATTTTCGGGGTGGCCAGGCACCAGGCGACGGGCATCCCGTCCGGGGTCGTGACCAGGTACAGCTTCAGGCCCCAGTACCAGCGCGAATGGGCCGCGCAGTAGCCGTATCCGGCCCACCCGGCCAGCTCGGAGCGGCGGACGGTTTCCCGGGAGGTGCCGCACGGCACCGGGGTGGCGTCGATCAGCCGGACCTGGTCGTGCCACGACGGCGACTGGCGGGCCAGGTGATCCATCGCCGCCGCCAGCAGCGGCGCGGCGGCTTTCAGCCGCTTGTGGTAGCCAGGTTGCTTGGGCAGGTAGGGGAACAGGTGGCCCAGCCGGGCGTAGCACAGCCGCAGCCAGTGATGCTCCGACCGGGCGCCCAGCAGCACCTGCGCCACCGCCAGGCACACCAGCTCCGCGTCGGACAGCCGCTTGCGCCCGCCGGGCCGGCGCCGGCCCGAAGGGATCACGTGGTCGTCGAGCTCCACGTACAGTGCGGTCAAGAGGGCATCCAGGTCGTTCGTCACAGTCGATCATGGATGCCCTCCTCCCTTTCCAAGATCAAGCCGACGCGCCGCACTGGCCTGAGTCAGGAATCACTCATCTAGGCCAAAAACAACAGGGCATCGCAATCGTGGACGACACGCCGCACGTCCGGGTCAGCCTGGCCGATGTGGAGCTGCCGAACCAGGTGCGCTTCACCCAGTACGTGTTCCGGATGCGGCGCTGCGCCATGACAGTCGTGCTGGACGAGCCGGGCGAACGCGTTCTGCTGATGCGCCGGCACCGGTTCATCGTGGACAGATGGGTGTGGGAGCTGCCGGGCGGCTACGTCGATGACGGCGAGGACCAGGCCGCCGCGGCCACGCGCGAGGTGGAGGAGGAAACCGGCTGGCGGCCGCGGCGCGTCGAGCACGTACTGTCCTGCCAGCCGATGATCGGCAACGCCGACTACCCGCAGGAGCTGTACCTGGCCCGCGGGGCGGAGCAGGCCGGCGCGCCGCATGCGGACGAGACGGCCGAGGTGCGATGGGTGCCCCTGGACGAGGCTCAGGCCATGATCGCCAGCGGGAACATTCTCGGCGCGATCACCGTGATCGGGGTGCAGCACGCCCTGCTGCTGCGGGCAGGCGCTCTGCCATCTCGGCCGTGAACTCCCGTACTGCCGGACGGTCGGCGCGCGGCCCCAGCAGCCGCACCAGCTCGCGCAGGTAACCGACGCTGTGGGCGGGGGTGGACTCTGACGCGCCCGTCAAGTCCGCGCGCGGTTCCGGTGGCCGTCACGAAGAGGCCAGGACCGCAGATCACAAGCCTGCTCGGACCCTGATGACGTCCGTCCGCCGTTCGAAATGGAGGCGCGCCGCTTCGGCGTCGCCGTCGGCGACGGCGCACATGGCAACGGCCGCGGTGATGATGACATCGGAGAGTTCATCCAGGAGGTCATCGCGAGTGCGACAGACTCCCTTGCGAGAGTTCAGCCCTTTCATCCCGATCAGCGCCTCGGCTGCTTCGCCGATCTCTTCCGTGAGCTTGAGGATGCGCACCTCCACCGGCACTTCACCGTGATGCTCGTGCAGGCGCCTGACGTCGTGCCACATAACCCCTCCGGTGCTGGTCAGCGATCTGGACCGCCGCGGAGCTTTCGCCGACGCGGTGTGGCAGCGGTACTGACGGAACAGCCGCGATTGTCAGCGATCTGCCGCTGCCCGGCCGCCACGCATCAGGGCAGCCCTCTTCGCGACGGTAAGGCCGTCCTGATGGAACCGCAGGTTGCTGCGCAGCACCTCTTCGAGAAGCCCCGCGCCGTACCCGGCCTTCGTGGCTGCGTGGATGATGGCGCTGAGGTCCTTCGGCAGGCATTTGCCGCTGAAGCCCGGCGCGTCCGCGAACGCAGCAGAGTTTGCCCGCTCGACCCGCGGGTCGAGAAGCCATCCCTCGCGGACCGTGTGCCAGTCGGCCCCGAACACGGCGCACATTCGGCGGAACTCGTTCACGAACGCCACCTTGGTGGCGATGTAGCAGTTCTCCATGTACTTGATGACCTCGGCTTCGGCGGCGGCGCACTGGAAGTAGGTCTTCTCCGGGCCGAGGACGGGCTGGAGCAGGTCGATGAACCACTGCCGGACCTGCGCCCTGCCGCCGAGGATGACGAAGGGCACTGCCTTGGGACCGCCGGCCAGGAAGGAGTTGTAGTAACTGCTCTCGCCGAAGTATTCGGGCGAGAAGCAGATCTGCTTGCCGGTCGCCTGCTCCAGTAGGTCGGTCGTGCCGGGCGGCACCGTGGACTTGAGCAGAACGCGGCCGACAGGCAACCGTGTAACCGCGTCCTCGACGCTCGTCGTGTCGCACGAGCCGTCGCCGCTCATGGGCGTGCTGACGCAGACGATGGCGGCATCGCAGGCGGCCAGCTGCTGTGCTGGGTAGGGGTCGCTGGCAGCGGTGTCGTAAGTGACGGTGCGGGCGTGGCCCTTGAAGGTTTCGTGCATGGCCTTCCCGACGTGCCCCATTCCGATGATCGCGATCATCGTGCCGATGGTGTCGCTCACTTTCGGCGACGCAGAGCAGTGCTGACAGGTCATGCCGGAACCTCATGCAGGTGTAGGAGGCGCAAGGTGGCCTGGCCGTGGCTGGTGAGCTGGTGGTTTCCAGTGGCTACGCCACGGCCCAAGGCGGTGACCACATCGATGGCGGCGCATGATTCGACGATCTGCCATTCGCTGCTGGTCAGCTCGCGCCCGTAGCCGGCGAGGAATGCCGCGCGCAGGCCCGCCCGGCCGGACCAGTATCGGAACGCGAGGCGGACGAAGTCGCGTGCCTGCACGTCGATGCGGGCGTGCTCGAAGTCGATGACGCGCAGCGTCCCGTCGCGGTCGGCGAGCCAGTTGCGTGGCTGGTAGTCGAGGTGGGCCGGGCCGCCAAGCGGAGCGTCAAATCTGGCCAGCACGCTCAGGTGCCGGTCAATCAGCGCCCTATCGGCGGGAGCTAGGAGCGGGTCGGCGCGCTCGCGCCATGACCGGACGCGGTGATCCAGCCACTGCCGGAACCCGGTGAGCCGGCGGGCTGGTTCAGCCTCGTGCAGCAGGCGCAGCAGAGCGCCGGCTTGGCGGTGCTCTGATGGGCTGCCGGGCTCCGGGCATGGCCTTCCGGGAATCGCGGTGATCACGATCACCCGCGCACCGGGATCGGCGGCGACCAGGGCCGGTGCGCGATCGGCGAGAGCGGGTGCCCAGGTCCGGTAGGCGGCGACCTCCCGGTGGTACTGCTCCATGCTGCAATGCCGCTTGACGATGAACTCCCGCCCTGTCCGGTCGCGCACGCGCAGAACGGCACCGGGCACTTGGCCGCCTGCGAAGCGGGCTGTCTCGCAGGGACCGAGAAGCCGCGAGGCTGCGTTAAGCAGGTCCGGGCGGGCTGTGTTCATTACGCGCCGCCTTCCAGGTGGCAGGTGTCGTTGAACGTAGTCAGGATCCAGGTTTGCTGGCCGAGCCTGTTGCGCTGCCGGGCCCAGCGGGTCAGCGAGGCGTGAGCGGGGGCGAAGCCGACGCGCGTGGAGGTGCCGGGCGGGAGGCCGAGCAGGAGCGTGAACGCTGACTCGATGGTTTCCCCGTGCCCAGCGACGAGGATCCGCTGCCCGGAATGCCGACCGAGCAAGCCGCCCAGGGCGGCGCATGTGCGGGCCAGGTAGTCGTTCCAGGTTTCCGCCCCGACGGCATAGGCGCGGTCCGGGCGAGCCTGGGGCGGCCCGCCAAAGGCGGCCTTGAGCTCGGCCCATGGCTTGCCGTCGGCCTGGCCGTGCAGCAGGCCGGCCAGGCCTGGTTCTTCGGTTGGCTCGAGCCCGAGATCAGCTGCGAGGATCTCGGCGGTCTGGCGGACCCGTAGCCTCGGGGACGAGTACAGGACGTCGATCGGCCGCCCGGACTCATGCTCGGCCCGGAGCCGGCGGGACAGCGCGGTGACCTGATGGCGACCCGCAGGGGTGAGCCCAGTGCAGGTCCGGTCGCCGCCCGCCACGCCCGCCAGGTTGCAGTGAGCTTGGCCGTGCCGGGCCAGGATCAGCTCACCGGTCAGCGCCATGGCGCTCCCGGCTTCGCAGCGCCGGGCCGCAGAGTGTGCCAGCTGTACCAGTAGCCGCCTTGACCCAGGTACCGGCTGGTGAGGATGTGGTGGATCTCGGCCCAGGCCATGAGCTGGTCCCAGCGGACCGGGCCAAGATCAGGGCCGGCAGCGTGGTTGTAGGCGTTCAGGCCAGCGGCGATCTTCCTGTCGGGGATGGGACCACTGGTCATCGCGAGAGTGACGACGAGCTTCGCGAGGTCGTAGCCGGCGGGGGCCAGGGTGATGTCGTCGAAGTCGATGGTGACCGGCCCGGCCGCAGTGATCAGGAAGTTGCGCGGGTTGGCGTCCTTGTAGAACGCCGCAGGCCCGCGGCAGGCGCCGCGGATCAGCTGCGCGGCCTGGCAGACGGTCAGCACGGGGCCGGGCACGCGTCCGGTACGAAGCTCCCGGGTTACCGCCGCCAGCCGCCACTGCGGGAATCCGGGCAGCACAAGCCCGGGCGACACGCGGTACGGGTGGCCCAGCCGGGCGTGGCGCAGCCCAGCGGACCAGGCGGCCGAGTGCGCGGCGCCAAGATGCTCGGCAAGGGAGGACAGGTCTCGCAGTCCGGCATGCCGGCCGCTGACCTGCTCGAAGGCCAGATACCCCGGCCCGGCTGCGACCAGCCGGGGCAGGACGAGCGGGCTGGCATTGCCCGCCAGCCATTCGTAGCCGGCCCTGGCCCGGTTCCGCGACGCGTCGCCCGGGTATCGCTTGATGTACATGGGGCTCGCCTGCCCGGGGTTCATGATGTCCGGTTCCGGGGTCTAGTGGCGACCACATAGGTGACCGTGGAAGTCACTGTGACAGGCCGGTCCGGCAGGCGCCGCCGCAGCGCGGCGGCGAGCCTGCCAGGGTCGGCTGCCAGGGCGGCGGGCAGGTCGTATTTGGGCGAGGTGGCCAGGTACTCGGCGGCGTGGGCGAGGCTGGCGAAGGTGAACTCGTGGGTCTCGTGGATCACCGTGGTGACCTGCAGGCTGGTCCTGGCCAGGTCCGGGAGGTTGCCGCTGTGCGCGGCCTGGTACAGGCTGGGCCGGGATTCGGCCTGCGCGTCAAGGCCGGAGGCCGCGACGATCCGGTCGAGTTCGCGGTAGCTGCTGACTGACTTGGTGACCAGGATCGCGGCCGCGCCGGGGCGCAGGCAGCGGCTGATCTCGGCGATGACAGCAGCGGGAGCCGCCGAGTGGTACAGGCAGAACGCTGCAACCGCCAGGTCCAGACTCCCCGATGTGCACGGCAGCCGGTGGAAGTCGGCTTGCAGCCACATGATCTGGCTGACGTCGGCCAGACGTTCCCGGGCGGCGGCCAGCAGCGCCGGTGACAGGTCGATGGCGGTGATCGCTGCGGCCGGCAGGCTGGCCGCCAGCGCGCGCGTGGTGCCGCCGCGCCCGCAGCCCAGGTCGGCTGCAACGGCCCCTCGACCTGGAGGCGGCAGTTGCCTGACAGCAAGGCCGCCGATGACGCGGCCGGCGTCTTGGCCGCAAATCTTGGCCCGTAGCAGGGCCCGGCTGCGCATGGTGAGCCTGTCCGGCGTCGCATACAGGGCCTCGCGGATCAGCGCCGGGTCGGTGAACGAGCCGGCCCTGGCGGTCACCGCGTGCTCCCGGCCCGGCCGCGCGGGCCACAGCGCGTGCCCGGCGGCGCTACCGGGCCGCGACGGCGGCCGCCGCGGGGCTGATCGAGGCGACGTAGCGGCGGGCGGCCCGGCGGCTGCGCAGGACGACGACGTCGGCATGGCCTGCGTGATCGGCGATGAGCCGACGAACCCGGGGGGCCATCTGCCGCCGGTAGCGGGCGATGTAGCGGATGAAGTCCCAGGTGATCCGGTCGTACACGCCCGCCGCAGCGTGCTGGCCGCCCCGGTGGCGTAGCCGCCGCTGCGCGATGCCGAGCAGGCACGTCGGCGCGGGCAGGTCCAGGAAGATCACAGTGTCGGCCGCCTCCAGGCGGATGGGCAGCGTGGAGGCGTAGTTGCCGTCGATCACCCACCTGGGCGCGGCGACAAGCTCGCGCTGCCGGTCGGCGAACTGGTCCTGGGGCAGAGGCTGCCAGTGCTCGTCGTAGTACAGGCCGTCCAGGTGAACCGGGGTGACGCCGAGCGCTTCGCCGACCTCCCGGGCGAGGCGGGACTTGCCGCTGCCCCCGCAGCCGATGATGGCGACCCGGTCCACGGGTGGCGATGTTAGCGGCCGGGAACGGCCGCTGCCTGGCGGCGCGCCGGGCGGATGTCATCGGGTGAGCCCTTCCAGGATGCGGTTGACGGCAGCCACCTGCCGGGAGAGCCGGAACAGGTCGAGGTGGCGCAAGCAGCCGGCGATCAGGCGTGCATGGTCCTCGGTGCCGGCCAGGTCGAGGAACCGGCTGATGAGCCGGATGACTTGGTCGCCGTCCGCGGCGTGGAGCGCGACCGGAGTGAACGCTTCGGCGCAGACGATGCTGGCAGGGGTGATGGGCAGGCAGCCGGCGAGCACCGCCTCGGGCATGCGCTGTGTCATCTGCCCGGCGCGGGCATACCGGCCGGGCAGCAGCAGCACGGTGCACAGCGCCGATTCGTAGATCGACCGGACCTCGCGGAACGGGCAGCGGCCGGTGAAGGTAACGTGCGGCCAGGACGCGGTGCGGGGCCACTTTCCCGCGACCCGGTGCGGGAACCTGGCGGCGGCTGGTGCGAAGAACGCGGTGAACGCCGCGTCGCGGTCGTACTGGTTGCCGACGTAGGCCAGCGGGACCGTTCGCGGCCGCGTGGCGAGGGCGGCCGGGTCCGCGGTGTCGAGGTCCTGGTCGCGGACCGGGAACAGCAGGGCGGTCGCTCCGGCGCCGGGGTGCAGCGCGGCTTCGCAGACGGCGACACGCGGGTGGCTGCGGAGCGGCGAGCCAGCGGGGAGCTGCAGGTCCTTGTCCCACACGAGCGTGGCGGTGCCGCGGCCGAGGGTGTACCTGGCCAGCAGTTCGTTCTGGCGGTGCAGGTCGCAGGTGTGCTCGCTGGTTCCGCACGCTGTCGTGTTGCGGCCTGGGATCGGCCACCGCCATTCCAGGAACAAGGCGTCGATCCCTGGGAAGCCCGGGTCCCAGTTGTAGCGGCCGGTCAGGTCGTCGCCTGCTTCGGCCAGGTCCCGGTTGGCCTGGAGGAAGATGACCCGGTGGCCTGCGGCGACGAGCCCGTCGACCAGGCCACGGCGGTGGCTGCGCCCGCCGTCGGGGGTCTCGGTGATCCCCGGACCGAGGAATCCCCAGAAGCTGTAGCCGATTCTCACCGGGTCACCCACCAGCCGTCGTCGAGCATCAGCCCGTCCAGGCCGGTCGAGGCCAGGCAGTCCAGGGCCATCTGGGGAGTGCCGCAAATCGGCTTGCCCTTGACGTTGAGTGAGGTGTTGATCAGCACCGGGACGCCAGTGCGCTCGGCGAAATGGGTCAGCACGTCGGCGAGGAACGGGTTGTCGGCCGGTGTCAGCGTCTGTGCGCGGGCGGTGCCGTTGGCGTGGACCGCGGCGGGGATCTGCTGGCTGGCCCGCGGCGTGACGTTGAAGGCGATCGACATGTAAGGGCTGGGCTGCCCGGACTGGAAGTAGTCGGCTGCCCGGTCGGCTAGCACGACTGGCGCGAACGGGCGGAACGGCTCGCGGAACTTCACCGTGCCGTTCAGGCGGCTCACCACGTCGGGCAGCAGGGGCGATGCGAGGATCGACCTGTTGCCCAGCGCCCTGGGACCGGCTTCCAGCCTGCCCCGGGCAAGTCCGGCGATCTTCCCCGCGGCCAGCTGCCCGGCCAGGAACGAGGCGGGATCGGCGACCTGCCGGGCGGTCAGGCCGGCGGGCAGCTCCGCCGCGTCCGGGAGGAACCCGGGGTAGGCAGGGCCGAGGTAGCACGACCGGATCACCCCTCCCGGGATCCTCCCGACAGCGCGCAGGTGAGCCGCTACGGCGGCGCCGATGCTGGTCCCTGAGTCGCCGGGCGCTGGAGGGACGAACATCTCGTCGAACAAGCCCGAGCTAGCGATCTCACCGATAGCGAGGCAGTTCATCGCCACGCCGCCACCCAGGCACAGCAGCCTGCAGCCGGTGATCTTGCGTGCGCGGCGGGCCAGGTGCAGCATGACCTGTTCGGTACGTTCCTGCAGCGCGGCGGCAAGGTCGGCGTGCACCTGCTCAACGTCGGCGGCAGGGTCTCGCGGCGGGCACGTCGCCGCGGTGAAGGCCGACGTGACCCGCGGCCAGCCGTGCCGCATGACCCGCAGCGGGAACATGCGCGGGTCCAAGGCGAACCCGGTGCCGGTCAGGGCGATGGCGTGGCTCATCCCAGCGCGGAACCTGGCCGGGTCGCCGAGGGCGGCCAGCGCCATGACCGTGCCCTCTTCGTCTCCGCGCCGCCATCCCAGGTGTTCCGTAACCGCGCCGTAGGCGTAGCCAAGGGACGCCGGATCGCCGATCGTCTCGATGATCCGGTACCGCGCACCCGGCCCGGTGGCCTGGTACAGGCCGATCGAGGTGGTCGCGGTTTCCCCTAGCGAGTCGGCGATCAGCACCGCGGCCTGCTCGTATCCGGATGCGACCGCTGCGTACAGGCCGTGGGCGAGATGGTGCGCCGTGCCGCGCACCTGAGCGTGAGGGAAGAACTGCCGGAGGGCATGCATTCGCCGCCGGTACCGGCCAGCGATCACTGCGAAGCTGGCTGCCCGTGGCAGGGCCCGGCTTCTGGTCGCGTGGTGTAGCAGGTACGGGGTGCTGCCGGGTACAGCGTTCAGGTAGCGGCGGCCGTCGAAGTTGTACGCGACGACGTCCACGTCAGCCGGCTGCAGTCCCGCTTCTTCAAGGAGCCAGCCGACCGAGCGCTGCGGGTACTCGCGGGTGTGCTTGACGCCCGATAGTCGCTCCTCCTCGACCATGCCGGTTAGCTGTCCGCCCGCGATGAGCGCCGCCGCCGAGTCATGGGTGAAGGCGCACAGGCCCAGAACGACCGGACCATGTCCGGCCATCGCGTTCACCGCCACGCTCCGCCCGTGGCCGGGACGGCCGCCTGGCCCGCGCCCTCAAGATGGCGGTACCAGCGTTGAAGCGCCTGGCCGAGCGGACCCGGCAGCTCCCGCGCGAGCGACCTGGCTTGTTCGCGGTCGCCAAGCTTCCAGGCGCGGTAGCTAGCGAGGACGGTGCTGACCTCGCTCCACGGCGCGCTGGCTTGCTGCGTGCCGCGCAGGACGTGGGCGAGGAGGTCGTCGAAGCCAGCCCAGGGAACTGCCATGGGTGCCATGGCCTGCCCCGGGCTGACGGCCCCGGGCAGGCGCCGGGCAGCGGGAAGATCTCGTTCGTACAGGTGCAGCGAGTCGACCTGGAGGCGGTACTCGCCGAGTCCCGCGCCGAGCCAGCCTGCCATCAGCTCCTGCAGCAGCGTCGCTGTGAAGATGTCGTAGCAGAAGCCCAGCCACAGGTCCTGGCTGCGCATCGACGTGTGCATGTGCAGTAGGCCGTCGCGCAGGAAGAACCGGTAGCCGAGAGTGCAGGGCACGTCCTTGCATCCGCGGTAGTCGGCCGCGGGGTCGAAGAGCTGGATGACTGCCCGTCGGCTGCCGGGATCGGAGGACAGGACCCGCCGCGCCTGGTCGAGCTGGTCGACGGTGCCGTGCCAGCGGCGGAGCCTGGGGCCGTAGGCGCCCATGAGCCTGCCGTCGTCGGCGTAGTCGGCCAGCCTGCTGTTGAACTGGAAGATCCACGGGTCATCCGAACCGGACAGGATCCACATGGCCTCGGCGGCAGCGAACGCGGGGTTGATCACCCTCACTGGCGGAACGTCCACGAGCCGTCGCCGCGGGGACAGCAGGCACATGCTGGCCCCGAGTATCTCAATGGTGGGAATGCCCCGGGGCGAGGTGGGCTTGCCGTGCACCAGCACGGCCCGGCATGCAGTGGCGAACAGTTCGCTCGCGGAGTCAGCCGCCAGGTTCAGCATCGGCAGACTCCTTCCCGCTGCGCGTACCACGATCGGATCGCGGTGCCGTATCTGATGCGGTGAACTCGCACCAGACGGTGCGTCCGGCCGACCCTCCCGTAACGCCCCAGGAACTGGCTAGGGCGGCGACCACTGCCAGCCCGCGTCCCCTGCAGGAGTCGCCGTCGGAGCCGTGCCACGGCCCGCCCTGGTCGGTGACCTCGACCCGCACCACTGCTGGGCCAGCGGCCGTTCGGATGCTGTAGCTGCCGCCCGGCTGCCGCGACCGGCTGTGCACGCTGGCGTTGGTCGCCAGCTCCGACAGGCACAGGACCGCGTCGTCGGCCACCGGATGCCCGGCGAGCAGGGCGGCGAGCCACCGCCGAGCCTGCCGAATGCTGCGCGCGTCGCCCGGCATGGTCACGGCCGCATCCAATGCAGAAAGGGTGCCTTGCCGTACCTGGACGCCGTCCGAACCGTTTCCAAGATCGCGGTGCGGCGACCGCACTCGGGCGGCTATTCGGCCGGAAATCGCCGCCGCGACAGAGGCGCACCGCACCACGGCCGAGGAGCCCGGGGCACGCTTGGGCCTGAATCCACTGAGAGCCAACTGGGTGATCTTCATCGGCACCTGTCACGGCCTCCTACGGGGGATGTCTGCACGACCGGGACGGCCAGGTCACCGCAGCCGTCTGGCGGCCGGTAGTTTCGGCGGCCTAATGCCCGCCCACTGTCGTACATGACCCGCACCTCAGGCCGTGGTCACAAGTGCCGCTGGCGGGCCTGCCGCCAGGGACGTACTGTCAGGTCGCCGCGCGCATGGATCACCTTCGTGATCGCGCCAACGTTCACCAGGCGGCGCAACGGCGCCGCACCGAGTGGCGATCCGCTCGGCGACGAGATCAACGTGCCGGATCCGGCCGATCGGCCCGTTGCCGTCGATCCACCAGAAATGGATCGATCCGGCCACGACAGCCACAACGCCGCCTGGCCCTGTGACATCCAGTACCGGCGTGTCGCCGTCAGCGCGCTCAGCGCAGGTGAGTTTGGGATAGACACGCAGCGCTTCAGCCAGCTGATCAAGGCATTCCGGCGCCGAGGCAGTGTGGCCCCCGGCCAGTTGGGGCTTTGATGAGCGTTCCATGCCGCCTCCCTGGCGGGTCGCAGCACGTAACGCTAGGCGGCTTCGGGCGGCAGAACCCGAACTGCTGGCTCAGGCCGGCTAGCGGTTCGGGTTGCTATTAATCGAAAAGCTCTATCCGCTCGGCAAGCTCGCGGACCTGTGGGGCCAGGGACGGCCGGGCGCGGCGCAGCAGGCCCCGCACAAGGTCGCGAGCCAGCACGTTATGCCGCATGTCCTCGGGAGCCTCCCGCTCGGCGGTCAGCAGCTGGACCAGGACCCCGGTGTCCTCATGCCGCAGGTCATAGCAGCGGGCCACTTCCAGGGCGAACGTGGCCCTGCGCTCGATGGACGGGCAACGCGCCACGTCCACCTGGTCGGCCAGCCTTAGCGCCTCTCCTGCCTCGCCTGCTTCCATCTCCACGCTCACTGCGTGCAGCGCTGTGTTCGTCGGCCCGAACACGGTCCAGAAGACGTTTCCCTCGCCAGTGCGCTCCGCGGCCGGGCGGGCGTGCTCGCGGAGCCGGTCACGGGCAGTCCACCCGTCGCCGTTGCGGGCCGAAGCGATGACCGCCACGAGCCACAGCGCGCCGCTCAGGGCCATCGCATCGAGATCCGTCGCGAGGCTGGGTGCCAGTGTCTCGGCGGCCCGGATCGTGATCTCCTCGGCGACATCGGCTTCGTTGGTGGCCAGCAGCACCTGGCCGATGTTCCACGTCGCAGCCGCGATACGGAGCGGATCGTCGGCGTCCTCGGCCGCCCTGAGCCCTCGGTCGGCCACGAGCAGGGAAAGGTCGGTGCGGCCAATCCGTTTGGTGAACGTGCGGAGCAGGAAATACATGTCAGCAGCGATGCGGGCGGCCTCGCGCCGACGAGCTCCATCAGCCGAGGCGCGCAGCAAACGGGTCGCGCCCTCGACGTCGGCGATCAAGCTGGCGAGCAGCGGACCGACCTCGCTGTATCGGCGAGGCGAGGTCTGCCAGATCTGCCAGGCCGAATCCACCCGGTCGCGAAGCTGGCCAGGGTCCGCTGCCACCTCTGAAGGCGCCTCCCGTCCCGAGGACGCCAGGGCGCTGTGGATGGCGCCCGACATAGGGTGACCGGGCGTCGCATCAGCAGCCGGGGACTCGCCGAAAAGTACCGACGTCGGGACTGCCAGAATGCGGGCGAGCCGGTGCAGCAGCGTCACCGACGGCGATTTCAGCCCGCGCTCGATCTGCGACAGGTAGTCCTCGGTCACACCAGCCAGCCCGGCCACGACCGCCTGCGTCTTCCTACGCGCCTGGCGGTGGAACCGGATGCGCTCGCCGATCGGGATATCGGGCTGGCTTTCCACACGCTCAGCGTACGGCGGCACAATTACGTCCGATCATGGAATGGTGGATGGGCATATGATGGCGCGGACACTGGTGCTGTGGGACGTCGACCACACTCTGATCGAGACCCGGGGCGTGGGCGGCGAATTGTTCCGCGAGGCGTTCGAGCAGGCAACCGGCCACAAGCTCGTGCACGCGGCTGAGGTGACCGGGCGGACCGAGCCAGCCATATTCCGGGAGACGGCCGAACTTCACTCCATCCCGTACACCGACGATCTGCTGGACCGTTACGCGCAAGCCCTGGCGGCCGGTTACCGGGCGCGGATGAGCGACCTGGCCGCCCGAGGCCGGGCGATACCAGGCGCCGCAGCGGCCCTCACTGCTCTGGCCAGGGCTGGCGGGATCGTCCAGTCGGTGCTGACCGGCAACCTGCGCGCCGTCGCCGTCATCAAACTGGAGGTATTCGGACTAGCCGCCGGGCTGGACCTGGAAGTCGGTGCCTTCGGATCCGATGACCCGGATCGCGCGAACCTGGTCCGAATCGCCCAGGACAGAGCCAGCGACAAGTACCGCACGGACTTCGGCGCGCACAACACCGTCCTCATCGGGGACACGCCATCCGACATCGCCGCTGCCCGCGACGGCGGCGCTCGCATCGTCGCGGTCGCCACCGGCAAGAGCACCGTCGCCGAGCTTCGCCAGGCCGGAGCCGCCATCGCCCTGCCAGGCCTGGAGAACGCCGCTGCGGTAGTCGAGGCGGTGACCGACGCCCTGTGAACCACCACACCGCGCAGCGGCGCGGAATCAAATCTAAAAGAGGGCTAACCTGGGCCGCATGGACCCCGACGAACGGAGCACTTACGCTGCCGCAATTACGGCGATCGAGCGCCGGAAATCAGTGCGCGACGTAACCCTACGCACGTGGCGATTTCACGACCAGGTTGAGCAGCGGTTGCAGGAGGCGAACGCCGAGATGGCCTCAGCGGGGTGGGCAGACGAGCTGACCCGACTGGCTGCGCACGCGCCGCCCGACGTGCTGGCGGCGCTGTCTGCCGCTGAAGATGCAGACCGTGTGGCTCGCGAACGCTACTCCGCATGGTCCGCGCTCGCCGATCAGAACCGGTTCGCCAACGCGCAGGCCGCCGCGGGCCAGCCAGCCAGCTTCGCCAGTTCAGATGCCACCATGGCAGCGTTCGACGCCATCAAGCCCGCACTCGAAGCCGCCAACCATGCCGACGATGCCCTGTCTGCCGTTATCTCGGCGCACCTGGAGGCATGAACGTATCGACGTCGAGTGCTCCAGTCTCCGGTCAGCTGATACTCATGGATTGTCCGGCGCCTGGATTGTCCGGCGCCCAGGTAGTCGCCGATCGGCAAGCGACAGCGGTGCCGAGGAGTGCTCGCACCGGTCAGTCGGCCCGATCAGCGCTGAGTCTTGAACCCAAGCCGGCGGTACACCTGTGCGCCCAGCTTGACGTCGGTGACGCGGTGTAGTGATCGACGGCGAGCACTCATCCCTTCCTCGAACGCGATCATCCTGACCTATCACTTGGACTGGATCATGTCCGAGACGACGCCGCGTGTGCCTGTCGGCTCTTGAGGCTAGGGTTTAGCCACTACGAAGCGGTGGGGGACGATGACGATCGGATCTTCGGCGGGAAGGCCTGCACTGGACGACGCTGTCATGCTCATCCTTGGTGTCGCGCGCCTGGGAGAGGCCGACCTGGCAGGTTGGTGGGGAAGTCATGGCCTCGATGCCGTAGGCCGTTACGTGCTCCGCCGGGCGTTCAAGCGAACCTGGCAAGTGGCTGCGCTCGAACTTGACATCCTATCCGCGTCTCGCCGACATGACGAGGCGGCAGATGGCAGGGCCACGGCGCTGCACTTGTTCTGCGACGAGCTTCCGTTCCGCCGCTGGGCTGCTGCCTGGCTCGCCGATCAAAAGGCACGTGGGGACCGTGGCAGCATCTTCGGCGAGCTGGAGTCGTGGAATCTTGCCGAAGCCCGAACCTCGCTGCTCCGGTGGGCTGGCTGCGAGCCGGCGCCTGAGGTCGTTGGACATGGCCTGCTCCTTGGCGAGCTCAGCCCTGCCGAACTCCGGGACGAGCAGGTGCTGCTCTCAAGCGCCAGGTTGCTGGCGGCGTGCTATCCGGCGATCGATTCGCCGTTCCGTGTGCCGTACTTCAACCTCCGCTCGTGAGGGCCACGATGCAGCGGTATACGTCCAGGATCATCAAGGCCGGAGCAGCACTCGATGAGACCCGCACGATCATCGAGTACTGGGACGCGAGGGCCACGACAGAGGAGAATCTGCGGAGGATCGCCGATGAGAACCCCCTTGGCAAGAGATCGCGGGTCCGCCTGGGCGACCTGATCGGCCTGGCGATCGTACCGCGATACATCGCTCCCGGCCCGCACGTAATCCCCGCGCTGAAGGGGCTGCTCCCTGACCACAGGGCGTTCACTGAAGCGTGCTACTTCGAAGTAACGAGGGCAGATCGGCTAGTAGCGAGCTTCGCGGAAGGACCCGTCTGGGTGTGGTGGCACGCGGGCAAGACAATCATCACTACAAGTGATGTGGAGGAGTGGCTAGAAAGCCAGGCAAAAGAGGGAAAGACGGCGATGTGGAGTAGTAGCGTGCGCGAGCGGTCCGCACAAGGTCTGCTGTCAGCACTTCGGGACTTCGGCGTCCTCCGAGGCGCGAACCGCAGCCCGCGCAAGGAGATCGTGTCGCCAGCCATCTCGCCGCGCGGGTTCGCGTACGCGGCCTGGCGCGAGCATGAGCTTGGCGCATCATCGAGGGCGCTGGTCTCCACGACCACTTGGCGTCGCTGGCTTCTTGACCCCGATGAGGTCATCTCCATGTTCGACCGCGTCGCGCGCCTGGGCCTCCTACGCTTCTCGTCGGCCGGCTCGGTGGTGCGGATCGACTGGCTGGCCAGGTCGCTGGCGGAGGTCACCGGTGCCGCTGCGTGACGAACTGAAACAGGTTGGTGAACGGATCATCTCGCACTTCGACCTTGGCGGAGAGCCGCCATTCATCGTTTACCAGTACCCGCCGCAGCAGGAATGGCCTGTGAGACGCGACCTCGGAGAACTTCGGCGCTGGCTCGGGGCCGAACCAAGGCACGTGTCATGCGCCGCGGTCTCGCTCGCGAAGCTGTTCTGGCAGGCCCTGGCCGACTCGGGGTTCATCGACGAACTCATCACCCAGGAGCGGCAGGCTCTGGCCGACCCTGTCGCGCTGCGGCAGGTCTACGACGCGGTCGGAGAGATTCTCCGCGAGCCGCCGTCCCTTCCCGACCGGGTCATTGAAGAAGTAAGGGACTGCGAGGAGCGCACTGCGGTCTTCTTGTACCGTGCCGGCGCGCTCTACCCCGCATACCGGACCTCGACCCTGCTCGATGACCTTCGCGGCCCGCCCGGGACGAGATCCGGGCGGGCAAGTACCCATGGGCGAGCGTGTCGCTATGGGCAGGCAAGCTGTGAGCCGCCTGCGTGACCACCTTGCCCATGAACTGGCCGCCAAGGTTCAGGCACGCGGGCTGGTGATCTGGGACGACACCGCCGCCGAGTATCAGCAGGTGGCCGCGGCGCTCGCCCCAGACGATGTCAGGTTCGAGGCCTTCGCTGGCAGCTGGTTCGAGTTGCGCCGCCGGATCGAGGACGCTATCGGGGGCGAGGAACCGCCGAAGCTGATCGTGTACGGCCCTGGCCCTCCGCCAGCCGAAGACCCGCTTGCCGAGACCAGGTCCGCCGGAACCGTTTTCACCCGCAGGCTCTCCACCTTGGTCACTCAGGCGATGGTTGGGCAGATGGCTGAGGCTCGCATCAAGCAGGTCGCCAGCCGGGCCCGGACGCTGGAGGAAGCCGAAGCAGCCATCGCCGGGAACGGCGACGCCGACGTCCGGCTCATAGCACTCCTAGGCAGTCGCGACGTCGAGCGGATGCTGACCACGGTGCTCGCCGCGGCCAAGGACGAGCAGATCGGAGCTGCCGGCATGTGGCCGGCCGTCGCCGAGCTGTGCCGCCTTGGCACCGGCGCGATAGTTGACGGCGCAGCCGACGTGCTGCGCGATGGCTTGTTTCGCCACTTGTTGCTGAGCGACATTGCCGCTGCCTGCGGGAGCCTCCCGGAGGATCTGGCTACCGCATGGCACCGGCCTGCCCGGCCGGAGATGGAACACATTTCTCAGATTCTCCAGCGGCTGAGAGCCACCCCTGAGGGTTCGGAGGCGTATAGGGGCCTGTCAGACCGGGCGGACGCGGCTCTTGCGCTCGGCGACACGCTGGACTGGCAGCCGGGCCTGGAACGCGCGGCCGGGACCCGGGCAACCGAGACAGCTGTTCTCCGCCACGCATTGCGTCAATTGAGCGCGGACCCGGACACGGCGCTGGCCATCGCCGAGCGCAGGCTGACACAATGCGCGTGGGTGCCCGATCCCGCGTCCGGTTGGGGATCGCGATGGAGGGCCGTGCATGCAGTTGCGAGACTGCGGGCCGAGCTGGCGCGCTCCCCTGTCCCGGCCTCGCCGTCCGGGATGCTGTCCTGGTACGCCGAGTCCGGTTGCCAAGTTGACCGGGCGCACCGCAGGCTCGAACTGGCGCGGACCGGGCTAGGGGTCTTTGGCGAGCTCGAGGATGCTCTGACTGCCGCCCGGGCCGCCTATGACTCCTGGCTGGATGCTGTCCTGGACCGGTTCACGTCAGGCCTGGAGCAGCGGGCTCTGGACGCCGCTGACCTGGTACGCCAGGCGGAGATACATGACAGGTTCGTGGCCGGGGCGGCCCAACGCACGGCCTACGTCTGGGTCGACGCGCTGCGGTACGAACTGGGCCTCGATCTGGCCGAGGCGCTGAAGGCAGTGGCCGCTGACGTCACGGTTCACCCGGCGGTCGCGGTCGCGCCAACCATCACCCCGGTCGGGATGGCCGGGCTCCTGCCGGGGGCGGCAGAACAGCTGCGCGTGGGCCTGAATGGCGACAAGATCACTGTCACGATGGGCGGCACCGAGGTCAGGGACGTGGCCGGGCGGCGAGACCTGCTCCGAGACCGGCACGGCACAGTCGCCGACCTTGACCTCAACGACGCTGCTCAGAAGGGAGAGAAGGCGCTCTCCCACGCAATCGGCAATGCCGGGCTGGTCCTGCTGCGTTCCCAGGAAGTCGATGCCTCGGGGGAGTCGGGCATGTTGTCGGTCGCCTGGTCGCGCTTCGAAACCGTGGTCGGTCTGCTGGCAAGTGTGATTGCCCGGCTTAGCCAGGTCGGAGTCGAGCGCTTCGTCATCAGCGCAGATCACGGATTCATCGCGCTGGGCCAGGACGTCGGCGCGCAGCGGGTTGTCGATCCACCATCGGGAGCGGCGGGATCGCTCAAGCGGCGTGTCTTCGTGGGGCGCGGCGGCGTGCCTGACCCGGCGACCGTGCGCGTGGCCCTTGCCGACTGCGGCGTGACCAGCGACCTGGACATCGTCGTCCCGAGGGGCCTAGCGGTGTTCAGGGCCGGAGGCGGCCGCCAGTTCGTTCACGGCGGGCTGTCCCCGCAGGAACTAGTGGTCCCCGTCCTCGTCGTCAACGTGGCGAAGTCGCCCAGGCCGCAGCGGCTCGGTGTCCGCGTCCAGGTGGCGGGCGAGCGCGTCACGACCGGTGTGTTCGCCGCGACCCTCGGGTTCGCCGGCGATATGTTCACCGACGAGGTAACCGTTCGCGTGGTCGCCGCTGGGCGCTCAGGCACCCCTGTCGCCCGGATCGTATCCGGCGATGGGTACGACCCAGAACGCGGGACGATCAGCGTGGCGGCCGACCGCGCCAGCGTGCTCACGTTCCAGGTCACTGTCAACCTGGCCACAGGAAGCCAGTTGGACCTGCAGGTCCTCGATGCCCGGACCGGCGTCAAGGTGGGGTCGTCTAGCGTGGCAGTGGCAGCCCCAATCGTAGTGGAGGATGCTCTTGACTGACCTGGCGCTGGACGAGCTGGACCGGGCCGCGAACGACTCGTTCGCAGGCCGGGTCGTCCGCAAGGACCTGGTGCGCCAGGTCAAGGTCGGCGCCAACGTGCCCGTGTACGTCCTGGAGTTCCTTCTCGGCAAGTACTGCGCGACCGATGACCCATTCGCCCTGGAAGCAGGGCTGATGGTGGTCACGCAGACGCTGCAAGACAACTTCATCCGCCCCGACGAGTCGGAACTGGCCAAGGCGCGCGCCAAGCAGCGCGGCCAGATCCGGCTGATCGACAAGGTCGACGTCCGCCTGCTCGCCAGCGAGGACAAGTTCTGGGCCCACCTGCAGAACTTCAACGACAGGTTCGTGCACGTGCCGGACGAGTTCGTCTACAAATACGACCGGCTTCTCCAAGGCGGCGCCTGGTGCCAGGTCGATCTCATCTACAACCTGGCCGATGACGAGGCGCGAAAGAGCCCCTTCTACATCCGGGCTCTCAAACCCATCCAGGTCGCGTCCTTCGATCTCGACGCATACGTCGAAGGCCGGCGGCAATTCAACCGGGACGGCTGGCTCGACCTGGTCGTACGGTCCGTCGGACTGGAGCCAGCCGAGTTCGACTTCCGGGGCAAGGTCCTGATAGTGCTCCGGCTGGTCCCGATGGCCGAGCGCAACTACAACCTGATCGAACTCGGCCCATGGGGCACCGGAAAGAGCTTCGTCTACCGGGAATCCAACCCGAACGCCATCCTGATCTCCGGCGGCAAGGTCACGGTCGCTCAGCTGTTCGTGAACATGTCCACCAACCGGGTCGGGCTTCTGGGCACCTGGGACGTGGTCACATTCGACGAAGTCGCGGGCCTGCAGATGTCGGAGTCGGCCGTGGTGAACATGCTCAAGGACTACATGGAATCCGGCTCCTTCGCCCGCGGTAAGGAAGAAGTCCCCGCCGAGGCATCAGTCGTCCTGATCGGCAACACCACCAAGCCGCACACCGAACTCGTCCGAACGGCGCACCTGTTCGCTGACCTGCCGAACGCGATGATCGACCCCGCGTTCCTCGACCGGCTCCACTACTACCTGCCCGGCTGGGAAGTGCCCAAGCTCGAGTCCCGGCTGTTCACAAACCACTTCGGGTTCGTCTCCGACTACTTCGCCGAGGCGCTGCGCCAGCTCCGTAAGCGCACCTTCACCGCCGCCATCGACGCCGAGTTCGCCCTGGGCGCTCACCTGTCCGCCCGCGACGAACGCGCGGTCCGCAAGACAGTGTCAGGACTCCTGAAGATCCTGCACCCGCATGGCGAATGGACCCGGGCCGAACTCCGGGAGTACCTGGAACTGGCCATGGAAGGCCGACGGCGAGTCAAGGAACAGCTCAAAAAGCTCGCCGCCCATGACTATGGCAAAACAGCTTTCAGCTACATCGAGCGCGACACCGGAAACGAGTACTGGGTCGAGGTCCCCGAGCAGCCCGAAGACCTCGGAGCCGAAATCGACAGCGAGACGGCCGCCCCGGCAGCTAGTGACAGTAGCCCCGCTGCGCGGCGAAGGCCGACCACTGAGCTGATCGCGGCCGGAGAGGGACAGACCGTCGAGTTCAAGCAGACCGCACGGATTAACAATCACACCGGCGAGCGCGATCCAGTGATGGAGCAGATGGTCATCCGCTCCGTCGCCGGGTTCATGAACGCCGAGGGCGGAACCCTCCTGATTGGCGTGGCCGACGACGGTGAGGTTCGCGGCGTTGAGCCGGACTACAAGACCCTCAGCAGGAAGCAGGATCCCGACGGCTTCGCGCTCTGGCTCACCGGGCTCCTTGACAACGTGCTCGGCCCTGCCGCAGCCTCGAAGGTCAGCGTCAGCTTCGATGAACTCGGCACCGGGACGGTCTGCCGCGTCGACGTCGAACCAGGCGCCTCCCCCGCCTTCGCGCGTGGCGCGAAGGGCACTGCGGACTTCTACGTCCGCCTCAACAACTCGACAAGGCTACTGAACACCGCCGAGGCGCTTGAATACGTCCGCTCCCGGTGGAGATAGCGCGCCAGCGTAAACTAGCCGCCACGCGCGCGGACCCAGCGCCACAGGACTACGACGGTTCTACTGGCGCACGAGCCGATCTAGCAGCTGGCTGACGGCTGCCTCCATCGCCTGTTGGTCCCGGCCGCGGCGTAGCCGGTAGAACCACTGCGCCACCCTGGGTCCACGGCTGCGCAGCCGGTACGCCTGGTCCTGGATCGTACGGCAGTCCGCGGCGGTGACCGAGGTTGGCTTGCGGCATCCCTTCTCCCAGAGGACATCGGCTTGTTGTTCGATGGCCCGCTTGTCGGCTGACTGACGAATGTGGCTGCGCGACAACTCGATGGCGTCAAGAAAGGCCGGCTGGGATGGCAGAAACAAGCTGATGAGATACCCGCCCAGCGTGAGGTGCGCCGCCAGGCCCATGATGATCCCGGCCAGGAACCATCCGCCGCCGAGCGTAGCGACGGCGATCCCGTAGTCGTAGTGTGCGCGGCGCCCCCAGACGGCGCTAGATCGCTGGCAGAGCAGCACATCAAGTGGCCAGGGAGCACCGCCGGTGGGCGCATACCAGTCCCGGAGACGGCTGTCATCGGCGACGTACCGGGCGGCGTCGGCGATGTCCTCAGCGGCGGCCTTCGGCCCGGCAAGGCTGGCGTTCCACGGCAGCTCAAAGAGATCGGTGTCGAACTGCTCCTGGACGGTCACGGCTTGGCGGATCTGACGCTGCTCGGCGATTGCCAGCACGGTGCGCCCGACAAGCACCCACGCGCCCGCCGCAGCCGCCACCCCGTCGGCGGCCGCGGGAAACCAGAACGTGACGGCGGGAGCCGCAGCGGCCAGCACGACCGTGCCGAGTATCTTCGCGAGGTGCCAACGCCTGGCCTGCTGGTAGTGCCAGCTGTAGGCGCGCAGCAGCGTCAGCATTGCAGGTTCGTTCTGGCGCGTCGTAATCGGACATCGTGACCGGGGCCGCGGGGCCCGGCCAGCCCTCGAAGCCGTCCCCGGGCTGGGCGGGACAGTGCCAGCCGGGTCGAGTGACCGCTCGGTCATGGCCGCGGCATGCGCCAGGCGAACAGCCGCCGCCACTGTTCCACGGCTGCGCGTTCCTGGCCATCGTCCTCAAGGCGGACGGCTTCCTCAGCGATCGCCAGCGCGCCGGTCAGCGCCTCCTCTGCCCTATCCCGCTGCGCCGTGGTCATGGCGTTGACGTCGGGCCCGAGCCCGGCCGGGTCCGGCCAGGGGTCGTAGACGGCTTCAGCGGCGGTGGCCAGGAACCAGCGGACCTCGTCCTGGTAGCGGCCAAATGGCTCCTTGACCAGGTCCTGGGCCATGACCTCCAGCAGGAAGGAGGGCGTGACCGGGTCGCCCAGCTCTCGGTTAATGCCCTTGATCATCTTCACGAAGGGGACGAATTTCTCGTCGCATGCCTTGTTCTTGGCAGTGCTGAGTTCGTGGTGACGCTTCGGGTTGGTTGCGATCCACCCGTCCCGGACGGTATCGGGAATCTCGTACCCGCCGCCGGCTCCGGTGCGCTTGAAGGCCGGCACCACGTCGAAGGACATGATCTCTTCGTCGGAGCCGAAGCTGACCGTGCACGCCATCCTGTCTACGGTCACCTCGTCATGGTGCCGGCGCAAGACTTCCGCGAGCGCGTCGAGGATGGCACGCGGCGGCCTTGTCCGCAGCGGGGCCTGCGCGCCGGCCGAGTCCACGACGACGAAGATGTCGACGTCCTTGAGCTTCTTGGTCTTGGTGTCCCGCCGGTAGCTTCCGGTCAGGAAGTCGTCGTCAATGTCCCACTCCTCGCGGACCTCGTCCCGGATCCCGTGGTGGCGCCGGATGGCGAGCCGTGACTCGGTCCTGGTGATCTCCAACGTGGCCCGCAGGTTGGCGAAAGCATCATCCACGTAGCCCATGGGCAGCGTTCCTTTACTGGTGGAGGTACCGCATGCTGAGCGAGGCGTGCGGCGCGGAGGCGAGAGTGCCGAACCGAAGCGATCGGAGGCCGCTCGTGGAGGCGCGGGTGGCCCGTTCCCAGCCCGGCTGCGGGCTCGGGGTTCTGGAGAAGGTGCAAAGGAGGCGGAAGACGGTGCCAGCAGGAACCCGGTCCACCTTCGCCCGATAACGCGCCAACGCCGCACGGTCCGCGGTGAACTTCGGGTCGGCGGCTCCGCTGCTCCGATACGACACGGGGAACTCCAGGACCGGGGAGACCGTCCCGCCGGGCTGGTGGCATTCGAGGACTACCTGCTCCAGCGAGCCTTCCCCGATCCACGCCGCGATGGCGGCCTCGTCCTGCTTCCAGTCGCGGTACAAGGTCGTCAGGTCGATGCGCAGGTCCGCGAGGATGTCGGCGATCGCTCCCATTACGACCTCGGTCAGGAACACCGCGGTCTGGGTGCGAGTGTATGTCCTGGTTGATGTCGAGGCGGAGTTCACCGGTCAGCCTCCCGGCGGGCCAGTGCTTCCAAGTCAACCGGTCCGACCGCGGCTGTGAGCGCTGCTGCCTTCCCCGTCCTGAGCGCCGGGCCACCCGCACGCAGGTGCGCCGAGCCGGCCACGGCGCGACGCACCGCGTCAGTCAGGGGTTCCGGCGCGGGCAGGTAGACCATCCAGTTGGTAGCGGTCGCCCCGCCGGGCACGGGCGCCAGGTTCTCTTCCAGCGCGAGCGCGGCCGCTCCCGACACGGTGGTGATGGACAGATCGACCGGGTCAGCGGCCACTACGACGGCGTGCCGGTCCAGGTGACCGGCGGCGATCAGCATCCGCCCAGCCGGTGCCGCGAGGTCCATGATCGCGGCGACATCGTCCGCGGCGATGACCGGGGACCTCTGCAAGGTGTCCGCGATCAGAGCGGTGATGACCGACCAGGTCTCGCTCGCTGAGCGCCGGGGCGCGGCCCCGATCTGCCGATAACGCTGCATGACCGGCCCTCCCCTACCGGTCCTGGCCCAGGGCGCGGGCCGCTTGTTCAAGATCGGAGAGTGTAAGCGCCCCGGGGTTCAGGACGGTCTCCCGGCGCATCGCCATAGCGTCGGTGACCAGCTTGCGGACCCGCCGAGCGTCGGTGCCGGCCAGCAGCGCGGCGATCTCGCTCAGACCGGGATCACCGGCCAGGGCGTGCAGAGCCGGGTAAGCCTCGCCGAGATCGCCGAGCACGCGGGCCAGGATCGCGGCGATCGCCTCCGGGCCCGGCAGCGGCACCTCGATCGCCGTGTCCGCCCGGGACAGGAACGCCACGTCCAGCGCCTCGGTGAAGTTGGAGGTGGCGACCATGACCAAGTGCGGGTGCTCGGCTGCGTTGCTGTCCAGGGCCGCGAGCACCGCGTCGGTCGCCCGGTGGACGTCCGCCGGGTTCGCCGACAGTGACGCCGCGCTCCGCGACACCGTCATCGACTCGACCTCATCTAGCACGACGACCGTGGGGATCCGGTCGTCGGCCAGCAGCGGGAGGTGCTCGCACAAGAGCTCGAAGACCTTCTGCTGGCTCTGGCCGTGCTCGGCGCTCATCAGCCCGTGCGGGTTGATCTCCACCAGCCTGGCCTTGTGCCCCTCGACCAAGCCGGCCAGCTCCTGGGCGACGCCGCGCGCCAGCGTGGTCTTGCCGGTCCCGGGCGGGCCATACAGCAGCACCAGCCCGTGCAAGGCGGTGGCCTCGAACGGCAGGAGCGGCCGGATCCGCAGCCCAAGCAGCACGGCGTGCAGGAGCCGCTGCTTGACCGCGGGGTCGGTGATGATCGAGTCCCACGCCCGCGCGAACCGTGGCTGCGGCAGGATCTCGTTGATCATCACGCACTCGTCCACCCGCATCCTGACCTCCATGTCACATGACCTTCGCGAGCTTGCGAAGCAGATTAGCAGACTGGTGTCCGCGGTGCCGGTGTATATAAGCTGTCGGCGTGTCGGGCATCTCCTGGGCTGAGCGCGACCCGGTCGAGCACGGCGGTCAGGATGACGCCGCTGCTGGTTTCTGGCCGACCCTGGAAGCGCGGGAGGCCGAGCCCGCGCTCGGCGACATCCTGCGGCATGCGCGCAAGCACCAGCAGCTGACTCTGCGGCAAGTTGAGCAGCGCATCGGGCTACCCAACGCCCACCTGTCGCAGATCGAGCGGGGCTCGATCCGGCGGCCAGACCCGGCCATCCTCATGGACCTCGCTGAGCTGTACGACCTCAACTACCGGCTTATCGCCGAGTGGGCGGGCTACCTCGATGCCGGAGCGGCGCGGACGTCCGGGCACTTGACCGGACTGGCGCTGCGGATGTTCGTCGAGCTCGACCCGGTCGCCCAGCGGGAGGTGCTCGAACACATCGAGCGCCTCCGCAATCAGTCAGCGCACTAGTAGGCCATGCCCGCGACGTAGCGCCATCTCGAGACGCCGAACGGCAGGGCAGATGCAGAAATCTAGGACCTCAATTACGCGCTGCGGCGCCACAAAAGCGGCGCCCGCGGATACCCCCAGCCGATCGAACTGGCCGCCCCAGCCTCTGCGCGCGGAGCGGCAGAGGCCAACGTCTACCGGGACCGACCGGGCACCGCATGATCGCCCAGGGGTCAGCACGGATCCAGCACCACGTCGGGAAACGACGGGAACTAACCGGGAACAACGGGCATTCCGCCGAGTCGGCGAAGCCATTCAGGCTCGCCCGGCGCGCCGCCCGCACGGCCATCCCCCGCCGCAGCAGATGGCCGTTGACCAGCGCAAACGCCAGCTCTCCGGCTACTTCAGCAGCTGGCGGGCCATCACGACGCGCTGGATCTGGTTGGTGCCCTCGTAGATCTGGGTGATCTTCGCGTCGCGCATCATCCGCTCGACGGGGTAGTCGCTGACGTAGCCGTAGCCGCCGAGGAGCTGCACCGCGTCCGTTGTCACGTCCATGGCCACGTCGGAGGCGAGGCACTTGCAGGCCGAGGACATGAACGTCAGGTCCGCCACCTTCTCGCCCGCCATGGCGCGCTCGGACCGGGCCGCCGCCGCGTACGTCAGCTGCCTGGCCGCCTCCAGCTTCATGGCCATGTCGGCGAGCATGAACTGGACGCCCTGGAACTCGGCGACCGCCTTGCCGAACTGCCGCCGTTCCTTCACGTACCCGGTCGCGTAGTCCAGCGCCCCCTGGGCGATGCCCAGCGCCTGCGCCGCGATCGTGATCCTGGTGTGGTCGAGCGTCGCCAGCGCGGTACGGAACCCGCTGCCCTCCTCGCCGATCAGCCGGTCGGCCGGGATCGCGCAGTTGTCGAAGTACAGCTCCCGCGTCGGCGACCCCTTGATGCCCAGTTTGTGCTCCGGCGCCCCGAACGAGAACCCAGAGTCGCCGTCCTCGACCACGAAGGCCGAGATCCCGCTCGCCCCCGCCGACGGGTCCGTCACGGCCATGACCGTGTAAAAGCGCGACACGCCCGCGTTCGTGATCCAGCGCTTGACGCCGTTCAGGACGTAGCCGTCCCCGTCGCGGACCGCGCGGGTCTTCATCGCAGCGGCGTCCGAGCCGGCCTCGGGCTCGGACAGCGCGTAGGAGAACATCGCCTCGCCGCTGGCCACCGGCGGCAGGTAACGCTGCTTGAGCTCCTCGGAGGCCGACAGCAGCAGCGGCACCGTCCCCAGCTTGTTGACCGCCGGGATCAGTGAGGACGACGCGCACGCCCGCGCCACTTCCTCGATCACGATCACGGTCGCGATCGCGTCGGCGCCGGCGCCGCCGTAGGTTTCGGGGATGTGCACCGCCTGCATCCCGGCCTTGACCAGCGCGTCGTGCGCCTCCTGCGGGAACTCGGCGGCCTGGTCGACCTTCGCGGCGTGCGGCGCGATCTTCTCGTCGGCCAGGGCGCGCACCGATTCGCGCAGCGCGTCATGCTCGGGTGTCAGGGCGAAGGCGGGAAAATCGAGGCTCATGACCCCGATAGTAGGCCGTCCAACTAACTTCGATTTTTAACGCCCGGGCTCCGGGCGCATCTGGGAGGCGAATCCGGGTGACCCTGGCGCTGCTGTCGGCCGACGGCCGAGCGCTGCTCGACCGGCTGGCCGGCGAGCAGGTCGGCCCGGACCGTGCGCTGGAACTCGCCCGGTCGCTTCGTGGCAGCTACCCGCCGGATCTGGTCGCGGCCGCCCTCACCCAGCAGGCGTTGCGGATCGCGGCGAGGGAAAAGTTCAGCCGGGCGGGCGAGATGCTG
>Ga0335072_10001826_pt1 | contig 33866 bp, 29 predicted proteins | sample Lox_Sample_21_FD_206725 | JGI IMG/M metagenome (GOLD analysis project Ga0335072, IMG submission 206725) | Soil microbial communities from Loxahatchee National Wildlife Refuge, Florida, United States - Lox_Sample_2.1 | ecosystem: Environmental > Terrestrial > Soil > Wetlands | place: USA... | reverse complement strand
CCGCAGCGCAGCCCGATCCGCGGGCGGCGCGGCTCGCCGAGATGGTCCCGTGGTACGCACAGAACGCGCTCGTGCACTACCTCTCGCCGCGCGGGCTCGAGCAGTACTCCGGCGGCGGCTGGGGCACCCGCGATGTCTGTCAGGGTCCGGTCGAGATGTTGCTGGCGTTGGGACGCACGGCGCCGCTGCGCGACATCGTGCTGCGCGTCATGGCCAACCAGAATCCCGACGGCGACTGGCCGCAGTGGTTCATGTTCTACGAGCGGGAGCGCGGCATCCGCGCGGGCGACTCGCATGGCGACATCGTCTTCTGGCCGCTCGTGGCGCTGGCCCAGTATCTGCTCGCATCGGGCGATGCCGGCATTCTCGACGCCCCGGTCCCGTTCTTCGACAACAAGGGCCCGGATGCGGGCGAGCGGGGGTCAGTCTGGCAGCACGTCGAGCGCGCTTTCAGCGTCATCGAGAAGCGGCGCATTCCCGGTACGACGCTCGCTGCCTACGGCCATGGCGATTGGAACGATTCCCTGCAGCCCGCCGATCCGGCCCTGCGGGATCATATGTGCAGCGCCTGGACGGTCACGCTGCATTTCCAGGCGCTGACGATGCTGGCGGACGCGTTGCGATCCATCGGCCGCGCTGCGCGGGCGGAGCCGCTCGAGCGGCAGGCTGAAGCCGTTCGCGGCGATTTCCAACGCCTCCTCCTGCCGGACGGAGTGCTCACGGGCTATGCAGTATTCGACGGCGGGAGCATCCGCTACCTCCTCCACCCGCGCGATGTGACGACCGGCGTGCGCTACAGCTCCCTCGCCATGATCCACGCGATCCTGGAGGATCTGCTGACCCCGGACCAGGCGCGCGCGCACCTCGAGCTCATCGGGCGGGAGCTCTCCGGCCCCGATGGCGTGCGGCTGTTCGACGCTCCGATGCCCTATCACGGCGGCCCGCAACGCATCTTCCAGCGCGCGGAAAGCGCGACTTTCTTCGGCCGGGAGATCGGCCTCATGTACATGCATGCGCACCTGCGCTACGCGCAGGCCCTGGCGCATGTCGGCCACGCGGAGGAATTCCTGCGCGCGCTCTGCCAGGCCAATCCCGTCGGCATCCGCTCGGTCGTGCCGGAGGCAACACTGCGCCAGGCGAACTGCTATTACTCGAGCTCCGATGCGGCGTTCGCCGATCGCTATCAGGCCCGCACCGAGTACGCGCGCATCCGCGCCGGCACCGTCCCTCTCGATGGCGGCTGGCGGGTGTATTCCAGCGGTGCGGGGATCGCTCTGGCGCTCACGCTGCGGCACTTCCTGGGACTCACGTGGGAGTCCGGCGCCCTGTGCGTCGATCCCGTCATGCCCGCTGCGCTCGATGGAATGCGCGTGATGACCTCCTTGCGTGGACGTCCGCTCGAGGTGACATATCGGATCGCGGCAGCCGGCTGCGGCGTCAACGGCATCGTACTCAACGGCGAGAAGCTGCCGTTCACGCGCGAACCCAATCCGCACCGCCGCGGCGCGGCGCGGGTCGCCGCCGGGTCCTTCGATCGCCTGGCCCGGGACCGGAATACCCTCGCCATCGACCTCGGCTAGGACGGGCGATATCATCTGCGGGCTTGCCCCACGCCCAGTCATCCCTGCGCGCCCTGCTCCTCAGCCTGATTGCCTCGGCGCTCTGCGCCTGTCAATCGGGTGACGAGTCGTCCGCTCCCGCCGCCGCGCGCGTGCTCCCTGCGCCGGAAGCCATCGCGACGTCCGCCACTCCTCCGCCCATGGCCGTGGCCCTGGCTCCGCAGATCAATGACGGCGATTTCTTACAATTTGACAAGACTCTATCCTCCGATGCGTTTGGGGGACGCAAGCCCAGCACTCGCGGCGAGGTGCTGACGATCCGCTACCTCGTCGATCAGCTCCGCCACATGCACCTCACGCCTGGAAACCACGGCTACTGGCTGCAGCTGGTTCCAGTGGTCACCACGACACTCCTCAACACGGGCACGAAGCTCGACGTGCGTACCGCCGGCGGAGCGCAGAGCTTCGCCTACGGCACCGACATGATGGCGTTCACGCAGGATGCGCGGCCGCTCGTCGCACTCAGAAGCTCGCCGATCGTCTTCATGGGCTACGGAATCGACGCGCCCAAATGGCAGTGGAACGATTACAAGGGTGTGAGCGTCAAGGGAAAGACGGTGATCGTCCTGGTCAACGACCCCGGCTACGCCACCGGCGACCCGCAGCTCTTCGACGGCAAAGCGATGACCTGGTACGGACGCTGGGTTTACAAGTTCGAGCAGGCGGCGCGCATGGGCGCCGCAGCCTGTTTCATCGTTCACACCAGCGACGATGCGGCGGGCTATCCCTGGAACGTTGTCAGGAACAGCAATGGGGGCCCGCTGCAGAGCCTGCCCGCCGGCGTCGCGCCGGGTCCGCGGCTCGCGGTGGCGGGTTGGCTGACGCACGCCGCCGCGCAGCGTCTCTTCCACTCTGCCGGACTCGATTTCGACAACCTGGCCGCACATGCGGCGCAGCGCGGCTTCACGCCGGTGGCGCTCAAGGCCACCGCGTCCCTCTTTCTCCGAAGCGCCGTCGTCCACGACCGGTCGTACAACGTGCTGGGGCTCGTCAAGGGCAGCAAGCATCCCGACCAGGTGGTGATCTACAGCGCGCACTGGGACCATCTCGGCACGGTCAGCGAGCCGCACGGGCGCCGCGCGGTCTTCCACGGCGCCATCGACAACGGCGGCGGACTCTCCGCGCTGTTGGAGATCGCCGACGCTTTCGCGCACCAGAAGACGCCGCCCGAGCGCAGCGTCGTTTTCCTCATGCCGACGCTCGAAGAGGCGGCCATGCTCGGGTCGCAATACTACGTGACCCACCCGATCTTTCCGCTCGACAAGACGGTGGCGGACGTCAACATCGACGCGTGGCCGATCATCGGCCGCGCGCGCGACATGACGGTCATCGGCGCAGGGCAGTCACAGCTCGAGGACGATCTCGGGCAGGTGCTGTCGCTGCAGGGCCGGAAGCTGACACCGGAAGCGACGCCGCAGTACGGACTCTATTTCCGCTCCGACCATTTCAGCTTCGCCAGGGCGGGCGTGCCGGCGCTGCTCGTCGGTCCCGGCCTGGACCTCATCGAGGGCGGCCGCGCGGCCGGGCTCGCGGCCTCCGCCGACTACACCACGCGCCGCTACCATACGCCGAACGACGTGTTCGATGCCAACTGGGACCTCAGCGGCACGCTGGAGGACATCCAGACGCTCTACCTCCTCGGCCGCAATCTGGCCGACGGCGACGAGTGGCCCGACTGGTACGCCGACAGTGAGTTCCGCTCCCGGCGCGATGCCATGATGGCCAAAGCACGGCCCGCCGCTGCCGCCGGCAAACCGCTGCCCGGCGCGGACACGCGCTCCGGCGTACCCTGATCCAACACCCCGCTAGCCCGTCGCGCGCGACGGCGTGATGTCGACGGCCTTCTCGTGCGCCAGCGGCACGATCTCGCGCACGACGATGCGCGGCGAAACATCCTCGCCGCGGGCGGCGCAGACCGCCGCGAGATAGTCCGGGCGCAGGACGAGCTGCCACACCCGCCAACGGTCCGGCGAGTCGCCGAGCTCGGGACGCATGTGCAGCGTCAGGCCCCGCTCGCCGGTCAGCTCGAAGCGAAAGGCATCCAGGCGGATCGCGAGCCCCATGCCCCGTGCCTTGATGTACGACTCCTTCAGGGTCCACAGCTCGAAGAAGCGCCGGCGCCGCTCGCCCGGCGGCAGCGCGAGCAGCGCCGCGCTCTCCTCCGGCGCGAAATAGCGGTCGAGACCGTCGATATCGACAGCGCGGGCCTCGGGGCCCTCGACATCGATCCCGAGCGCGCGCCCCGTGACGCCCAGCATCACGAGATCGGCGCAATGCGAAATGTTGAAGTCCAGCGGCGGCGCGGGCCGCGGCCCGCAGATCGCCGGCCGCCCGTGCGGTCCGGCCGAGAAAGCCCAGTCCTCGGGCCGCACCGCGGCGTATCGGGACAGGACGGTACGGACCAGCGCGCGCGTCACCAGGTGGCGCCGCTGATCCTTCGCGAACCGGAAACGCGCCTGCCGGGCACGCTCCTCGGCGGTCAGCAGCGCGTCGTAACGGGACAGCAGCACGTCATCGCCGATCTCACTGATGTAGGTACACCAGAGGTCGATCCTGCGGCTGTCGGCGGTGAGGTCCACGTTGTCGCGCCACTACGCGCCGGGCTCCGCCGCCGAGCGCACGTCCTGCGCCCTTCCTTTCCATCTGCCGCCCCTGCCGGCGGCATACTGGACGGCGGAGTGAATCGTGGCCCCGGCATAGAATGCCGCCACCGCCGGAAGAGTCAGGGCGTAGGCCGCGGGCAGGCGATAGAAGCGGACCATCGGCAGATAACAGACGCCCATCAGCAGCCACGCGCCCGCGCCCAGTGCCATGATCGGCGGCGCCTGCGTCAACAGGAGGAGCGGCGGCGCCAGATACGTGACGATCAGCCCGCAGAGTGTCGCGGCAAGCACCAGGTAAGAGTGCCGCAGCTGATTGAAGGCCGTGCGCGAGATCATGCCGCCGATCTCGGCAAACGAGCCGTACACGCGCAGGCTGCGGGTCTGCCGCGCGAGGCCGAGCCAGACCCTTCCGCCGCTCGTTTTCACGGCGCGCGCCAGCGCGCAATCATCGATGAGGCAGCCGCGGATCGCGGCCAGGCCTCCGGCGCGTGCGAGCGCCGACGGACGTATCAGCATGCACCCGCCCGCGGCACCGGCAATGGAGGATCGCGGCGATGCGATCCAGGCCGGCGGATAGAGCTTGAGGAAGAAGAAGACGAAGGCCGGGATCAGGCAGCGCTCCGCGAAAGTCGCCGTCGAGAGCCGCACCATGAGCGAAACCAGGTCGAGATGCTCCGCGTCGGCCTTGCCGGCGAGCGCCGCAACCTCCGCGGGTACGTACTCGATGTCGGCATCGGTCAGCAGGAGGAAATCGGGATTGCGGCCGGCCGCGGCGGCAACACCCTGCGACAGGGCCCAGAGCTTGCCCGTCCAGCCTGGCGCGGGCGGTGTGCCGCGAAGCACCGTCAGCCGCTCGCCCATGCCCGCGGCGTCGGCTGCTCTGCTCGCCTCCTCGGCAGTACCGTCCGTGCTGCCGTCGTCGACGACGATCACCTGCAGCGGCGGTGTCAGCGTCTGCGCCAGCAATGAGCTCACGGCCTTGCCGATGCCATCGACCTCGTTGCGCGCGGGCACGACGGCGATTATTCGTCTTCCAGCTCCCCCTTCGGCGCACCCCCCTGCCGGGACGGGCGGCGCCTCCAGTACTCGGGAGACGCGCCAGAACCCGCCGCGCGCGAGCAGAAGATACAGCCAGATTGCAAGCGGCACCGCGGCGGCAGCGTATGCGAGCGTCACGATTTCAACCGACACCTGAGGCATGACCCCGCCCGGACGTGCGGGCGGGCGGGCGAGGCCGATATAATCGGCGGACCAGTTTCGTCATGCTGGCTTCCACCTTTGCAGTGAGGCCGCGGCCCGAAGCCGCGGACAGGTTCTGATTGCCTCGAGATATAGCGAGCAGGCCGGTGTTCTTCAAGCATAGCCCAAGGCGCCTCACGCGTGCAGCGCTCGGGCTGGTCGCATCGGCCCCGCTTTGCCTCGCGGCCCCCGCGGCCCCCGCGGCCGTACCGCCCGGCAACGGAGGCGCCGGGACGACGACACCGCCCACGCAGATCACCGGCCCCATTCCGGCGCCGCAAGCGAAGCTGAAGAAGAAAGCCGGGCACAAGGTCAACTGGCTGAACCCCACCACCTGGCCGATCCTGCCGGTTCCGCTCACCGCGGTCGACCCCAACAGCGGCCTCACGCTGGGCATGATCCCGACCGACCTGGTCACCAATGACCGCAGCGAGATCGTCGACATCATCGCGCCCGACATCATCCACAACCCCTACTTCGGCTGGGGCGGCCACGGCCGGATACTCGCCTTCCCCTCGGAGGACACCCAGTGGGTGATCGTGGGTGGCGGCGAAGAGCAGGTCGAGAGCACCTTCGATGCCTCGTATGAAACCGGCCTGCTGCGCGAAACACCCTTCTCGTTCTCGGTCGAGGGCCTGTACGACCGCAGCGGCACGCCGCGCTTCTACGGTGTCGGCAACAACTCGGTCCAGATCAACCAGACGGTGTACATCGATCAGCAGATCGGCACCGACGCGACCCTCGGCTGGAACATCACCCACGCCTGGCAGCTCGCCTATACGTTCGCGGCGAAAAAGGTCAAGGTGCTCGGCACGACGCTGCCGGGCGTTCCGGCGATCACTTCCCGGTTCGAAGGCACGCTCGGCATCGGCACCACGCACGAGCTGTTGAATCGAATCGCGCTCGTGTATGACACCCGCAACGACATCGTCATTCCGACCAGCGGCATGGAGGTCGTCGCCTACGGCGGGGTGTCGAGCCGCAACGTCGAGCTCGACGATTCGCTCTTCACCGAGGCCGGCGGCGACGGCAAGTTCTATTGGTCGCCCTACGGCTCGCTGGTGGTGGCGAGCCACGTGGATCTGCGCTACGAGCCCTCCGCCCATCACGTCCCCTTCTGGGCGCTGAGCAGCCTGGGCGGCGATAGCAGCGTCATCGGCGGCTCGCAGACCCTGCGGGGCTACGGCACCTCGCGCTTCTACGACCGCAACTCCTTCTCCGCCAACCTCGAGCTGCGGCAGACCGTGCTCTCGATGGATGCGTTCTCGACCCACATCGACATCCAGGTGACGCCGTTCTTCGACACCGGCCGCGTTTTCCACAACGAAAGCACCTTTCCGATCAGCCATCTGCACAGCGTGCTGGGCGTGGGATTCCGCGGGATCGCGCCGCCTTCCGTGGTCGGCTACGTCGACATCGGCAAGGGCCACGAGGGGATTGCGGTCTTCACCGGCATCGGATATCCGTTTTAGTCCTGCAGATAGCCCTGCTCGCGAAACCAGCGCAGCGCGTCGGCGAACGCGTCTGACGGCGGTCGCCAACGGTAACCGAGCTCGCGCGCGGCCTTGCCGCTGGAGAAGAACATGCGCTTGCGCGCCATGCGCACGCCTTCCACGGTGACGCGGGTCGGCCGGCCCGTCAGCCTGGCATAGAGCTCGGAGACATACGCCACGGGAAGCACCGCTCCGTGGGGCAAGCGGATGCGCGGCGGCGCCCGGCCGACGATCCGCGCGATGAGCGTCAGGATCTCGCGCAAGGTCATGTCCTCGCCGCCGAGAATGTAGCGCTCACCGACACGGCCGCGATGGAATGCCAGCAGATGGCCGGCGGCGACGTCGTCCACGTGCACGATGTTGAGTCCCGTGTCGACATAGGCCGGCGTGCGGCCGCGGGCGGCATCGAGCACGATCTGGCCCGTGGGCGTCGGCTTGACGTCACCCGGCCCGATCGGCGTCGAGGGGTTGACGATCACGACCGGCGCTCCCCGGGCCGCCGCTTCCCGCGCCCGTTCTTCGGCGAGGAACTTCGAGCGCTTGTAGTGGCCGATCATGTCGGCGAGACCCACGGGCGTCTCCTCGGCGCCCGCAGTGCCGTCCCCGGGCAGTCCGACGGTTGCGACGCTGCTGGTGTACACGACGCGCCGCACTCCGGCACGCGCGGCGGCATCGAGGAGGTGGGCCGTCCCTTCGACATTCGTGCGGTAGAGCTCCTGCGGCTGCGGCGCCCACAGCCGGTAGTCGGCCGCGACGTGAAAGGCCGCGTCGCATCCCGTGAGCGCCCGCTCGAGCGACGCGGCGTCAGTCAGGTCGCCCACGACCTGCTCGACCGCGAGTGCGGCGACGTTGCGGCGGTCGGATCCGCCACGCACCAGACAACGGACCTGCCAGCCCTCCGCGAGCAGCGCCCGGGCCACGGCGGCGCCGACGAAACCGGTCGCCCCCGTCACCAACGCCCTCATGCGGTCTCCGCAGGTGCGATCGGATGCGCGTCCCCCGGCCCGTCGGTCAGAGCGCGTCGCGAGGGCGAGGGTGGACCGGCAACCGCCGCGAGCACGCGCGTTGCGATACGGTACCGCGCCGACAGACGGATCAGGGCGCCTACCTCTCGCGGTGCACGCAGCAACTCACCGAGCAGACGCCCGAGGCGCGGCTGCCCGCTGCCGCTCGCGGCAATCACCGCCGCGGGCAGCTCATCGGAGGCGGTGTCGACGATGACGCGCAGCACGATGAAAGGCACTCCAGCTTGCCCCGCGACCTGCGCGACGGCCGCGCTCTCCATGTCGACGGCGGCGGCGCGCGATTGACGCCAGGCCGCGGCCTTGGCCTCGGGAGTGCCGATCGGCCGCCCGCTCGTGAGGAGCCTGCCGCCGCAGGCGATACAGGAGGCAGGCAGAGCGGCGCGCAGACGCTGGCGCCAATCGCCGGCGGTCGCCGAGACCGTGACACCGTCGCGAGCCATGACTTCTTCCGGCAGCAGCACCGCCCCGCAGATGAGCGCCGGGTCGAGACCACCGGCCATGCCGAAGCTCGCGAGACCCGTGGCGCCCGCGAGCACCAGCCGGCGGGCCGCGGCGGCCGCGGCGCCCTCCCCGATGCCGCTCACCGCCAACAGGGCACCGTCGGCGAGCCGCCGCAGCCCGGCGCCGTGACGGGCCGCCGGCCCGAGCGCGCGCGCCTCGGCCACGAGCGCCGAGACGATGCCGATCGGCTTCAAGGGGAATGGGACTCGCTGCGGCGTCGGTAGGCGGCCAGCGCCCAGAGGGGAAAGAAGGCGCAGTAGCCGTGATACTTGAGATAGAAAACCCGCGGAAACCCGGGCGAGGTGAAAGTCGGATGCGACCAGAGGCCCGAGGTCTCCTGCGTCCGCAGCAGATACTCGACGCCGTGCTTCACCGCCGGCGAGGCGAACTCGCCTGCCGCCACCAGAGCGAGGATCGCCCATGCCGTTTGATAGGGCGTGCTTGCGAAAGCCGTATCGGTGTAAGTCCCGAGGTCGTAGCTGTCGTTGCTTTCGCCCCAGCCGCCATCGGCGTTCTGCCGCGAGAGCAGCCAGTCCACGGCGCGGCGCACGGCAGGATCGGCCGCGGGAATTCCGGCAAGCTCCAGGGCCGCGAGCACCGACCAGGTGCCATAGATGTAGTTGGTGCCCCAGCGCCCGAACCAGGAGCCGTCGTCTTCCTGCTCTTCCCGCAGGTAGGCAATGGCGCGCTCGAGCGCGGCGCGGTCGCCCGGGCGGCCCACGCGCGACAGCACCGCCACGACCCGCGCGGTCACATCGCTCGTGGGCGGATCGAGCAGCGCGCCGTGATCGGCGAACGGAATGTAGTTGAGGTTGTAATGGGTGTTGTCGGCATCGAACGCCGCGAAGCCCCCATTGACGCTCTGCATGCCGACCAGCCAGTCGAGCGCGCGGTCGATCGAGGCGGCGTAGCGCTCCGGCAGCCGCGCCTGATGCATGGCCCAGGCGACCACGGCCGTGTCGTCGAGGTCGGGGTAGTGTGCATTGCCGTACTGGAAGGGCCAGCCGCCGCTCGCCACCTGCGGCTTGCGTGCGCGCCAGTCACCGACGTCCTCCAGCAGTTGCCGCGGCAGCAGCCAATCGAGGCCGCGTACGGCAGCGCGCGCGGCGTGACTGTCGCCCGCCTCCTGCATCGCGAGGGCCGCCAGAGCGGTATCCCACACCGGCGAGACGCACGGCTGGCAGTACGCGCGCTCGCCGTCGACCACCAGCAGCTTCTCGATCGCCCGCTTGGCGGTGACCCGGCGCGGATCGTCCGCCGGATAGCCGAGCAGCACCATCATCTCGAGCGCATTCACCATCGCCGGGAAGATCGCGCCGAGGCCGTCCTCGCCGTTGAGGCGCTCGAGCACCCACGCTTCGGCGCGCCGCATGGCCGCCCTGCGCATGGCACCCGGGATCAGCGGGTCGATGCACCGCGCCAGCCGGTCGATGGCGAAGAAGGTCCGGGCGAGCAGCCTTCCCTGCCGCGGCAGCCGGAAGTAGCTGCGCTCTTCCTCGGGCGGTCTGGTGAAGAGCTCGCGCACACCGACGCCGCGCGGGTTGCGCGCGCGGGGCTTGAGCGTGCAGAGGACGAAGAGCGGCACCATCACCGTCCGCGACCAGTACGAGACCCGCTCGATGTGGAACGGGAACCACCTCGGCATCAGCATGATCTCGACGGGGATATACGGCACCGCCCGCCAGGGGACCTGGCCAAAGAGCGCGAGCGCGATCCGCGTGAAGACGTTGGCGCGTGCGGCCCCGCCGCGCTCCAGGACCGCCTCGCGGGCCCGGCGCATGTGCGGGGCGTCCGGGTCGTCGCCCGCCAGTTTCAGGGCGTAGTAGGCCTTGACGGTGCAGCTGAGGTCCAGGTCCCCGCCGTGGTAGAGCGGCCAGCCGCCGTGGGCGGCCTGGTGCTCGCGCAGATAGACCGCGAGCTTGCGCTCGAGCTCCGGATCGCGCTCATCCAGATAATGCATCATCAGGATGTATTCGGCCGGAATGGTGCAGTCGGCCTCGAGCTCGAAGAGCCAGTGGCCGTCGCGCCGCTGCAGACCGATGAGCGCATCGCGCGCCGTGGCGATCGCCTGGCCGAGAAGGCTCAGCGGGCGGGTGGCGCGTACGCGCGTGACATCCGCCACCGCGGCAGTGCCGGAAAACTCGCGTGGGGCGGCGCCCGCCTGTGCACCGGGGGTCACGGGAGCGAGCCTCCGAGCCGCTGCGGGCCGAGCTCATCCGCCACGGCCGGCGCGCGCATCGCAGCCGGCTTCATCGGCACCGGCCCGTCGGCAAGCGGCAGGCCCCGGGCGGCGCGCTCGAAGAGCTGTTGCAGCACGCGGTCGTTGCGTACCGAGAGACTGGTCAGGGTCCGGGTCATCATTACCGCCGATCGTGAGACTTTCACCTGCGCGCCCGCGGTGAAGCCCGGGGTCGTCTGGATCTTGCGCAACGTCAGCGCCGCGAGGCCGAGCGCCCACAGGCAGAAGAGGCGGATGCCGCCCTCCTCGCCCGGAATGAGCAGCGTGAAGGCGAGCGCATTGCGCAGATGCCGGTGCGCGACCCCGATGAGCTCCAGCATGCCGGCATGGAAGCGCGCATCGCTGCGCTCCGGGGAGAGCTGTGCGAGGTCCACGCCGTAGCGGCTGAAGACCTCCTGCGGCAGCCAGCAGGCCCCGCGGCTGCGGTCCTCCCACACGTCCTTCAGGATGTTGGTCATCTGCAGGCCCTGCCCGAAGGAGGGCGCGAGCTCATAGAGCTCGCCGTAGTGACGCATGATCGCCGGCGAGTAGGCGCAGAACAGCTCCGTCAGCGTCTCGCCGACGATTCCCGCGACGTAGTAACAGTAGGCGTCCATGTCGGTCGAGCGCGCCAGCCCCTGGAGGCTCGCGGTGCGCTGGAACTGATGCATGCCGCGGCTCATCACCTCGATGCAGCGGCGGATCGCCGCGCGCTGGCGCTCGTCGAACCGGCTCACCACCCGGATGACCCGCTCCATGTTGGCGACGAGCTCGCGCTCCGTGGCCAGCGTGCGGTCGGAAAGCCGCGGCACGACATCGCGCGCGAGCCGCGCGGCATCCTCCGTGCCCTTGACGACTGCGGTGAACCGCTCCAGAAAGAGGTACGTGTCGGTCGCCGACAGTGCCGGCTCGTCCTCGATGGTGTCGGCGATGCGGCAGAGAAGATAGGCGCTGGTCACCGCCGTGCGCAGCGCCGCGGGCAGCTGCGGGATCGTCAGCGCGAAGGTGCGCGAGACGTGCGGCAGGATCTCGTCCTGATAAGCCTCGTCGGACATGCCGGAATCGGGTTCCACGGCCTCTCGCCTCCGGTCAATTGCGCCTGGCCAACAGCCAGTCCGTCACGCCACGCAGCGCATCCGCGCGGGCACCGAACGGCGCCAGGGATTCCATGGCCTGCGCATGCAGGCGCAGCACCTGCTCCTGGGACGCGCCCACGCCGAGCACGGCCGGGTAGGTCGGCTTGCCGCGCTCGCGGTCGGCGCCCGCCGCCTTGCCGAGCGTCGCGGTGTCCGAGAGCACGTCCAGCAGGTCGTCCTGGATCTGGAACGCGAGCCCGATCGGCGCGGCGACGCCGGCGAGCGCCTGCTCGAGCCGCGGCTCGAGCGCCGGCTCGCAGGCGGCGCCCATCATGACACTGGCCCGGATCAGCGCGCCGGTCTTCAACGAATGCATCTCCTCCACCTGGCGGATGTCGAGCTTGCGGCCCTCGGCCTCGAGGTCGATCGCCTGGCCGCCCGCCATGCCGAGGCTGCCGATCGCCCGCGCGAGCAGCCCCACGAGGCGCACGCGAATGGCCGGATCGGCCGGCAGCGCGGCATCGTGCGCCAGCAGCTCGAACGCGAGGGATTGAAGAGCGTCGCCCACGAGAAGCGCCGTTGCCTCATCGTAGGCCTTGTGGCAAGTCGGCCGGCCCCGGCGCAGATCGTCGTCGTCCATCGAGGGCAGGTCATCATGTACCAGCGAATAGACATGCACCAATTCGAGCGCGCAGGCGGCCGCCTCCACCTGTTCCTCCGCGAGCCCGAGCGCACGCGCGGTCGCGAGGAGGAGGATGGGACGCACACGCTTGCCGCCCGCCAGCACACTGTAGCGCATCGCGGCGTGCAGCCGCTCCGGCGTCTGATCGGAGCGCGGCAGCCGTGCAGCCAGCGCCCGTTCCATCCGTCCGCGCCAGGCCTCGAGCTGACCGGCGAACGCGTCAGGCACGGCTGGCACGCCGGTTTTCCTCCTCCCGGCTCGCATGCTTGATGGCGGTCACCGGAATCGACGCCAGCACCTGAGGGGTGTCCTCGTAGAGGAACGGCAGCTCCGGTGCCATCGGACCGTCGACCCGCGGGCCGCGCAGCGCCACCTTCAGCGCCTTCAGCGGATGGGCGAACGTGTCGTCCACGGCCGTGCCCTCGAAGCCGCAGTGGGCCATGCAGTTGTCGCACTTGCGGTTGCGGCCGACGCCGTAGCGCTCCCAGTCGGTCTCCTCCATGAGGGAGCGGTAGGAGGGGGCATAGCCCTCGTCCGTCAGCAGATAGCAGGGCCGCTGCCAACCGAAGATGTTGTAGGTCGGATTGCTCCACGGCGTGCACTGGTAGGTCTGGTTGCCCGCGAGGAAATCGAGGAAGAGCGATGACTGGTTGAACGGCCAGCGCGCGCCGCGCGCGCGGCCGAGCTTGAAGATCTCCCGGAAGAGCTGCTTGCTCGCACTGCGCCCGAGGAACACGTCCTGCCGCGGAGCATGCTGATAGCTGTATCCGGGGGAGACCGTGATCCCCTCGACGCCGAGCGACTGGGCCAGGTCGAAGAAATCGGCCACTTCCTCCGGCTTCTCGTTCTGGAACAGGGTGCAGTTGACCGTGCAGCGGAACCCCTTGGAGCGCGCCAGCCGGATGGCGGCGACCGCCTTGTCGAACACCCCTTCCTGACAGACCGACTCATCGTGCCGCTCGCGGTTGCCGTCGAGGTGCACGGAGAAAGTGAGATAGGGCGAAGGCTGGTACTCGTCGATGTGCTTCGCCAGCAGGATGGCGTTGGTGCAGAGGTAGACGAAGCGCTTGCGCGCGACGATCCCCGCCACGATCTGCGGCATCTCCTTGTGGATCAGCGGCTCGCCGCCGGGGATCGAGACCATCGGCGCGCCGCACTCGTCCACGGCTCGCAGGGCATCCTCGACCGAGACCCGCTTCTGCAGGATCTCCTTCGGATAGTCGATCTTGCCGCAGCCGGCACAGGCGAGGTTGCACTGGAACAAGGGCTCGAGCATGAGCACCAGCGGATAGCGTTTCTCGCGGCGCAGCTTCCTGCCGAGGATGTAGCTCGCCACGCGATACTTCTGAATCAGTGGAATACCCAAAATCAGCTCCTAATTCTTTCGGGGCTCAGCTCAAGAGCCCGCGCCCTGCGACTGTAACGCACGAAGGGCCGGACGGTGATACCGGCAAATCCGTTCCCACTCCATCGTGAACCAGGGAGTGAACCGGGCGCCTGTCTCCCGCATCTCCTGCGCCAGCGTATCCGGACTCACCCAACGCCACTCCGCGATCTCGTTGGGGTCGATCCGCACCGCGCCGGAGCTGCGTCCGATGAACACCGAGCACAGCTCATGCTCCGCCCCGACATCGTCGAACTGGGCCTGGTACTGGAACTTGAACAGAAAATGCAGCGGGCACTCAAGTCCGAGCTCCTCGTACAAGCGCCGGCGGGTGGCGGCCTCCATGCTCTCGGCCCGGCGCGGATGACTGCAGCAGCTGTTCGACCAGTAGTGCGGCCAGAGCGGCTTCGCCGCCGAGCGGCGCTGCAGCAACAGCTCGCCGCTGTCGTTGAAGATCAGCAGCGAGAATGCGCGGTGCAGGACACCGCGGCCCTCGTGGCAACGTGCCTTGCTCAGGTAGCCCAGCTCCCGGTCCGCCTCGTCCACCAGGATGAGAGACTCGGCTTCGGTCAAACTGTCGCTGCCAGCCCACAAAGTGGGCTGGGAGCCGCTTGCCTGCCTCACGCGGGGACCCCCGTCCGGCGAGCAAACGTGTACCATGTGCGGAATTCATGGACTTGAAACCATCCGCATTCTTCACTCATTTCAATCCGCGGTGTAGGCATTCCTCCGCACATGATAACCGGCTCCACGGTCGCTGTAACTGCCCAGGCAGTCATGACCACGCTCGGCACCCTGCTGGCCGCGGCCGCGCTCGGCTATGCCGTCACGGCCTGGGTGGCCGTGCGGCTTCGCCGCAACATTGGCGCACAGCGGCGGCTCGGCGGCGCCGCGCGGGTGCCGCAGCCGCGGCCGGTCACCGTCCTCAAGCCGCTTTGCGGCGCCGAGCCTGGACTTGACCGTTCGCTGCGCTCCTTCTGCGAGCAGCAGTATGCCGGCGGCGTACAGATCGTTTTTGGCGTTCAGCATGCTGCCGACCCGGCTCTCGCCGTGGTCGAGGGGCTGAAGCGCGACTACCCGCGCCTCGACCTCACCGTCGTCGTCGATCCGACCCGGCATGGTACCAGTGCCAAGGTCAGCAACCTCATCAACATGATGCGCGCCGCCCGACATGACTGGCTGGTGCTGGCCGATAGCGACGTGCGCGTGCCGCCCGGATACCTCGCGGCCGTCACGGCGCCGCTCGCCGACCCGGCCGTCGGCATCGTCACCTGCCCTTACCACGGGGTTCCCCGTCCCGGCCTCTGGTCGCTCCTCGGGGCGCTCTTCGTCAACGACTGGTTCATCCCCTCGGTGCGTGTGGCCGCGCTCTTCGGCTCGCGCGCCTTTGCGTTCGGCGCCACGATCGCCCTGCGGCGCGATGCGCTCGATGCCATCGGCGGCCTTGGCGCGATCGCCGATCAGCTGGCGGATGATTACCGCCTCGGGCAGCTGACCCGCCGCCGCGGTCAACGGACGGTGTTGTCGCACGTTGTCGTGGACACCTCCGTGGATGAGCGCACGTTTCGCCATCTCGTGCAGCACGGACTGAGGTGGTTGCGCACCATCAGGGTGGTGCGTCCGGGCGCGTATGCCTTTTCCGCAGTCACTTTCAGCCTGCCGGTGGCCATCATCGGCTGCGCACTCACCGGCGGGACACCCCTGGCCCTCTCCCTTCTGGCTGCAACAGCGGTGTTGCGCCTCATGTTACATTTCGCCGTCCCGGCGCCCGAGCGATCCTGGTCTCGGCTCTGGGCCATACCGCTTGCCGATGCGCTGGGCTTCGCACTCTGGTGTGGTGCCTTCCTGACGCGCGAAGTGCAGTGGCGGCAGGGGCGCTACCGAGTGGCCCGCGACGGCTCGGTGCAGCCGGTTTCCTGAGGATTCCGATCATGATGAAAACGCTCTTCCTGCATCCCCCCTCATTCGACGGCTTCGACGGCGGCGCCGGCTCCCGTTACCAGGCGAAGCGCGAGATCCGCTCCTTCTGGTACCCCACCTGGCTGGCGCAGCCCGCGGCGCTGGTGCCGGGCAGCCGGTTGCTCGATGCGCCCGCCGACGGCATCCCGATGTCGCAGGTGCTGCCGCTCGCGAAGCAATACGACCTGGTGGTGATGCATACCAGCTCGCCGTCCTTCCCGACGGATGCGAAGGTCGCGGAGCTGCTGAAGGAAGAGAATCCCCACATCAAGGTCGGCATGGTCGGCGCCAAAGTCGCGGTGGACCCGGCGGGCTCGCTCGGGGCCTCCACCGCCATCGACTTCGTCGCGCGCGAGGAGTTCGACTACACCTGCAAGGAGGTGGCCGAGGGCCGCGATCTCGGCACCATTCCCGGGGTCTCCTTCCGCCGGCCGGACGGCAGGATCGAGCACAATCCGGAACGGCCGATGATCGAGAACATGGACGAGCTGCCGTGGGTGACGCCGGTCTACCAGCGCGATCTCACCATCGAGAACTACTTCATCGGCTATCTGCAGCACCCCTACGTTTCCTTCTACACCGGGCGCGGCTGCCGCTCCAAGTGCACTTTCTGCCTCTGGCCCCAGACCGTGGGCGGCCACCGCTACCGCGTGCGCAGCGCCGCGAGCGTCGTGGAGGAAGTGCGCTACATCAAGGAGAACATGCCGCAGGTGAAGGAGATTTTCTTCGACGACGACACCTTCACGGACTTCCGCCCGCGGGCGGAGGAGATCGCGCGCGGCCTCGGCAAGCTCGGAGTCACCTGGTCCTGCAACGCCAAGGCCAACGTGCCTTACGACACCCTGAAGGTGATGCGGGACAACGGCCTGCGGCTGCTCCTCGTGGGCTACGAGTCGGGGAACGATCAGATCCTGCACAACATCCGCAAGGGCCTGCGCACGGACATCGCGCGCCGCTTCACCAGCGACTGCCGCAAGCTCGGCATCGTCATCCACGGCACCTTCATCCTGGGCCTCCCGGGAGAGACCGCCGAGACGATCCGCGAGACCATCCAGTTCGCCGTCGACATCAATCCGCACACCATCCAGGTCTCCCTGGCGGCGCCCTACCCGGGCACCCAACTCTACGACCAGGCGGTCGAGAACGGCTGGATCACCGCGCACGACAATCTGAACCTGGTGAACGATCGCGGCGTGCAGCTCTCGCCCATCAGCTATCCGCATCTGCCGGCGAAAGAGATCTATCACGCGGTGGAGACCTTCTACAAGAAGTTCTACTTCCGGCCGCGCAAGATCGCCGAGCTCACCGGCGAGATGCTGCGCAGCTGGGAGATGACCAAGCGGCGCCTGCGCGAGGGCGTGGAGTTCTTCCGCTTCCTGCACGCGCACGAGGCCTGACCCCGCGGATCGGGCCGTTGAAATTCCTGATCGTCACGGCAGACGATTTCGGGCTGCATTCCGCGGTCAACGGCGCCGTGGAGCGTGCCGCCCGCGAGGGCGTGCTGACGACGGCCAGTCTGATGGTCGCCGCGCCGGCAGCTGCGGATGCCGTCCGGCGCGCACGCGAGCTTCCAGGCCTCTCCGTCGGTTTGCATCTGGTGCTCGCCGACGGGTGGTCGGTATTGCCGCCGCGGAGCATCCCGGCGCTGGTCGATGCGCAGGGCCGCTTCGGCAACCACATGGTGCGGGACGGCGTGCGCTTTTTCGCACTGCCCGCGGTGCGCCGCCAGCTCGAGGCGGAGATCCGCGCTCAGCTCCAGGCGTTCGCCGATACGGGGCTCACCCTGGACCACGTCAACGCCCACAAGCATTTTCACCTCCACCCGACGCTGCTCGAGATGCTGCTGCGGATTGGAGGGGAGTTCGGCATTCCGGCCGTCAGGCTGCCGCGGGAGCCGGGCGTCACCGGGCTGCTCTCGCCGTGGCTGGCGATCATGCGGCGGCGCCTGCGGGCGGCGCGCATCGCGCATAACGACTCCGTCTTCGGCCTCTCGGACAGCGGCTCGATGGACGAGGCGCGGCTGCTCGGGATCCTCGCGCGGCTGCCCGAGGGCGTGACGGAGATCTATCTGCACCCCGCGCTCGAATCCGGAGCGGCGATCGCGGCCAGCATGGGCGGCTACCGTCACGCGGACGAGCTCGCCGCACTCGTCAGCCCCAAGGTGCGGGCCGCAGTCGCGGCCTGCGGCGCGGCGACCGGCGGCTTCAGGCAATCGGCGGCCGCACGAGCCGCGGAGCTGCGCGCCGCATGAGCGTCGCGGGAGGCCGGTGATCCCCGCCGGCGTCTAGCTGAACGGGTGACGCAGGACGATCGTCTGCTCGCGATCCGCGCCGGTCGAGATGAGGTCGATCGGCACTTCGACCAGCTCCTGCAGCCGCTCGAGATATTTGCGCGCATTGAGCGGCAGGGCCGCGTAATCGGTGATGCCCACCGTCGACTCCGCCCAGCCGGGCAGCTCCTCGTATACCGGCTCGAGCCCCGCGTAGCCCTCGATGCTGAGCGGCGGCTCCGCGACGACCTGACCGGCGACGCGATATCCGACCGCCACCCTGATCGTGTCGAGCCCATCGAGCACGTCGAGCTTGGTGATGCAAAGTCCGGAGACGCTGGAATGGACGATGGAGCGTTTCAGCTGCACGGAGTCGAACCAGCCGCAGCGCCGCCGCCGGCCGGTGACGGAGCCGAACTCGTGCCCGACACGCGAGAGATGCTCGCCGTAGCCGTCGAAGAGCTCCGTCGGGAAGGGACCCGCGCCCACCCGTGTCGTGTAGGCCTTGACGATCCCGAGCACGTAATCGAAGACACGCGGCCCCAGGCCGGTTCCGGTGCCTGCGAATCCGGCGGTGGTGTTGGATGAGGTGACGAAGGGGTACGTGCCGAGGTCGACGTCCAGCATCGCGCCCTGAGCGCCCTCGAAGAGCACATTGGCGCCGGAGCGGCGCAGAGCGTGCAGCGCCAGCGTGACGTCCGTGACCAGCGGCGCGATCGTCTCGCTGAGGGCCAGCAGCTCATCGAGCGTCTTCTGGAAATCCACCGCCTGCTGCCGGAAATAGTGCTGCAGCACGAAATTGTGGAAGTCCAGCACCTCGCCCAGCTTGGCGGCGAAGCGGTCGCGCTGGAAGAGATCCGCCACGCGCACCGCGCGCCGCGCCACCTTGTCCTCATAGGCGGGACCGATGCCGCGGCCGGTGGTGCCGATGGCGTTGGATCCGCGAGCCTGCTCGCGCGCCTTGTCGAGGAGAATGTGCGACGGCAGGATGAGCGGGCAGAACGGCGACAGGCGCAGCCGCTCGAACACCGGCACGCCCTGATCCATCAGCGTCCGGCTCTCCGCAAGCAGCGCCTGCAGCGAGAGAACCACGCCGTTGCCGATGAAGCAGCGCACGTCCTCGCGCAGAATCCCGGAGGGAATCAGGGAGAGGACAGTCTTGCGGCCGCCGATGACCAGCGTATGGCCGGCGTTGTGTCCCCCCTGGAAGCGCGCCACCGCGGCAGCGCGCTCCGTCAGGAGGTCGACGACCTTGCCTTTGCCCTCATCGCCCCATTGGGTGCCGATGACGACGACGAACTTGCCATTGTTTATTGGGCCAAAGTCGCCTGCGGCGCTTTGGCCAGCCAGCCCACTCACCATTTCGATCCCGCGGCCCAGGGAGCGGCCCTGGGCCGCTCGACTTGCTGTTCAACGTCCGCGGATTCTACCTGCACTCCGACGGTGCGCTCCAGCGCGCGGATTTCGGATTCAGGCAGCTCCACGGTGAGCTCGATGGCGCCGTCCTGGCCGGTATGCTCCTCGCGGACGGACTTCGCCGCATAGAGCCGGGAGCGCAGCGCTCCCGCGTCCGCGGGCAGGCGCACCCGTGCACGGCGGGCGAACCGTGACAGCCGCTCCGCAATCGCGCTCGTCAGCAGGTCCAGGCCGAGGCCCTTCTGGGCGGAGATCCAGGCCGCGGAAGGCATGCCGGCGTCGTCGCGCTCGATCGCGGCCGGGCGCTGCAGGCGGTCGATCTTGTTGTAGACGATGATCTGAGGAATGGCGTCCGCGCCGATCTCCGCCAGCACTTCGTTCACCTGCGCGATGTGCTCGTCCCGCCGCGGATCGCTGGCGTCGATGACGTGCAGCAGCAGCGTAGCCTCGCGCGCCTCGGTCAGCGTGGATTGGAACGCGGCCACCAACTCATGGGGCAATTCCCGGATGAAGCCGACGGTATCGGCGGCAACGACCGGCGTGCCGCCGGGCAGAGTCACGCGGCGCACGGTGGGATCGAGCGTCGCAAAGAGTTGGTCGGCGACGTAGGCGTCGGCGCCTGTCAGCGCGCGAAACAGCGTCGACTTGCCCGCGTTGGTATAGCCGACCAGGGCGAGCGAGGGCACCGGAATCTCGGCGCGCATCTGCCGTCCGGTCTCGCGCTGCTGTTGGATCTTCTCCAGGCGGCGCGTCAGCACGCGCACGCGCTGCGCGATCAGGCGGCGGTCCGTCTCGAGCTGCGTCTCGCCCGGTCCGCGCATGCCGATACCGCCCTTCTGCCGCTCGAGGTGGCTCCAGCCGCGCACCAGCCGGCTGCCGATGTGGCGCAGCTGCGCGAGCTCGACTTCGAGCTTGCCCTCGAAGCTGCGCGCCCGCTGCGCGAAGATGTCGAGTATGAGTCCGTTGCGGTCGAGCACTCTCTTACCGGTGAGCTTCTCCAGGTTGCGCTCCTGGCTGGGAGAGAGGGCGTGATCCACCAGGATCACGTCCGCCTCGCCGGCCTCGGCCGCCTGCTTCAGCTCCTGCGCCTTGCCGCTGCCCACGAAGAACCGCGGATCCGGCCGATCGCGGCGGCCGGTCACGGTCGCGACCGGGTGCGCCCCGGCCGAAACCGCAAGCTGCGTGAACTCCTCGAGATCTTCCGGATCGATCTGGGCGCCTAGACCAATGCGCACCAGCAGCGCGCGCTCACCGGAACGCGGGCGCTCGAACACTCGGCACCTCCGTGCGGCAGCGCCTCACTCGGCCGCGGTCTCCACGGTCGCAGCGCCCTCTTCCGCCGACAGGCGCACATTGCGCGCCGGCACCACGGTGGAGATGGCATGCTTGTAGACCATCTGGCTGACGCTGTTCTTCAACAGCACCACGAACTGGTCGAATGAATCGATCTGACCCTGCAACTTGATGCCGTTGACGAGGTAGATCGATACGGGCACCCGTTCCTTGCGTAGGGCGTTCAAAAAGGGATCTTGGAGCGATTGGCCTTTGGCCATCGGGTTCTCCTTGTTTTCACGGCTTCTAATTGTTGGTGAGAGATTGGAACAGCAAGCGAGCTTCCCTGGAAACGTCCAGCAAGGCATGTGCCCCGCGGACACAGGGGACCAAGGCCGTGATCTTAACATGCGGGCCGAATCAAAGCCCAAGCCGTAACAACTCGTCACCTACGTCGCGATTCCACGACAGTTCGTCAGCGTCCGGATCGAGCCAGCGCGGGGCCGTCTCCGCGCGCATCCAGGTGAGCTGGCGCTTGGCGAGCTGGCGCGTAGCGGCAATGCCCCGCTCGACAGCCTCGTCGAGGCCGCACTCACCCTCGAGGTGCGCCCAGAGCTGGCGGTAGCCGACGGCGCGCATCGAGGAATGACGTGCGGTGAGATCACCCCTGCGGTGAAGCGAGCGCACCTCATCGAGGAAGCCGGCCTGCATCATCGCGTGGAAGCGACCGGCGAGGCGCTGATGCAACGCCGGCCGGCTGCGGGGGGCGAGCGCCCAGGCCTTGAGCGGGGTGCCGGCGAGCGGGCTCACCGTGTCGCGCTGCAGCTCCGAGAGCCGCCGGCCGGTGGCGAGGCAAACCTCCAGAGCCCGTTGAATTCTCTGGCTGTCGTTGTGACTGATGCGGGCGGCGGCCGTGGGATCCAGCCGCGCGAGCTCCTGATGGAGCGCGGGCCAGCCGGCGCGCGCGGCGCGCTCGTCGATCTCGCGGCGAAGCTCCGCGGACGCCTGTGGCAACGGCGCCAAACCCTTGAGCAGCGCACGCAGGTAGAGCATGGTCCCGCCGACCAGCAGGGGCACACGGCGGCGCGCATGCACGGCCGCTATCGCCGCCATCGCATCGGCCACGAACCGTCCCGCGGAGTAGCTTTCGGCCGGGTCGCAGATGTCGATCAGATGATGCGGCAGCCGCGCGCGCACCTCCCGGCTGGGCTTGGCGGTGCCGATGTCGAGGCCGCGGTACACCAGCGCGGAATCGACGCTCACGATCTCCACCGGTGCCGCCTGCGCCAGGCGGATGGCCCAATCGCTCTTGCCGGTACCAGTGGGGCCCGTCAGCAGGTAGACCGGAAGCTGCGGCGAGACAGCCGATCCCTCGGGCAAGGGTGCGGACATCACCGCCCCCGCAGGAAGAGCTGATCGAGCTCCGAGAGGCTGAGGCGCGTCCAGGTCGGACGTCCGTGATTGCACTGGTTGGCGCGGTCCGTGGCTTCCATCTGCCGCAGCAGCGCATCCATTTCGGGCAGAGTCAGGCGGCGACGGGCATGAATCGAGGTGCGGCAGGCGAGCGTGCCGAGGAACCGGTCGGCGGCTGCATCGAGATGATGCAGGCCATCCTCACGCGCCAGATCCTCGATGACCGACTTGACAATATCGGTGACGCGCTCGCTCGCGAGCAGCGCCGGCACGCGCCGCAGCGCGAGTGAGGCCGGCCCGACTGCATCGATCTCGAAGCCCGCCTGCGTCCACGGTGCCGGGTCCTCGAGCACGGCGTCGACCTCGTGGGGCTTGACGCTGACGATCAGCGGCTCGAGGAGCAGCTGTGACGCCGCCGGGCGGTCACCGCGATCGGCCTTGAGCTTCTCGTAGAGCACGCGCTCGTGCGCGGCGTGCATGTCGACCAGGATGAGGCCTTCTTCGCTCTGCGCCAGGATGTAGATGCCGTGGAGCTGCGCGAGCGCCACGCCGAGCGGCGGGCAGCCTGCCGCGCCATCGCGCACGGCAGAGACAGCGGCGCCCGTGCGCTCCATGACGCTGGCCATGGGCTCGCCGACGGCCTGCGCCAACAACCAGGGATCGCGCGAAGGCGCAGGAGCCCGCGGGGTGTGAAACGGCAATGCGCCGGAGGTTGCCAACACGGGACGCACGCTCGCAGCCGGCGTCGCGCCGGCTTCCGGCCGCGTGGCCGCCAGCGCGCTCTCGATGGCGCGGAAGATGAACTCGTGGATCTGATGGCTGTCGCGGAAGCGCACTTCGAGCTTGGCCGGATGCGCGTTGACGTCGACGAGCTGCGGGTCGAGGGACAGATGCAGCACGTATGCGGCGTGCCTGCCGTGATAGAGCACATCGCGGAAGCCCAGGCGCACGGCGCTCGCGAGCAGCTTGTCGCGCACGCTCCTGCCGTTGACGAACCAGAACTGCTGATCGGGCTGCGCCCGCGAAGCCGTCGGCAGGCCGATCCAACCCGTGAGCTGCACGGGACCGGAGGTGTGCTCGACGGGAATGAAGCCCGCCACCAGCTCCTTGCCCAACACCTGGGCGAGGCGCTCCTCGCCCGCGGGCTCGCGCGTCGGCGCCGGCGCATCGAGCAGCACGCGCTCGCCGCTTCGCAGGCGGAAGGCGACATCCGGACGCGAGAGCGCCAATCGCTCCAACAGCCGCGCGATGTGCCCCGTCTCGGTCGGAGGGCTGCGCACGAATTTGCGCCGGGCGGGCACGTTGAAGAAGAGCTCGCGCACTTCCACGGTCGTTCCCAGTGGATGGGCTGCGGGCCGCACGGAGCTTACGGTGCCCCCGTCGACGGCGATCTCCGCGCCCCGATCCGCCCCTGTTGGATGCGAGACCACGCGCAGGCGCGATACCGACCCGATGGAGGGCAGCGCCTCGCCGCGAAACCCGAGGGTGGTGATGGCGGCGAGGTCATCGAGAGCGGCGATCTTGCTGGTGGCATGGCGGCAGATGGCGACCGGCAGCTCTGCGGCGGAGATGCCGTGACCGTCGTCGCGCACCCGCATGAGGCCGACGCCGCCGCGCTCGATGTCGACCTCGATGCGCTGCGCACCGGCATCCAGGCTGTTCTCGACCAGCTCTTTGACGACCGAGGCGGGACGCTCGATCACTTCACCGGCGGCAATCTGGTCGATGAGCTCGTTCGGCAGGATGCGGATGGGCATCCCGGGAGTTTATCGCGTCTTCAATTCCCGGCGACCAGCCCGAGGGACTTCGGTGATTCGGCGAACAGCGTGCCGGCCGGTGGATGCTGGCGGAAGTAGCCGCGGACGCCGCGGAAGATCGCGGCGGCGATCTCCATCTGGTGCGCGGGGCTGCGGAGCTTGCGCTCCTCGGCCGGATCGGACAGGTAGTCGGTCTCGACCAGCATCGATGGGGTGTCGGGCGACTTGAGCACCACGAACGCGGCCTGCTGGACGTCGGCCTTGCGCACCGGAACGGAGCGATCGAGCGAGGCCAGCACTTCCCGGGCGGCCGTCATGCTGTCGCCGATCGTGGCGGACTGAGACAGGTTGAGGAGCACCGAGGCGAGCGTGCTCGATTTGTCTTCGAGCTGCACGCCGCCCTTCAGGTCGGCATCGTTCTCCCGCTCCGCCAGCCAGCGCGCCGCCTCGCTCGAAGCGCCGCGGACGGAGAGGATGTAGACCGAGGCGCCGGCGATCTGGCGGTCGGCCACGCAGTCGGCATGGATGGAGACGAAGAGATCGGCCTTGGCGCGGCGTGCGATCACCATGCGCTCGCGCAGCGGAATGAAGATGTCGCGGTCGCGTGTCAGGACCGCACGCATGCCCCGCTGCTCATCGATCCGTTGCGCCAGGAAGCGCGCAATGGCGAGCGTGACGTTCTTTTCTTCCGTGCCGCGGGGGCCGATGGTGCCCGGGTCCTGGCCGCCGTGCCCGGCATCGACGGCGACGATGATGTCGCGCCCGCTGTCCACCGGCGCGTGCAGTGCCCGGATGGGTGTTGGAATGGTGTCGGCCGACCCGGCGGCCGCCACGGCCGTCCGCGCAGTGCCGAGAGTCAGAACGAGCTGCGGACCGCGGCCGCGGGAATAAGCCCAGTCGGCGTGCACGCCGGTCTCGGCATGCAGCACCAGTACCAGCCGGAGCGCGCCGTGGGGGCGTGGACCGATGCGGATGCCGGCGATGAGCCCACGCGCCTCGGGGAGCTCGAGGCCGGGCCGGACGCGGGTCTCGGCGAGATCGATGACGGTGCGCAGCGGATGCTCGAGAGTGAAGAGCTTCTCGCCCGTCACCCGCGTGAGATCCAGCGTGAGGCGGGTGCCCTCCCCGGAAGTCTCGAGGTGCACGGCCCGCAGGCGGGACCCGCTCTCCCGGGCCATCGCCGGGCTCACTGCCCAGCCGATTCCGAGGAGCACGATGATTCCGAGCTGAAAGACCTTTCTTATCATGAACTTTGCAGCGCTACTTGACTCCTAATCTACGAGCTGCGCCGGCGGTTTTCAACTACTTCGCATGCGCTCCAGCCAGGCGATGCCGGCAGCGCCTTCCGCGCGGATGTCCGCCCGATGGCTTTCCGGCCCCGCCTCGAGGTGCACCGTCAGGTCGGCCGGCGGCAGCAGGCGCGCTGCCCGCTCCGGCCATTCGATCAGCCACAGGCATCCGGGACGCGCCCACTCCCGCAGCCCCAGGTGCTCGAGCTCCGCGGGGTCGCGCAGGCGGTAGAGATCCAGATGCACGAGTGTGAGTGCGTCCGACTCATGCACGTTGACCAGTGTGTACGTCGGGCTTCGCACCGGTGCCTCGATGCCGCAGCCGCGGGCGAATCCCCTCGCCAGGGTGGTCTTGCCGGCGCCGAGCTCGCCCTGCAGATACAGGATGGCGGGTTGCTCGAGAGGGCTCGGCCGTGCCGCCGCGAGCCGGGCGCCGAGCGCTTCGGTCTCGTCCGCGGTCTTTAGAGATTCACGCAGGTGCGCAGCTCCCGGGCGACATCGCTGGCGAGAAGCCCCCGCTCGCCCGTGCGCGCCGCTGCATCGCCCGCCATCGCGTGCACCAGCACGCCCACTCTCGCGGCGAGCCAGGGGTCCCGGCACTGGGCCATGATGCCCGCGATGGTCCCGGTCAGCACGTCCCCCATCCCGGCCGTGGCCATGCCGGGATTGCCGCGCTCGCAGAGCGCCGGTATGCGGTCGGGCGCGCCCACCAGCGTGCCCGCGCCTTTCAGCACTACCGTGCCGTGATAGCGTCCGACGAGGCGGTCGAGTGCGGCCAGGCGGTCATGTTGGATATCGTCGGCATGCGTTCCGAGAAGGCGCGCCGCCTCGCCGGGGTGAGGTGTCAGGATCCAATCGGCACGTGCGGACTCCGGGGATTCCGCAATGATGTTGAGCGCGTCCGCGTCGACTACGAGCAGCTTGCCGGAGCCGACCACCGCATCGAGCGCGGCGCGTGCCCAGGGCGTGCGCCCGAGCCCCGGACCAATGGCAATGATGTCGGCCTTCTCGACTGGTTCTTTCAGAGCCTCCGCGTCGGTAAGCGGCAGGCAGATGAGCTCCGGGCGTCCAGACGAGATCGCCGCGACGTTCTCCGCAGCGACGGCCACCGTCACTAGACCCGCGCCAACGCGGAGGCAGGCTTCGCCCGCAAGCCGGACGGCACCGGGCATGCCCACACCACCACCCACTATCAACACGCGGCCGAAATTGCCTTTGTGCGACGAGCGCGCCCGGCGCGGCAGGGCCTGTTGAATGGCGGACTCCAGGATGCGCTCGATGCGCGGGCGGGGCGAGCCCGCCTCGGCCGGGGCGATCTCCAGATCGTCGAAGAACACCGTGCCGGCGAACTCCGGCCCGTCACCGATGAAGAGGCCGGTCTTCAGGCCGACGAAGGTGATGGTGCAATCCGCGCGCACGGTCTCACCCAGCGGCACGCCGGTGTCGCTGTCGAGGCCGGACGGGACATCCACCGCGAGCACGGGACGACCGGAGCTGTTGATGTCGCGGATGACGTGCGCGATCTCCTGCCGTGCGGGTCCGCGCAGGCCCGTGCCCAGCAGGGCATCCACGATGACTTCGCCTTCTGCCAACCGCTCCCGGGCATACGGTTGGAGCTGAGCACCGCTGGCGTTCAGATCGTCGTAAGCCTGACGTGCATCGCCGCGAAGAGCATCGGGAGGCGTCGCCGCCAGCACGGTGACCGTCAGACCCGCAGCCTGCGCAAAACGCGCGAGCACGTACCCGTCGCCGCCGTTGTTCCCAGCGCCGCAAACGATGACGATGCGGTGCGCCACGGGGAAGCGGGTGCGCAGATACCGCAGGGCGGCCTCGCCGGCCCGCTTCATGAGTGTGTAACCCGGGATGCCCAGGGTCTCGATGGCATGGGCATCGAGCGCGCGTACCTGGGCAGTGGAGTAGAGACAAACGGGCAATGCCATCCGACCATTATACTTGTCTGAAGCGCTGGATCCGGGCTCCTGCCCGGCCCAGCGCGCCGCGATCAAAAAGCGTGGTTTTTGCTCGCGGCTCCGCCACCTGCGGCGGCGGGGCACATCCCTGTGCCTGCTCGGAACGAGGATCTATGACTCAACCTCCGCTTTTGGACCCGACAGCGGCCAAGCGCCAGCTCGAGGCGCGCGCCCGGGAGCTGGGCTTCGACCGCATCGGCGTTGCCCGCATCGACATTCCGGAGGATGAGCAACATCTGGTCCGCTGGCTGGAGGCGGGTTTTCACGGGGAAATGGACTACATGCGCCGCCACGGCACGATGCGCAGCCGGCCGCAGGAGCTGGCGCCTGGCACCATTCGCGTGGTTAGCGTCCGGATGGATTACTGGCCTGACGCCGCCGAAGACGCGTCAGCGGTGCTGGGGGATGCGGAGCGCGGCTATATATCCCGGTATGCGCTCGGACGTGATTACCACAAGGTCATGCGGGGGGCGCTGGCGCGGCTCGCCAAGGAGCTGGCCGAGGACATCGGGAGCTTCGGCTATCGTGTTTGCGTCGACAGTGCGCCGGTGCTGGAGAAGGCGCTGGCGCGCAATGCGGGGCTGGGGTGGATCGGCAAGCACACCAATCTGATCTCACGGGAGGCGGGGTCGTGGTTCTTCCTCGGGGAGATCCTGACGGATCTGCCGCTGCCGGATGATGAGCCGGCCAGTGCGCACTGCGGGACGTGCAGCGCCTGCATCACAGCCTGTCCTACGGCGGCCATCGTGGCGCCTTACCAGTTGGATGCGCGCCGGTGCATCGCCTATCTCACGATCGAGCATCACAGTGCCATTCCGGTGGAGCTGCGGGGGGCGATCGGGAACCGGATCTATGGGTGCGATGACTGCCAGCTCGTGTGTCCTTGGAACAAGTTTGCGCATGCGGCTTCGCATCCGGACTTCAAGGTACGGCATGGGTTGGATGCGGCGCGGTTGACGGAGCTGTTCGGATGGACTGAGGGGGAGTTTGAGGAGCGGATGCGGGGGTCGGCTATTTATCGGATCGGGTATGAGAAGTGGTCGCGGAATATTGCGGTGGCGTTGGGGAATGCGCCTGCTTCGGAGAAAGTGATCGGGGCGCTGGAGAGGAGGCGGGAAGGCGCGTCCGACTTAGTGCGCGAGCACATTGAGTGGGCACTGGAGCGGCATAAGAGTGGCGCTCTTGATCTCCAGAGCGACTCACAAAAGGACCCTGGCCAGAACGCCGTGAATACGTCCTTGTAGGCTAGCGGATCGCCGTCCTGGCGATCAGCTTCTGGCCAGGGTCCTTTTGCGATTCGCTCTTCAATTACAATCGGAATTGAAGATTGTCGATCAGGCGCGCACGGCCAAGACGGGCCGCGACGAGTAGGACGAGATGCTGCGCGGTGGCATCAGGGATGCCTAGAGTGTCGGCGCGACGCACGGCGAAGTAGTCGGGGCGGAAGCCGGCTTTTTCTAGGGTGGTGAGACCGACGCGCTCGATGGCTGCGAAGTCGCGATCGCCGGAGCGTAGGCGGTCGACTGCGGCTTGCAGCGTTTGATGGATCAGGGGGGCCCTGCCGCGCTCCTCGTCGGTGAGGTATTGGTTGCGGGAGCTCATCGCCAGGCCGTCGGGCTCGCGGACGGTGGGGGCAGCGATGATGTCAATCGGCATGCAGAGATCGGTCACCATGCGGCGGATGATGGTGAGCTGTTGGAAGTCTTTTTCGCCGAAGACGGCTACGTCGGGCTCTACGATGTGGAAGAGCTTGGCGACTACCGTCGCTACGCCTTCGAAGTGACCGGGACGGAACTCGCCGTCCAGGATGCTCGAGAGGTCGGGCACGTCGATGCGGGTCGCGCGGTCGGAGCCGTTGGGGTACACCTCGAGGACGTCGGGCATGAACATCAGGTCGCAGCCGGCATCAGACAGCATGCGGGCATCCTGAGTGGGCGTACGGGGATAGTGGGCGAAGTCTTCGTTCGGGCCGAACTGCATGGGATTGACGAAGATGCTGGCGATGAAGCGGTCGCCGTGGCGGCGCGCCATTTCGATGAGGCTCACGTGGCCGGCGTGGAGGTTGCCCATGGTGGGGACGAAGGCGATGCGGCGGCCCTCGGCGCGCCAGCGGCGTACGTGCTCGCGCACGGCAGCAATCGTGGTAACGGTGTCCATCTCTGTCAGAAGCAATGCTCGGGGGCGGGATAGGCTCCCGAGCGCACGGCTTCGACGTAGCGCTTCAATGCCTCGCGATTGTCGGCGGCGCCTTTCATGAAGTTCTGCACGAAGCGGGGCTTGCGGCCGGTGGTGATGTCGAGAATGTCGTAGAGCACCAGGATCTGCCCGTCCGTATCGGGACCGGCGCCGATGCCGATGACCGGCACCTGCAGCGCCTCGGTGATCGTCTTGCCGAGGTCCGCGGGGATGCATTCCAGGAGCACGATGTCGGCGCCTGCGGATTCGAGGCGTTTTGCGTTCGCGACCATTTCAGCCGCCGCATCCTGCTCCCGGCCCTGCACGCGAAAGCCGCCGGTCTTGTGCACGGACTGGGGCCTCAGGCCCAGGTGCGCGCACACGGCGATGTCGTGACGCGCGAGCCACTCGACGGTCTCGGCCTGGGTGGCGCCGCTTTCCAGCTTCACCATCTTGGCGCCGCCCTCCTGCATCAAGCGCACGGAATTCTCGAGCGCCCGCTCCTTGGAGGGGTAGCTCATGAACGGCAGGTCGGCCATGAGGAACGGCCGATGCAGCCCGCGCGCCACGGCGCGGCAGTGGTACACGATGTGATCCATCGTGACCGGCACCGTGGTGTCGTGTCCCTGGATGACCATGCCCATGGAGTCGCCCACCAGCACGACATCCACGTCCGCCTCGTCCAGCAGCACGGCGAAACTCGCGTCGTAGCAGGTGAGGCTCGCGATCTTTTGCCGGTCCGCCTTCATGCGCGCCAGCGTGCTCAGAGTGACGGGGGGACGGTCCGTGCCGCGAAGCTGCAGGTGTGTGTACATGGAATCTCCCTGCGACCGCTTACGGGAAGGGCGCCTTGCTGCGCATCGGGTTGTAGTAGAGGCGCCCCCGCTTCATGCGCCGGATCGCGGCCAGCAACTCCTCATAATCCGAGCTGTTGTTGACCGGGTCGATGGAGGCGGCGTTGACGATGAGGAGGGGCGCCCCGGAGAACTCATGGAAGAAGCGCGCGTAGGCCTCGTTCAGACGCACCAGATAGTCGCGCTCGATGTATTGCTCGTAGGCGATGCTGCGGCGCCCGATCCGTTCCAGCAGCACGTCGACCGGCGCCTGCAGGTAGACGACGAGGTCGGGTTTCGGCGCCTGCACGTCGAGCTTGGCGTAGACCTGCTCGTAGAGGGCGAACTCCGCATCGTCGAGTGTCACGCGCGCGAACAGGCGATCCTTCTCCAACAGGTAGTCCGCGACCCGCACCTGGGCGAAGAGGTCCTGCTGGTTGAGCGCGGACAGCTGCTGGCAGCGCTGAAAGAGGAAGTAGAGCTGCGCCGGCAGTGCGCCAGCGCGCGGGTTCTTGTAGAAGCGCTCGAGGAACGGGTTCTGCGCCGCATCCTCCAACACCGGCTGCGCCGACAGGCTCTCGGCGAGCCGCTTGGCGAGGCTCGTCTTGCCGACGCCGATCGGCCCTTCCACCACGATGAACTGGTGCTCAGCCATGTCTTATGAAGCGCTGGATCCGGGCTCCTGCCCGGCCCAGCGCGCCGTGAGCAAAAAGCGCGGTTTTTTGCCCACGGCTCCGCAACCTGCGGCGGCGGGGCACTTCCCTGTGCCTGCCACTCGTTCGTGCCGCTTCATGATTCGGGGTGGATATGAGTGCATGGACAACCAGTCGGATTCAGGGCTCGCCCAGGCGTTCGAGGCCCAGGGGAGCAAGGCGCTCTTTGAGCTCGGCCACCCGGCCGAGCCCGGGCACGTCGAGGTCCGGAGCGAGGTCGCCGAGAGGATACAGAACGAAGTTGCGCTCCACTATCCCAGGATGGGGGAGGACCAGGTCGGGCTCCGCCCGGCGCTCGCGGCCGTGGACCAGGAGGTCGAGATCGATGATGCGGGGCCCCCAGCGCTCGTGCTCCGCGGGCCGGCCCAACGCCCTCTCGAGCGTGAGTAGCCCGTCCAGTAGCGCGCGGGGATCGAGCTGGGTGAGCACCCCCGCCACGCCGTTGACGAAATCCGGCTGGGGCACGGGCCCGAAGGGCTTGGAGCGATAGAGAGGGGAAACACACACGAGCCGGGTGGCCGCAAGCTGCCCCAGCGCGGCACAGGCGCGCAGCACCTGGGCCCTCGGATCCTCGAGATTGCTGCCGAGGCCGATGTAGGCCGGCTGCCAGCCCCCCCCTGCCCTGCCGTTCACGAGGCTCGGGGCCCGCGCCGTCCCCGGCGCCGCCGGCGGCCGGTCTTGGGCCGGCCGGGCCGTGGTCCGCCCACCTGCGCCAACTCATCCGCCATGCGCCCCTGGTCCTCGTGCGCAGCAGCCTGCACGTCGGTCCACCATTTGGCCATTTCAGCGGAGGCGAGCCCGTACTCCGCCCGCAGCAGCAGCAGGTCATAGGCGGCCCGGAAACGCGGGTGGGTCAGCAGGCGCAGCGCGCGACGCCCGCTCGGATGCTCGAGCCGCGGCTGCAGCGAGAACATCTCGCTCAGCCCCAGGGAGAAGCGCCGCGGAATGGTCAGATGCTGCTGCGCCTGCCGCACCGCGCGGTCACAGGCGTCGCCGATGGCCGAGAGCTCGTGCCACTTCTCGGGCGGCATGGCCTCGATGATCTGGGCGATCGGGCCATAGAGGAGCAGAGCCAGAAGAAAGGTGGGCGTGAGCGGACGGCCGGCGATGGCCCGCTCATCCGTGTTGGCCAGGCCCTTCATCAGCAGCCGCTCGACCAGACTGCCGGGGTGGGCACTGAGGTACGCATCCACGTTCGGCAGCAGCTGCGCCAGAAGTCCTCGGCGCCTCAGTACCTCGAGGCTCTTCGCTCCGTGGCCGGTGAGGAAGAGCTTCAGCATCTCGTCGAAGAGGCGCGCCGACGGCACGCCGCCCAGCAGCTCGCGCAGCCTTCCGATCGGCTCGGCCGTCAGCGGATCGATCTCGAACCCGAGTTTCGCTTCGAAGCGCGCCGCACGCAGCATCCGGACCGGATCCTCGCGGAAGCGCGTCTCCGGGTCACCGATCATCCGCAGGCGCCTGGCGGCAATGTCTTCCACACCGCTGCAGTAATCCCAGATGGAGAAGTCGGCGATGTTGTAGTAGAGCGAATTGCAGGTGAAATCCCGGCGCCAGACGTCCTCATCGATGGTGCCGTAGACGTTGTCCCGCAGGATGCGTCCGGTCGCGTCGAACATGCGCTCCGAATCGTCGTCGAGCGGCGGACGCGCTTCCCGCGTCGGCTCCCGCACCGGGCCTGCCTCCTCTTCCGGAACCCCTGCCTCGGGATCCTCGTCGAGCTCCGGCGCCTCACCGTCCTCCGGATCAGCGTCCGCCAGCGGCTCCTCCCCCTGGGAGGGCGCGCTGGCCGCTCGGAAAGTGGCTACCTCTATGATCTCCTGGCCAAAGAAGACGTGAGCCAGGCGGAACCGCCGCCCCACCAGCCGGCAATTGCGGAAAAGCCGCTTCACCTGCTCCGGCAGCGCGTCCGTGGCCACGTCGAAGTCCTTCGGCTCCAGGCCCAGCAGCAGGTCCCGCACGCAGCCACCCACCAGAAACCCCTGGAATCCCCCGTCCTTGAGGCGATAGAGCACCCGCAACGCATTGGGGGAGATATGGGACCGGGAAATGGTGTGCTCGGCCCTGGGGATGACCCGGGGCTTGGCTGCAGGCGCCACCACATGCGCTGATGGGGAGTTCAATTCGCGGCTTTCGGCTTGAGCATTGGACACAGCCCCCTATAATACCGCGCTCCTGAAGCCGGCCCGAAGCCACACGCTCCCTTCGTCTAGAGGCCCAGGACATAGCCCTCTCAAGGCTGTAACACCGGTTCGAATCCGGTAGGGAGCGCCAAGTATTTCAATAGCTTACGAGATCTTGGCCGATTCCGTACGGACTCCGTACGGAAAACCGCGCCAAGATTTCCGTACGGAAATGGGTGGATAGCGGTGGGCTTTTGCGGACATGAGCGCCTCGAATTTCATCGCGCCGGTTGAGCCGGAATCACCGGCCGCCAGTGACCTCATCCGGGGCATTCTCTGGGGCATCCTCTGGGTCCTCTGGCAGGGCGTCCGCCTGCCCGTGCTGCTCCTGCTCGTCATCCTCGAGCCCGTCGTCAGCTTCGTGCTGAGCGCAGCGGCGCTGCTCGGTGTCCTGACGGCGATTTTCTGGAAGCTCGTCGGGCCACCGCACTTCCCGTTCTTCCTGGTGCTCGGCATCTCGCTGGGATTCGAGTTTGCGCTCGTCGTCTATCACGCACTGCTGCGTCTACTCGGGGCAAGAGCCTGATCTCGCCCCCGCGCACCGGACACAACCTTTATGAGCCGGTATCGTTGCAGACCATCTGCTCAGAGAACCCGAGCTGATCAAGCACCAGGGCAAGCTGCTGGTAGGCGGGAGCTGGCGAGAGCGCTTGCGGCGGCATTCGGCCTTCGCTCCAGGCCGCACGCGCGAGCCGGATCAACACCGCCTGCATCTGCGCCTCAGGGATCCCGCCGACCCGCGTTCCGCGGTAGTTACCCAGAATCGCCTGTATGGCCATG
>Ga0335072_10001824_pt1 | contig 33880 bp, 25 predicted proteins | sample Lox_Sample_21_FD_206725 | JGI IMG/M metagenome (GOLD analysis project Ga0335072, IMG submission 206725) | Soil microbial communities from Loxahatchee National Wildlife Refuge, Florida, United States - Lox_Sample_2.1 | ecosystem: Environmental > Terrestrial > Soil > Wetlands | place: USA... | reverse complement strand
GCGGAGGCGCAGTCGACAGCGAAGCGGAGTTTGTTGGCGCTGTCGAAGCAGGCGCACACCTTGGCGATTGTGGACCCGGCGACACTGAAGGTGGTGGCGCGGCTGCCGGTGGGGCCGGACCCGCATGAGGTGATCGCGTCGACGGATGGGACCAAGGCGTATGTTTCGATTTACGGATTCGGCCGATACCACACGCTATCGGTGCTGGATCTGGCTGCGCAGAAAGCCCTGCCTGACATTGACACGGGTGCGTTGAACGGGCCGCATGGGCTGGCATTTGTTGGCGGCAAAGTGTGGTTCACGGCGGAAGGCGCGAAGGCCGTTGGGCGATTCGATCCGGCGACGGGCACGATCGATTGGATTATGGGCACCGGGCAAAACCGGACACACATGTTGTATGTGACCAGCGACGAAAAGAAGATTTACACGACGAACGTCAGCTCCGGAACCGTGAGTGTTCTGGAACAAGTGGCGATGCCAGCGGGAGCGCCGCAGGGGGTGCCCTCGCGGATGGATTGGAATGTCAGCGTGATTGCGGTGGGCAAGGGGGATGAGGGATTTGACGTATCGCCGGACGGACGCGAGTTGTGGACCGCGAACGCGCAGGACGGGACGCTTTCGGTGATTGATCTGGTGACGCGAAAAGTGACGGCGACGCTGGATGCCAAGTTTTTTGCGTCGAACCGGTTGAAGTTCACGCCGGATGGCAAACTGGTGTTGATCACGAGCCTGCGCGACGGGGATTTGTTGGTGTATGACGCGGCGTCGCGCAAGGAGTACCGGCGGGTACACATCGGGAATGGGGCGGCGGGGATTTTGATCGATCCCGATGGGACACGGGCGTTTGTGGCGTGCACGCCGAATGATTATGTGGCGGTGGTGGATCTGAAAACGCTGGAAGTGACGGGGCACATTGATGTGGGCGGAGAGCCGGACGGGTTGGCGTGGGCGGAACAGCAGTAGTAAAGGACGCGCGCGTGGGCGCTTGTCGTGAGACAACCCCAAGCACCCAGGTTCACACCCCGAACCTGTGGCACCCGGCACAAGCTCAACAGCTTGCGGAAAAAGTCGGCTAGAGGCGAATTTCGTGGCACAGGCACTCTTGCCTGTGCTGATTTTGCTGCATTTGGCTCGCGTGCACAGACAAGAGTGTCTGTGCCACGGGAGTTTTTCCGCAAGCTCTCAAGCCTGTGCTACTGGGGGTTTGGGAGGGCGGAAGTAGGCGGTGGAGGTGGGGCGGAATAGGGCGTAGGCGATTAAGGCGAGCAGGACTGCGTGGACCAAGACGCCTTGACGAAAGAGGAACATGTTGCCGATCAGGTGGGCGGCCATCCAAAGGACAGCTAGCCAACGGGCCCAGTTGTGGCCGCGGAGGACGTAGAGTCCGGCAACGACGGCTAGCAATTCGACCGCAAAAATTTCTAGAAGGTCGATGGGAAAAGGACGAAAGGTTTGCACCTGCGTGAGGTGATAGGCGAAGGCGAGAACGCCGACGGCGATGAACAGCCAGCCCATCACGGTGACTTCGTAAGGACGCTTCATAGACGTGCACGCAGCATCAGGATTTCGCAAGAGGCTTGCCGATTTCCCAGTGATGGCCGAAGGGGTCGACGACACGGCCCATGCGCCAGCGATACGGCTGATCCGCTACGGGCCAGACTTCCTTGGCGCCGGCGGCGATCGCGCGCTGGAAGAGCGCGTCGGGGTCCTCGACGATGAGGACCAGGCGGACGGTGCTACCGCCCAGCGATTCCGGACTGAAATTGGAATGCTCGGGCGATTCGTCGGCGAGCCAGAAATCGGATTGGCCTACGCGCAGCTGCGCGACGACAGCACCGCCATCGTTGAGGCAGAAAAGCTCCTCGGCAGCGAACGCGGATTTGTAGAAGGCGATGGCTTCGAGGCCGCGGCGTACGGAGAGCAGGGGCGCTAGAGAAGCAGGCGCGGGAAGCGCAACGGGATGCGTGACCACAGCGCCCCAATCGGTGGGACTCACGTCGCGCGCGTGGCGGGAAAATAACCAGAGATGGCCGGCAAAGTCTTCGACGCCATACTGGCGCTCGCCATATTCGGTGACGTGCAGATCTTCGACGATACGCGCTCCCGCGGATTTGGTGTGCTGGTAATGCGCGTCGATGTCTTCGACGAAGACGGTGAGGCTTTGCGTGGCGGAGCCGAGTTGCGTGGGACTGGAACGGCCCTGCTTTGGACCGTGCACCATGAGGAAGGCATTGCCGAGATAAAGCTGCGCGCCGCTGACGGGATCGCCGTAATGGAAGTGCTCGCGGAAGCCGAAGGTTTTGCTTAACCAGGCCACAGCCTCGGACACATTGGGATAAGCGAGGTGGGGCAGAAGAATGTTGGTGGGAACGGAATGATTGGAGATCACGAAGCGAGCCTCCCAAGGGCCTTCGCACAGCAGAATAGCCGCTCTACGATACTGGGTGGAAGAGGATTTGTGCGGCAAAACATGCGAACGGTTGATGGGCGAGGACGGAACGAGGTGGATGCGGGATGAATTGCGGAGTAGGCAGTGACTGGCGATCGGAGAGTAGCGGTCAGGTAGGGAGATGGGGCGTGGTTGGTTGCTGGCGGCAGCTAGGCTGCCGCTGAGCGATCTCGGCGGCGTGGCGGCTGTGGCACCGGCGGGAGCTGGGCTCCCGCACTCCAAAGGCAGCTGGTGGGCACCTTTAGGGTTTGCGGTAGATGGTGCCGTTTTTCATTACGAAGGAGACTTGGGTCAGGGCGTCGATGTTGTCTAGGGGATTGCCGGGGACGGCAATGATGTCGGCGAAATAGCCGGGCCTGAGATTGCCGATTTGGTTTTGCCAGCCGAGGAGTTTGGCGCCGTTGAGAAGGCCGGCTTGGAGCGCTTCGAGGGGTTTCATGCCGTACTGCACCATGAGCACGTATTCGCGAGCTTGCGTGCCGTGGGGGAACGGGCCGACATCGGAACCGACCGCCATGGGAACGCCGGCGGCGAGTTGTTTGCGAAATTGCTGGGCGTGGAATTCGAGGAGTTCGTGTTCCTTGGGACCGAGGCCGGGCTTGAGGGGATGCTCGGAGAAATATTCGGAGATGACGAAGGTGGGAACGGCGAAAATTTGTTTTTCCTTCATGAGGCGCATGGTTTCGTCGCTGAGTTGATAGGCGTGGTCGATGGAAGCAACGCCGGCTTGCGCGGCGTAAAGCGTGCCGGGTTCTCCGGTGGCGTGGACGGCAACGCGGCGTCCGGTGCGCGCGGCTTCTTGAATGGCGGCAGCGAGCTGCGCTTCGGTGTACTGGAAGGGCGTGGAGAATTGGCCGTTCTGGATGGAGTCGGGGCCGGTTTCGTAAATTTTGACGAAGTCGGAACCTTCTTTGGCTTGCTGGCGAAGGACAGCGACGAGTTCGTCGGGGGTGTTGGCGTAATCGGCGTTGGAGAGAACGTGCTGGGCGGGATTGAAGCCGATGGCGTCTTCATGGCCGCCGAGAATGTCGACGGCGTTGCCGCTGATGCGCAGACGGGGGCCGGGAATCTGGCCGCTGTTGATGGCGTCGCGCACGGCGGTGTCGGCCGAGCCTGCGCCTTCGGTGCCCATGTCACGTTCTGCGGTGAAGCCGGCCATCAGATCATCACGAGCGGCGAGCGTGGCCATGATGGTGCGCTGCGGGACGGATTCCTCGACGGTTTGCAGGTCCTCGGCGCCGGGATGGAGGAAGAGATGCACGTGAGCGTCGATGAGACCGGGGAGCAGCGTGGTATCACCGAGGTCGAGGACTTGCGCGCCCTGCGGATGCTTGACGGTGGAAGCGACTTCGACGATGCGCTCACCCTGCACGAGGATTTCGCCGGGCGCGAGAATTTTGCCGGTGTCGATTTCGAGGAGACGCGCGGCGTGGAGCACGATGGTTTGCGTTGGCGCGGTTTGGGGGAAGAGCGAGAGGGAGGCGAGAGTGGCCAGTGCACAAAAACAGAAAAGGCGGAACAGCGGTGGGCGTGTGATCATGGGCGGAATCATATCATCCGAGGGGTGGATGCGCGTGGGGCAGGCGACGAGGGCGTATTCGGTAATCAGTAATCGGTAATCAGTGATCAGAGACCAGCGATCGGTGATCAGGACCCAGGAACTCAAGGCCCTCCGTCCCTCCGGCACTCCGGGACACGACCTTGGGGGAAATGGGCTCGGGTTGAGGAAAGAAGAGAAGGATTAGCACGGAGGACGCTGAGAGGGAACGGAGAATTGGTCGTACGGTTGACGCTACAACCTTGCGAGGAAGAATTACATCGCAGTGGGTGATTTATGGGTCGGCGCGTTTGGTGCGTAAGGGCTAGGCCGTGAAAAGGCCAGCGCCGTAAAGCCGCTGCTACAGTAGGCAAATCAACGCGTGGGCGGAGGAACGATGGTTAGGAAAAGCAGGAGGGCGTTTTTGGCGGAGGCGTCGGTGGGCGTGGCGGGAGGTGTGATCGCTCCCTCGGCGCTTGCCGGTCTAAAGACCGGCCGCTACATAAACGACGATACACAAGAACCAGGGCAGGAGCCGGCAGGGGCGCCTCCGGCGTTTGGCACGGGGCCGGCGGTGGGACCGGATGTGACAGCAGAGACGTTTGCACAGGCGGAGAAGCTGGTGCGGGTGCAGATGAACGAGGAGGAGCGGGCACAGGCGGCGAGCAGTTGGCGCGGAAATATGGCGGCGCTGTACGAACGGCGGACGGGACCGCGGCGGATTGGGCTGGACCCGGAATTGCCGCCGTTTTCGTTGTACCGCAGCGCGATTCCGGGCGAGAAAGTGTTTGCGGGCAAAAACGAATTTGTCCGCAGCAAGAGCGATCCGGGCCCGTTGCCCACGAACGAGGAAGATATTGCGTTTGCGCCGGTGACGAAACTCTCGCAGTGGATTGAGCAGAAGAAGTTGAGCTCAGAACGATTGACGCAGATTTATCTGAAGCGGCTGGAGCAGTACAACGCGAAATTGCGCTGCGTGATTACGTTAACGCGGGATTTGGCGCTGCAACAAGCGCGCGAGGCCGATGGGGAGATTGCCGCAGGACGCTATCGCGGGCCACTGCACGGGATTCCGTGGGGCGCGAAGGATTTGCTGGACACGAAGGGGATCGCCACGACCTATGGCGCGGAACCTTATCGCAACCGCGTGCCGGAAGAGGATGCGGCGGTGGTGAAACGGTTGAATGCGGCGGGTGCGGTGTTGGTGGCGAAACTGAGCCTGGGCGCATTGGCGTTGAACGATATTTGGTTTGGCGGGCAGACCATGAATCCGTGGCTGCCGGAGGAAGGCGCGTCGGGATCGAGTGCGGGCCCGGGAGCGGCGACGGCGGCGGGACTGGTGGCGTTTGCGATTGGGAGCGAGACGGGAGGAAGTATCGTGGCGCCGAGCATGCGTTGCGGCGTGACGGGATTGCGGCCGACGTACGGGCGAGTACCGAGGACGGGGGCCATGACGCTGTGCTGGTCGCTGGATAAGTTGGGGCCGATGGCGCGCACGGTGGAAGATACGCTGCTGGTGTTAAATGCGATCAGCGGGCCCGATCCTGGGGACTTGTCGAGCGTGCCATGCGCGTTGGATTTTGATGCGAACGCCAGCGTGAAAGGGCTGCGCGTGGGATATTTTCCGGAGTGGATGAAGCAGGCGCCGGCAACGGAGGTGGATCGACGGGCGGTGGAAACGGTAAGGCAAGTGGGCATGGAGTTGGTGGAAGTGGAAATACCGGATTGGCCGTACGACTGCTTGAACCTGGTTTTATTCGCGGAAGGGGCGGCGGCGTTCGAAGAGTTGGGGATGAATGGCGGGTTCCGGCAGTTGCGCGAGCAGACTTACGATGCGTGGCCGAACATTTTCCGGCAGGCGCGGTTTTTGTCGGCAGTGGATTTTGTGCAGACGGACCGGTTCCGGCGGAAAGTGTGTCAGGAAATGGCGCGGGCGATGAATAGCGTGGATTTGCTGCTGGTGCCGTCGTTGCGCGATGACATTTTGACGATCACGAATCATACGGGGCATCCGTCGCTGACACTGCGCGCGGGGTTTGTGGAGGTCTCGGAGGCGCGGAGCGATTGGGCGCCGGATCCTTCGCGGCCACTTCCGAAATTTTCGCCGCCGCGACGTGTGCCCCACGGAGTGACGCTGATTGGGCGTCTGTTTGATGAGGGGACGGTGGGACTCGCGGGCGTTGCGTTGGAACAGGCGTTTGGAGTGTGGAGTGAGCGGCCGGTTTTGAGCGAACAGTGACTAGGGATTAGAGACCAGAGATCAGAGATCAGAGATCAGAGACCAGAGATCAGAGACCGAGAGGCGAAGACGGTTATCAGTTATCAGTTATCAGTTATCAGTAATCAGTTATCAGTAATCGGTAATCGGTAATCGGTAATCAGTAATCGGAGAAAACCCAAGACCCACCCTTGCAAACCGAGGGTGGGGCACCCGGCGATGACAATTATCTGTACTCAGCTGTCAATTATCAGTAACCAGTTATAGGAGAAACCCAAGAGCCAGCGGCGTAAAGCCGCTTTAAGATTCGAGGGCTTCGGCCATTTCGTGGAGTTTTAGGACGGTGTTCCAGTTGCGGGCGGTGGCGGGGGTGTTGAGGATTTTGTCGAGGGCGGCAGAGGAGAGTTTGGTTTTGCCCATGCCATGTTTGTAATAGAGGTAGAGTTCGTTGCCGCGGGCGTGGAGCTCTTCGCCGCGGGTATCGAGCTTGGCGAGCTTGTCGCGCGCCTCCTTTCCGGGGTCTTCAGCGAGAAAAGAGACGAGGAGTTTTGCGGACTCGATGCCGTGGCGGCTGGCGAAGGGATTGCGCGCGATGACGTGGCGCATTTCCGAGGCGGTGCGCAGGATCACTTCCGGGCGAAAGCCAAAGTTGGATTCGAGGGCATCCTGAATGCGTTTGGAAAGAAGGGCCAGATTTTTTTCGCTGGTGCGGAAGACGACGTTGCCGCTTTGCACGTAGGTCTGCGCGCACTCGAGCTTGAGCGCGGCGCAGAGGGAACGCAGAGACTCCATTTTAATTTTGTTGTGTCCGCCGACGTTGACGCCGCGGAGCATGCAGACGATGGCGGGCATGGCGGCGATAGTATAGCGCGGGGGAGGAGAGGAGGGGGCGTAATCAGTAGTCAGTAGTCAGTAGTCAGTAATCGGTAATCGGTAATCAGTAATCGGTAATGCAATCAGAGAGGGGAGATTAGGTTGGCTTGGTTGCTGGCGGCAGCTGGGCTGCCGCTGAGCGATTGCGGCGGCGTGGAGGTTGAGGCACCGGCGGGAGCAGGGCTCCCGCACTCCATGGAGGGTACCCCATGGGGAGGGGACGCGCCTATACTGAATGGTCGACTGCGCGTGTTTGGTTGCAGCGACTTAGGGAGAGCTGGGATGAACTTCACACGGAAAGTTTTGGGAGTGGCAGCGGCTGGCGCGGCGGTTGTGGCGCTGGGATTGGGGTTGGCAGTGGTACACGCGCAGGAACAGGCGAAAGAAGAGACGCACGGGATTGCCATTGCGAACATGGATCGCGCGGTGAAGCCGGGAGACAATTTTTATTTGTATGCCAACGGGGACTGGATCAAACGCACGGAAATTCCGCCGGACCGCGCGGGCATCGGCGTGTTCACAAAGCTGGATGAGATCAGCAACAAAAGAACGGCGGACATTATTCAAGAGGCGGCCAAAGCGAATGCGGCGGCGGGCTCAGACAGCCGGAAGATTGCCGACCTGTACAACTCGTATATGGACGAAGCGGGGATCGAAGCGAAAGGTTTAACACCGTTGAAGCCGCAGTTGGACGCGATTGCGGCGATCCGGGACAAGAAGGAGTTGGCGTTTGCGCTGGGGAAGACGTTACGCGCGGACGTGGATGCGCTGAACAACACGAACTTTCACACCGCGAATTTGTTTGGTTTGTGGGTGGCGCCGGGGTTCAACGATTCCGAGCATTATGCGGCGTACTTGCTGCAAGGCGGGTTGCAGTTGCCGGATCGCGAGTACTACCTGGCAAGCAGCGAGCACATGACCAAGTTGCGTGCGGAATATGAGAAGCATGTGGCGGCCATGCTGAAGTTGGTGGAATTTACGGATCCGGAAGCGCGGGCAAAGCGAATTGTGGAACTGGAACATGCTATCGCGGAAAAACATTTGAGCCTGGCGGAAAATGAGGATGTCCACAAGGCGAATAATCCCTGGAGCGCCGCCGATTTTGCGACGAAAGCGCCGGGACTCGACTGGAAGGAATATTTTCGCGGAGCGGGGCTGACGCAGCAAAGCAGCTTCATCGTGTGGCAACCGACAGCGTTCACGGGCGAGTCGGCGCTGGTGGCTTCGGAACCGCTGGAGAGTTGGAAGGATTGGCTGGCGTATCACGCGATCGAAGCGGGTGCGGGAATACTGCCGAAAGCGCTGGCGGATGAGCAGTTCGCATTTTTCGGAACCGCAATGACCGGAGCGCCGCAACAGCGTCCCCGGTGGCAGCGCGGGGTGCGCGTGGTGAACGCGTATCTGGGCGATGATGTGGGGAAAATTTATGCGCAGCGCTATTTTCCACCGGAAGCGAAAGCGCGGGCGCAAGCGATGGTGGCAGAGTTGATCGCGGCATTCCGGAAACGCATCGATGCGCTGACGTGGATGGATCCCAAAACAAAGGCGGAGGCGCAGGCCAAGCTAACCACGTTGTATGTGGGCGTGGGCTATCCGGAAACTTGGAAGGATTATTCCGGGTATGAGGTGAAGGCCGACGACATTTACGGAAACGTGTGGCGCGGCCGCATGTTCGCTTATCAGTGCGACGTGGCACGGCTGGGCAAGCCGGTGAACCGGAAAGAGTGGTCGATGACGCCGCAGACGGTGAACGCCGTGAACCTGCCGCTGCAAAATGCGTTGAATTTTCCGGCAGCGATCCTGCAACCGCCGTTTTTTGATGCGCAAGCGCCCGACGCGGTGAACTATGGAGCGATCGGGACGGTGATCGGCCACGAAATCAGCCACACGTTTGATACCGAGGGAAGCGCGTTTGACGCGCAAGGACGTGTGCGCAATTGGTGGACCGACGCGGATTTGAAGCATTTCGAAGAAGCGACCGCACGGTTGGCCGCGCAGTATGACACGTACAAACCCTTCCCGGATCTTTCCGTCAATGGCAAGCAAACGTTGGCGGAAAACATTGCGGATGTGGCGGGACTCTCGGCGGCGTACGACGGCTACCATGCCGCGCTGGGATCGAAGAAAGCGCCCGAACAGGACGGGTTCGACGGCGATCAGCAATTCTTCATTGCGTTCGCGCAGAACTGGGGTTCGAAAGCGCGGGAAGCGGCGGAACGCCAGCAAGTGGCGACCGACCCGCATGCGCCGGCGCAGTATCGCGCGGATACGGTGAGGAACATAGATGCGTGGTATCCGGCGTTTTCCGTGGAAGCGGGGCAGACGTTGTATTTGGCGCCAGGGGAGCGGGTGAGGATTTGGTGAGTGGAAGCGGTTGGGAGTCGGTGGTTGGGAGCCGGTGGACAAGAATTAGTCGACAGTCAGTGGTCGGCGGTTAGGAGTTGGGAGTTAGTGACCAGAGATCAGTGACCAGGGATCAGGAAGCAAGGGATCTTGCTTGCGAATTCGGCAAGAGGCAACGATTGAAGAGGGATTTCTCGCTCCGCAGACTTCGCTCGGAATGACAGAGTTGCATCATTAAGAAGAGCGGCATGCGGGAAGGGGCGTTGCCGCTGGTCGGATGTACTTGGAGTTTGCTTTAAACCCGCACCCTTTTTAACCCGAAAGGGTGCGGCACCCGGCTCAAAAGGTTGCGGGTTTGAAGCGGAAGATCCGATGCCTTTGCCCCCGACTCCTGACCACCGACTACCGACCACTGACTGTCGACTGTTGGCTGTGGACGGATTCCCGTTCTCACTTCTTCACACGATCCTTGAGCAGGTTCTTCAGTTCGGACATGAATTCCTGGACGTCTTTGAAGTCCATGTAGACGCTGGCGAAGCGGACGTAGGCGACTTTGTCGAGCTTTTTGAGGCGATGCATGATCATTTCGCCGATTTCGGTGGTGGTCAGTTCCCTTTCGGTGGCTTCGTGCACCACGCCTTCGATTTCATCCACGATGGATTCGAGTTTTGGCGTGGGGACGGGGCGCTTTTCGCAAGCTTTCAGTAAACCTTGAAGAATTTTTTGGCGTTCGAAGCGCTCGCGGCGGCCGTCTTTCTTGATGACCATGTAGGGGATTTCGTCGATGCGCTCGTAGGTGGTAAAGCGGCGGGAGCATTTCAAACACTCGCGGCGGCGGCGGATGGTGTCGCCAGTACGGCCTTCGCGAGAATCGATCACCTTGTCATCGACGTGCGCACAGAAAGGACACTTCACTCGAGGGATGCTCCTGTGTAAGACAGAGGATAGCAGATGAGGGAAGAAAGTGACCAGTGAGCAGGAGCCAGTCCACAGTCTACTGCTGACAGCCGGTGGTCGGTAATCGGTGGTCAGGAGTCGGGAGTGACCAGAGATCGGTGACCAGGGATCAGGAAGCGGTCTTTGTTGCGAGAGCCGCCACGGAGAGTGGAGAGGGATTTCTCACTTCGTTCGAAAGGACGACCCGAGTCGTCGGCATTCTACGCACGCCACCGGCTACTCCAGGCGATAACCGGTCACTGGCTGTCGACTGTTGAACAGGAGGCTGTAAACTGACTCCTGCGGCGGCCGAATGCTGGTCTCTGGTCACCGATCTCTGGTCACTGGTTCTGGGGATGCTCGAGCATTTCGCGGTCGATTTCTTGGTCTTCTTCTTGGCGCATGCGCTTGAGGTCGCCTAGCGAGAAGCCTTCTTTGAAAAGGAGCGGGACACCCGCCAGGGCGCAGCCCGCGAAGCTGACCAGCCAGAGCACCATGGCGGCAGCCAGAGCGGGTTCTTTCGCGATGCCATACAAGCGGGTGAAGGCGGCGAAGGAGAGCGCCTGTGAACCGCCACCGACGCCGGGCAACTGCACAGCCGAACCGACCAAGGTGAACACCAGAACCAAAATCGCATCGGAAAAGGTGAGCGTCGCTAGAGTACCGCCAAAACTTTTGATGACCAGGTAGTAACAAAAAACCACGAGTAACCAGTGGATGACGGAAAGGATGACGGCGTAGAAGACGTCACCCCAGGAGCGCACTGTCTGAACGCCGCGAGAAAGACCGAGGAGGACTCGCGCGACTTTGGCGCGCCAGCCGTGAGCTACGAGCCAAGCGTCCATGCGGCGTTCCAAGACCGCGGAACCGTGGAGGCGCAGGTAGACGAGACCGGCAATGGCGACAATCGCAAAGACGGAAAAGGCGGTGCCGGCAGTGCGGGCGGCCTTCTCGAAGGCGGAGCCGGCGCTGTCGCCCGTGAGGCGACCGGAAGATTCATAGACCAACAGACCAACGGCAGCTAAACCGGCGGTAGAGGCGGCATCAAGAATGCGTTCGAGGGCGTAGATGCCAAAGGTGTCGGCCAGGGGAATGCGGTCCTTTCGAGAAATGAGCACGGGACGAACTGGCTCGCCAGCCCGGCCAAACAGGACAATGGCGCTGAAGCCCGCGAGGTTCATGGCGAAGATATTCCAGAATTTGGCGCCGCCGACATGGACCTGAAAACGCTGCCAACGCAGGGCGCGGACCGCGTAGCAGGCATAGATGGTGACGAGGGCGAGGAAGAGATAGAGATAGTTGGCGTAGCGAAGAGAGTCCCAAAGCTGCGTGCCGCTGAACTGGCCGAGGTGCAGCAAGTCGCGGGAGCGATAGAGCAGGAAGCCGAGCACACACACGGCGATAGCAACGAGCAACCACTTCCTCGACCTAAAGGACATATAGAAGAAGCGTAACGTGGTCTACGAGGAGATGCAAACCGGGAGTGGAGGAGCGACGTCCTTACAGGTGGAACCATTTGGCGAGGGCGCAGGGAGCTGAGGAACCGGTTGTGAGAAGCGAAACACCCTCAGCGGCTGAAGCCGCGCGGATTGACGAGAATAACAGCCCGGTTAAAACCGTGCCCTGACGAAGATACGAGGAAAGGTAAGCAATTCAAATCCAAAGGCTTGCCAGGCTAGGGCGAGGCGAGTAAGATTCCGCCAAGGTTGGTTGGTGGGGTCGCCTGTGATGGGGAACATTTTGCGGGCAATTTACGTTCCATTACATGACAGGCCGAGTAGCCCTGTTAAAGGGTTATGCCTGAGCAGGTTACTGGAGAATGGGGCTAAGAAGGCTTGGAGCAGGATGCTCAACTGGTCCAACGATGCCTCCAGGGCGATGGCTCGGCCTGGGAGGAACTTGTGCGCCGCCACTCGCGCCGCATTTACAACGTGTGTTACCGGTTCGTAGGTAATCGAACCGAGGCGGAGGACATCTCGCAAGAAGTGTTCTTGCGAGTGTACAAAACGTTGGGAAGTTACCGGTCGGCACACGGTGGATTTGCGACATGGATGACGAGCGTTACACGAAATCTGCTGATCGACCATTACCGTCGAACGAAGAGGGACCGACAAACGGATTCGCTGGATGATGCAATGCCGGTGGTAGAGAGCAAGGAATCGTCGGCGCGGCGGCCGGACCAGCAGGCGTTGTTGAACGAGCTGAGCGGGCAGGTGCAGAGCGCACTGACTAGGCTGTCGCCGGAGCTGCGCGAGGCGGTGATTTTGAGGGATTTGCAGCAATTGGAATATGCGGAGATTCAGCAAGTGCTGGCGGTACCGGAAGGAACAGTAAAGTCCAGAATCAACCGGGGCCGCATCGAATTGGCAAAGATTTTGCAGCAAATGGGAGTGAGGCCGTCATGAGGACGGGCACACAAAGAAGAAGAAAGAGTTTCGGATTAGTAAGGGCGGCGGTAACGTTGCCTGTGGGGGTCGAATCATGACCTGGACGTGCGACCAAATCGAAACGCAGCTGAGCGACTACCTGGAAGGGTTGCTGGCGGCACCGGAACGCGCCGAGTTCGAAGCGCACGTGCAAAGCTGCGCGGAATGCGCGCCGCTGGTGGAGAGCGTGCGCGGGCTGATGACGGAATTACATGCGATGGGCGAACTGGAAGTGCCGCCGCAGATGGTTGGCACGATTCTGGATCAGACCCTGGGGCCACGGGTAAAGGTGAGCGGTTGGGAGGCGTTGCGGAGATTCCTGGGCGGATTTGCGACACCGAAGTTTGCGTATGGCGTTGCGAGCGTGATTGCCACATGCGTGATCGTGCTGACGGCATCAGGAATTTCGTTGCGTAAGCCGAAGCTGGCGGATCTGCAGCCCGCGAATGTATATCGGAATACGCAGCGCCGGGTGCACTTGATGTATGCGGACAGCGTGAGGTATGTGAGCGACCTTCGCGTGGTGTATGAAATTCAGTCGCGGCTGCGGCAGGACCAAAATGAGTTGCAGGTAACGCCGGAAGACAATGCGCCAAAATCGGAGCCAGACAAGGACCAGCGCCGAAATGACGACCACACGGGTGTGCAACCGAAGCAGCAGAACCGCGCGAACGATTTGAGCCGCGAAGTCGAAATGCTGGCGGCCGAGGGTCCCCTGATGTTGGAGAGGAGTATTCGATGAAATGTGCGGTGCATCCAGATGCGGAGGCATCGGGATTTTGCCGGAACTGCGGCAAGGCGCTGTGTCCGGCATGCGTCAGGCCGGTGAAAGACGTGTTTTATTGCGAAGATTGCCTGGCGAAGATGGCGGGATTGCCGGCGACGCCGGCGGCGGGAAGCGGTGACGCGGCGATTGCGGCGGGAGCACCGCCGATAGGAGTGCCAGCGCCCACGGGGACGGCGCCTTCCTCTGGCAACACGGTGCTGGCGTTCATTCTCGGATTGATTCCGGGGCTGGGAGCCATTTACAACGGAGAATACAACAAGGCCCTGCTGCATATCGTGATTTTCGCGGGGATTATTCTGGGGCTGAATCTGGATTTAGGAGATGGAGCGCAAGCGGTGTTTATTTGCGCGCTGGTGGTGTTCCCGTTTTACATGGCCATTGACGCCGTGCGCACGCTGAAGTCGCGGCAAACGGGCGAGCAGTACCAGGATCCGGTGGAGAATTGGACGAAGCAGAAAGCGATCGGTCCGATTCTGCTGATCGGGCTGGGCGCGTTGTTCCTGTTGAAGAATTTCGGCGTATTCGATTTCTTCCGGATACGCGAGCTGATTTTTCCGCTGATCCTGATTGGCATCGGAGTTTTGCTGTTGAAGAACCGCGTCGGCGGAGGGAGTTGAAGAGAGGAAAAGTATGAGCGGGCAAATTCGATGCCGCTGTCAGAGCTGCACGATTCGCGGGATGATGTGGCCCGCGATCCTGATCACCCTGGGCCTGTTGTTCCTGCTGCATCAGGTGCAGGGCGGGCGATTTGATTTTGGGAATACCTGGCCGGTGCTGTTGATGGTGATTGGACTGTTGTTGCTGGCTTCGTCGCTAGCGCCGCGCGACGGACATATCGACCCTCCACCACCGGTGGCGCCCCAGGCACCGCCACCCGCGGTTCCTCCGGCAAACCTTCCTCCCCAGGCGCCGTATCGCGGTCAGGGGCAATAACAAAAATTATGGCGGGCACCCGGTCGCGCAGTAGCGGTCTTTTCTCGGGTTTGGTGCTGATCTCCGTAGGGACGCTTCTGCTCCTGCACAATTATGGTCATTTGGACCTGAGCGAGTTTTTCACGCGCTGGTGGCCGCTGCTGATCATTTTCTGGGGCGTGATCAAGTTGTATGAGCGCACCGTGGGACGCCGATTCGGGGGCAGCGGAGGCGGGATTACTGCGGGGGAAATCTTGCTGGTGCTGGGAATGCTGGCGCTGATGGGCATCGTGGTTGCCGTGGATTGGGGTAAGGCGCGCATGGGTATGGATTGGGGTGACGTGGGGGACAACTACTCCTATGATCTGGACATTTCCCCGAAGGCGATTCCTGCAAATGCCCCGGTCGTAGTGAGAAACATCCGAGGCGATATTACCGTGCGTGGCTCGGATACTTCACAGATTGAAGTTTCGGCGCACAAGAAAGTGCAGAGCTGGACCGAGAGTGAAGCGGATCGGCTGGCCAAGCCGGTGAATGTCGAGATTGTGCAGAACGGCGACAGTTACGAAGTGCACCCAACGGGCTACGATACGTCCGATGCGCACATCAGTGTGGACTTGGATGTGAGCGTACCGGAAAAATCGGCGCTGACGGTACGAACGGATAAGGGCGATGTGCAGGTTTCGGACTTTCAGGCGGACGTAAGCGTGACGGATCAGAACGGAGATGTGGAAGTGCGCGGAACGAATGGAGGAGTGCTGATCGAGGCGCGCAAAGGAGACGTGAAGGTTTCGGACACAAAGGGCGACGTGAAGGTTTCGGGCAAAGGCGGAGAAATTGAGGCGACCAATATCAGCGGCAGCCTTACGGTGCAGGGCGATTTTTACGGCCCGGTGCGCGCGGAAAAGGTGACGAAGGGAGTGCGGCTGGTATCGCCGAAGACGGATTTGACGGTGTCAGCGTTGGCGGGGCACCTGGAAGTGGGCAGCGGGAATCTGGATTTGGTGGATGCTCCCGGAAACGTGAGCTTGCGAACGCGGGATACCGAAGTGAATGTGGAGAATGCGGGCGGCAAGGTGGAGATCGAGAATCGCAATGCGCAAACTTCGGTACGGTTCCTGAGCACACCGAGAGACGATGTGACGGTGGATAACTCGTCGTCGGGAATTTCGTTGACGTTGCCGGGGAGCTCGAGCTTTGAGATTCAGGCGGATTGCCGGAACTGCGATATTGATTCGGAGTTTTCGGGGTTGGATCAAACGAAATCGGAGTCGGGCGATTCTCACCTGGCGGGAAAGTACGGGTCAGGCAAAGGACCAAAAATCACGCTGAAGACGAGTTACGGGAATATCGAACTGCAGCGCACGTCGATAACGCCGCGGCCTGTACCTGCGCCGTCGCCCATGGCCGTGCCCGTGCCGCCGCATGTGCCGGTCCCGCATGTGCCGAATCCACCGCAGCCAGAAGTGCCGCCGGCGACGGAGCAGTAGCTAGGGACCAGTGACCAGGGATCAGGGATCAGGAACCGGGTAGTGCCTGCGACGCTTTTCTGTTGTGGGGACGGCCTAGCTCTTCAGCGCGAGTTGCATTCTCAGAAACTCTCAAGCGCATTCGATACAACATCCTCGCGAGTTCGTCGATGGTGCGAAACGTTGGCTCCGTGCTGACGTTGGACAGATAGCCGAGACGGTTAGCAATAATTAGATGGGTTTCCAGCTCGCGCAGTGAGCCACTAGCGATCGCGAGAAACCGAGCGAAGTCACGGGCGTTCCACCGGCCATAACCTTCGGCTATGTTGGACGGGACCGACGTGGCGGCTCGGCGGATCTGCGAAGTGAGCGCAAACTTTTCTTCTCGAGGAAGCTCGCCGGAAAGCTTATAGCACTCCAACGCCAGGTTTACGGAACGCTGCCAGACCTGTAACCGCTGCACGGGAATGGGCTCAGACCTCATGATAGTTAATTATACAGTAATTTATTAAGAGGTATTTTATAAAAAGCCCGGCAGGCCACGATGCTCTTCATGCGAAAACGAGACCAGGGATCAGTGGTCAAGGAGCCGCCAGGACCGCTAAAAACGGCCTGTTGAGGACGAGGCGATTCCTGATCTCTGGTCACTGGTCACTGATTACTGATTACTTCTTATTCCGCCAGGCGGCCGAGTTCGGCGAAGAAGGTTGGATACGAGACGCCGGCGCAGTCGGAATCGAGGATACGGGTTTGGCCGGAAGCGGCCAAGCCGGCTACAGCGAAGGCCATGGCGATGCGATGATCGCCGCGAGGATCGATTTCGGCGCCGTGGATTGGACCGGCGGAACGGCCCTGGACGAGTAAGCCGTCGGGACGCTCCTCGACCTTGGCGCCCATGCGCTGCAAATTTTGCGCGAGTGCGGCGACGCGATCGCTTTCCTTCACGCGCAACTCGGCGGCATCGCGAATTTCAATTCCCTGCTCGGTATAAGGGCCGAGGGCGGCGAGCATTGGCAATTCGTCGATCAGAAGAGCCACGAGATCGCCGGAAATGAGGCCGCCCTTCAGCGAAGCGCCCTTCACTGCGAGATCACCAACTAGTTCGCCTTGTTTGGTCTGGAGATTGAGCACGGTGACTTCCGCGCCCATTTGCTTGAAGAAATCGAGAATGGCGGCGCGCGTGGGATTCAAGCCGACATTGGCGATGTACAGATTGGACTCTGGCAATAACGAAGCAGCAGCAATGAAAAATACGGCGGAAGAGAGGTCGCCCGGAATATCGACGGAGACGGGGTGCAGCGCGGCATTGCCGTTTTCGCCCGCGATGCCGTGAATGGAGAGAGTACGGCCAGATTTGCGCACGGGGGCGCCAAATTCGTGCAGGGCCAGCTCGGTGTGATCGCGGGTGGCGGCGGGTTCGGTGAGGGATGTTTCGCCTTCGGCGTAGAGGCCGGCGAGGAGCACCGCGGACTTCACCTGAGCGCTGGCCATGGGCATTTGATAGTGGATGGCGTGAAGCGGGGCACCGCGAATTTCGAGCGGGGGGAAATTTCCTTCGCGACCACGAATGTCGGCGCCCATATCGCGCAGAGGAGTGATCACGCGCTTCATGGGGCGTTTCTGCAGCGAGGAGTCGCCGGTAAGTTTGGTGGTGAAGGATTGGCCGCTGAGGATGCCGGAAAGCAGGCGGATGGTGGTGCCGGAATTTTCGGCGTCGAGGGTACGCCAGGAACTTTTCAAGCCATGCAGGCCGTGCCCGGTGACCTGCACGGTGGAAGCTTGCACTTTGACGGCAGCGCCGAGCGCTTTCATGCAGCCCAGCGTGCTGTGGCAATCGCGGGCCGCGGCGAAGTTGCGTAATTCGCTGGTGCCGCCGGCGAGCGCGGCGAGCATCGCGTAACGATGCGAGATGGATTTGTCTCCGGGCAGTTCGAGGCCGCCGGACAAAGCTTTAACAGGCTGAATGGTTTCCGATTTCACGATGCATGCCAGTTTAGCATGCAGCTACAGGGGAGTTGGGCGAGTTGAGGCGAGACGCATTTGATTGCGGTTGCGTTCCAAAAATTTGCTAGCACAAAAGTACGAAAGAATTCCCTGTACGGCTGGACAGTTTGCCTTGGGAACTTCGCGGCAATTCCTGCGTAAGTTATGTACAGGCTGCTTCGTATTATGAAAAGGAGAGCTGGTGCGAACGGCCGCAGGATGGAAAGAAGGCACGGCAGCATAAAGCCGGTGCTATAGGGAAAGAGGACGTATGTTTGCGCGTAAGACGTTGAGACAACTTTTGACCAACGCGACGATTGGAGTTGGCGCGCTGTTTGTCGTGGGAGTATTGCTGGCGGCGATCCCCGGCCACCATGCGCCCAATGTGGCGATGACGAGCCCCGTGATGACGCAACAGGGACAGTCAACGGGCGGTTCCATGGGGGACATGAAGATGGATGCCGACGATGCGTCGATGGGCGAACACAACGCTATGGTCGAGATGCAGCATATGCACATGGGTGATACGCCGCACATGCACATGACCAAGCCGCGTCCGGCGAGCGCGGACGATCAAAGGCGGGCCAGCGAAATCGTGGAGCAACTGCGAGCGGGCATTGAAAAGTACCGGGATTATCACGTCGCGCTGGAGGACGGCTACAGGATTTTTCTGCCGAACATCCCCCAGCCGGAATACCACTTTACGAATTACGAGAATGGATTTCTGGAGTCGTTCACTTTCGATCCGGCCCGGCCCACGTCCCTGCTCTACAAAAAGACCGAGGGCGGCTATGAACTGGTGGGAGCGATGTACACGATGCCCAAGTGGGCGAGCGAAGAGCAGCTGAATGAGCGGGTGCCGCTGAGCATAGCGACCTGGCACCAGCACACCAATTTGTGCATGCCGCCGAAGGGCGACCGGCGCCACGCGAACTGGACGAAATTCGGATTGCACGGCTCGATCAGCACGCAGGCCGGATGCGATGCGGCGGGCGGCAAGTTCTATCCGGTGATTTTTGGATGGATGGTGCATGTGTATCCGTATGAGGACAGCACCGCGAAAATATTTGCGATGCATCACATGGACTGAGAACGTCGACAGTTCACAGTCGACAGCTGACAGGAATCAGTGACCAGAGATCAGCGATCAGTGATCGGGAAGCGGGAATTAGGCGCTGGCGTCTTTTAGCTTCAGGCGGGACTTGTTTTCTTCCAGGAATTCGCGAAGATCTTTGGAGACGTCGAGTAGGCGGATCCATTGTTCGTAATAGAGCGTGACCGGGAAGCGGCCGAGGCCGTAGACACTGACGCCGCCTTTTTCACCCACCCGAAACTCCAGGGAACCTTTTTTGGGGCGTTCTGCCTTTTTTTCCAATTCGGCGATTCGGGCTAGCAGTTCTTCTTTGGTGGGTTCCGTCATGACCGCTCTCCTGAAAAACGATTCGCCTATGGTCGCACAGACGGAGATTGCGCGCCACTGGGAGCGGCTGTGGGAAAAGGCCAGCGGCGTAAAGCCGCTGCTGCAAGGGCCAGAGAAAAGTTACGGGCCGGTTCGGAAGGCGGATGCGGCAAGAGCGAAGCGAACCATCGACGGAAGGCTGAACTGCAAAGCAAGGTTTGAGGGCGTGGGCGGCATCGTGAATGCGGCAGCAGGGCTGCCGCCGATCGTGAGCGATAGGTTGGACGTGGTGGACCGGCGGGAGCTGGGCTCCCGCACTCCGAACGGCAGCGGCGTAAAGCCGCTGCTACAGGGGCCAGAGAAAAGTTACGGGCCGGTTCGGAAGGCGGTCGCTATGAAAGAGAGCCGAACACATAGACTGAGGCTTCTGCTGCAGAGCTGCAGGTGTGGGCGGCATCGTGAATGCGGCAGCAGGGCTGCCGCCGATCGTGAGCGATAGGGTGGACGTGGTGGACCGGCGGGAGCTGGGCTCCCGCACTCCGGACGGCAGCTACAGGGCGAGCGACAACCAAAACGTGGGCTAGGACCTCTAAGACGAAGGGACTAGCCCGGTCTGACTGGAGGTTCAATTGCTCTGAGCTTCCCTGCCCGGGTATCATGCTCCCTTCCGCTGGGGGCACCGTCTATCCGGCCATGAGCGAATACTTGCGACGTATCACGACAATCTGCAGCGCGTTTCTTTTGCTGGGAATGTTTGCCGGCCTCGGCAAAGCACAACAATCCAACGATATTCTGCCGGTCGACCAGGTTCGCGCGGGGATGCAGGGTTATGCGTGCACGGTTTTCAGCGGCGACCAGGTGGAAAAGTTCGATTTGGAAGTGCTGGGTGTGATGCCGAACTTCCTGGGGCCGAAACAGTCGATCATCCTGGTGGAACTGAAAGGGCCGAAAGTGGAACACACCGGGGTGGTCGCGGGCATGAGCGGCAGCCCGGTGTATATCGAAGGCAAGCTGGCAGGAGCGCTGTCGTTGAAGCTGGGGATTTTCACGAAAGAAGCGATTGCGGGAGTGACCCCGATTGAAGATGTTCTGCGCTCGCCGGTGCAAAGCAGTGCGCCGCAAACGGTGGCCCAAGAATTCCAACTGCCGAAGGAAACAGCGGCGCAAAATACCCTGCCGAGCGGGTCGACCTTGGAACCGATTGAAACGCCACTGGTGTTTTCCGGCTTCCAACCGGCAACACTGCAGCAATTCGCGGGGCAGTTACAAAGCTATGGATTGGTAGCCACGCCGGGCGGGAGCTCGCCGGATCAAAAGGATGACGCGCACGCGCACCTGGCGCCGGGAGATATGGCGGGGATGGTGCTGGTGCGTGGAGATATGTCGGTAAATTCGGCATGCACGGTGACGGCAGTACGGGACGATCGGGTGTTCCTGTGCGGGCACCCGTTCTTGAACCTGGGGGATATCCAGATGCCGATGGCGCGCAGCGAAGTGGTGACCACGCTTTCGTCATCGCTGGCGTCGACGAAAATCGTAAACGTGGGCGGGAGCATCGGGACCATCACCAGCGATCACCTGACGGCAGTCACGGGTAAATTGGGCGCGCCGCCACAAATGATTCCGGTGGACCTGACGTTTGTGACCGGCAAGAACGAAAAGAAATTGCATTTCGAAATGGTGAATCACCCGAAACTGACGCCACTGCTGGTGGCGATGACCACGTTCAGCGGGGTGACGCAAAACTCGTTGTACGGCGAAGGGCGCACGCTGCACCTGACGGGGGAGATTCAGTTGAAGGGGCACGTTCCGGTGAAGCTGGAAAACACGTTTGCGCCCACCGATTCGCTGCTGCCGGATGGGTTGCCGGTGGCGTTGTCGGTGCAGAGCGTGTTCGGACGGCTGTTTACGAATAACTTCGAGATACCGGATGTGGAGCATGTTTCGTTGCGAGTGGAAACGCTGCCGGGAAGGAACTCGTACACGATCGAAAGCGCGTGGCTGGAAACGGGCGAAGCGTCGCCGGGCGAGGATCTGAAGGTACGCGTGCTGGTGCAGCCGTACCGCGGGGCACCCCAGGTGGAAGAAACGACGGTACACGTGCCGGATCAAATCGCGCGAGGCAGCACGTTGCGCGTACTGGTGAGCGACGCGGAGTGGATGAACCGGGCGTCGCGGGGGTTCAATTTTGGCGGCATACCAGGGAGCGCTTCTGGTCCCGCGGGACTGGATCAGCTGATTGCGCTGATCAACCGCGAGCGCCACAACGACCGGCTGTATGTGGGCATCTTCATGCCTGCTCCGATGATGGTGTGGGACGACAAGGAACTGCCCAACGTACCGCTGTCGGCGATCAGCGTGATCGATGGGCGGCCGGCGCCAGGAAGCGTGCAGGTGCTGCGGGAATCGTTGGCCAATGAATCGTCAGTAGAACTCGGTGGACCCGTATCCGGGCTGATTTCGCTGAATTTACAAATCCGGTGATCGAATCTATGTCGAAACTATGGAAACAGTTTTTGCTGCTGGGGTTGTTGGTGTGCGTGGCAGCGAGTTCGTGTATGGCGGATCATACGCGGCGCTGGAGGCAGTCGACCTACGACGAGTTCCTGAAAGGCACGGCGAAAGGAGTGGCGGTGCGCAGCGACGGGCATCTGGAACTGGCGCCGAAATTCACGCTGCTGGCGGATGCCGACGCGTCGTACTTGTGGTCGCTGCGGACAGATCCATCGGGAGCGTTGTATGCGGGGGGCGGTTCGCCGGCAAAGGTTTTTCGAGTGGGAGCCGATGGGAAACTCAAGTCGGTGTTTGAGTCCAGCGATCTTCTGGCGCAGTGCCTGGCATTCGACGCCAAGGGCGTGTTGTATGTGGGGACATCGCCGGATGGCAAGGTTTATAAAGTTTCCGCGGACGGGGAGAAGACGGTTTTCTTTGAGCCGAAAACGAAATACATCTGGGATTTGGCCTTCGGGCCGGATGGCACGCTGTATGTGGCCACGGGGGACAAAGGACAGATTTATGCAGTGTCGCCGGACGGCAAAGGCGAGTTGTACTACGCGAGCGACGAAGCGCACATCAAGGTGCTGGCGTTTGATAGCAAGGGCAATCTGTTAGCGGGCACGGAGCCGAATGGCCGGGTGTTGCGGGTCAACCGCGCGACGGAAAAAGGTGCAAGCAAATCGGCGACCGCAAGCGCACACGGCTTCGTGGTTTATGAAACCGCGAAACGCGAAGTGACTTCGCTGGCGGTGGGAGCCAACGGGACGATTTACGTTGCTGCGATTGGGGAAAAGCCAAAGCCCGGAGTACCGGGGCAAACCGCGGTGATCAATGCCGGGCAGGGCGGGGCGATCATCACGGGTGGCGGCATTCAAGCCGGAGCGATCGCGCAGCCGTTTATTGCGTTTCCGCAGGCGATCTCGAGCAGCATTTACCGGATTACGCCGGAGGGTGTTCCGGAGGAACTTTGGAGTTCGCGCGAGGAGGTGGTGTACGCGCTGGCCATGAATCCGGATGGACGGTTGTTGGCGGGAACGGGAAACAACGGATCGCTACTGGTGATCGATGGAAATGGCGTGTATGCGCAACTGGCGAAGGCGGGTTCGGCGCAGATTACCGGAATTTCCAAGGGGGCCAACGGCAAAGTGTATTTGTGCACGGCGAATCCCGGGAAACTGTTTTCGCTGGGCCCGGAATATGAAGCCGAGGGCACCTTCGAATCGCAGTCCTTTGATGCGAAGCTGTTCTCGCAGTGGGGACGAATTGAATGGTGGGGCCCACCGGCAACCACGGGTGGGGGGAAAACGGGAAAAGAGAGTAAGGACCCGCGACTGGAGTTCTATGTAAGAACGGGGAACACGGAAGATCCCGCGAAGGAATGGTCGCCCTGGTTCGGCCCGTATACGTCGACGGACACGCCCATCGAAGCGCCGGCAGCGCGATTTCTGCAGTGGAAGGCTGTGATCCACGACGGGCGACCGGGAGATGGCATCGATTGGGTGAGCGTGGCGTATGAGCCGCGGAATGTGGCGCCGGTGATCGATGGCATTGCGCTACAGGATCCGGGAGTGCGCGCGCAAGCTCCGATGGGAATCGTCGGGCAGCCCGGAAATGTGACGCTGAAGCAGCCACCGGCGCCAAGTCCGAATCCGACGGGAATTGTGGTGAGTGCGAATCCGGTGCAAACACCGAAGTTCGAAGCGCCGCCGCAAGGATCGTTACAGAAGGGCTACCAGTCGGTGTTGTGGTCGGCCCATGACGATAACGACGATGAATTGAAGTACGCGGTTTACTTTCGCGGAGAAAATCAGAAAGAGTGGCTGCTGTTGAAGGACAATCTGGATCAGAAGTTCTATTCGTGGGATACCTCGTCGATGCCGGATGGAGCGTATTACCTGAAGATTGTGGCCAGCGATTCGCCATCGAATCCGCCGGAACTGGCGTTGCAAGCGGAACGCGAGAGTGATCGCTTCGAGGTGGACAACAGCACGCCAACCATTGGAAAGATCGAGGCCAGCGCGACGGGCATGAATGCGGATCGCTCGAAAGGCGTTTCGTATGATTTTCAGTTCACCGCGAGCCATCCAACCAATAGCATTGAGAAGGCGCAATACAGCGTGGACGGGGGAGAGTGGGTGTTGGCGCGGCCAGTGAACGGGATCAGCGACTACAAGACGGAGACGTATTCGTTCACGGTGCGCGGGCTCATGCCGGGGGAACACACCATAGCGGTGCGGGCGTACGACCGGTTTGAGAATGTGGGAGCGGCGAAGACGACGATACAGGTGCAGTAGCCGACAGTAAGGCGAGGCAAGACGCAGAGGGTTAGATTCTTCGGCGCAGAGAGCGCGGCTCCGGGTGACAGTCCTTTTTTGGCTTAAGTTGGGTTATTGGGTGGCGTGGGCAGCATTGTGCAAGCGGTAGCAGGGCTGCCGCCGATCGTGATCGATAGGGTTGACGTTGGGGACCGGCGGGAGCTGGGCTCCCGCACTCCAGGCCGTTCGTTTCCCGCATCAACGCACTCGAGACAGGGATGTTGCGGACCTGGGGCGCAACAGTCCACAGGTCTCAGGATGACAAATTCTTTTTGGCTTAAGTTGGGCTATGGGGTGGCCTGGGCAGCATTGTGCAAGCGGCAGCAGGGCTGCCGCCGATCGTGATCGATAAGGTTGACGTTGTGGACCGGCGGGAGCTGGGCTCCCGCACTCCAAGCTTTCAGGGCTTCGGCGGAGTTGCCAGAGGAACGTGCGCTCCGGGGCCATGGGCGGGCTTCTTCGGTTCGATGTACATTTCGATTTCGGCGCCAAAACCCATACGTCCATCGCTATAAGCGTCGGGCTTGGCATGCACCAAGCGGGCGCGGCAGTGCGTTTCATCGGCGGGGCCGCCGGTGACCTCGGTGGGAAGAGTGAGGGTGGCTTCAATGGGCATGCCGACTTGGAGCGGAGCGGAAGTGACAAAGAAGAAGCCGCCGCGAGAAACGTTGGTGGTTTCGGCGAAATGATCGATGGGAGAAGAAGCCAGTCCCAAAGGACGGAAGCGTAACGGGACACGAATGCGAAAACGTTCGCGTTGTCGACGCTCCGAATACGCCAAGAGTATTCTCCAAGCCGGACGGAAGGGACAAACGCCCGGAAAAGGAAGCTTGATTGATAAGGTTAACAGAGACACAGCAGGGGTCAAGACAGGATTCGTAGTGCGAAAGAGGGGGTACTCCCGGTATCGGGCCGGGATCGAGGGAAGTAGCGGAAACAGGGAGGGAGACGAGCGAAATGGTTGCAAGCAGGGAGGGCGGGAAGTAAAGTAACGGCAACTGGACAGGCGGCTTGGCTCGCCGTCCAACGGTTCAAGGCGGTCCGCGGGGGTTCCAGCGCTAACGCTGGAAACGAAATTCTGCGATTCTAGGTGGGTGGCAACCCCGGAGCGGGGGAAAAACCGGCGAAAGGCCGGCGCGCTGGGGATGGAGGTCCCGTCCATGTTTCTGGATTACTACCGATTACGGGAGCAGCCGTTTGGGCCGGCTGGGAATCCCGCGCAGCTGTATGCGAGCAAATCCCACTGTGAAGCGCTGGAGCGGCTGAGCGAGATTATTCTGGGCGACCGGGGACATCTGGCGCTGATCGCGGAATCGGGAATGGGCAAGACCACGCTGCTGCAGCAGGTGCTGCAAGGATTGCGCGATAGCTCGCGAGCGACTTTTTTGTTTCAGAAGGGCTGCACGGCTCGAGACGTTTTGGAAGCGCTGCTGATTGAACTGGGAGTGGAAGGCGCAGGCATGGAAGTGGAGTGGCTGCGCGCAAAGCTGAACCAAATTTGGTTTGCGGAAATGCTGGAAGGCCGGCGGCTGATATTGATCTTCGACAATGCCGAAGATTTGGATGAGTCGGTGCTGGAAACGCTGCAATATTTGTCGCGGTTTGAGACTTCGAGCACGCGGCTGCTGCAATTTCTGCTGTGCGGCCAGCCACAGCTGGTAGAAAAATTGGCCAGCGAGAACCTGGCGCCCCTGCGGAACCGCATCGCGGAATTCCGGACGCTGGATCCTTTCACTCCGATGGAGACAGCCGGGTATATCCGGCATCGGCTGAAAGCGGCCGGCCATGAAGGCGAGGCGCTGTTTGATCACGAGGCGTTGGCGCTGATCATGGACAGCAGCCAGGGCATTCCCAGGAACATTAACAAGATTTGCTCGCGGGCCTTGTTGGAAGCGTATGCCCGCGGGTTGACCTGCGCGTCTGGGGAAATCGTGGAAAAGGCACAGCGTCACTTGACGGCCATCGCCGGCGGCGCCCCGGAGGCGGTAACGGAGGATGTGCTGGAAAACGTGGAGGAGCGAGCAGCGCCGGCGGCAACGTCGCCACTGAGCTACAAAACCGGCAGGCAATCCAAATTGACGGGGTCTGCGCTGCGTGTGGGAGCGGCGGTGGCGCTACTGCTCACGGCGGGTTTGTCGTTGCCGCACGGCATGTTGCGAGGGATGAGCCACATGATGGGTGGCGGGAACGTGGCAACCACGGGAAAGCCCGGGGTTGAGCCGGTTGCGAACGCGGCGCCCGCTACGACATCGCGAGTGGCTGCAACCGTTCCGGCAAAGCACATGCCGATCGTGGACGCAGGAGCCAGCGGGGCGGCGGCACCGTTTGAGGCGCGCAACAGTCTTACGGGTCAGCCATCGTTGACCCGGGAATTGGGATTGAAAATCAACCGAATCGTGATTGATCCCGGCCACGGGGGGTTCGACACCGGAGCCAAGGGCCCGCAAGGACTGCTGGAGAAGGATCTCTGCCTGGACGTAGCGCTGCGATTGGGTCAACTGATTGAAGAGAATCAGCCGGGTGCGGAGGTGGTGTACACGCGCAAGGACGACAGCTACGTGCCGTTGGAAGAGCGGACGAACATCGCGAACCGGGCGGATGCCGACCTGTTTATTTCCATTCATGCGAATTCGAGCGACAGCAGCGAGGTGCGCGGGGTGGAAACGTACTACTTGAGTCTGGCGAGCTCCAAGGAAGCTAAGGAACTGGCGATTCGCGAGAACGCGCTGACACAGTCTTCGCTGCATGACCTTCCGGACCTGGTGCAGAAGATTACCCGGAACGAGAAGAAGGAAGAGTCGAAGCAACTGGCGGAGCAGATTCAAAACATGCTGTCGCAGAGGCTGCAACTAGTAAGCCGGCGCGAGAAAAATCGTGGGGTGAAACAGGCGCCGTTTATCGTGTTGACCGGGGCGAATATGCCGGCGGTGCTTTCGGAGATTTCGTTTGTGAGCAATGCCAGTGACGAGAATCTGCTGTTGCAGGGCGAGCAGCGGCAGCGCATTGCCGAGGGATTGTACCGGGGGATCGCAGGGTACCTGGACGAATTGCACAGCGTGCCGCAACTGCGGCAAGGAGTGGTAGCCGAAAACCGCAGCGGCCCGGGCAATGCGCAGCCATCGATGGTGCCGAATGTACGAAATCCGCTTCAACAGAGCGAAAAACTTCGCTAGACTTGGAGGGCCGAAGGGGCTCCCGGCGAGTGGGGCGCGCGGGGTAGGAAGACTCGGCAATAGACGGTTCTTTCTGTAGGGGGCCTGTGCGGAAGTACAGGCCAACCTTAGGTTACGGGGAAGAGTCAAACCTTACGGGGAGAAAGGGTCGAAAGCGGTAAACTAACGAACGTGCACCCTAGGAACACCGCCCCAGTAACGAACGCTCCGCGGACCGGCGGCAGTTTGCCCTGCGTCCGCACCTTGCTCTGCTTGATTAGCGCAACAATCCTTTGCTGCGTTGCTCCCTGGCCCGCCTCCGCTCAAGAACTTCCCAACTCTCCGGCACCAACTTTAGAAAAGACGTTTGCGACTGGCGCGGCGAAGGTAGCCTGCAATGGAAGCGACCAACAGGACGGCGAACGATTGCCGGGCAGCGTTACCGGAACGCTGATCGATAAGACCGGCAATGCGGTGGTGGGAGCGCATGTGACCCTGGCCCAGGATAACCAGACCTCGAGCCAGGAAGCGCTGGCCGACGAATACGGGCAGTTCTCTTTCACAAACGTGCCACCGGGACCATTCCATTTGACGGCGAGGTCGGATGGCTTCGCGCCACAAACCGCGGCGGGAAATCTGGCGGCAGGCGAAAGCTGCGTGATGCCACAGATGACCCTGGCGGTGGCCACAAATGTGACGGAAGTGCGCGTGGAACTGACGACGATCGAAATCGCGCAAGAGCAACTGAAGGAACAAGAGCGGCAGCGCGTTTTGGGAGTGATCCCGAACTTTTACGTGAGTTACGTGGCGAACGCCGCGCCATTAAGCCCGAAGCAAAAGTTCCAATTGGCGTGGAAATCCACGATTGATCCGGTCTCTTTCGGAGTGACCGGAGTGGTAGCCGGAGTGCAGCAGGCCACCGGCGGGTTCAGCGGGTACGGGCAAGGGGCGGCGGGCTACGGGCGGCGCTACGGCGCAGCGTATGGGGATTTGGTGACCGGAACGTTTATCGGAGGAGCGATTTTGCCGTCGCTGCTGAAACAGGACCCGCGCTACTTCTACAAGGGAACGGGAAGCACGCGTTCGCGGGTTTTGTACGCGATTGCCAACGCCGTGATTTGCAAAGGCGACAATGGCCAATGGCAGCCGAACTACTCGGGGATTGCGGGCAGCCTGGCGGCGGGCGGCATTTCCAATTTGTATTATCCGGAAGGCAACAAGAGCGACGCGGCGATGACGTTTGAAAACCTGGCCATCGGGCTGGGCGAAACCGCGGCGGTGAATCTGCTGCAGGAATTCGTGATGAAGAAATTCACGTCGAATGTTCCGAGTAGCGAGCCGACTCCGTAGGCCAACGCGGAACGCCGCAGATTTTGAAACGACGGCAAACTGACAGCGAACTCGAGCTGGATTAAACTCAGAGCATGGCCCTCGCGGAAACCGCATCCGATTTCAATAACTCCCCTATTTCCTGGAACACCATTGTGGAAGCGCACCAACGCGTGCGCCCACGCATCCACCGCACGCCAGTACTGACCAGCGAATCGTTGAACGGACTGGCGGGCGCGCTGCTGTTTTTCAAGTGTGAAAACCTGCAGAAAACCGGGTCGTTCAAGATTCGTGGGGCGACAAACGCGATCTTGTCGTTGAGCGAGGAAGAGGCACGACGTGGCGTGGTGACGCATTCGAGCGGAAACCACGCGGCGGCGGTGGCTTGCGCGGCACGGTGGCGCGGGATCGAAGCATTTATCGTGATGCCAAAGAATGCGCCGGCGGTGAAATGCCGCGCGGTAGAGCATTACGGCGGAAAGATTACGTTTTGCGAGCCAAACGTGAAGGCGCGCGCAGGAACAGCCGCCAAAATTCAGGCGGAAACCGGTGCGGTGATGGTTCATCCTTACGATGACGACCGAATCATCGCGGGCCAGGCGACTGCGGCCAAAGAATTACTGGAAGAAGTGCCGGACTTGCATGCGGTTCTCGCTCCGGTAAGCGGGGGAGGGCTGTTGAGCGGCACGTGTCTCGGCGCGAAGGGCACACGGGGCAACGTGCGCGTTTACGGGTGCGAACCGGAACGAGCCGATGACGCTTACCGTTCGTTGACCAGCGGTAAACTGCAAGCACTGGAGACCAGCGACACGATTGCGGATGGATTGCGAGCATCGCTGGCGCCGCGGACGTTTGCCATTCTGAAAAAGCACGTGGATGGAATCCTGTTGGTGAGCGAAGAAGAGATTGTGGCGACCATGAGGCTAGTGTGGGAACGGATGAAGATCGTGATCGAGCCCTCGAGCGCGGTGGCCGTTGCGCCGCTGCTGCGTAGCAGCGGACGAACGGAAATTGGGATGGGCGGAGTCAGTCAGCCCAAAATTGGCATCATTCTGTCCGGGGGAAACGTGGAATTGAAGGTGTGAGCGGCGGCCCGCAGAGTGCGTGCGCGGTAACTTGGCGCCAAATGGTATTGAACGAGACAGTAACGTTACGCGCGAGTGGCGGAATTGTAACGAAAGTGGGCGGTGTGTAGACTGAGAGCGGGGGAATTCCGGAAGCAAAGGAATTGTGGCCGGGCCAAAAGCGCACCCAGCAACGCTCTGGTTCTGACCTGTGCCCTGATCACTGGGTGCTACGCAATAGGGGTGTGAGCATTGCCTTTTTGTCGAACGACCATTTTGTGCGGACTCCTCTACTCTTTCCTACTCGGTACCCCAGCAGCAGCGCAAGACCCGCAACAAACCACCGCAGCACAGCCGGGCTTCGTGCGCCTGGGGCACACGCGGCATCCCCTGGCGATCGAAGCAAACGCCGTGGGTCGCGTAGAAGGCAGCCACGCCATGGAGCGCATGCTGCTGGTGCTGGCGGACTCGGCAACGCAGGAAGCACAACTGCAGCAACTGCTGGACGATCAGCAGAATCGAAAGTCGCCGAACTATCACCACTGGCTGACTCCGGCGCAGTTCGCTGCGCAATTCGGGCCGGCCGATGCGGATGTGCAGAGCGCGGTGGGCTGGCTGCAGAGCGCGGGTTTTACGGTGGAGCGAGTTGCCGCCGGTAAGCGGTGGCTAGAATTTTCCGGGACTTCCGCACAAGTGGAAAACGCATTTCACACGGTGATGCAGTATTACCGCGTGGGCGGAAAAACCTGGGTGGCCAATTCCACGGATCTGTCGATTCCGGCGGCCTTGAGTGGGATCACCCGAGGCGTTGTTTCCCTGAATAGTTTTGGCAGGACAGCGCCGGCTCACCCGCCCCACGGCACAGCCGGACGAACCGCGCAGGGACGGAAGTATGTGCTGGCGACGAATCTGACCGCTTCCGGCGGACCAACAGATACGTATTATCTGGCGCCCGGAGATTTCGCGACGATTTACAACACCAGCGGATTGCTGAACAGCGGGATCGACGGAACGGGAGTTTCCATTGCGGTGACGGCGCAGTCCGACATTGAGCTGACGGATGTCCAAGACTTCCGGCAGATTTTCGGGCTCAAGGCCAATGATCCGAATTTTCTTTGGAGCGGGCCGGACCCGGGAGTGACCAATCCGACAGATGCCCAGGAAGCGTTGCTGGATGTGGAATGGGCAGGAGCGGTAGCGCCGGGAGCAACGATCAATCTGGTGGTCGCGGGCAGCACGGACACCACCAGCGGCGTAGATCTGGCCGCGGCGTACGCGATCGATAACGAAGTGGCGCCCATTTTGACCTACACCTACGGGAGCTGCGAGCAGGCCCTGGGACCTACGGGCAATGCGTTTTACAACGGTCTGTGGGAACAAGCGGCTGCGGAAGGCATAACGGTATTGGTGGCTTCCGGGGATAACGGCGCTGCGGGATGCGATAGCGCGATTGCCGGCGCACCGGCAACACAAGGACTGGCGGTGAACGGCGTTGCGTCCACGCCTTACAACGTGGCGATCGGTGGAACTGAATTTGCCGACGGCGGCCAACAATCGACTTACTGGAGCAACGACAACTCCGCGGTGTTCTCTTCGGCGATTGGGTACATTCCGGAAGCAGCGTGGAACGAGAGTTGCGATCCAGCACAGCCGGGGAGCGCAACCAATTGTATTTTGGGCAACGGGAATTTGACGTTGCTGGCGAGTGGAGGTGGGGCAAGCACGGTGTATGAGAAGCCGGATTGGCAGACGGGCGCGGGCGTTCCGCCGGACAGCGCGCGCGACTTGCCGGACGTGGCGCTGGCAGCGGCAACCGGCCACGATGAAGCGGTGTACTGCACCAGCCTGGGCGGCGCCCCTTGCCAGATGGATGCGGAGCAGGACGTGGTCGGACTGACGCTGGTTGGCGGAACCAGCGTGTCTACGCCCGCGATGGCCGGGATTCTAGCGCTGATCGAAGAGAAAAATGGCGCGTTGCAAGGCCAGGTGAACTACGTGCTTTACCCGCTGGCGCAAGTTGCGGGTAATAGTTGCAATTCTACCGCCCAAACGAATCCGACAGTGTCGAACGCCTGCGTGTTTTACGACGTGACCGCGGGCAACAACGAAGTGCCCTGCGCGGGCGGATCGCCGGGCTGTTCCTCGACACAGAGTGGCATCGACGGATTCACCACCGGGCAGGCGGCGGGCGTTGGCTACGACATGGTGACCGGCCTGGGCTCGCTGAACGCCACGAATCTGGCGCTGGCGTGGAAGGATTCGGCGCTGCTGGCGTCGCAAACTACGCTGCAAGCGTCGAGCAGCAGTTTTGTGCACGGCACCGCCGTGACCTTGAGTGGCAACGTTGCTCCGGCATCGGGGACGGGATCGCTGAGCGGGGCGGTAGCGCTGAAGACAAATCTTTACGGAGACGCGCAACCGGTCACTTTGAATGGCGGCGCGTTTTCAGCGGCGGTGACGGACCTGCCCGGCGGGCAATACAACTTGTACGCCTATTACGCGGGGAATGCGACGTATGCGTCCAGTGAGTCCACCGCGGTGGCGCTGAACGTGACGCCAGAAAATAGCAGCACCACGGTGGCGATCAACGGCTTGCAGAATGGCAGCGCGGGCTATGGCACGCCGTTGCAAATCAAGGTGACGGCCGCGGGCGTATCCGGACAAGGCATCCCGACCGGCACAGTCACCATTCAAGACGGAGCAAATGTGGTGGGGACATCGAGCCTGGCCGCGGATGGCACGGCGTACCTGTTGACCGGGGGCGGCGCGGCGTATGCGTTTGCGCCCGGGGCGCATGCGGTGACTGCGGCGTATTCGGGCGACAACAGTTTTAACGCCAGCACCGCGAGCGCGGCGAGTTTCACGGTGGCGAAAGGAACACCGTTCGTGGTCGTCGGAATCAACACGACCACCCTGACGGTTGGGCAAACGCTGGGCGTGCACGCGGTGGTCGCCGGGCAAGGAACCGCAACGGCCACGGGGACGGTGCAATTCACGGTGGATGGCAACCCGTGCGGAGCGCCGGTGGCGCTGCAGGCGGGCGGATTCTTTGGGCCGCAGGCACAAGCTTCTATGCTGCTGCCGAGCCTGACGCAGGGAACGCACGTGATTGGCGCAGCGTACAACGGCGCCGCCGACCCAAATTACAACAGCGTGGCCAGCGGCGATCCGGTGAACGAGCTGACACAAACGGTGAACGTGGGGACGGCCGCTGGCACGAAAACAACGACGACCTTGCTGATGAAAAATGCTCCGGTAAATCTGGGCGACACGGGAGTATTCACGGTTACGGTGAGCCCGTCGACGGCTACGGGCACGGTGACGCTGTGGGACGCGGTGGGACCACGCACGGCCGCGACCACGATCGGCGGCGGCACCGCCACGGTGCAGTTTGCCTGGCCACAAGCGGGGAGCACGTCGTTGTATGCGGTGTATTCGGGGGATGTGAACGACGCAAGTTCGGCGAGCGCGCCGGTTTCGTTCTCGGTACAGAAAGGTTTGCCGCAAGTGGCGATTAGTGGACCGAGCAGTTTGCCGAACACGGGCGAAATTAGTCTGACCGCGAGCGTAAGTGGGAACTCTTCGAATGCGCAAATTGCCTATCCCACCGGCGCCGTGCAGTTCTGGGATTCGTTGAACGGAGCCGCAGCGAAAATGATAGCGGCGCAACTGCTGACGGCGGGCCCCGGCGGGATCAGCGTATCGGGTGCGCGGGTAAGTTTGGGCGCCGGTTCGCACAGCGTATCGGTGCAATATCTGGGAGACACGAACTGGCAAGCGGCTACGTCCACGCCGCTGCAAACGGGCACGCCCTCGTTTACGGTGAGCGTTTCGCCGAATCCCATCGCGATGGTCGCGGGAAGCAGCGGCAACGGAACCGTGAGCATCACGCCGAGTGGCGGGTTCACGGGAACGGTGGCGCTGGCGTGCGCCACGGGAGGAACGACCGCTCCCGCGGGATACGCGTGCAGCTTTGGGCAAAGCAGTGTGCAAGTGAATAACGCGGTGGCCTCGACGAGCATTACATTTGCGTTGTCGTCAACGGGGTCGGGATCGGCATCATCTACGGTGAAGACCGCGGGTTTGGTGCCCGAGCCGAAAGCGGAGAAACAACGCAGTAAAGCCGCTGCTACATTGGCGGGTTTGTTCATGGTGTGCCTGGTGGGTGTGGCACTGGGGGGCAGCAACAAAG
>Ga0335072_10001822_pt1 | contig 33890 bp, 26 predicted proteins | sample Lox_Sample_21_FD_206725 | JGI IMG/M metagenome (GOLD analysis project Ga0335072, IMG submission 206725) | Soil microbial communities from Loxahatchee National Wildlife Refuge, Florida, United States - Lox_Sample_2.1 | ecosystem: Environmental > Terrestrial > Soil > Wetlands | place: USA... | reverse complement strand
CAGCTCTTTCACGCGCGGAACCCGTTCCCGATGGGAGGGATCTACGAGGATCCGGCGACGGGGTCGGCGGCCGCGGCGTTGGCTGGGTATTTGAGAGACCTCGACTGGCTGTGCGGCGGAGCGATTGACATTCTCCAGGGCCACGATATGGGCGCGCCGTCGCGACTGCGCGCAGAGTGGACGCCGGAGCGGGGCGCGAGCGTGCGCGTGAGCGGGGCGGCGCGGCTGCTGATGAATTAAGTCGAGCGGCACCCCGTTGCGGTGGCGCGGGCCAGCCTGCCATGTTATTCTCAATGCAGACACTTAGGAAGTGTAATCGCTTAAGAAATCAGAGGAGTACGCACACACGTGCTGGCACCTGAAAAGAAAACAGAAGTTATCGCGCGCTACCGCACCCACGATACCGACACCGGAAGCCCGGAAGTGCAGATCGCGGTTCTCAGCGAGCGCATCGGCGACCTGACTGAGCACTTCAAGACCCACGCGAAGGATCACGCTTCGCGGCGCGGCCTGCTGATGCTGGTGAGCAAACGCCGCCGCCTGCTGGATTACCTGAAGACGCACGACTCCGAGCGCTACCGGACCGTCATCGGCAAACTGGGCATTCGCAAGTAAATCGCGAGGCAGAGTCCTAAGACGCGCGCACGAAGAGAATTCGAAAGAGCCGGGATATTGGCCGCAGGCAGCGGCCCGGGTCCGGACCAGGCAATTCCCAAAAAACTCCTCTTTCCCACTTCCCCATCGCACGCCGCGCCGAGGGCTCCAGCCCGCGCACCGCTCTCATACGAGAAATGAGGACTCTATGAAACAGGAAGTCTCGGTCGATCTTGCCGGTGGCAAGCGACTGCAGTTCGAAACCGGCCGGATGGCGAAACAAGCCTCCGGCGCCGCCGTGGTCACCTCGGGTGACACCGTAGTGCTGGCCACCGCAGTCTCCGCCCCCGACCCCCGCGAGGGCATCGACTTTTTCCCGCTCACCGTGGACTACCGCGAGTACGCCTATGCCGGCGGACGCATCCCGGGCGGATTTATCAAGCGCGAAGGTCGCCCCAGCGAGCGCGAGATTCTGACCGCGCGGCAGATCGACCGGCCGATTCGGCCGCTGTTCACGGAAGGCTTCCGCAACGAGACGCAGGTGATCGCGCTGGTGCTGTCGGCGGACAAGGAAAACGATCCGGACGTGTGCGCCATTAACGCGGCGGGCGCGGCTCTGGCGCTGTCGGACATCCCGTTCAGCGCGACCGTGGGCGCGGTGCGCGTGGGACAGGTGAACGGCGAATTTGTGGTGAATCCCACCTACACCGAGCGGCGCGACAGCGCGATCAACATCATGGTGGTCGGGACCAAAGACGGCATCGTGATGATCGAGAGCGGAGCGCAGGGCGTCAGCGAAGACGTGGTTGTGGACGCCATCGAGTTCGGCCATGCGCAGATCAAAAAGATCGTTGCGGCGATTGACGATCTGGTTTCGCGGGGCGGCAAGGCGAAGAAACCGGTGACGCCGCCGGAGTTCGACAACTCGTACTACGAAGCCCTGCACGCCAAAGTGGGCGCGCGGCTGAAAGACGCGCTGGATACCAAGGCGCATCCGAAGCTCGAGAGCTACAGCCTGGTGAAGCAGATTCAGGACGAGCTGAAGGCGGAGATTCCCGACGACGAGAAGGCCGGCGAAGCGAAGAAGAAGCTCGGCCATTATTACGAGACGCTGCGCGAGCGGCTGTTCCGCGAGCAGGTGACGAAGGAGCGGGTACGTCCCGACCGGCGCGCGTTCGACGAGATCCGGCCGATCAGCATCGAAGTGGGCGTTCTGCCCCGCACGCACGGCTCGGCGCTGTTTACGCGCGGCGAGACCCAGGCGCTGGTGACGGCGACGCTGGGCACGACGGACGACTCGCAACGCCTCGAGACCTTCGAGGGCGAGCAGAAGAAGAAGTTCATGCTCCATTACAACTTCCCGCCCTTCTCGGTGGGCGAAACGGGCCGCATGACCGGCGTGGGACGCCGCGAAGTGGGCCATGGAGCGCTGGCGGAGCGCGCCATCAGCGCGGTGCTGCCGGGCGAGGACGAATCGCCATACTCGCTGCGCGTGGTCTCCGACATTCTGGAGTCGAACGGGTCGAGCTCGATGGCTTCGGTCTGTGGCGCCAGCCTGGCGCTGATGGACGCAGGCATCCCGCTCAAGTCAGCGGTGGCCGGCATTGCGATGGGGCTGGTGAAGGAGGGCGACGATTACGCCATCCTGACCGACATTGCGGGCGCGGAAGACCACTACGGCGACATGGATTTCAAGGTTGCCGGAACGCGCAACGGGATCACCGCGCTGCAGATGGACATCAAGATCAGCGGGATCACCGGGCAGATCATGCGCGAGGCGCTGGAGCAGGCGCGCCGCGGACGGATGTTCCTGCTGGACACGATGGATGCGATCCTGAACGGTCCGCGCACGGAGAAGTCGAAGTTCGCGCCGCAGATCCGCACCCTGCAGATTCCCACCGACAAGATCCGCGATCTGATCGGGCCGGGCGGGAAGACGATCCGCGGCATCATCGAGGCCACGCAGGTGAAGATCGACGTGGACGACACGGGCAAGGTAAACGTGGCGTCGAGCGACGAGGAAGGCCTGAAGAAAGCGCTGGCCATGATCAACGACCTCACCGCGGTGCCCGAGGTCGGCAAGACGTATCTGGGCAAGGTGGTTCGCCTGGCGGAGTTCGGCGCGTTTGTCGAGCTCTTCCCCGGCACCGACGGCCTGCTGCACATCAGCGAAATCGCCGAGCATCGCGTGCGCGAAGTGAAAGACGAGCTGCGCGAGGGCGATCAGGTGATGGTGAAGGTGCTGGGGGTCGAAGGCAACCGCATCAAGCTGTCGCGCAAGGCGATTCTGCGCGAGCAGCGGCAGAAGCTCGGCCTGCCCGATCCGAATGCCGGACCGGCAGGCGACATGGCCGCGTCGGAAGGGTCGGAACAACGCGAACCGCGCGAACCGCGGGAGCCTCGCGCTCCGCGTGCTCCGCGTCCGCCGCGTCCCGCTCCTGAGGAACGGCAGCCCTCCTCCAACGCCAGCACCATCATGATCGAGGGCGGCGAGGACTTCGACGAGGAGGATGGTCCGGTCGAAGAAGGCGAGGAGATCAACTACAACCGCGCCGACGGAGTACCGGTGCCGGCCAGCGGCGAACGCCGTCCTGGCGGACCCGGTGGCGGATCCGGCGGACCTGGCGGGCAGCAGCGCCGCCGTCGCCGTCGCGGACGCCGTCCGGGCGGGGGAAGCGGCGGAAGCCGCTAGGCCAGCACACAGAGCACAGGGAGCCGGGTTCGAAAGAGCCCGGCTCTGTTCGTTTATCGGACACTTTTTCTTCGGCGCTGCTGCGTCCTCGCCGCAATCTCCTGCGTCAACGCTGATAAGGCGGGGAGGGCCTGTTCCCCGTGTTAACTCTCATGGCAACGACGCATCCTCTTCGCCCTTGTGGGCATCCTCCCTTCAGGTAGACTGTCGGCAATGAGCGCTTCGATGTACATCGTCGTGGAAGGCGAAGACCCGGGATTCGACATTTACGTCAACGGGCACGCCCTGGCGCGCAATGAAGACGCGCTGGAAAAACTCTCGCTGCGGCTGGGCGTAAAGCCCCTGCTCGAGTTCTTCTCCGCCGACGAGAATTCCATGGCGCTGCTGCTGGAAGAAGGCGCGGGCGATCCGGAATGGGCGCGCACGCTGCCGCCGCCGCAGTGGTTCTCTCCGCAGGACGGTCTGGTGACGATCTGCTCGCTGTACGATTTTCTGCGCGAAGCGCCGACGGCGCTGGGCGCGGATACGGCAGCGGTGGTGTCGGAGCTCTCTGAGTACCAGCGGGTGCTGCGCAAGACGGCGATGCGCCATCTGCGCTGGCAACTGGCCGTCAGCTGGAAGTAGGAAAACAGCGTATAGCGTTTAGAGGTTGGCGTTGAGGCGCGTGCCTCTCATCGGGGTCCGTCCACGTCTGCGGCCGCCGTACCTACCATTGCACTCCAGGATAGAGGCTGGGCAGACGATCGACGCGGAACTGATTGGCGCCGGGGGTAGTTCCCTGCCAGACCACGTTCGTCCCGGTGGGGTCGAGCTCCTGGACGATCGATCCGGAGGCCGGCGCGCAGAAATCGATGTGCATGTCGCCGTTCGCGAGCTGCTCGACGTTGCCGCCGAAGTAGCTGTAGAAGCTTGGCGATGGCGTGTAATTGCTCAGCAGCGTGGCGGTCCTGTCGTTCTCGTTGATTTCGAGAACCGGCACAGTGGAATAGCACTGCGCCGAGCCTGTGTCACCTTTGCAGATCACCTGGCCGGTCGAGAAGGTGCGGTCGTTGCCGTTGTCCATGAGGCCGAGCTTGAAGATGCCGGTTGTGTTCGGGGTGAAGAAGTACATGCCGTGCTGGGCGTAGAACCAGTCGGCGGGATTGTTGTCGGGGTCACCATTGCTCGAGAGGAGTTGGAAATCCCCCTGGTATCCGAGACGCCAGAGGATATCGCCGGAGCCCTGGCCGTCGTCGAAGTCGATCTTGACGATCCAGTTCTGGTGGCGGATGGAGAGCAGGAGGTTGTGGTCGTCGGCAGAATAGAGCAGGTCGTTGGAGTGGGTCCAGTCGGGAAAATTCATGGGGTGACGGTTGACGTCGAGGTGGTCGAAGGTGCTCCAGACCCAGTCGGGATTGAGGTTCTGGTCGACATCGACGAGGACGTCGCCGATGACGTGCGTCATTCCGGTGTATCCAGGAAGATTGGTGAAATCTTTGGTGGTTGAGGTGAGCAGGACCATGTGACCGTTGGGGAGGGCCAGCACCCAGTGGTGAAAGCTCTGCAGCTGCCAGGCATTGCCGTCCGAATCGTGGAAGCCGGCGGCAGCAAGCTTCTGATTCAGCGTGGTCATCGTGAGATCTTCGACGGTATTGCCGGCGAGATCGATCTCGCGAATCTCGTCCAGGACCCCGGGAAGCGAACCTCCGGACGGCGGCGACAGGGAGGAAAGGTAGGAGAGCACCATGAGGAGGTTGCCGTTGGGCAGGAGCTGGATTCCCTGAATGAGGTCCTGCTGAGGGTGTGGGTAACTATAAGTCCAGATCACGTTGCCCTGGAGGTTGGTGGCGAAGATCTGGGTATCGCCCACGGGCAGGATGGTGTTCCACATCTCGATGCCGGGCTGGGGCGTGCCGGAGGCGCGGACGGTGACGGGACTGGAGGACGGCGGCGTGCCGGTGGTGAGTGGAAGCCCGGTGACGAACTGGTCGTGGTCCTCGTCGTTCCACGTGGCGCCGTCGTTGAGAGCGACCTGGGCGCGCATGTGATAGAGCGTGTTCGCGAGCATGCCGGCGACATAGATGTTGACCTGGCCGCCGTTGGCGCTGGGAGCGGGGACCTGCCAGGTATCGAGGCCGTAAGAGGTGCTCAGGCCGAACTGGACGGAAACTTTGCCTGGCGCAGGGAGATAGATGGAGTACTGATCGACCTGGGGATTGGCGGTGGGATAGACGACTCCGTAGCCGATGACGGACGCGACGGCGGTGGCGTAGTTTTGCTGCGGCGAGGTTGCCAGAGCAGCGGTGATGGTGGCATTCCTGCTGCGCGCCACGGAGGCTGGGGCGGTGTAATCGCCGGAGGCATCGATGGTGCCGACGGTGGCATTGCCGCCCTGAACGCCGTCGACCAGCCACTCGATCTGGCCGCCGGTGGAGGATGAGGCCGTGAACTGCGTTTTCTGTCCTGGACCAAGCGCTACATACTGCGGGCTGATGGAGACGGAGCCGTTGTTGGTGGCGACAGGAACCGGCTGGGTGGGCGAAGGCGGATTCGGCGGAGGAACCGTGCCCTGGACGACGCCGCAACCGGCGGCGAAGAGAGCGAGGGAAAGACTCAGCAGGAGGGGCGTGCCGATCTTGCACAAGGTTCGCAAACCTGGTTACTCCGCGTCAGCAACGGGCAGCACAGAGACATCGGCGTGGGCGCCGGAAAGAGGTTCGGGCCGGTGAGGCGGGTTGGACGAAGGCGCCGGACCTGGAGAGATCCGGCGCCGGGACAACGTTCAGAAGCGAATGCCGAAGGTAACGGGAATTAAGCCTTCTGTCCCGCCGCCCCAGGGGTCGCCGTTGCTGGAGACGGGTGAATCCACCCAAACATAACGGGTTTCGGCGTAGAACTTGGCATTGCTGTCTTCGCCGAAAGCCTTCCAGTAAAGTCCGAAACCAGCATTGAACCCGCCCTGATTGCTGGAGGAGTGAGCTGCGGTCTCAGACTCGTAGCCCTCTACGCAATAGAACTCGCAATATTCTTCAAGTTCGGGTTCGGTGAAGTTGGTTACCTTGCGATAGAAGCCGCCGCCACCGGTGACGTAAACGCCGGAGCGGTGCGTGACCGGCAGGTAGTAGATGGGATCGACGGTGAAGGACCAGGTGTTGACGTTGCCACCGAGCGGTCCGCTCAACGAGACGCCAGCAAGAGTGGCTTCGTTGTAGATGGTGGAGAGGGTGGCGCCGGGAATCTTCTGCTTGTCGAAGGTGAATTCGAGGAGCGCGCCAAAGTGCTTCGTGAAGTTCCACCCACCGCCAACGTTGATGTTGTATCCCCAGGTTTCGTTGACGTTGTAGCCGGGAGCCTCATACGGGTGTGTGTCGTTGCCGATGGGGGCGGTGAACCCGGCACCGCCTTCAAAAGCGATATGGCTCCAGCTGCTCTGGTAAGTCGGATAGCGGTTGGGATTATTGCCGTACTGAGGCGAGGGGTTGGGGGAGGGGCTGGCCAGGTACGCCACACCTGGGAGCGCATCGGGATTCAGCCAGGCTTCGTATGGGCTGGCGGAGCTCGAATAGCTCTGGCCTTGTGCCGCCGGGGCCGGAGCGTTCGCGGTTTGCGCTGCTGCGCTGAGCGAGTATCCAACAGCGAGGGCGGATGCGGCTATCAGCATGCGCCGGGAAAGCGGGCAGGTACGATCACAGTTCGCAACCATTTCAAAATCCCTCAGGTTCATGATTAAAGAGACCAGACGGGCGGAGATACCCCGTCCCGACTCTATTGGACACCCGATTTAGTTCTAAGTTGCATACTCAGATGCATTTTGACGCAAAATGGCTGGCGGGGTGAGCGGGACAGGGTGAGCAACCAGGTTCCCCGGCAGGGATTGCGGCGGCGTTGCCGGACGACCCCGATGGGCCTCGGCTGGTACTGAGTGCGACAGGAAATCGAAAACCCCAGCGAGCAACGGCTCTCGCTGGGGGTTCCGGAGTGAGACTGCCCGGGTGGGCGTTATCCCTGGATGTCGAACTGCTCGGGCGGAAGAGCCGGGTCACTCTTGACGATGATTGTCTTGCCGATCATCTCCTCCAGTTCGCCCAGCCATTTCGCGTTGCCGGCCTTGAGCACCTTGACGACCTCGGGGTGCACCCGCAGCAGCACGTCGTTCCGCTCGAGATGGCGCATCATCTTGCGCATCTCGATCCAGATCTCGTTGGCGACGGTCACCGGGCTCTTGACCATGCCGGTGCCGGTGCAGATCGGACAGGAGACGCTGAGGGTCCGCTCGAGCGACTGCTTGACGCGCTTGCGGGTGATGGCGACAAGCCCGAAGTCATTGAACTGCAGCACCTTAGAAGGAGCGCGATCGGCCTTGAGAGCATCTTCAAGGGCGGCGGTGACCTTCTGCCGGTTGCGGCGCTCGTCCATATCGATGAAATCGATGACGATGATGCCGCCAAGGTCGCGGAGGCGAACCTGGCGCACGATCTCGGGGATGGCATCGAGGTTGGTCTTGAGGATGGTGTCCTCGAGACGGGCGGTTTTGCCGACGTACTTGCCGGTGTTGATGTCGATGGCTACCAGGGCTTCAGTCTGGTTGATGACGATGGAACCCCCGGACTTGAGCCAGACTTTGGATTTGAGGGCCTTGGAGATTTCTTCCTGGATGCCGAACTGCTCGAAGAGCGGCGTCTCTTTGGTGTAGAGCTTGACGCGACGGACGAGCGAGGGCTGGAAGCGGTTGAGGAAGCGGACGATGCGTTCGTATTCCGACTCGTTGTCGACCCAGATGGTGGAGAAGTTGTCGCTGACCTGGTCGCGGAGGATGCGCTCGACCAGGTTGAGGTCGTGATAGATGAGCGCGGGCGCTTTGGCGGAGTCGGAGCGCTGCTTGATCTCCGTCCACAGGTTGATGAGGAAGCGGATATCGGCGCGAAGATCGTCTTCGCTGGCGCTCTCGGCCGCGGTGCGGACGATGAAGCCGCCAGGGGCGTCGCCCTTTTCGCCGAGCAAAACGCGCTTGAGACGCTGGCGCTCCTCGGCGGACTCGATTTTGCGCGAGACGCCGACGTGGTTGACGGTGGGCATGAAGACCAGGAAGCGGCCGGGCAGCGCGATGTGGCTGGTGATGCGCGCGCCTTTGCGGGCGATGGGCTCCTTGGCGATCTGGACCAGGATTTCCTGCCCCTGCTTGAGCAGCTGGCTGATGATGGGCAGGTTGCTGGTCTGCATGTTGGGGCGGCGTCCGCCATGACGACGACGGCCCGCGTCGCGATCGCCGCGGCCACCACGGCGGCCGAAGCGGCGATCGGACCTGCGCTCGGTGCGGCGCGCCGGGGCGCCGTCGGCGTGGGCGGCCGGCTCTTCGCCGGATGCTGCAGCCGGCTCTTCGAATTCGTCTTCCTCTGACTCGAAGCCGGGCTCCTCTTCATCCACGTCTTCCGTTTCCGCAAAGCCGGCTTCAGGACCTTCGATCTCCTCCTCTTCGCTGGCTTCAGCGGACGAACCATAGCCGAGGCGCTTCTCGACGTGGATCTCGCGCACAGTGTCCTCGACGGTCGAGCCGTTGTCGAGGGTCTCTTCCTCCATCTCCTCGGTCACATGGTCTTCGTTGTCCCCGGAGATGGGCTCGAAGTCGTACTCGTCCTCGTCGATGGTCTCTTCTTCGATGACGCCCATGCCGGGGGCATAGCCGAAGAGCTGGCGGACGACTTCGGCCTCAGGCGAGGTTTCCTGCGGGGCAGGCGGCGCGGAGGCTTCGGGCTGGGCGCCGGACTCGGAGGGCTCGTGCTCGAAGCGCGACTCGGGTGCCTGCTCCTCTTCCTCGATGATTTCTTCGTCCACGGGCGCGCTGAAGCGAAATTCGCTGCGCGGCGCCTCGACGCGATGCGAGGCGGAAGCTTCCTCAGGCTCGTACTCGTGAACTTCCTCGACGGTCTCGAAATGAGGCTCCGCGGGCGCGAGAACCGGCGCGGAGGCTTCGGCGTGGGCCGTTTCCGCTTCGGCCGCGTGCTGCGGGATGTCGGCGTCGGCGAAAGCGACGATGGAATCTTCGGCCGGCGTCAGCTCGGCTGTGGCTTCGGGAGCATTGGTTTCTTCGGAAGCCCAGGTGGGTTCGGGCCGGGGCGTGGATTCGCGATGGCGATGCCGCGAGAGGGTTTCGCCGGGAAGGACCGCGCCGCCGTCCCATCCGGTGGGAACGTCAACCAGGGTCGAGGGCTTGGAGGAGCCGCTGCCGCGGGCCGGAGCCCGCGATGAGCCGCGGCTGGAGCCGCCGTTGCCGGAAGCCGGCTCGGAGCGAGCGCCATATTTAGAGAGAGATTCGCCGGGAAGAAGGATGGGCAGGTTGTGCGCCGGGATGCCGCCGGGTGCTCCACGCTCGGGCAGAACGACGGGCTCGGCGCTGATTGCTTCATCGACGAATTCGGGTGATTCGAGGGTCTGGTCGGACTCGGCGGGGCGATCCCGGCGAGGTCCGCGGCCTCCGCGGAGGCGCCGGCCGCGACGGCCCTGCCAGCGGCGAACGCCGCCTTCGCCACCCTCTTCGCGATCGCCGCGGCGAGGGGAAGAATCGGCTGCCTGCTGGTCGCCTTCGGGCTCCTGAGCGCGGGGACGGGACTCGCGTGCTTCGCCGCCCTCCCTGGATTCGCGCGGCTCGCGGCCTTCGCGAGGCTCACGCGGTTCGCGGCCTCTGCGGCCGGAGGTCTCGCCCCCGTCGAACTCCTCGGAGTCTTCCTGCTCTTCGAGAAAATCGGTGACGTAGAGAAAAGCGTCGCGCTCGAGACCGAGGTCGACAAACGCGGACTGCATGCCGGGCAAAACCCGGGTGACACGGCCCTTGTAGATGGAGCCGGCTAGTGTGTATTCGTTCTCGCGCTCATAGTAGATTTCCGCGAGCTGATCGTCTTCAAGAATCGCAAGCCGCGTTTCATGCGGCGTGCTGGAGATGCAAATTTCCTTTGCCATTCCGCCTCAATTTGTGCCACGGCGGAGTGGGAACGGATGCGGGGCGGGAATCAGGAAGCCAAAGAGACAGGTCCGGGAGCGTGCGCTCGCCATGCGGAGTCTCGCCTCGCATGAGGGGAGAGAGCCGGAGATGGTTTGCTGGGGAAATTCATGTCTTCCGGAGACTGGTCTGCGCGCATTGAGTTTGTGACCGCTTCAGCCGCATTCCGCAGCGGGGTCGTTACCCGTCTCTGCACGCTCATTCCTGATCCTGCCCGGCCCGTTTCCATCCACCTGGCCGGTTAGTACATCGTGAAACTTCAAAAAACCTGCGCCCGCCCAGCGGGCGAATGTCTCAAAACCTGTGCGCTGCCCTGGTCAGTTCACGAATCGGCTCATGCGGACGTTCATCACCATGCCCAGAGCCAGGAACGTGAATAACACCGAGGACCCCCCATAGCTCATCAGCGGAAGGGGAATACCGGTTACGGGCATCAGCCCCAGAACCATTCCGACGTTGACGGCAATCTGGAAAATCAGTACCGCCACGACGCCCATTACCAGGAACGAACCTGGCAGGTCTGCGGCTGTCTGAGCGTTTTGAATCAAACGCATCAGTATTAAGAAGTATAGCAGGAGCACCAGGATCGCGCCCACAAAGCCGTGCTCCTCGCTGAAAGCGGCGAAGATGAAGTCGGTGTAAGGGATGGGGAGAAAATCGCCCTGGGTCTGGGTGCCCTGGTTGGCCCCGCGGCCGAAAACGCCACCGTCGCCGACAGCGATCTTGGACTGCAGGATCTGGTAGCCGGTGCCGCGGGGATCGGCATCGGGATTGATGAAGCTGGTGAGGCGGTCCTTCTGGTAGGGCTTGAGGACCTTGCCGCTTTTCCAGATGACGCCCATGGCGAGGAGCGCGGTGAGGACCAGGACGGTCGCCTTCTTCCAGCCGATGCCGCCGAGGAAGAGCCCGACGAGCAGGACCGGCACATAGGTGAGAGCCGTTCCAAGATCCGGTTGTTTGAGGACCAGAAGCATGGGCACCGCGACCAGGCCGATGGCCTTGAAAATGTCGGGCCAGGTCAGCTCTCGTCCGAAGAGATTGGAAAAATAACGAGCGGCGAGCAGGATCAGCACCACTTTGACCCATTCCGAGGGCTGGAAATGGACGCCGCCGGGCAGGCGGATCCAGCGCTTGCCGCCCATGACGCGGGTGCCGACGGCGAGCACGGCGACCAGCGAGAGCAGGCAGAAGGCGTAGATCCAGTAAATGGCGCTCAGCAACTTGTGGTAATCCACGACCGACATGACGAACATGGCCGCCAGACCGCCGGCGATCCAGAGAATCTGGAGACGCTGGAAGCCGTGGAATTTGGTGTGGAGGGTGGCGGAGTAGATTTCGAGGACGCTGATGACCGAGAGGATCATCACGAAGCCGAGCAGGGTCCAGTCGAAATCGCGGAGGGAGAGAAAACGGCGCATAGGTGAAGCGGATTCCCGCCGGAACGGAGATGCAATACGAACTCTGCGGGGGAATCTGACTGATTATCGCATTCCGAGTGCAAAAGACCGGCGGGCAAAACGTCGAACCATTGACATTCTATCCATAGACAGACTACGGTATCGCTCATGAATAAGACGGAGCTGATCCCCGGGACCCTGGACATGCTGATCCTGACCACGCTGAGGCGCGCCCCGCTGCACGGCTACGCGATCGCGCAGTCGATCAGGCGGATCTCCGACGAGGTGCTGACCGTCGAAGAAGGCTCGCTTTACCCGGCGCTGCAGCGGTTGCTGCTGCAGGGCTGGGTGAAGGCGGAGTGGAAAAAGACCGAAACCAACCGGCGGGCCCGCTTCTACACGCTGACGGCGGCAGGCAGAAAGCAGCTGGGGCTGGAGGTGTCGCAGTTCCGTCAGATGGTAACGGCGATCGGGCGCGTGCTGGAGGAAGCCGAGGAGGCACGATGAGCGCGTGGGGACGATTCCTGAGGAAGCTGGCGGCTCTGACCGGGCGTGCGCGGTTCGACGGGGAGCTGGACGAGGAGATGGCGTTTCACCGGGAGCAGATTGAGGCGGAGCTGCGCGACCGCGGGATGGGTGCGGACGAGGCGCGCTACGCGGCGACGCGCCAGTTCGGGAACGCGACGCGGATGAAGGAGCGCAGCCACGAGGTAATTCGGCTGCGCATGGAAACGGTGGCGCAGGATGTGCGCTTCGCGGTGCGGCAGATGGGACGGAATCCGGGCTTTGCGCTGACGGCCGTGCTGATGTTGGCGCTCGGAATGGGCGCGAGCACGGCGATCTTCGGGTTTGTGAACGCAGCGCTGATTCAGCCGCTGCCGTACGCGCAGCCCAACCGGCTGGTGGCGGTGGATGAGAGCGAGACGGCGTTTCCGCGGTCGAATCTGTCGCGCTACGACTATGACGACTGGAAACGCATGAACCACACGCTTGCATCGCTCGATGTGTACAACGGGACGGGCTATCTGCTGCGGATGGGTCCGGTGGCGGAGCCGGTGCCGGCGGCGCGGGTGAGCGCGGGATTCTTTCACACGCTGGGTGTGCAGCCGATTCTGGGGAGGGATTTTCGTCCGGGCGAGGATGCGCCTGGGCAGCCGAAGATCGTGATGCTTCCGTATGGAACGTGGAAGACGCTGTTCGACGGCCGGCGGGACGTGATCGGGCAGCAGGTGAGCCTGAGCGGGGACGAATACACGATTGTGGGGGTGCTGCCGCGGAGCTTTGCGTTTGCGCCGCGGGCGAATGCGCAGTTCTGGGTGCCGCTGCTGGACCGGAGGGCGGGGTGCGAGGATCGGCGGAGCTGCCACGATCTGGACGGCGTGGCGCGGCTGAAAGATGGAGTGACGGAGCAGGCGGCGTTGGCGGATCTGAAGAACGTGGCGGCGCAGTTGGCGGCGCAGTATCCGGAGAATAACGGGCAGGGCGCGAGCGTGGAGCCGCTGACGGAGCTGATCGTGGGGCAGGTGCGGCCGATTCTGTTGACGCTGCTGGCCGGTGCGGGGTTGCTGCTGCTGATTGCGTGCGTGAACGTGGCGAGCCTGCTGCTGGTGCGGGCGGAGAAGCGGAGGCGGGAGATTGCGGTGCGGGGCGCGCTGGGGGCGACGGCGGCGAGGCTGGTGCGGCAGTTTGTGACGGAAGGGCTGCTGCTGGCAGTGGCGGGTTGCGGCGGCGGGCTGCTGGTCGCGGGCGGCCTGATGGCGCTGCTGACGCGGATTGTACCGAAGGCGATGGCCCAGGGCATGCCGTTCCTGGACATCGTGGGACTGAATGGTCACACAGTGTTATTCGCGGCTGGAGTGACAGTGCTGGCGGCGTTGTTGCTGGCTGCGATTCCGGCATTGCGCATGCAGCTGAGCGATCTGCACGAGGGACTCAACGAAGGCGCGCGGGGCACGGCGGGGCGGCTGTGGCGGCGTCTGGGCGCGAATCTGGTGGTGGTGGAACTGGCAGTAGCGGTGGTGCTGCTGGCTGGAGCGGGCCTGCTGGGGAAGAGTCTTTATCGGCTGCTGCATGTGGAACTCGGGTTCGACGCTGCGCATCTGGCGACCGATTACGTGATGGCGGCGGGGCCGGGGTATGCGAAGCCGGCGCAGGATATGGCGCTGTACCGCGAGATTCAGCGGCGGGTGGGGGCCCTGCCGGGCGTGACCGGGGTAGGGATTACGAGCGATCTGCCGATCCAGTGCGACTGCGACACGGACTGGATCCGGATTCCGGGGAGGCCGTTCCACGGGGAGCACAACGAAGTGCTGGAGCGGGACATCAGTCCGGAGTATCTGAGCGTGCTCCGGGCAAAGCTGCTGGAAGGGCGCATGTTTACCGATCAGGACGACATGCAGCATCCGTACGTGGCGATCATCAATGAGACGTTGGCGAAGAAGTATTTCTCTGGCGAGGATCCGGTGGGGAAACAGATGGTCGATGACGGTCTGACGCCGGGATCGATGCGGACGATTGTGGGGGTGGTGGCGGATATTCGCGAGGGAGCGCTGGACGATCCGCCGTGGCCGGCGGAGTATCTGCCGCTGTATCACTCGCCGGATACGAACTTTTCCGTGGTGGCGCGGACGAGCGGGAGTGCGGCGGCCCTGCTGCCGGAGATGGTGAAGGCGATGCGGGGCATCACTCCGAATCCAGGCGTGTATGGAGAGGTGACGATGGAGGAGCAGGCAAGCGTGTCGCCGACGGCGATGCTGCATCGCTTCTCCACGTGGCTGGTGGGCGGGTTCGCGGCGATGGCGCTGGTGCTGTGCCTGGTGGGGCTGTACGGGGTGGTGGCTTATTCGGTGAGCCAGCGGACGCGGGAGATCGGGGTGCGGATGGCGCTGGGCGCCGAGCGCGGCGCTGTGCAGGGGATGATCCTGCGCGAAGCGGGACGGCTGGCAGCGGTGGGGATTGTGCTGGGGCTGGGCGGCGCGGTGGCCGCGGCGGCGCTGATGCGAAGTCTGCTGTTTGGCGTGAAGGCCTGGGATGTATCGACGCTGGCGAGCGCGGCGGCGGTGCTGGGAGGATTTGCGCTGCTGGCCAGTTATCTGCCGGCACGGCGGGCGTCGCGGGTGAATCCGGTGGACGCATTGAGGGCCGAGTAGGGTTTTGCTGCGGTCCGGATATTGCACGGCGGTCATCCTGCCCGGGCTCGGCACACGGGCCGCTTTGCAACGCGGCTGGGAGAAGAGCGGGGCAGGAACTTCGTGCGGGAGGAGTTCATCATCCGGCAATCGTGACGGAGATCACTGAAGAAGGGTCGACAGAGGGGGCAGACTCCAAGCTGGAAGAAGGTGCGCCATGCTCTTCCTCATCTGGCTGGTGCTCTGCCTCGTCGTTGTTTCCCTGATTCTGCTTCCCCCCGCCCTGTGGCTCCGTGAGGTTTACAAGCGATATTCCGGCTGGCGAGTGGTGGCATGCCCCGAAAACCAACAACAAGCCTCCGTCAGCATCGATGCCCGGCACGCAGCGATGACAGGATTGCATGGAACTCCGGATCTGCGTCTGTGCGACTGCACGCGCTGGCCGGAGCGCCTGAAGTGCGGGCGGGCGTGCCTGCCCCATGCCATTGACGCCGAAGCTTCCACACCGGGCGAAGTGAAGGTGAAGACGAAGCAGATCTACCACCTCCCCATCGTTCTCGCCGGCTTTGCCGCGTGGTGCGTGGGAGCCATTTGGCATTCGCAATATCTGTTCCGCACGCGGTGGATGAACGCCGCCGGACTGACTCATGCGCAGGTCAAACAGATCGGATGGCAGCTTGCGCCGCATGTGCTGACCCTGGCCATCTGTCTGCTGTTTGCCTACGGCGTCGCGTGGCTCCTGGCGGTGTGGCATCGCAAAGGCGTTCTCCAGGGGGTGCTGATGTCGGCGCTGCTTGCCGGAGCCGTGGCCGCCGCTAGCTGGTATGGCATTGCGAAACTGCCGCGCGATCTGCTCCTGATTGAAGCGGGCTACATCGTTCTGGCCACGCTCATTGTGGGGGCCATTGTCGGCGGCCTGTACGACCGGCTGGTACTGCGATCGCAATGACGGCAGGCTGCGCAGCTGAGCCGCGGGCCATTCAGGCGGCGTAAGACGCTGCCCGGGATGGCTTTCGTGCGCGTGGGATGATGACTTCGCTGTGCGGCCCGGCGTAGAGTGTCGGCATGCCATTTGCCGAGGCCGAGATTCGCCGCGGACTGGACGCAGATGAGTTCTTCCCTTTCTTCCAGCCCATGGTGGAATTGCGGACGGGGCAGCTAGCGGGTTTCGAGGTTCTGGCGCGCTGGAATCGCGAGGGGTATGGAATGATCCTGCCGCGCGATTTCATTCCCCAGGTGCAGCAGGGCGGCCTGATCGACCGGCTGACAGAAGTCATCCTGAGCAGGGCATTTGCCTGCGCGCGCATCACCGCCAACCCGCTGATGCTCTCGTTCAACCTGTCGCCGACGCAGCTGCTGGACCAGGATCTGCCGGCCCGCCTGGAAGCAGCCGCGCGGGCGGGAGAGTTTCCCCTGGACCGGTTGACCCTGGAAATCACGGAGAGCGCGCTGGCGGACGATCTGGCGCGGGCAGCGGCAGTTGCGCTGGCGCTGAAGGCGCTCGACTGCCGGCTGGCGCTGGACGATTTCGGCACGGGCTACTCCAGCCTGACGCACCTGCACGCTTTGCCCTTCGATGAGCTGAAGGTGGATCAGAGCTTTGTCCAGTCGATGATGCAGCAGCGGGAGAGCCGGGAGATCGTGGCCGCGGTGATCGGACTGGGGCAGAGCCTGGGACTGATGACGGTGGCCGAGGGGGTGGAGACGCGGGAGCAGGCGGAGAAGCTGTTCTGGATGGGCTGCGACCTGGCGCAGGGATGGCATTACGGGCGGCCTGTACCGGCAGAAGAGGTCGATGCTGTGCTGGCACGCGGTCCGTGGGAGAGCCTTTCAACGGCGTTGTCGCCGCAGGACAGCGACGCGCCGGCCAGCCTGCATGGGCTCCCGGCAAATCGGCTGGCCCAGCTGCAGGCGATTTACGACGGCGCACCGGTGGGCCTGACATTCCTCGATCGGGAGCTGCGCTACCGCAGCCTGAACCGGCAACTGGCGAGAATGAACGGCTTGCCGGCCGCGGCGCATCTGGGCCGCAAGGTGGCCGAGGTGATGCCGCTGATATTCGCGCGGGCCGAACCGTTTCTGCGGCGGGCGCTCGAGGGAGAATCCATCACCGGTGTCGAGATCACCAAACCGGCCAGGGATGGCGGAAACGAAACTCTGATGGTCTCGTACCTGCCGGTGGTGGATGCCGGCGGTGAGGTTCAGGGCATATCCGTAGCGGTGATGGACGTGACCGACCACAAGCGCACGAAAGAGGCGCTGCGCGAGAGCGAAGACCATTTTCGCCACATGATGAAACTGGGGCCGCATGTTCCCTGGGTGCTGGACGCGAAAGGAGAAGTGATCGAGGCCAGCCCGCGCTGGGAGCAGTACACCGGGCAGCCGCTCGGGGAAGCGATGGGGAATGGGTGGATGCGGATGCTGCATCCCCAGGACCGGGCGCGTACCCGGAAGGCAGTTCAGCAAACGCTCGAGCTGGGGCTCCCGATCGACGTGGAATATCGCGTCCGAAAGGCGGGAGGCGGGTGGACGTGGATGCGCTCGCGCGGAGGACCACGGTTCTCGGAGTCGGGCGCGATCATCGGAGTCTATGGCGTGGTGGAAGAGATTGACCGGCCGCAACACGCGGCCGAGGCGCAGTCCACTCGCGACGCGGAAACGGCCCGGACAAAAGAAGGCTGAGGAGGCGCGCGATAACGATTCCGGCGCCAGAGCGCAAACGGAAGCGGTCGCACGGGAAAGCGTGGCGAGCGTAAGGTATGCTCCGAATCTGAGATCATGTTCGCGTCGGCCACCCCACAACCTCGCTCTTTTCGCGCGCACCTGCTGCTGCTGGCGGTGGTTTTCATCTGGGGCTCGACGTTTGTCCTGGTCAAGAGCGCGCTCGCGGATATCTCTCCCCTGCTCTTCAACCTGCTGCGCATGATGCTGGCGTTCGGGTGCCTGGCGCTGATCTATCGGGGGCATTTCGGGCGCATGGACCGGCGCGCGCTGGGCAGCGGAGCGCGGGTGGGATTTTGCCTCGCCATGGGATATCAGTTCCAGACCGCGGGGCTGCGGCTGACGACGCCGTCGAAGTCGGCGTTCATCACGGGGATGGTGGTCGTGCTGGTGCCCCTCCTTTCGGCTATACCGTGGCTGCGGGTGCGCCACGTGGGAGCGCCGCGCTGGAACGCATGGCTGGGAGCGCTGGTGGCGTTTGCCGGGATCGTGCTGCTGACCACGCCGGCGGGCGCAACCTTCGACTTCAGCACCATCGGGCCGGGCGATCTGCTCACTTTCGGCTGCGCTCTGGGTTTCTCGCTCCATGTTCTGGCGCTGGCGCACTGCTCGCCGCGCGTCGACTTCGAGCAACTGGCAATCCTGCAGATCGGTTTCTGCGCTGTGTTTATGGCAGTCAGCCTGCCGCTGTTCGAGCATCCCTGGGTCCGTTGGTCTCCGCGGCTGTTCATCGCGCTGGGGATAACGGCTGTGCTGGCGACGGCGGTGGCATTCGCAGTGCAGTCGTGGGCGCAGCGATGGCTCCCGGCCACGCACACGGCGCTGATCCTGGCAATGGAGCCGGTGTTTGCGTGGCTGACGTCGTTTGTCATTCTCGGGCAGGGTCTGGGACGGCGCGGGAGCGCAGGCGCGCTGCTGATCCTCGCGGGAATCGCGGTTACCGAATTTATCCCCGCGGGCGTGCAACCTACGGCCCACGAAGGCGTCCCACTCAGTTAAGGCAGCGAGTCCCAATGGACGGAGCGTAACTGTGGCACGCAGACGTGCGTCTAACAGCAAACCAGAGCACCCGAAGCCGGGAGGCGAGGGCGCCGTTTGAAGTTTGCCGGCGTCAATCCGCCTGATTTGCCAAGCTCTATACTGGAAGTGGACCGCTTCACCGGCATATTGAAGAAATTGACGAGGTACGAACCCGAATGAAATCCCTTTTGGAGCGGTTCCGTTATAACCGTCTCGCTTCGGCCTTTACCATCCTGGCAACGCTCACGGCCGGCATTCTGGTCGGCTCAGTAGTAGCCAACAACGTGCGCGGCCAGGAGTCGGCGGTCAACAGTTCGGATGCGGCTCCGCTCAAGGTTCCGGCTCCGCGCGATCTGTCCACGGACTTCACCCGGATCGCGAAGGAAACCGCTCCGGCGGTGGTGAACATCAACACCGAGATTCTGCCCAATCAGCACAATCCGCACCATGGCCCGCACGGCGCGCAGCCGTGGCAGGGGCCCGACCAGCAGGGACCGGGGGACGACGGCAACGGCGACGACAACAACGATCAGAATCCCCAGGGCGGCCTGCAGGACTTCTTCAACCGCTTCTTCGGCGGCCAGAATCCGGGGATGGGCTCGCCGGATGAGGGCGATCAGGAGCGGGAGTCGCTGGGCTCCGGATTCATCGTCGATCCGCGCGGGTACATCATCACCAACAATCACGTCATCGATAAGGCGGACCGCATTTTTGTGCGTCTGGCCAGCGACCCGGAGGGCAGCCAGGGGCGGCCCGCGCAGGTGGTGGGCGTGGACAAGCAGACCGACCTCGCGGTGCTGAAGATTCATACCGACACGCCGCTGCCCGTGGAGAAGATGGGCAATTCAGACGGGACACAGGTGGGCGACTGGGTGATGGCCATCGGCGAGCCGTTCCAGCTGGAGCACACCGTAACCGCCGGCATTATTTCGGCGAAGAACCGCACCGTCGAGCAGGGTGCGGCAGGCGAATTCCAGCACTTCCTGCAAACGGATGCGGCAATCAATCCAGGGAATTCGGGCGGTCCGCTGATCGATATGGCGGGGGAAGTGATTGGCGTCAACACGGCGATCTATACGGAGTCGGGCGAGAATGCGGGAATCGGCTTCGCGCTGCCGTCCAACACCGTGATCAACGTCTATAACCAGCTGATCGGGCCGACCCACAAGGTGGTGCGCGGCAGCATCGGCATCAGCTTCAGCCCCTATGCCAACAGTGCTGTGGCGCGGGTGTACGGCTATAAGCAGGGCGTGCTGATCGAGCGCGTCGATCCCGGGCAGCCGGCCGCCAAGGCCGGGCTCAGGCCGCTCGACGTGATCATAAGCGTCGACAGCCATCCGATCACCGACAGCGACGAGCTGGTGAACATCATCTCTTCCCACAAGCCGGGCGACCAGGTGGACATCGGTTACCTGCGCGACGGGAAGGAGATGCATGCCACCGTCACCATCGGCGACTGGGATCAGGTGCAGGCTGCGGCTCAGGCCAGCGCCCAGAGCGGTCAGGGGAACGGGAACCAGAACAATCCCCAGATTGCGCCGGCGAAGCTGGGCATCACCGTCGCCGACCTGCCTCAGGGGTCGCCGGCCGGGCTGCACGGTGTGCTCATCCAGTCGGTAAAGGCGGGCTCGTTCGCCGACGAAATCGGCGTGGGCGACTTCCAGGGCGGAGTGATCGTTTCGGTCAACCGGCACCCGGTGGACAACGTGCAGCAGTTCGAGCAGATGATCTCCGCGCTGCATTCGGGCGACGATGTGGTGTTCGACATCGTGGATCCGCAGAACCCGGGTAACGGGAACAACGTGGTCGGCGGCACATTGCCGTAAGCCGCAGGAGACGTTCCAATCCGGAACCTGCATCCAAGTCCGGGAAAGCGGGCCCCCGAAAGTTTCGGGGGCCCTTCAGTTTTGGTTGATTTTTAACCAGGACCCCTGTACCCTTCAGCAATAAAGACCGCCAAGGCAGAGATTTCTTTGAGGTTGCAGCTTATGTTTTCTTTCCGTGCCTGCCAGGCGATCGTGCTTGGCGCATTGCTGATTGCAACACCCTCGTTCGCGACCCGCACGCACCGGTCGGCTACCTCGGGCCATGCCCGCCATCACCACCTGCGCCGTCACGCTCACGAAGTGCGCGGGCAGCGCCAGATCGATCCTGAGCGCGCGAAGGAAATCCAGGACGCGCTGATCCGCGAACATTATCTTTCCGGGCCGGCTTCGGGGGAGTGGGATGCCACCACGGAAGCCGCTATGGAGAAGTATCAGTCCGATCACGGCTGGCAGACGAAGCTGGTTCCCGACTCGCGCGCGCTGATCAAGCTCGGCCTGGGTCCGAAGGATGACGCGGCTCCGGTCAGCACCGCCTCCGTGGCGCCCATGTCAGCTTCGGCCGCGGGCGCGCCGGCTCCTCTGCCGGGAACGCTCGCCGACGCTCACTCGATCCCCTACTGATCGCGGCGACCTAACCTGCCGTCTTTTCGCCTGCGTTTCGTAAGATAGCCACTATGTCTGTTTCCAGCACTACGGTGCGCGTCCGCTATGCGGAGACCGATCAGATGGGCGTGGCTTATTACGCGAACTACTTTGTGTGGTGCGAGATCGGCCGCGTGGAGTTGCTGCGGCAGCTCGGTTTCGAATACAAGCAGATGGAGATCGACGACGGCTGCCACTTGCCGGTGGTGGAGGCGACCTGCCGGTACAAATCGCCGGCGCGCTACGACGACGAGGTGACCATCGAGACGCGCGTGTCGGGCCTGCGCAGCTCGGTGATCCGCTTTGCGTATCGCCTGCTGGCGCGGCGCGACGACCAGGCGGCGGTACTGGCGGAAGCCGAGACGGTGCATGTGGTGGTGGATCGCGAGATGAAGAAATGTCCGCTGCCGGAGCCTTATTTTTCAGCGATCCGCGCCACGATGGAAGAATGAGGCTCGCGCAGGTTAGAATTTTTGCGACGTCCCCGGCGAGGCCGCGCGGCACTCGCACGCAAAATTCGGAGGATTATGAGATCACTGAGGGAGTTCCTGACAGCGGGCGCTTTACTGGCCCTGGGCGCGTTGACCCTGACCGGCTGCGAGACGGGACGGGTGAACAAGCTGCACTCCCGCTTTGAATCTGTCTCCGACGTGACCACCGTCGCGCATCCGAATCCGGAATTTGCATCCGTCGCGAGCGGCAATCCTCCGGTGCCCGGCTCGCCGACGGCCGCCGGGCCCGACGGCCTGCAGCCGATGAACGACAGTCAGGGCCGGGTGAGCCCCGGGTCGGACGAGGGCATTCCGATGGCTCCGCGGATGCAGCCGAAAGACAGATTCCTGCACCAGTAAGACAAACCAGCGATGAACGATTAGCGCTCAGTGAGCGGGCGGCACGCTTGCGTGGAGCAGCGCACTCACGGGGATGGGCGCGAGGGGTGTTTGCGGACCCTGCCAGTAGAGCAGCGGTTCACCGCCCGAACCCGTTGCGGCATTCTCAACGCCTGGACTCAGTTCGATGCGAATCCGGTGCAGGCCGGCGCGTAGCGCTGCGCTGAGCTGCGTCGGCTGCACAGCATCACCGGGCGATCCGCAGACCTGCATGCGCAACGGTGGGCTGTGCGCACCAGGAACGTCATCGATCTGCAATGTGGCGACGCGGCTGGTGAGCAGATCCAGAGTGTAGCCGCCATCGGCGGGGAGGCGCAGCCAGCCTTCCCAGACAGTTCCCTGCCCCGCGGTCGTTGAGGCCAGGCCGGGAGCGAGCGCGGCGGAAGCATCGACGGCGGCGAGCGCGTGGCGCGCCACCACCACCGGCCGCGAGGCCCAAACATCGCCGGCGCCGGGCCTCCATGCGCGCAGCAGAACGCGAAAACGGCCGGAGCCGTCGAGCAGCGTGCCCTCTGTATCCGAAAAGGCATGATGGACGGTCGCCCCGGCGGCAGCCGTTCCATCGCCGAAGAGCCATTGATAATGCCAGCCTGCCACGGGCGCGGTGACGCGAAAGATGACGGGCTCGCGAGGACGGACGAGCGCTGGAGCGTAGTCGAAGCTCGCATCGACAGGCCCGGGCTCGTAGATCGGCTCGGCGGCTTGGCTGCCGACTTCGAGCGGGACATCGGAATTCGTTGCCGCGACGCCGCCCAGGGTGCGGATGCCGTCGAGCGTCACTCCGCTGACGTTGCCGGAGAGAACGGAGGGGACCATCGGCGGTCCATCCATCGCCGCGATGTTGGAGAAGGTGACGCCGCGAACGCTGGAGTTCGGCTGGCGAATCTGGAAGAGCGAGTAGTAGTCCTCAAGGCGGATGTCGCTGATGCGGTAGTTCAGGTGGGTCTCGACACCCTCCGGATCGGTCCACATCTCGAAGAACGAGAAGGGCACGACGCAGGCGCCGTATCCGGAATGGATGACATCGAGATTGCGCAGGACGATGTTGGCGCTCTCGAAGGTCTTCTGCGGCCAGCCGGAGCGGACGGTGTTGGAGATGCTGGTGGAGAGGACGCTGTCTTCGATGGTGAGGTTGGCGACGCTCGGGCCGGGCTCGATCATGGCGTCGCGGGTGTAGCCGTTCCAGTTGCCCATGATGGCGAAGTCGTCGTCGGAAGCGCGGATGAAGCAGTCGCGGACGGTGGCGTCGCTGGTGCCGATGAAGTCCATGCCATCCTGATTGGCGTTGCTGGGACTGCCTCCGATGACGTTGACGTTGTAGAAGCCGATGCGGCGGGAGTTCTCCATCTGGATCTGCCAGGTGCGGCTGCGCACAATGCAGGTGATGCCGTCGATTTCGATGTTGCTGGCGTGGTCCATCACGATGCAGTGCCAGTCGCGCTTGTGCATCCAGCCGGTGTCGTCGTCGGGGTTCTGCGGGCCGTCGTAAATGACGAGCCCGCGGCCGAAGACATGGACGTCGTGCACCTGCCAGAAATTGAGCGAACCGAAGAGAACCGCGCCGGGGGCGAGATAGATTTGGTCGCCGGATTCGGCGTCGATGGCTTCGCGATGCACGCCAGGGCCGTAGTAGCGCACGTCGGGAGTGGAGGCAGTGATGCCGGAGTTGTCGGGCGGACTGCCGAAAAGAAAGAGCATCTGCGAGTCGGCGAAGTGATCGCCGGGGCGCGCGATGGAGAGCTTGACAGGGCCGTTTTGCGGACCGGGGATGCGGAAGGTGATGACGGCGCCGCTGCGGCGCGGGCGGATGCCGTAGCGCATGGGCTGGATCTCGACGCCGCGATCCCAGTAGTGCGCGTCGGGTGCGCGGACGGAGACCGTGGCGGGACCGTCGTAGTCGAAATTGAGCAGGTAGTAGCTGGAGGCGGCGTGAACGACGGCGGTGGTGCGCCCGTTGATGGTGACCGTGAAGTAGCCGGAGCGGATGGGCGCAGGGATGGGAGCGATGGAGACGTGCGTGGCGGCCAGAGCGGAAGAGGCAGCGAGCCAACCGACGAATGCACTGAGAACCAGCAGACAAAATCGAGAGCGCTTCATCGAACGGAGGGCCACTTTCCTTCAAACTCGAAACCGCATTGCCAAAACCTAAAAGCTACACCCTGTGCCCTGCTCTGGCTACATCACCTCTGGCGCGCTGATGCCGAGCCAGGCGAGGGAGCGGATCAGTTCGCGCTGCGCCACCGCGGCCGTCGCGAGCAGCAGCGCCTTTCGCGCGGGGTCCTCTTCGCTGAGGATGTGGTGGAGGCGGTAGAAATTGCTGAAGTCCTGGGCGAGTTGGAAGGCATGTTTCGCCAGATACGCCGGCTCGGCGGTCTGGATACACTGATCGAGCAGCAGCGTGGTTTTGCCGGCGCGGAGACAGACTTCCCAGATGCCTTCGGCGCCGGGGCCGCTGAGATACGGCGCGACGTCCACGCCGGAGAGCGAGGCGAGCGCTTCTTCGGGGGTGGTTCCGGCCTTGCGGAAGATGCTGCGCGTGCGCACGACAGCGTACTGCAGATAGGGACCGGTTTCGCCTTCGAAGCTGAGCGCGTCCTTAAAGTCGAAAGCGATGACGGAATTGCGCGTGTAGCGCAGCATGAAATAGCGCAGGGCGCCGACGGCGATGGCGCGGGCGGTCCGATCGCGCTCGGCTTCGGACAGCTCGGGATGGCGCGAGTCGACTTCAGCGCGCGTGGCGGCAATCAGTTTGTCGATGAGGTCGTCGGCCTTGACGCCGAAGCCCTTGCGGCCGGAGACCTCGATGTACGGGCGGGACTGGTCTTCCGCGGAGACGTCGTAGCCGAGCTCGAGGGCGCAGCGCGGGGTGAGTGCGACCATCTCGTAGGAAAAATGAGTGTAGTGCGCGGCCTGCTCGGTGTAGCCGAGGCCGCGGAGGGCTTCGATGACGTTGGCCTGGGGATCGGACTGGCGCGAGTCGATGACGTTGTAGATGGCCTGCGCGCCGCCAAAGTGCGGATGGTCTGCTGCGCCGGTTTCGGCGGAGATCCAACATTCGCGGTCGGCGTAGCGGAAGAAAGGGCGATAGGCGAAGTCGCGGCCGAGGAGGCCGAATTTCCAGAGGTGGTAGGCGATGTCTTTGCCGACGTAGGTGACGGTACCGTTGGAGCGGACGATAACCTTGGCGTTTTCGTCCGGTGCTGTCGCCGAATCCTGCGCGTCTTCGTCCTCGGCATCTGCAGAAGACTCGCGAAGCGCGTCCGCCGTGCGCGCAGCACCTGGACGTTTCATCACCCAGCAGCCTTTGTTTTTGCCTTCGGTCTCGAAGTAGAGGACGCCTTTGGCTTTCAGCTGTTCGAAGGCGAGGTCCCAGAAGTGGAGGTGGAGGATTTCGCTCTCGCGGGGGAGCAGGTCGTACTCGATGCCGAGGCGGAGCATGGTTTCGAGATGCCGGCGGAGGATGGCTGTCGAGACCAGCTCGGCGATCCTGGCGGTCTCGTTGCCGCCGGCTTCGATGGCGTGGAGCGTATCGAGGCGAATTTTTTTGCGGGCTTCGGCGAGGGCCGGGTCGGCCGTGTACCACTGCGAGACGCGCGCGTAGAGGTCCCAGCAATAGAAATCGATGCGCTGGCCGGAGTCGGCGAGCTCGGACATGATCTCCTCGACGCCGGCCAGATTGAGGTCTTCGAGATGCGTGAGGCCCACGACCACGTCGGCGACCTGGACGCCGGTGTTGTCGATGTAGTTCTGCACGTCGACCTGGTAGCCAGCGGCGCGCAGCAGGCGCACGAAGGTGTCGCCGAGGATGGCGTTGCGCAGGTGGCCGATGTGGGCGGCCTTATTGGGATTGATGCTGGTGTGCTCGACGAGCGCATGGGCCTGGCCGGCCGTGCACTCGCTCGCGGGCGCGTGATTGATCGCGTATGACTGGACGGCGGCGGCGCGGTCGAGGCGGGCGTTGATGTATCCGGTGCCGGCGACCTCGAAAGCGGCGAATCCGGGAACGGAGCCAAGAGCGGCGACGATCTCTTCGGCGATTTTCTTCGGCGCCTTGCGCAGCTTGCGGGCCAGCTCGAAGGCGAGCGGCGTGGCGACCTCGCCAAAGGCGAGATCGGGCGGCTGCTCGAGCACGATATTCTCGACTTCGATCTGGTAGAGGGTGCGGAGCGCGGCGCGCAGGCGCTCCGCAAGCTGTTTTTGAAGTGTGAAGTACACGGTAAGAACAGGGTACAAGGTACAGAGCTCAGAGCACAGAGCTCAGGCACGCCTGGAGCTTTTGCCTTTCAGGATGGCATCGCCGGACATGAGGTATATAGCCGCAGGAGCGGCAGGAGAGCGAGGCGGTGCGGCACTGCCTGATACCATTTTTGGAGGAGAATCGAGATTTTGCGCGCAAGGAGCGCGCTTTTCCCTGCCCATGGCTGAAAAGTTCTACCTCACCACCCCGATCTATTACGTCAACGCGCGTCCGCACATCGGCCATGCGTACACCACGGTTGTGGCCGATGCCATTGCGCGGCGCCGGCGCTCGCTGGGCATCGACACCTGGTTTTTGACCGGGACGGACGAGCACGGGCAGAAGATCGAGCGCTCGGCGCGGCAGGCCGGGTGTACGCCGCAGGAATTTGCCGATCAGGTGTCGGCGCAGTTTCGCGGCCTGTGGGACCGGATGGGGCTAACGTACGACGATTACATCCGCACCACCGAGCCGAGGCACAAGCAGGCAGTGCAGAAGCTCTTCGCGCTGCTGCAGGAGCGCGGGTACATCTATAAAGGGTCGTACACGGGGCAGTACTGCGTCTCCGACGAGGCGTACGTGGACGTTCCGCCGGGCGCGCCCTGCCCGGACTGCGGCCGCATCACCGAGACGGTGAACGAGGAGAACTACTACTTCAAGCTGTCGGCCTTCGAGCGCAGGCTGCTGGAGTTCTACGAGGAGCATCCGGAGTTCATTCAGCCGGAGACGCGGCGCAACGAGGTCATCGCATTCGTGAAAAGCGGGCTCAGGGATCTCTCCGTAAGCCGGACGAGCTTCAGCTGGGGCATACCGGTTTCCGGCGACGAGAAACACGTTGTCTACGTGTGGATGGACGCGCTGGCCAATTACATTACGGCGCTGGGGTGGGGCAGCAGCGACACCGCAAAATACGACAGGTACTGGCCGGCGGATCTGCACATCGTGGGCAAGGAGATCAGCCGCTTCCACTGCGTCTACTGGCCAGCGTTTCTGATGGCCGCGGGGCTGCCGCTGCCGAAGAGCATTGTGGCGCACGGCTGGCTGCTCTTTGAAGAGAGCAAGATGTCGAAGTCGCGCGGAAACATCGTGCGCGCGGAGACGATTCTGGAGGGCTTTGGCGCGCTGAAGCCGGAGCTGCCGAAGTCCGAGCAGGACAAGTTCGGAGCCGACGTGCTGCGCTACTTCCTGATGCGCGAGATCGTCTTCGGGCAGGACGGGAGCTTCAGCTTTGACGCGCTGGTGCAGCGGTATAACGCGGATCTGGCGAACGGATACGGGAACCTGGTGAGCCGGACGCTGGCGATGATTGGGAGATATCTTGGCGGGGTGGCGCCCGGACCCGCGCCTGACCGCGTGCATCTTGTTCCTGCGAGCGCAATGGCGCTCGAAGATACAATTCGCGATTTTGCGGATCAGTTTGAGGCTCTCAACTTTTCTCGGGCCCTGGAAACCGCCTGGTCTGCGGTCGCGGACGTCGATGGCTTCCTCACGACGACCGCGCCCTGGAAGCAGCCGGAAGGCGTTTCGGACGAACAGCAGCAGGCGCTGCGCGCGACGGTGCTGTACACGGCAGCAGAGGCGATCCGCATCATTACCGCGCTGGTGTACCCGGTGATTCCGGATGCGGCCGCGAAGGTCTGGGCGCAGCTGGGGCTGGGGAACATTCAGAAAGCAGATTTGAGAAGCCTGGAGTGGGGCGGGCTGAAACCGGGAACGAAACTCGGCGAGCCGAGTCCGCTCTTCCCCCGCGCCGACAAGGAGGTGATTGCACGTATGAACGAGATGGAAAAGAGCAGCGAACAGCGGTCAGCGAACAGCGATCAGGAAATGCCTGCAGCGGCCGGCGCGGAGCAGCGCGGAGAGCGGCAGAAGGGGCGCATCTCAAAGCTGCACTCGCTGATCGACGGACTGGCCGTGGCCATGGCCGAATCGACGAACGAGACGGCGGCGATGCTGGCCATCGAGGGTGCCATCGCCGAAACCGTGCGGGAAACGCTGGGCGGCAAGGCTGCGGCCGGCGACGACGCGACGCGGGCGGCGGGCGCTCCGCCGCTGCCTGCGGCTCCGGCGACCGGGGCTGTTCAAGCGGCTCCGGCGGCGACAAGCGAAAAGATCACCATCGACGACTTCGCCAAAGTCGAGCTTCGCGTGGCGCAGGTGAAAGTCGCCGAGCGCGTGCCCAAAGCGGACAAGCTGCTGCGGCTGGAGGTGGATCTGGGCTACGAGACGCGGCAAATCCTGGCCGGGATTGCGGAGTCGTACGCGCCGGAGTCGCTGATTGGGCGCAAGGTGGTGATTGTGGCGAATCTGGCGCCGAGGAAGCTGCGCGGGCTCGAGTCGAACGGGATGATCGTGGCGGCGTCGACCGCGGACGGCAAGGCGGTGCTGGCGACGTTTGCCGAGGACGTGGAGATCGGGGCGCGGCTGAAGTAGCGGACGTGCTGGCTGCTATACTTGTATAGCAGAGGTGGACCATGCTTGCCATTCGACTCCCTGAAAAACTGGAGAAGCGCCTCGACAGGCTGGCAAAGCGGTCTGGGCGATCCAAGACCTATTACGCGCGGGAAGCTCTCATCCGGTATATCGACGATCTCGAGGACCTGCAGATCGCCGAGGAGCGTTTGCGCGCCGTTCTCGAAGGGCGCGACAGGACCGTGCCGTTGGAAGACGTGATGAAACGGTATGGCCTGGAAGATTGAACTGTCGCGCCAGGCTGAGCGCGACCTCGATGGGCTTGATTTCCCGATGGCGCAGCGCATTCTGAAATTCCTCCACGATCGCATAGCCAGACTCGAGAACCCTCGCGGCGCTGGTCACGCCCTCGCGGGTTCGCAGTTTGGAAACCTGTGGCGTTACCGCGTCGGAGATTACCGCATTCTGTGCGATATCCAGGACCAGCGCCTGGTGGTTCTGGTGGTCCAGATTGGCCACCGGCGCGAGGTCTATCGATGATCGATTCCCACGCCCATCTCGACAGCCCCCGCTACGACGAGGATCGCGCGGCGATGCTGGAGCGCGCGTGGGCGGCGGGGGTGCGGGGAATCCTGTCGATCGGCATCGGCGAGGGCCCCGAGACGATGCAACGCGCGCTGGAGATCAGCCGCGAGTTTGCCGGGCGCGAAAATACACCGAACATCTGGGCCAGCGCCGGCATCCATCCACATGAGGCGCGGCTGGCAGACGAGGCAGCGTACAGCAAGCTGGATGCGCTGTTGAGAGAGGCGGAGGTGGTGGCCTGCGGGGAGATCGGGCTGGACTATTTCTACGACCACTCGCCGCGCGAGGAGCAGAAGTCGGTCTTCACGCGACAGATGGAGATTGCGGCGGGCAGGCGCAAGCCGATCATCATTCATTGCCGGCCGTCGCAGAACAGCTCGGACGCGTGGGACGATACGCTGGAAATGCTGCGCACCCGCTGGTCGCACACCGGCCTGCGCGGCGTGCTGCACTGCTTTACCGGCGAGGAGCGGCATGCGCGGGAGGCGATGGAGCTGGGGTTCCTGATCTCGTTTGCCGGGAACGTCACCTTTCCGAAGGCGCAGGCGATCCGGGACGCGGCGGCGATGGTGCCGCTGGACCGCATGCTGATCGAGACCGACGCGCCGTTTCTGGCGCCGGTTCCGAACCGCGGCAAGCGGAATGAGCCGGGCTGGGTGAAAGAGGTCGCGGTGACCATCGGCGAGCTGCGCGGGATGGATCCTGAGGCGGTGGCGGCCGCGACCAGTGCAAACTTCGGTGCGCTTTTCCACCCGGAAACAGCCTTTGCGAACACCGATTTGCGTGGGTAGCGGATAATCTAAGGAAGCAGGGATCAGGACAGGGATATGGCCGCGGAGAACTCCTTCGACATCGTCAGCAAAGTGGACCTTCAGGAAGTGCGCAACGCCATCGATCAGGCGGTGAAGGAAGTGCGCACGCGCTTCGACCTGAAGGATTCGAAGTCGGAGATCCGGCTGGAGGGCGAAGATGCGATCCAGCTGGCCTCGGTGGACGAGTACAAGCTGGAAGCGGTTACTGAGATACTCCGCCAGAAACTGGTGAAGCGCGGAGTTTCGCTGAAAGCGCTGACCTTCGGTAAAGTGGAACCAGCGGCGGGTTCCAGCGTGCGGCAGAAAGTGACGTTGCAGCAGGGGATCGCGTCGGAGAAGGCGAAGCAGATCGTCGCCATCATCAAGGACTCGAAGAAGAAGGTGCAGGCTTCGATCCAGGGAGATACGGTGCGGGTATCCGGCAAAGACCGGGATGCGCTGCAGGAAGTGATCGCGTTGCTGCGCGGGCGCGATCTGGGAATCGACATGCAGTTTACGAATTACCGCTCCAACTGAGCGTAGGCCCGGATTGAGGGAATTCCAGTGAGCACTGTGGCGACAGCGACGGCGAAGGAAGTCTTCGATCTGCTGCACGAAGATCTGGAGGCGATCGAGCGAGAGTTCGGCCGAGACGCCGTATCGTCGGTCCAGGCGATCACGGAGATTTCCGACTACCTGCGCGAAGGCGGCGGGAAACGCATCCGCCCCTCCCTGCTGCTGCTGGCGGCGCGCGGGCTGGGTTACTCCGGCAAGGGGATGATCCGGCTGGGCGCGGTGGTGGAGATGGTGCACACGGCGACGCTGGTGCACGACGACATCATCGACGAGGCGGAAACGCGGCGCGGCCGGCCCTCGACCAATCGCACCTGGGGCAGCAGCAAATCGGTGCTGGTGGGCGACTGGCTCTACATGCAGGCCTTTCGCGTGGCCCTTTCCGAGCGGAAATTTCGCGTGCTGGAGCTGCTGATCGGGCTGACCCAGCAGATGGTGGAAGGCGAGCTGATGCAGATGGAGAGGCTCGGCCAGTTCATCTCAGAGAGCGAATACAACGACCTGATCTATCGCAAGACGGCGTGTCTGTTCGAAGTTTCCATGCGCCTGGGCGCCGTGCTGGCCGGAGCCGAGCGCGAGCTGGAAGACACGATGGGCGAATACGGACGCCGCCTGGGTCTTGCATTCCAGATCGTGGACGACGTGCTCGACCTGACCGCCAGCGAAGAAGTGCTGGGCAAGCCGGTGGCCAGCGATCTGCGTGAGGGCAAGGCGACGCTGGCGGTGATCCACACGCTGGTCAACGGCAGCACGCCGTCGGAGCGCGCCGCGATTCAGACCGTCCTGGCCGAGAAGAACTTCGATCGGGTTTCGCACGAGGAGATTCTCCGGATCCTCACCCGCAATCAGTCGGTGAACTACGCCATGCAGGCGGCCTTTGCCCATGCGGCGGCGGCGCAGGCGGCGCTGGCGGCGCTGCCGGAGTCCGATTACAAGCGGGCGCTGCAGTGGATGCCGGAGTTCGTGGTCGCCCGGGAGAAGTAGTTCTCTTCCCGGCGCGGACGCTCACGCCCACCGCGCTGTACCCTGTAATGCAATGAAATTGTCACGGATTGCGCAGGCGCTTGGAGTCGAACTGCGTCCGGCGAGCGCTGAGGCGGAGATCGCCGGAGTTGCGAGCATCGGCGCGGCTACGCGGGAGTGTCTGGTGTTCGCGGAAGATGCGCAGACGCTGGACGCCGCGTTGAGCTCGAGGGCGGCAGCAGTGATTGCCCCGGCGAAGCTGGCGCCTTCACCGTCGGCAAAGCCGCTGCTGATCGCGCGCCAGCCGCGGCTCGCCTTTGCGCAGGCAGCGCGGCTGCTGCGTCCGGCAGGAGCTCCGAGCGGCGTGCATGCGACGGCCATCGTGGACCCAACCGCTGAGCTGGGCGAGCATGTCTCCATCGGTCCGTACGTCGTCATCGAGGCACATGCGCGCATCGGAGAAGGAACGAGCGTCGGGGCGGGCACGGTGATCGGCGCAGGCGCCAGCATTGGCCGCAACTGCCGCATCGATCCGCGCGTTGTTGTCTATCCGGGCGCAGCGCTCGGCGACAACCTTGTGGTGCTGGCGGGTGCGGTGCTGGGATCGGACGGCTTTGGCTACGTGCGCGACGCCGAGAGCGGCGAGTATTTGCAGTTCCCGCAACAGGGGCGGCTGGCGATCGAGGACGGCGTGGAGATCGGCGCAAACACGACCATCGACCGCGGAGCGCTGGAAGAGACGCGGATCGAGCGAGGCGTGAAAATCGACAACCTCGTCCACCTCGGTCACAACGTGCACGTGGGTCGCGATGTGGTGATCGCTGCGCAGACCGGCGTCTCGGGCTCGAGCGCGATCGGCGCGAATGCCGTGGTGGGCGGGCAGGTCGGCATTGGCGATCACGCCACGGTCGGCGAGCAGGTGATTCTCGGCTCTGGCTCCGGCGTGCTGACGCACAAGAAGGTGAAGGGGCCGGGCGTGGTGTTCTGGGGAAGGCCGGCACGTCCGCTGAAGCAGTATCTGAAGGAGCTGGCGGCGCTGGCGAAGCTGGGGCGAAAATCTGGCGACCGCGAGCGCGACTAACTTCGTTTACGCGAAGGGCTCGCGCTTCATGGCGCCGTCGCGCTGCTTCACCAGCATCTCTACCTTGCCTTCGGCTTCTTCCAGCTGTTTGCGGCAGAGCTCGGAGAGCCGTGTGCCCTCTTCGAACAGGCGCACCGAGTCTTCCAGGGGAAGGTCGCCGCGTTCCAGCTGAGCTACGATCTCTTCGAGCCTGGTCAGCGACTCCTCAAAGCTGGGCAACTTTTGTCTCCTCGCGATTCGCCGGCCGGGCCGCAGCCGGAATCGCGGCGTTAGGGCCCGGCGGCAGCACGTCCCTGAGCACCTCCACCGCGGCGCTAAAGCGTCCGAAGGGCGCGCTTACCTGCACTCCCTGCACCATGGTGCGAGCCGCAGCCAGCATCTCCTGGGCGATGCGGATGCCTTCGGCGCGCGCCAGCTCGGGCGTGGAGGCACGCTGCATGCGGAGCAAAATCTCGTCGGGGATACTGACGCGGAGGTCGTTCTTCATGAACTCCGCATTGCGCAGGCTGGTGAGCGGCCAGATGCCGGCGACCACCGGAATGCGGAAGCTCTCAATGCGCTTAAGGAAGGCTTCGAGAATGCGCAGATCGAAGACCGGCTGGGTGATGGAGTATTCCGCGCCGGCTTCTACCTTCCACGCAAAGCGGCGGACTTCGTAATCGACATCGGGAACGCCGGGATTGGCGGCCACGGCGATGGTGAACCCGGTGGAAGCGCCGATGGGATTGCCGCCGATATCCAGGCCGTGATTGAGCCGGCGGACGATATTCACGAGACCGATGGCGTCGACGTCGTAGACCGCCGTCGCATCGGGATAATTGCCCAGCTTGGGCGGATCGCCGGTGAGGCAAAGGATATTCTTGAGCCCGATCGATGAGGCGCCGAGCAGATCGCTCTGGATGCTGAGCACATTGCGGTCGCGGCAGGTGTAGTGCAGGATGGTCTCGATGCCGGTCTTCTGCTGGATCTGGATGCAGAGGCTCTGCGCGCTCATCCGCGCCGAAGCGCGCGGCGAATCGGGCACATTGATGGCGTGAATGCCGGAGCCGGCCAGATCGTGCGCGCCCTTCAGCTCTTTGGAGGCGTCGATGCCGCGCGGCGGAACGATCTCCACCATGGTGACAAATTCGCCGTCGCGAATGAGCCGGCCGATGCGCGAACGCTCTTCGAGCGGCGCGGGAGGCGTCTCGGTGACGATGGGCTCTTTGACCCCGCCGCCATGGCTGGCCGTCTGGGCGCCCACGGCCCGCAGCGCCGACTTCATGGCGCGAATGTGTTGCGGCGTGGTTCCGCAGCATCCTCCGACAAACTGCACGCCCGCCTTGATGAACTTGCGGGCGAAGCTCGCCATGTACTCGGGCGAGC
>Ga0335072_10001821_pt1 | contig 33900 bp, 29 predicted proteins | sample Lox_Sample_21_FD_206725 | JGI IMG/M metagenome (GOLD analysis project Ga0335072, IMG submission 206725) | Soil microbial communities from Loxahatchee National Wildlife Refuge, Florida, United States - Lox_Sample_2.1 | ecosystem: Environmental > Terrestrial > Soil > Wetlands | place: USA... | reverse complement strand
CCGAGCGCGATGGCGGCGTCGGGGGCGAGGCTGGGGAGGGTGGCGTTCATGTGGTGGCTCCTAGCGCGAGTGGTGCGGGTGCGGTCGGCGGGCGCAGCCGCGGGACGGTCTCGCGGCGCAGCGTCACCTGGGGGTTTCGCCGCTCGCGATGGCGCAGCTCGAGAACGACGGTGCCGCCGGGCCCGGCGGTGGCGCGGGCGGAGTCGATGAGGGCGGGGACGTCGCGGAGCTCGATGCCGCAGGCGAGCAGGAAGCGTTCGAGGCGGCCGCCGCCGGTCAGGGCGCCGCGGTCGAGCTCGAGCTCCTCGATCTCGATGCGGGGGGCGTCGTCGCCGCCGGGGACGTCGAGGAGGCAGGCGGCCATGTCGTCGGGCCGGGCGTCGGTTTGGCGGGCGACGGCGGCGAGCAGGGCGGGGGCGCCCTCCTCTGGTTGGAGCTCGGCGAGGGCGGCGGCGAGGCGCCGGCTGCCGTAGAGCTCGCCGTCGACGCGGGCCTCGGTGACGCCGTCGGTGTGAAAGCAGATGCGGGCGTGGCCGGGCAGGGCGATGGTGGTTTGGCGGGTGCCGGTGCGCAGGCCGGCTCCGACGGGCGGGGCGGAGCAGGCGGTGACGGTGCTCGGGGAGCGGGTGCCGATGACGAGTGGCGGGGGGTGGCCGGCGCAGGAGTAGACGAGGGTTCGCGCGAGGGGGTCGTAGACGGCGGCGACGACGGTCGCGAAGGACTCGCCGAGCTGGCGATCGAGGACGTGGCCGGCGGTCTGCAGCGCGAGCCGCGGCGAGAGACCGGCCTCGAGATAGGCGCGCAGGGTGAAGCGGACGAGCGCGGTGTGCGGGAGGGCTTGGCGGCCGTGGCCGGAGACGTCGCCGAGGATGACCGCGACCCGGCCTTCGCCGAGGGCGAAGACGTCGTAGAAGTCGCCCCCGGCGGCGGGGCCGTCGGCGGGCCGGTAGGCGACGGAGGTGCCGACCTCGCCGAGGACGGGGGGCGCGGCGGGCAGGAGGGCGGCCTGCAGCAGACCGACATCGGCGAGCAGCTCCGCCCGCTGGCGCTCCAGGCGCTTGGCACTCAGGGCGGCCAGGCGCGAACGGAGGGCGAGCAGCAGGGAGAGGGCGACGAGCAGGGCGACGATGATCCGCAGCGGCGCGGGGACGACGTCGACGATGCGGGTGATGGTGGTGCTCAGCGGAGATGGCTGCGGTCGAGCGGCCGGGTTGTGCCCGGCGGCGGGATGACGACGGGGCCGGGGCGAGGAGCCGTCGGCGCCGGACGCCGAGAGAGCGGTTCCCGCGACGAGGCCGCCCGCTCCGGGCACGCCGGACGGATGGGAGTGACGCCTGGAGGCCGGGTGTCCGCGCCGCGCCGTCTGTCCGCGCCGCGCGCGATGCCGGCGTCGGCTTGCCCCGTGTGGCCGACCGCCATGGTGGTGGGCGCGCGAGGCGGACGGCGCGGTCGGGCTGGCGGGGGTGGATGGGGTCGGCGCTGAGGGGGCGGCGGTCGAGGCGGGTGTCGCTTCGGCGGAGGCGACGATAGCCGGCGGCAGCGACGAGGCTCCGGTGGCGGCGGGAGCGCTGGTGTCAGCCGCCGGGGCGGATTGCGACGATCCGCCCTTTGATTCCGACGACGATCCGCCGCCCGAGGCGCCGGGGGAGCCGTCTTGCGAGGTCGAGCCGTTACCGCCGGCATCGTGGTGGCGGGAGTTTCCGGCGCCGGGACCGACGGTGGCGGTGACGGTGGCGGTGGCGGTGCCGGTCTGGGCGGTCCCGGTCGAGCTCGTCCTGTCGTCCTGGGTGGTGCCGGTCGAGCCTTGGCGGCCGGCGCGCCCGTGTCCGCCCATGCGCCGGGCGGAGCCGGAGGCCGGCGGGGCCTGGGCCTGGGGGGCGCCGGCGCCGTCGTGCTGGCCGCCGCCGTCGGCCTGGGCGGGGGATCCGCGACGGCCGTTGGGGGGTGGTCCGCCGGGTTGCCCAGTCGGGCCGGCTCCCTGGTTCTGCCCAACGCCCTGCTGCCCGGCTCCCTGCTGCCCGGCTCCCTGGTTCTGCCCGGCGCCCTGCTGCCCAACGCCCTGCTGCCCGGCGCCCTGCTGCCCCCCGCCGGGCCGCTGCCCGGGGCCCGGCAGTTCGGGGCCCGGGACGGCGGAGGGCGGGTATCCCCCGCGTCCGGGCCGGGCGAGGGCGGTCCCGGCGAGCACGGCGATGAGGGCGCAGGAGCCGAAAAGGAGGACGATGGCGGCGCCGGGCAGACTGACGCGGGAGACGCCTTGCGGGGGACGCGAGGGGCGTGGATCAGCCGGTGTGTGCGGCATGGCCACGCACGGCCGCCAGGGCCTCGTCGAGAGTCGAGGAGATGGAGAAGGCGGAGTCGACGCCGGCGAACTCGAAGATCTTGAGGACGTCGGGCCGGGGACAGGCGATGGCGAGGAGCTCGTCGGGGCCGAGGCGGCGGCGGACGGCGACGAGGACGCCGAGGGCGGTGGAGTCCATGAAGGTGGTGAGGGTGAGGTCGAGCGCGATATGTCGTTTACCGCCCTGGAGGGCGTCGACAAGCATCCACTTCAGCCGCGGGGCGGTGGAGAGGTCGAGCTCGCCTTCGACGACGACGACGCAGGTGCTCTGGTCGATGTCGCGCTGCCAGACGGCGGGCGCGGGGGGCGAAGGCGAGGCGGGTGTCTCGGATGAGCTCGGCATCGTTCTCGGCGCAGGCGACGCTTGATGCAGACGACCTCCCGGACCTCGCCCCGAGGGCCGGCTCGCCTGGCGTTGCGCTTGTGCGCGAGAAAGTCTTCGACGGGGGCTCGCGGCGCGATTAGACGCGGCGGGGGGTCGTCGAACAAACGTCCAGCGGGCGGCCCGGGGTCGCTCGGGCCGCCCGCTGGGCCGCGATCAGCCGACTTCGATTTTCTGTTCGCGGTGTGCCTGGAATGCTTCGGTGGGGAAGACGCCGTTCCATTCGATCTGGACCCAGCCAACCCACAGCGAGGTTCCGGTCGCCGAGAAGGTGGTTGGGTCGAAGGTGGCGGTTTCGGTGCTGTTGTTGACTTCGCCGCCGGCGTCGCCTTCGATTTTGAAGAGGATGCCGGAGACGGGACAGAACCAGCCGCTGTAGACGATGCCGACGTCGACTTTTTCGACGATGAGATAGTTTTTGCCGCCGACCGTCGTTAGGTGGGTCGGCCAGGGCAGGTGTTCGGCTTCGACGCTCGAGACCGAGCAGGTGGTGTTGGTGGAGCATTCGAACAGGGGCAGTTCGGTGATTTCGCCTTTGCCTTTGCCGCCGCTGTTGGAGATTTTCATGTTGTAGAGGAAGTGTTCGCAGGTGGTGGTGGCACCGGGAACGGTCATGCTGCTGCTGGTGGCGGCGCCGAGGATGGTTTCGGAGCCGGTGAGTTCGGTGCTGTTGAACTTCCACGCGGGACTGGCGCTGGCGGTTGCCGCCGCGCCTAGGACGAGCGCGGCGGCGATGGCGAGCAGGAAGATCGCCCGCCTCCCGGTGCGACGCGCTGTTGAGTGCTGCCCTGCTTCGAGTTGCCTCGGTCCTGCCATTGGGCGCTTCCCCTTTCTTTGCCTTTCACGTGTAGGGCAAACCGGCATGGCCGCGGCGGCCGTCTTCCCCTGATGGTGTCGCGATTGCCGTATCGCCACGGGCCCTTCCGCCGGAGTGCTCCCTTCCGCCGGAGTGCTCCGAGCGTGGTGACCCGCACGCGCATACCTACCATGAAGGGCACGCGGGGGTCAACGGCGCGATCCTGCTCGGGACGGCGCGGGCGGGCGCCGGCGGGAATCGCCCAACCGCTGAAGCCCTGAGTTGGAGCCGCTAATTGCCGGGCCAGAGAGGGCTGACGCGGCGCGAGGACTGCACCGAGAAAGTGAGAAACAGGAGGTTCGCCAGGCGCGAAAACGGGAGGCTCGGCAGGCGCGAAAATGCGGGGGCTCGCCGGGCTGTTAGACGCCGGGTTCGCCCCACACGCGCTGGTCCTCTTCCCCGAGTCGCCAGAGGCCGGCGCCGAGTCGATAGGCACGGGCGATCGCGACGCGCTGGGCGACGGCGCGGGCGTCGAGGTACCAGACGTGATGGGTGACGCCGGCGCGGGTGTAGGCAAAGGTCATCTCGCCGGAGGCGGGATCGCGGGCGGGCTCGGCGCCGACGGCACGGGCGAGGGCGCTGAGAGCGGCGTACTGGAGCGCCCGCCCGGGGTTCGGGGGACCGCCGCGCCCGGCCCAGTCGAGCCCGTACATGGGGACGCCGAGCACGAAGCGCCGGGCATGCGGGAGGGCGGCGAGCCGGCGGGCGACGGCGCGGACGTAGGGCAGCGGCGCCAGCGGCCCGGGCGGGGAGCGTTCCCAGTGCACGCCCCAGGCGATCACGAAGACGGTGTCGGCGGCGGCGGCGAGGGCGCGGTCGTCGTAGAGGTAGGTGGCGCGGCGGGGGTCTTCGCGGACGACGCCGACGACGTCGACGGCGAGCCGGCGGCGCTCGGCGTGCAGGGCGGCGGCGAGGGCGGCGACGAAGGCGCTCAGCGGGCGGCGGTCGCGGGCGGCGTCGTTCTCGAGGTCGAGGTTGAGCCCGGCGTAGCCGGGCGCGCGGGCGAGCGCGAGGAGCCGGGCGAAGACGCGGGCGCGCAGTCGCGGCGCGGTGAGGATGCGATGGACGGTGGCGCCGTCCTGGCAGGTGAAGCGCGGCAGCTCCGCCAGCCGGTGGGCGGCGGCGTAGGCGTCGAGCGCGGGTTCGCCGGCCCCGGTCACGGCCCCGCCGGGAACGGCGCAGTGGAAGTAGGTGGGGTAGATGGTGCCGACCTGCCTGACATGGGCCTGGAGGTCGGCGAAGGAGTCGGGCGCGCCGGCGAGGACGAATGCCTGCAGCGACGACGGCGAGGGGTTGAGGGGGGCCGCCCCGGGAGGGGCGGCGTGGTTGGCGGCCGGGCGCGCCGCGAGGGCGGCGGCGGGTGGCGCTAGGCATGCCAGCCCGAGGATCGCGGCGAGGAGCGCCGGCGCCCGGGGTGGGAGGCGACGGGGCACGGTCAGCCGCTGGCGCCGAGCCCGGGCAGTTCCCAGATGCTCTGGTCCTCGCTGCCGAGATGCCAAAGCCCGACGCCGAGGCCGAGGGATTCGGCGAGGGCGACGCGGGCGGCGATCGACTGCTGATCGGTGTACCAGACTTCGTGGTGCACGCCGCCGGGGTCGGTGTAGGAGAAGTGGGGGTCCTGGGCTTCGGCGTCCCATTCCGGCGTCGCCCCGTACTCGCTCGCCAGGGCCATCACCTCGTCGTACTCCAGCGGCGTGCCCGGGTTCGCCGGCCCCCCTCCGTCGGCCCAGTCGATGCCGTACATGGGCATGCCGAGGATGAACTTGCTCCTGTTGGGCATCGTCGCGGTGTATTCGGCGACCCGTTTGAACCAGGGCATTTCGTCCATGCCGCCGGGTGTGGAGGTCGTCCAGTGCAGCCCCCAGTCGAGCACGAAGATGTAGTCGGAGACGTCGGAGAGGGCGGCGTCGTCATACATCGCGGCTCGCCCGGTGGTGACGTTGTAGTACTTGGCGGTGACGACGGTGGAGAGCTTGTCGCCCTGGGCATGCAGGGCGGCGGCGAGGGCTGTGATCCAGTTGGTGAAGGGCTGGCGCTCGGCGGGCTGGGCGCCCTCGAAGTCGACCTGGATGCCGGAGTAGCCCTTTTCCCGGCACAGGGCGGCGAGCTGTTCGATGGTGCGCTGGCCGACGGCGGGTTCGTTGAGGATCTCGTCCTCGATCGCCGGGCTCTGGCAGTTCAGGCGGGGCATGACTTCGATCTGGCGCGCCCGCGCCCAGTCTGTCACCAGCGGGTAGTCCTGTCCCTCGACGGCGCCGCCGGCGCCGCATTCGAAGTAGGTGGGGTAGACGACCCCGATCTGCTGGTAGTGGGCCTCGAGGTCGAAGAAGCTCTGGTCGGTGGAGGCCAGCAGGAAGGCCTGGACGTGGCCGTGCGTCGGCGGGGGGTCGGCTGTCTGGATCGCCAGCGGGGCGGTGGGGGCGCTGATCGCGCCGAGCGAGTCGACGGCGACGACGGTGATCTTGTAGGGGCTTTCGGGGGCGAGGTCGGAGAGGGTGATGCCGGTAGTCGCGGTCTGCCCGACGGGGATGCCGTCGCGGAAGACGCGGTAGCCCACGATCTGGCCGCTGACGGGCGTGCTCGCCGACCACGCCAGCGTCGCGGAGTTGGCGGTGACTTCGGTCGCCTGCAGCCCGGCCGGGGTCGAGGGCGGGGTGTGGGTGGTGACGACGGTGAGGTTGGGCGCCGGCGCGCTGAGGTACCCGTAGGAGTCCAGGGCGCGGACGGTGAAGGTGTAGGACCGGTCGGAGGCGAGGGTGACGGTGGTGGTCTGGCCGTCGACGACGCGCTTGGGCTTGCCGTCCTGGAAGAGGAGGTAGCCGACGAGGGTGCCGCTGTTCGCGGCGCCGGCCTGCCAGGAGAGGGTGGCGGAGGTGTCGGTGACGCGCAGCGCCGAGATCAGCGCCGGCCCCTGGGGGGGCGTGTGGGTGGTGGTGAGCTGCAGCGTCGGCGTCCGCGGCCCTTCGCGGTGGAGGGCGTCGACGGCGTCGACGGCGAGGGCGTAGGTGCGCAGCGAGGAGAGCTTGGTGAGGCGCATCGAGTCCTGGGTGCTCTGCCCGAGGAGCTTGTCGTCGCGGTAGACGCGGTAGCCGATGATCCGTTGCGAGCCGGCCCTGGCCGGCGTCCACCAGAGGGTGGCGCCGGCGTCGCTGACTTCCGAGACGCTGAGCGCGCCGGGGGCGCCGGGCGGGGCGTAGCCGGCGGCGGCCGGGTGGACGGCGGGCGTCGGATGGGCGCCGATGCGCAGGGGGTGGCTGCGCGGGCCGAGGTGCCCGCGGGTGTCGACGGCGGCGACGGCGACGGTGTGCCCGCGGGCGGCGCTGAGCTTGAGCGTGAAGCTGAGCCCACGCGTCTGGCCGACGACGGCGGCGTCGCGGTAGACGCGGTAGCCGGCGATCGGCGCGTCGCCGCGATGCGCGCGGCGCCAGCCGACGCGCAACCCGGCGGCGGTGACGGCGAGCACCCGCAGCCCGCGCACCGGGCCCGGAGGGCGCAGGGCGAGCGCGTTGCGGATGCGCGCCGGGCAGGCCCCGGGCGGCGCGGCGTAGCGGGCCTGGACGGTGAACGTCGTGCGCCTTCCGAGCACGACGGCGAGCACCATCGCGGTGCGCGTCGTCTGCCCAACGACCCGCCCGTCGCGCAGCACCCGGTAGCCGACGAGCTTGGCCCCGGCGCCCGAGGGCGCCCCGACAGGGCCAGCCGGCGCGCGCCAGCTGAGCCGCACGCGGGGACCGGAAAGACGCACGGTCCGCAGTCCGCGCGGCGCGCGCCCGCTGCAGCCGGCGACCGTGCGATGTCCCGCGACCGTGCGATGTCCCGCGACCGTGCGATGTCCCGCGACCGTGCGATGTCCCGCGACCGTGCCGTGTCCGGCGGCCGGGGACCTCGGTGCCGGCGCACCCGCTGCCGCGATCGTTCCGGGACCAGCCAGCGCGCAGAGGGCGGCCGCCACGGTCATGCTTGCCGGCGCGAGGATCGGTCGTCGCGGACGGGCGCCGGACGCAGCGTCCACGACCCGGGCGATCGGCCGCCGCGCGCATGCGACCAGCCGTCCGCGGGTGGCTGAGGCGCTCCTCATCGCAGCGGCTGCCCGGAGGCGGTCGTGGTTTCCCGGCCCCGGGCGATCAGGACGCTCGGCTGCTCGGCGTCGGCGTCGATCGCTTCGCGCGCGACCCGGACGGGTTCGGCGAGCGGCGAGTAGCCCAGTTTCGGGGTGAAGGCGCCGGCCTCTTCGAGCACGTCGAGCTCCACGCGGGAGGGTCCGTCGAGGTAGTACGGCGTCGCCGGCTCCCGCGCCGCCGGGCGGGCGGCGGCGTGGGCGGGGGCGAGCGCGTGGGCGGTGTGCCGGACGAGCGTGACCGGCGCCCGGGCGAGCGAGGGGGCGAGCAGGACGACGGGGACGAGCGACAGTGGGAGCAGCAGGCCCGCCAGCGCCCGCCGCAGACGTGCCGAGGAGAGGCTCACGAGCCGCCTCCCTCTCCCCCGCCCATCCCGGCGGTGGCGGGGCGGGTGCCCCAGGCGGCGGTGCGGCAGGTGGCGATGGCGTAGTACGTCTGCCACAGCATCACGGCGAGGTAGAAGAAGACGAACAGGATCCCGTAGAGCCAGAGCACGTTGTAGCGGTCCTGGAAGAGCAGGAAGTAGAAGGAGTAGACGAGCGCCAGGGCGTAGATCCCGGCGAGGTACGTCAGCGGCAGGGTGCCGCCGTGGTGCAGCGGCGCCCACACCAGCGAGTGCAGTGCCGCGATCGGGGCGAGCAGCGGCAGGACGATGCTCATGTAGGCGAAGAAAGCCGCCACGGGGTGCTTGCGCCAGATGAATTTCCCGACCAGCAGCGACTCCCGCGTCCAGGAGCGCTTCCAGCGGGTCTGCTGGATGAGGAAGGCCCGCAGCGTCACCGGCACGATCGTGTGCGAGACGGCGCGGCGTTCGTAGATCACGCGCCAGTCGCGCAGCACGCAGTTGGTCAGCGAGCGGTCGTCGCCGAAGGTGGACTCGACGCCGAGGAAGGTCTGGTTTTCCCACCACGCAAGGCGCGGCAGGATCGCCTCGCGTCGGTACGCCGAGAAGCAGCCCGAGCAGCAGGTGACGGCGCCGAAGATCGATTCGGCGGCCTTCACGACGCGGAAGGCGACGAAGTAGCGGACGGCCTGCATCCGGGTGATCCAGCTGTCGCGGACGTTGAGCACGTCGGCGTGCCCGCAGACGGCGCCCACGCGCTGGTCTGCGAATGGCTGCACGAGGTGTTTGAGCGCCTGCGGCTCCACGGTGGAGTCGGAGTCGACGAACACGACGACCTCGGCCGAGGTCGTCCGGATGCCGGCGGCCATGGCGGCGCGCTTGCCGCGGTTCTCGGGGAAGTCGATCACGCTGACACGCCCCCGCGAGCCGGCGGCGACGCGCCGCATCTCGGCCAGGGTGCGGTCGGTGGAGCCGTCGTTGACGGCCACCAGCTCGAGCTTCTCCGGGGGGTAGTCGAGCTCCAGCAGCGATGTCAGGGAGCGCGCGATCGCCTCCTGCTCGTTGAAGCCGGGCATGACGATCGCGATCTGGGGCTCCACTCCGGCGTCGGGACGCGGCCGGTAGAAGAGGCTGAAGAGAAAGCGGGAGACGATGTAGCTGGCGACCGTGACGCTGTAGATCCCGAAGAAGAGGTTCGAGAAGAGCAGGCCCGCGAACGCCGCCTTGTAGGCCATGACGGCCGCCAGCAGCAGCACGAGGTAGAGGCCTGCCAGACCCTTGAGGACGCGGTGGATGCTCAGGCGGCGCGGCATCGGGTGGACCTCCCGCGGCGGCGGGGCGAGTGGGACGGTCGCGGTCGGGGTGTCGGGCGCCCGGGCGTCATCGGCTCACGGCAGGAAGCGGCGTTCCCCGGCGTCCCGCCGCCGATAGGTGCAGTCGAGCACCGCCGGGCAGCGGCGCAGCCAGTCGTAGTCGTGATCGGGGTGCAGCGTGGCGAGGATCGCGAGGTCGTAGCCCGCGGGATCGAGGTCTCCGTCGCCTGAGTCCGCGTCGCCCCCCGGCGGGGCCGGCGCGGCGAGGCCCGTGAGCTCCTCTCCCCCCACCGTCAGGCTCCCCACGAGCGGGTCGTGGTAGTCGACGTGGGCGCCCTCGGCGCGCAGCCGGGCGATGATCTCCAGCGCCGGCGCCTCGCGGGTGTCGCCGACGCCGGGCTTGTAGGAGGCGCCGACGACGAGCACCCGGGCCTGGGGCAGCGGCCGGCCAAGCTCGACGAGCGCTTCGTGGGCGCGCCAGGCGATGTGGCGGGGGCGGCCGGATACCTTGCGCAGGGCCTCCTCGGCCATCGTCGCCGGGCGGCCCCGGTCGCGCAGGTCGTGCAGCAGGTAGTAGGGGTCCACCGCGATGCAGTGGCCGCCGACTCCCGCCGAGGGGTAGTGCGCGAGGAAGCCGTAGGGCTTGGTCGCCGCGCCGTCGGTCACCTCGATCGGGTCCAGGCCATGCGCCCCGCACGCTTCGGCGAGCTCGAAGGCCAGCGCGATGTTGACGGCGCGGAAGGTGTTCTCGTAGAGCTTGATCAGCTCCGCCGCCTCCGGCGAGGAGACGTGGTGCAGGCGCTTGCAGGTGTGACGCAGGACCTCCGCCGCCCGGGCGCTGCAGCGCGGCGTCATCCCGCCGAGCACCCGCGGCGTCTGCAGCTGCTCGTGCTCGGTCACGCCGGGGTCGATGCGCTCGGGGGCGAACGCGACGCAGACGTCCTCGCCGACCCGCATGCCCCGCTCGGCGAGCGGGTGGGCGAGCAGCTCGCGGGTGGTGCCGACGTAGGTTGTCGAGGTCAGCACCAGGGTCTGCCCGGGCCGGGCGTGCAGCACGACCTCCTCGCAGGCCTCCCGCAGGATGCGGGGGTCGGGGCGCAGCTGCTCGTCGATCGGCGTCGGCACGCAGATCAGGACGAGGTCGGCGGCGTCGAGCGCCCCGACGCGGTTGGTGAGGACGAACCCGTCGTTCTCCAGGTGCGCCGCGAGGTCGCGCTGCTCGGAGTCCAGCAGCTCGGCTTCGCCGCGGCGGATCGCGTCCAGGCGGGGACCGGAGACGTCGATCCCGACGATCCGGCAGCCGGCGTTGCGCAGCGCGACGGCCGTCGGCAGGCCGACGTAGCCGAGCCCGACGACGGCCACGACGGGGTTGCCGGTCGGCGGCTTGGAGCGGCGCGCGGCGCGGCGTGCAGGCCGTGCGGGAGCCTCTGGCGCGGCTGTCTGCGGCATGGGATCGTCTCCTGACTCGACGCGTGGTCGTCCTGGCTTTTCGAGGTCAGGGGATCGAGTGGGATCTCGCCGGGCCGGGTCTCAGCTCCCTGCCGCGAGCCCTTGGATCGGCCCCCTGCGCTGCGGTTGTGGCTGTGCAGAATGAACCGCGGCGAGCGGAGTTTCACGCCCCCTGGACAACTGATCTAACGGCCTCCCTCAGGGGCCTACGGCGCTGTCGTCCCAGCGGAACGACAGACCGGCCCCAAGCGGGCGAATCGCATCCCCCGGCTAGCATCCAGTGGATGCGCGATTTCAAGCAGGCGCTCGTCGAGGGCGTCGTCGTCTACGACGGCGGCATGGGCGCGACGCTCGAGCAGTTCGACCTCACCGCCGAGGATTACGGGGGCCTGCCCGGGAAGTGCCACGAGGCGCTCGTGCTGAACCGGCCCGACGTCATCGAGGGCGTCCACGCCTCGATGCTCGACGCCGGCGCCCAGGTCGTCGAGACCGACACCTTCCAGGCCTCGCGGATCAAGCTCGACGAGTGGGGTCTCGCGGACTACACCGTCGAGATCAACACCAGGGCCGCCGAGATCGCCCGCAAGGCCGCCGGCGAGCACCGTTTCGTGGCCGGCTCGATCGGTCCCACCGGGCACCTGCCGGCCTCCGACGACCCCACGCTCGGGCAGATCCGCTTCGGCGACCTCGTCGAGGTCTTCACCGAGCAGGCCGAGGGGCTGATCGACGGCGGCGCCGACCTGCTCATCGTCGAGACCGCCCAGGACATCCTCGAGGTCAAGGCCGCCGTCTTCGGCGCCCGCGCCGCCTTCAAGTCCACCGGGCGCACCCTCCCGATCCACACCTCCGTGTCGCTGCTGCCCAACGGCGGCAAGATGCTGCTCGGCACCGACATCGCCGCGGTGCTCACCACCCTCTCCGCGCTGGGCGTGGACGTCATCGGGCTGAACTGCTCCACCGGCCCCGAGGACATGCGCGACGCGATCCGCTACCTCGGCGAGCACAGCCGGCTGCCGGTCGCCTGCATCCCCAACGCCGGCCTGCCCCTGCAGGGGCCCGACGGCGAGACCATCTTCCCCGAGAAGCCCGAGCCGCTCGCGGCGGCGCTGGGGGAGTTCGTCGAGCGCTACGGCGTGCGCGTCGTCGGCGGCTGCTGCGGCACCACCCCCGAGCACATCCGTGCGATCGTCGCGCGGGTACGTTCACCGCGAGCCAGCGCGCAAGTCCGGGACGCGGGTGAGCAGGCGACGCCAACCACCCCCCCTCCCCTCCTCTTGTCATCGATGATGACCGCGACGGCGCTCGTGCAGGAGCCGCGGCCGACGATGGTGGGCGAGCGTGTCAACTCGCAGGGGTCGCGGAAGGCGAAGGAGCTGCTGCTCGCCGACGACTACGACGGGCTGGTGCAGATCGCCGAGGACCAGGTCTCGGGCGGGGCGCACGTGCTCGACGTCTGTGTGGCGCTGACCGAGCGCAGCGACGAGGCCGAGCAGATGCGGCAGGTCGTCAAGCGGATCTCGCTGACACAGCCGGCGCCGATCCAGGTCGACTCGACCGAGCCCGACGTCATCGAGACCGCCCTGGAGCAGATCCCGGGGAGGGCGATCGTCAACTCCGTGAACCTCGAGGCCGGGCGGGCCAAGCTCGACCGGGTGGTGCCGCTCGCGCTCGCCCACGGGGCGGCGCTGATCGCGCTGACGATCGACGAGGTCGGGATGGCCAAGACGGCGCGGCGCAAGGTCGAGATCGCCCAGCGCATCCGGGATCTGTGCTGCCAGGAGCACGGCCTGGACCCGGAGCTGCTGATCTTCGACTGCCTCACCTTCACGCTGACGACCGGGGACGAGGAGTGGCGGCCCTCGGCGGTGGAGACCATCGAGGGCATCCGGGCGATCAAGGCCGAGATCCCGCATGTCAAGACCTCGCTCGGGGTCTCCAACGTCTCCTTCGGCGTCGGGGCCGCGGCGCGGGCGGTGTTGAACTCGGTCTTCCTGCACCACTGCGTCGACGCGGGGCTCGACCTGGCGATGGTCAACCCCAACCACATCACGCCCTACTCGGAGATCCCCGCGCAGGAGCGGGAGCTGGCCGACGACCTCGTCTACAACCGCCGCGAGGACGCCCTCGAGCGCTTCATCGCGCACTTCGAGTCGAAGGGCGAGGACGCCGGGGCGCAGAGCGCCGCCGACCCGACCGAGGGCATGGAGCCCGAGGAGGCTCTGCACTTCCACATCCTGCGCCGCCGCAAGGAGGGCGTGGAGGACTGGATCGACCGCTCCGTGGAGAAGATCGGCGCGGTGCCGACCCTCAACGAGGTGCTGCTGCCGGCGATGAAAGAGGTCGGCGACAAGTTCGGCGCCGGCGAGCTCATCCTGCCGTTCGTGCTGCAGTCAGCCGAGGTCATGAAGCGGGCCGTGGCGCAGCTGGAGAGATACCTGGACAAGATCGAGGGCTACACGAAGGGCACCGTCGTGCTGGCCACCGTCTTCGGCGACGTCCACGACATCGGCAAGTCGCTGGTCAACACGATCCTCACCAACAATGGCTACACCGTCGTGGACCTCGGCAAGCAGGTTCCGATCCAGACGATCCTCGACGCCGCCCAGGAGCACCGGGCGACCGCGATCGGGCTCTCGGCGCTGCTGGTCTCGACCTCCAAGCAGATGCCGGCCTGCATCCAGGAGCTGCACGCCAAGGGCCTCGACTACCCCGTCCTGATCGGCGGCGCCGCGATCAACCGCGCCTTCGGCTACCGCGCCCTGTACCCCGGCGGCAAGGAGTCCGAGGAGCAGTACGAGCCCGGCGTCTTCTACTGCAAGGACGCCTTCGAGGGGCTCGCCGTCATGGACCAGCTGGTGGACGCCGACGCCCATGCGGCGCTCGTCGGCAAGCTCCATGCGGACGCCCGGGCGTTTCGCGAGAAGGGCGAGGAGCCCGCGGAGGAGCTCAACTTCGCCGACGACTCCGTCCGCTCCGCCGCGCGCACCGACGCCCCGGTGCCGACGCCGCCGTACTGGGGCGTGCGCGAGATCCCCGTCGACCTCGACGAGGTCTACAGCCACCTCGACACTCACGTCCTCTTCAAGCTGCACTGGGGTGGGCGCGGCGTCAAAGGCGAGGCCTGGCGGGAGCTGCTGCGCGACGACTTCCAGCCGCGGCTCGCCCGGATGTGGGGCGAGGCGACCGGGGCCGGCGGTGACGGCGCTGCCGGCAGCGAGAGCGCGGGTGCCCGCGCGCCCTACCTGCACCCCCGCGCCCTGCTCGGCTTCTTCCCCTGCTACGCCCAGGGCAACGAGATCGTCGTCCTCGACCCCGCGGTCGCCACCCCCCGCGACGGCCACGGCCCGGGGGACGACGCGCGCGAGCTCACCCGCTTCGTCTGCCCCCGCCAGCCCAAGGGCGACCGGCTCTGCCTCGCCGACTTCTTCCGGCCCGCCAAGGATGACGGCTCGCCGCCGGACCAGCTCGACGTGATCGCCGTCCAGGCCGTCACCGTCGGCTCCGAGGTCACCGAGCTGATGGCCCGCCTGGAGGCCGAAGGCGAGTTCTCCGAGCAGCTCTTCGTCCACGGCCTCGGGGTGCAGACGGCCGAGGGACTCGCCGAGTGGCTGCACGCGACGGCGCGCGAGATGCTCAGCATCCCCGCCGCCCAGGGCCGGCGCTACTCCTGGGGCTACCCCGCGGTGCCCGAGCAGGCCGAGCACCTCAAGGTCGAGAAGCTGCTCGGCCTCGGCGACATCGGGATGCGCATCACCGACGGCTACGCCCCCCTCCCCGAGCAGTCCACGCTGGCCCTCGTCGCCCACCACCCCCAGGCGATCTACTTCGGCACCCGCCAGGGGCGGCTCCTGCCCGACGGCTCCCCCGACGACCTCATCAAGGGCTCCCGGCGCGATCCCTCCCTGTTCGGGGAGGGCGGCACGGGTGAGGCCGAGCTCGACGACGAGGACCCTCCCCCGGGCGCCGTCGAGGCAGAGGACGAGGCGGCGTTGGCAGCGGACGGGGCCTGACTGCCGCCGGCGCCTCCCGCCCACGCGCTCAGCGAGCGTCGCGCAGACACCCCGCTCAGCGCTCGACCAACCCGCCCCGCGCCGGCCCCCGCTCGCCGCGCTCCGGCAGCGGCGGCAGCTTGACCGGCGCCGCGTGCAGCGCCCGCAGGCGCACCTCGCGCCAGGAGAGGCCCTCGTTGACCAGCGCCGGCAGACCCATCAGCGCGGCGGTCGCGAGCTCCACCGCCTGCAGGATGATCCCGTAGGCGATCGCGTCCGGGGTCGAGACGTGGTAGGCGCCGCTCAGCACCGCCACGCACGCCGCCTGGAAGACGCCGACGTTCGCCGGGGTCGCCGGGATCGCCGCGGTCACGTTCACCGCGAACAGCACGCCCGCCGCGCCCGCCAGCCCCACGCGCTGGTCCAGGCCGAGCGCCATCAGCAGCAGCCAGCACGACGCGCACTGCAGCCCCCACGCCGCGAGCTGGGCGCCGGTGGCCACGGCGGCCTGGCGCGGCCGGCGGAAGATGCGCAGACCCTCGCGCACCAGCAGCAGCGTCCGGCGGGCGGCGTTCGACAGCGAGCCCAAGCCGTCGACGTGGGCGCCGCGCGAGCGCTCCACCGGACGCGGCGCGAGCACCGGTACCAGCAGCACCACCATCAGCGCGCCCAGCGGAACCAGCGCCGGCACCACCAGCGCTCCGCCTTGGCCGTGCAGCAGCGGCGCCCCGCACAGCATCGAGACGCCCAGCAGCGCCAGCGCGAGCAGGTTCAGCAGCGTCTGGGAGATCATCGTCCCGAGCACCACCGGCAGCGTCTCCCGCGCCCGGCCGATGCGCCGGGCGACGATCACCGCGCGCGAGGGCTCCCCGAGGCGCGCCGGCAGCGTCGCCGACATCAGCACCCCGATGAACGTCCCCTGCAGCGCGTCCCGCCGGCGCGCCCGACGCCACGTCGGCGCGACCCGCAGGATCGCGTGCCACGCCAGGCCGCGGACGAACATCGCCAGGCACATCAGGCCGAGGCCCGCCGCGAGGAGGCCGGGCTTCGACGCCACGATGCTCGCCGCCACCGGGCCGACGCCGATCCGCTGCAAGGCCAGCAGCGCCAGCAGCAGCGCCCCCAGCGACACCGCGGCCAACGCGGCCCGGCGTCCTACACGCAGCACCCGCCGCGCCGGCGGCACCGCCAGGGCCGGCTCCAAGCTCGGCAGCTGCTGGGGCGCCACCGCCGGCCGCAGGTCCGCCGGCGCCAGGCCGTGGTGGGCCAGCGTGCGGCGCAGCCGCGTCGGCGCCCGACCCACCGCCCGCGCCTGCTCGTAGACCTCCGCCACCTCCGCCGCCACTCGCGGCCAGGCGAAACGCTGCGCCCGCTCCCGCGCCGCCCGTGCCATCGCCTCCCGGCGGCGCGGCTCCAGGGCCAGCATCCGCAGCGCCTGCGCCAGCTCCCGGGCGTCGCCGCGCGGCGTCAGGAGGCCCTCGAGGCCGTCGCGCACCACGTCGCGGTAGCCCGCGATGTCCGACGCCACCACCGGCGTCCCCGCCGCGAAGGCCTCCGTCAAGACCATCCCGAAGCTCTCCCCCCCGAGGGACGGCGCGCACAGCACCTGCGCCCGCCCCAGCTCCGCCGCCTTGCGCTCCTCCGAGACCTTGCCCAGCGCCCGCACCCCGCGCTCCTCCAGGTCACGTCCGCTGCCGTCCAGCAGCAGCGGCGCCACGTCCTGGGGGTCGACGCCGACCAGCGTCAGCGTCGCCGGCAGCTGCTCCCGCAGCGCCTCGAACGCCCGCAGCAGCACCGGCAGGCCCTTGCGCTCGACGGCCTGGCCGATGAAGAGGACGCGCAGCGGCTCCCCCACGATGCCGCCCGCGCCGGGCTCCGCCGCACCCAAGACGCCGCGATCGCCGGCCGCGGCGGCCACGTGGACCCCGTTGGGAATGATCGTGTAGCGCCCACCGAAGAACCGTCGGCCGGTCCAGGCCGCCGCCTCGGACACCGCGATCCGGGCGTGCAGCCGGTTCATCCGCCGCCTTGCGCCGAGCCCGATGCCGATGCCGTTGGTCAGCGCGTTCTCCGAGAAGCTGTGGAAGGTGCCCACCAGGGGGATCCCGGCCAGCGTCGCGCAGCTCAGCCCGTACCAGCCGACGAGCGGGACGATCGGCTCGTGGATGTGGACCACGTCGTAGCCCCCGCCCCGCAGCTCCCGCCACAGCGCGAGCACCGAGTCCGGCGTCGCCGCGAGGTTCGAGATCGCGCCGTTCGCCGGGAAGCCCATCGTGCGGCCCAGCGCCACCAGCCGCTCCGGCGGCTCGATAGGCTGCGGGCGCGCGCCTCGATGCGTCAAACGCGCCCAGGCGTCGTCGGGGTCGAACGGGGCCAGAATCCGCGTCTCGTGCCCCGCCGCGTCCAGCTCGTCCGCCAGCGCCTCGATGTGCCGCGTCACCCCGCCGGGGTAGCTCCAGGAGTACGGCGAGACGAGCGCGATCCGCACACCCAGACTTTAGCCCGCCACCCGGCCCCGGGGCACGCCGCCGACACGGCGAGCCGACGGAGACCGACCCGCGGGACCCAAGCCCCCGCCCACCGTCTTGCCCACGCCCAGCTTGTAGCCTGTCGGTATGAGCGAGCGCCACTTCGTCAAGTACACCTTCCTGAAGATGGAGTCGGCCTGGCGCCGCGCCGACCCCGAGCAGCGCGCCCAGGACAAGCGCGAGCTCCTCGCCGCCTGCGAGGACTTCGCCGACGGCCACCTCCTGCAGTCCTTCTCGCTCGTCGGCACCCGCGGCGACGCCGACCTGCTCCTGATCTCCGAGGCCGAGAACCTCGACCGCATCCACGAGTTTCACGTCGTCCTCGCCCAGAGCGGGCTCATGCGCTGGGCGCAGATCCCCCACTCGTTCCTCGGGATGCGCAAGAGCTCGGAGTACTCCGAAGACCTCCGCACCCGGCCGCGCGGCTTTCGCGGCAAGTACGTCTTCGTCTACCCCTTCGTGAAGTCCCGCGAGTGGTACGCCCTGCCCGCCGAGGAGCGCTGGCGGATCATGCAGGGCCACATCGCCGTCGGGCGGGAATACCCCGGGGTGGACAACCACACGACCTACTCCTTCGGCCTCGACGACCAGGAGTTCGTCGTGGCCTTCGACACCGACGACGTCGGCACCTTCCTCGACCTCGTCCAGCGGCTGCGCACCACCGAGGCCTCGCGCTACACCGTGCGCGACACCCCCAGCTTCACCTGCATCGCCGCCTCCCTGCCGCGCGCCCTGAACGCGCTCGACGGCGAGCCCGTCGCGCTCGAGACAACCGTCGCCGTCTAGTCCGCTGCCTGAGCCCGCCCCCAAACGCCGCGTCGCCCGCGACAGGACGCCCGGCGGCCCCGGCGCCCACAGCAAGCCGCCCCGGCCCGGCGCCCGCGGCAAGACGCCCGGCCCCGCCGCACCGCGTCGCACCCGCCCCCGCGGACTGTCCCAGCTGCGCCGCAGCGACCCCGTGCTGGCCGAGGTCATCGACGCCGTCGGACCCACGCTCGGCGACCCCCGCGCGGGCCGTCCCGCCGACCACTACGGGGCGCTGGTGCGCGCCATCGTCGGCCAGCAGCTCTCGACGAAGGCCGCCCGCAGCATCTTCCTGCGCCTCACCGAGCACTTCGACGGGCGCACCCCCACACCCGAGCAGGTGCTCGCCGCCGAGCCCGAAGCCATGCGCGCCGCCGCCGGACTGTCGCGGGCCAAGGTCTCCTATCTGCGCTCCCTGGCCGAGCACGCGCTGTCAGGCGAGCTCGAGCTGCAGCGCCTCGACGAGCTGCCCGACGAGCAGGTCGTCGCCGAGCTCGTCGCCGTCAAGGGCATCGGCGAGTGGAGCGCCCACATGTTCCTCATGTTCCACCTCCAGCGGCCCGACGTGCTGCCCGTCGGGGACCTCGGGATCAGGCGCGCCATCGAGCTCGCCTACCGGCTCGACGGCCTCCCCGACGCCGCCACGATGGAGCGCATCGCCGAGCCCTGGCGCCCGCACCGCACGCTCGCCTGCCGCTATCTCTGGCGCTCCCTGGACAACGAGCCGGGGTAGTACAGCTCAGGCCCATCTGAGGGTCGAGGGGCAAGCTGGCCAAGGACGCACCGAGCGAAGTGTGCGCCAGCACATGAGCGAGGGAGGACGCCGGCCAGCGCCGCCCATCGGCCCTCAGACCGCGGAGACCTGCTCCTCCTCGGCGACCCGGAACGAGGACCCGCAGCCGCAGGCGGCGACGACGTTGGGGTTGTTGACCTTGAACCCCGCCCCCTGGAGGCTCTCCTCGTAGTCGATCGTCGAGCCCGCCACGTACTGCAGGCTGGCCCGGTCCACGAGCAGCTTCAGCCCGTGGCTCTCGAAGACGGCGTCGCTCTCGTGCTGCTCGTCGAAGGCCAGCTGGTACTGGAAGCCCGAGCAGCCGCCTCCGCGGACCCCGACGCGCAGGCCGGCGAGGCCCATGTCGGCACCCTGGGCGGCGAGGAACTCGCGCACCTTCTCGGCTCCCTTGTCGCTGAAGGAGATCATCGCTTTCAAAAGTGTAGCGCGCCCCGGACGCGGCTATCCTTGCCCAAGATGCCCACCCCGGACGAGATCAAGCAGCGCATCGAGACCGCCATCCCCGGCGCCCGCGCCGAGGTCGAGGACTTCGGCGGCGGCAGCGGCGACCACTTTCGGGCGACCGTCACCGCCCAGGCCTTCGCCGGCCGCAGCCGCATCGAGCAGCACCGCCTCGTCTACGACGTCTTCGGCGAGGACATCGGCGGGCCGATCCACGCGCTGTCGCTGAAGACCGAGGTGGGCTGAACGACCCCACGCCCGGCGCGCGTGCCGGGCAGCCCAGACACCGACACCGCCCCGAGCACCCAAAGCACCGCGAGAACCAAGGAGCCCCCGTCATGGCCAGCATCGATCCCATCACCGCCCCCTCCGAGGGCGCCGAGAACCCGATCCGCACGGCGATCGCGGAGGCGATCGCCGAGAACCCCGTGATCCTCTTCATGAAGGGCGACCCCGAGGCCCCGGCCTGCGGCTTCTCGCGCCAGACCGTCGCCGTCCTGCAGGCGCTCGACGCCCGCTTCGCCGCCGTCGACGTCCTCCCCGACCCCCGCATCCGCCAGGAGCTCTCGGCGCTCTCGAACTGGCCGACGATCCCGCAGCTGTTCGTCGACGGCGAGCTCGTCGGGGGCTGCGACATCGTGACCGAGATGTACGAGTCGGGAGAGCTCGCCCGGCTGCTCGGGGCCGAGGATGCGGCCCCCGCGGCGCCGGCGGCCGACGGCGCCGGGGACATGAGCGACTCGGGCCACCTGCAGATCGAGAACCGCCTCGGCTGAGGCCTCGGCCGTCGAGTGGCGGGGGACCCCGGCGCCGAGCGGCCCGGACAGGCGCGAGCGACCGCTCAGAGCCCGAGCCCGCGCAGCGCCCCGCCGGCCTGACGCAGGGCGAAGCCCGCCAGCCGCAGCGCCGGGGGCTGGCGCGTGCCCGGCGCCGCCAGGCGCTCCTCGTGCTCGCGATACCAGGCGATGGTGCTCGCCAGCGGGTCCTCGTGGTGCCCGGGGCTGTAGCCCAGCTCGCGCTTGGCCTTGGCGCTGCTGAACGCCCACCACTGCCCGCCGGCGAGCACCTCGGTGGCGGTGACCACCGGAGTCCCCGGCAGGCTCTCGGCGATGTGCGCCAACGCCACGGCGGCGGGCAGCGGCAGCTTGATCGCCGGGGGCTGCACGCCGGAGAGCCGGCCGAGGTCGGTGAAGAGCCGGTCGAGCGTGAAGTTGCGGTTGCCCAGGATGTAACGCTCGCCGATCTCGCCGTGTTCCTCGGCGAGGAGGTGACCGTCGGCGACGTCGCCGACGTCGACGATGTTGAGCGCACCGTCCACGTAGGCCTGGATCTCGCGACGCAGGAAGCGCCGCACGAGATCCGTCGAGGACCCGTGAAGGTCGCCGGCCCCGAGCACGAAAGCGGGGTTGACGATCACCACCGGCAGGCCCCGCGCGGCCAGGCGCAGTGCCTGGACCTCGGCCTCGCGCTTGGATTCGACGTAGGGCACCGCGCAACAGCCGGCAGGGAAGACCTGGCGCTCGTCGGCCACCGCCCCGCGCGGGGCCGGACCGACGGCGGCGATCGACGAGGTGTGCACGACTCGTTCCACCCCAGCCCGCAGCGCCTCCTCGAGCACTATCCGGGTGCCCTCGACGTTGACACGGAACAGCTCCGCCGCAGGCGCCCGCAGACTCGTCAGGCCGGCGACGTGAAAGACGCGCTCCACGCCGCCCATCGCCCGCCGCACCGCCTGACGGTCGAGGACGTCGCAGCGCACCGCCTCGTAGTCGAAGTCGAGATGCTCCGTGGGCGTACGCTCGCGCACCGTCAGACGCAGCTCGTCGCCCCGCTGCGCCAGGAGGCGGGCGACGCGCGAGCCCAGCAGGCCCGAGCCGCCAGTCAGGAGAGTCCGGCTCACCGCCGGCCCGTCAGGAGGCTCTTCATCACGACGTCGCAGTCTAGAGGCGTTGCAGGTAGGGTCAGCGGCACATGCCGGAGGTCGCGATCGTCACCGACAGCACCCAGTATCTGCCGCGGGCCCTCGCCGACGGCCAGGGCATCCACCAGGTCAGCCTCTACCTGCGCTGGCCCGACCACGGCGGCGAGATCGTCCAGGAGCGGGAGAGCGAGATCGACGACTACGCCGCCTTCTACGCCCGCCTCGCCGGCGAGCGCGAGCTGCCGAGCACCTCGCAGCCCTCGATCGGAGACTTCCTGGCGGTCTGGGAGCCGCTGCTGGACGCCGGCCGGGACATCGTCTCGGTCCACCTCTCCGGCGGCATCTCCGGAACCTGCGAGGCCGCCCGCCAGGCCCGCGGCCTGCTCGCCGAGCGCGGCCTCGGTGAGCGCATCGAGGTCATCGACGGCGAAACCGCCTGTGGCGGGCTCGGACTGCTCGTGCTCGCCGGAGCCGCCGCCGCCCGCGGTGGGGCCGGCAAGGACGAGGTCGCCGCCCGGGTGCGCGAGACCAGACGGGCGCTGAAAATCTGGTTCTGCATCGACACCCTCGACTACCTCCGTCGCGGCGGTCGCGTCGGCAAGGCCCAGGCCTGGCTCGGCGGCACCCTGCGGATCAAGCCGATCCTCTCGCTCGAGCGCGAGATCGTGCCCGTCGAGCGCGTCCGCACCGCCGGCCGCGCGTTCGAGCGGATGGTGCAGTACATGCACGAGCTGCGCGAAGCCGGCTCCGACGCCTGGGTCGTCCAGCACATCCAGGCCACCGAGCAGGCCCAGCGGCTGATCGATCGGGGACGCGAGATCTACGGCTCCGAGCCGCTCTTCACCTCCGAGGTGGGGCCCGTTATCGGGACGTACGTCGGGCCCGGGCTGATCGGGGTCGGCGGGATTCCGCGGCAGCTTCTGAGCTGAGGCCGGGCGCCGGGCGACCGTCAGTACCGCAGCCGGCGCCGGCGCCGGCGCATCCGCCGCGCCCCCAGCGCGAACCCGACGACGGCGACGCCGATCATTATCTCCCTCTGGTGGCGGGCGACGTGGGCGCGCCAGTCGGTCAGCTCGGCGACCTCGCCACGCAGGCGCTGGATCGAGAGCTCGAGCTCGGCGCGGTTGGCCTCCATCGAGCTGCGAATCTCCTCGGCGGAACGCTGGGCCATCGTCTACCCGGCCGCCGCGTGCAGGTCGACGCTCAAATCTCTCATTTCAGATCGGCGCGATCGCACCGATCCCAAAACGCAATTTTGCAAATGCATGCCTAGCCGGCCCCCGTCTGTCCGTAGCCGCCCCCCGTCTGCCCGGCGCCCGCTCCGCCGTCGGGCATCGAGCCGATGCTCTCACGGATCCGGCGGGCCTCCTCGATCGCCATCTGCGGCGTCGGCGGGGCGCCGCGTTTGACGACGCGGGCCGCGACGAGCCCGGCGAGGATGCCGAGGACGATGAGGATGGCGGCCATCGCGAAGAAGCCCCAGAAGTAGGCGAAGGCGCCGACGGGAAGCGCATAGTAGATCAGCAGCGCGAAGCCGACGAGGGTGAAGAAGAGCGCCGTCACGAGGAAGACGCCGGCGGCGACGGCGACGATGGCGCCCCGGGCGAGCTTGCCGGTCTTCTCCGAGACCTCGGCCTTGGCGAGCTCGATCTCTTCGTGGACCAGAGCCGCGAAGCGCTCCGAGACGTCGGTGATCGCGGTCGCTATGTTCTGCGGTCCTCCGGCTCGCGGACCGCCCGGCATCCCGTCCGCACGGCCCCGCGCGGCGCCGCCTGACCCCCCGGACGAGCCGTCGCTCACTCGGGAGGCTCCTCGCCGAACACGCGGCGCCAGACGACGGCGGCGGCGCGTTGGGTGGCGATGCTCGCCAGCGCGCCGAGCCCCGCGAGCAGCCCTGACCAGATGAGTCGCTTGACCATGTCGTTCTCCATTATCGCCGGAGTGTATTCCCCGCGGTGGTCGTCTCCAATCCACCGCAGACGGTCTCGACGACGAGCCACTTGGCGCGCTCGTAGTTCTCCTCCCCCCGCGGCAGCAGCCCGAAGATCCAGCCGGTCAGCATCTGCTCGATGGCGCCGTAGAAGGCCATCGCGGCGAACTCGGCGTCGATCTCGGCCTTGAAGAGGCCTTCGGACTGGGCGGAGGTGACGATCCGCGCGATCAGCTCGTAGGCCTGGCGGATCTGGGCAAGATGGGTCTGGCCGAAGGAGTTGGCGGCGCGGGTGACCTCGACGATGATGACCTTCATCAGGTCCGGGTCGTGGCGGTAGCTGTCGACTATGAACGACGCGATCGCCGCCAGCTTGGCCCGTGCCTGCAGCTCCTGGGCGTCGACCTGGCGGATCATCTGCAGCATCACCTCCCAGCGCTCCAGGAAGAGGGTGTCGAGGACCTCGTCCTTGGAGGCGAAGTAGTGATAGACGAGCCCGTAGGCCACCCCGGCCTCGTCGGCGATGTCCGAGACGCGGCAGGCGTGGAAGCCCTGATTGGCGAACACCCGCACCGCGGCGTCGAGGATCATGCGGCGCTTGTCAGCGCCGTTTTTCGTGCGTCCGATCGGCTGGCGCCGCGCGCTCAACCAGCACCCGTCAGGGGGTAGATTGACCAGTCAGTCAATAGCGGCAAAGCATAGCGCCGCGAGCTGGCCCCGCCCTGGCCCCGTCGCTAGGCGCCACCGAGCGTCGCCGGCGGCAGCTTGACGATCCCGATGAAGAACTCGTCGATCTGGCGGACGATCCGCTTGAAGCACTCGAAGTCGACGGGCTTGGTGACGTAGGCGTTGGCATGGTGCTGGTAGGAGCGCAGCACGTCCTCCTCGGCTTCGGAGGTCGTCAGGACGACGACCGGGATCGTCGTCAGCTCGGGGTCGCCCTTGATCTCGGCGAGGACCTCGGCGCCGCTCTTGCGGGGCAGATTGAGGTCGAGCAGCACGACACCGGGGCGCTCGGCCTCGGCGTAGTCGCCCCGGCGGCGCAGGAAGTCCATCGCCTTGACGCCGTCGTCGACGACCGACAGCGAGTTGGCCACCTTGTGCTCGGCCAGCGCCTCGCGCACGAGCAGGACGTCTCCGGGGTCGTCCTCGACGAGCAGGATCGAGGCGAGGTCGGCGTTCATCGGCGTGCCTCCTTGGCGAGGGGTAGGGTGAGCTGGAAGCGGGCTCCTCCGGCGTAGTCCGGGTCGAGCCAGATCCGTCCGCCGTGATATTCGACGATCTTGCGGCAGAGCGCCAGCCCGATGCCGGTGCCCGTGTAAGCCTCGCGGGAGTGCAGGCGCTGAAAGATCTGGAAGATCCGCTCGGCGTAGTCGGACTCGATGCCGATGCCGTTGTCGGCGATGGAGATCCAGAGCTCGCCTTCGCGGCGCTCGCCCTCGATGCGCACGACGGGCGGCTCGGAGTCGCGGAACTTGACGGCGTTGCCGATGAGGTTCTGGAAGAGCGAGACCAGCAGGGCGCGGTCTCCGCGGACGGGCGGCAGCGGCTCGGCGAGCACGCGCGCACCGGCCTGGCGCAGCTCGCCGGCGAGCGAGCTCTCGGCGGCGGCGAGGGCGTCGTCGAGCTGGACTGTGGTGTGCGGGGCGCCGCCGCGTCCGACCCGGGAGAGGGCGAGGAGCGCGTTGATGAGCTCCTGCATCCGCTTGGCGCCGTCGACGGCGAAGTCGATGTACTGGTCGGCGCGCTCGTCGAGCTGGCCGCGATAGCGCTGCTGCAGCGCCTGGCAGAAGCTCGCGACCTTGCGCAGCGGCTCCTGGAGGTCGTGGGAGGCGACGTAGGCGAACTGCTCGAGCTCGGCGTTGGAGCGGGCCAGCTCGGCGGCCTGCTCGGCGACCTGGCGCTGCGCCTCCCGCACCGTGGCGAGCTCCTGGACGATGCGCTCGCGCATGGCCTCCATGTCGCTTGCGACGTCGGCGATCTCGCGGGGGCCGCCGGCGGCGGCGAGCGGGGTGGCGAAGTCCCCGTCGGTGACGCGCCTGGCCTCCTCGCCGAGCCGGGCGAGGGGGCGGGTGATCATCTGGCGCAGGAACAGGCCGGCGCCGAGAACGCTGCCGATGATCAGCGCCGCGGCGATCAGGAGGGCGACCGCCAGCAGCGTCGCCGCCTGGTTGAGCTGTGCCCGGGTCTGGGTGTCTTTGCGGGTGAGATCGGCCTGGAGCGCCCCCAGGGGGACCCGGATCGCGTTGAACAGCTGCTTCCCGTGCAGGCTGGCCGTCAGCGAGCCCCGCCGGGTGCGATCTGTCAGCCGCAGGATGGGCTCCACGTAGCCCGTCCTCCAGGCCGCCGCGGCGGCGCTGACGGCGTCGACCTCGGCGGTGACCGTCGGGCCGGTCGCGTGCTCGCGGGCGCGCAGGGCGCGGTAGGCGGCGGTCTCCTCGGCTCGACCCATTCTGTAGGGTTCGAGGAACCCCGGCTGGGCGGTGATGACGTAGCCGCGGACGCCGGTCTCCTCGTTGACGAGGGCGTCTTCCAGCCTGATGGCCGCCCTCAGCGAGGGTCCGATCTCGTCCAGCAGGAGCCCACGGCGCGACCCGACCCGGGCATTGGCGAGCGCGGCGAGACCGATGCCGACGACGGCGAAGACGAGCAGCAGCCCGATGGTGAGCGCCAGGGACTGCCCGACGCCCAGGCGGGACACCCGGCGCGAGAACGTCCGGCTCCAGCGCCGCGGCGCGATCACGCCGGCACGGGCCCCGCGGAGTAGGGCGCGCCGACGAGGAGCATCGCGATGTCGTCGATCAGCGGCCGCCCGTTGAGCCTCTCGGCGTGGCTGATGAGCTCGTCCAGCAGCGCCCCGGGCCGCCCGCGCCAGTCGGCGCGCTCGGCGATATGGCGATCGACGAGCCCCAGCAGTCCCTCCTCGCCGAGCCGCTCCGGCCCGTCGCCGATCCGCCCCTCGATGATCCCGTCGGTGTAGAGCAGGATCGCCCAGTCCGCGGCGAGCGCGACCGAGCGTTCCGACCAGCGCCCGTCACCCAATCCGATCGGGTGCTCGCCGCTGGCCGGCAGCAGCGGCGCGACGGCGCCGCCGGTGATCTGCAGCGGCGGCGGGTGTCCCGCCTGCACCACCGTGGCGACGCCGGCGCGGGTGTCGATCTCGAGCATGCAGAGCGTCGCGAAGAGGCTCGGGACGTGTCGTTCGTGCTCGAAGACGCGCTCCAGGGTGCCCATGATCGCGGCCGGCTGGGTGCCGGCGAGGGCGAGCGCCCGCCAGGAGCTGCGCAGCGAGACCCCGATCGCGGCTTCGTCGGCGCCGTGGCCGCAGACATCTCCGACGACGAGACGGAGGCTTCCGTCGGGGACCTGAACGGCGTCGTAGAAGTCGCCGCCGAGCAGCGCGCTGCCGCGTCCGGCGCGGTAGCGCGAGGCGACCCAGGCCGAGTCTCGCTGGATCAACGGCCGCGGCGCCAGGCCGCGTTCCAGGCGCGCGAGCTCCTGGGCGCGGGCCTGGACGAGCAGCAGCTGGCGCTCGGCTTCCTCGGTCTGATGGCGGCCGATGGCGTAGCGGATGGAGCGCCCCAGGACGCCGCCGCCGACCTTGCCCTTGACGAGGTAGTCCTGCGCTCCGGCTGCCACGGCGGCGACCCCGGCCGCTTCGTTGTCGAGGCCGGTGAGCACGATCAGCGGCACCGACGGAGCCTGGGAGCGTACGCGCCCCACGGCGTCCATCCCGGCGGCGTCGGGCAGTCTCAGGTCGAGCAGCACGCAGTCGAGCGGCGAGTCCAGGCCGGCGATCGCCTCGGCCAGGTTGCGGCTGCGGGTGACGTGAGCGCGGGGTAGGTCTTCGGCGAGCTGGTCCTCGACCAGCACGGCGTCGCCGTCGTCGTCCTCGACGAGCAGCAGCTCGATCGCCGGCTGGTCCGTGATCGGCGGCTTCGCGCCCTCCGCGGGGGCCCCCGCGACGGCGGCGGGATCGCCCTCGTCGGCGGTGTCTCCAGCGCGAGCCACCCCACCCTCCTGCGCCCCCTCGTCCACGTAGGCCATGCCCCTATGCTGACGGATCTCGGCCCGAGAAAGCAACTATTTGGCCGACTCCCCCGCCCCCTCGCGTCCCGACGCGGCGACGGCGCCGGCGCGCAGCAGCTCCTGGATCTCCTCCGGGGAGTAGCCGGCGGCGGCGAGCGCCTCGGCGGTGTGCTCGCCGAGCTCCGGCCCCGGCAGCCGGGCGTGGTCGCCGGGGGTGCGGCCGAGCTTGACGGGCACCCCGAGCTGGCGGACGCCGTCGGCGACGCCGGGCTGATCCATGGTGACGACCATCTCGCGGGCGCGCACCAGCTCCGAGTCGAGCGCCTCGTCGAGGTCAAGGACGGGCTCCAGGCAGCAGTCGTGCTCAGCGGCGAACCGCTCCCAGTCGGCGCGGGTGCGGGCCTTGAAGATCGCGACGACCTCCCCGTGGGCCTCCGACCCGGGGCCTTCGAACTGACGCTCGACGAGATCCTCGCGCCCGACCCCGCGGCACCAGGCCTGCCAGAACTTGGGCTCCAGGGCGCCCAGGGTGACCCAGCCGTCGGCGCACTCGTAGGGGCGGTAGCAGATGAGCGAGCCCGCCAACGGCAGCTCGCCGCGGCGGGGGACGTTGCCGTCGGCGAGGTAGGCGCCGGCGACGAGCGCCAGCCAGGAGAGGGCGCCGTCGGCCATCGAGACGTCCACGACCTGACCCAGACCGGAGCCTGGCTGCGCCGGGATCTCGGGGCGGGCCGGCAGGCCGTCGCGGGCGGGAGTCGCGGGGTGCCCGGGACTGCCGTCGCGCTCGCGCAGGGCGGCGAGGATGCCGAAGGCCGCCATCAGGGCGCCCCCGCCGAGGTCGGCGATCTGGCCGGCGGATTGGATGGGATGTCCGCCGGCGCCGTCTCCGCCGGCGCCGTCTCCGCCGGCGCCGTGTCCGCCGGCGCCGTGTCCGCCGGCGCCCGCGCGTTCGCTCCCGGCGGCACCCTCGCCCGCGCTCCCCCCGGCACCCTCGCCGGCGCTCTCCCCCACGCCTCCACCGGCGCCGTCCCCGGTGAGACCGAGGAGGCCGATGAGGCCGAGGTAGTTCATGTCGTGCCCGGAGGCGTCGCGCTTGGGGCCGTCCTGGCCGTAGCCGGTGATGGCGCAGTAGACAATCCCGGGGTTGATTTCCCGCATCCGCTCGTAGCCGACCCCGAGCCGATCCAGCACACCGGGCCGGAAGGACTCCAGGACGACGTCGTGTTCGGCGACGAGCGCCAGCAGCACCTCCTTCCCGGCCTCGCTCTTGAGGTCGATTCGGATGGAGCGCTTGTTGCGGTTCAGGGCGAGGAAGAGGGCCGACCTGGCGCTGTCGTGGGCGCCTTCGACATAGGGCGGTGACCAGCGGATGTAGTCGCCCATTCCGGTGTCCTCGACCTTGAGCACGTCGGCGCCGAAGTCGGCGAGCAGCAGCGAGCAGAACCCGCCGGGCAGGAGGCGGGAGAGGTCCAGGACGCGGATGCCGGCGAGCGGCAGGCTCATGGCCGCACTGCCCGTCGCAACCGATCCGCTCGAGCGTCGATCTGCCGAGCCGTGCCCACGCTAGCCGCTGCGCCCGGAGATGTTCAACAGCGCCCGCGCCTCATGCACGGTCGCCGGTCGCCGCCCGACGTCCTCGGTCATCTGCCGGGCCTTGGCGACGAGCTCGCCGTTGGAGCGGGCCATGGTGCCGTCGGGCAGGTAGAGGTTGTCCTCCAGCCCGACCCTGATCGAGCCGCCGAGGGTGAGGGCGGCGGCGATCAGCTCCCACTGGCGGCGGGAGATGCCGATCACGGCCCAGTGCGCGCGCGTACGCGCGCGCGCACACACCTCGGTTTTTTCAACATCGGCACCCCCCTCAACCTCCGCACTCCCGCCCGCGGCGCTCGCCCGCCGGGCGCCGACGCCACGGTCCACCCCGGGGATGTTGGCGACCATCGCCGCCAGGTTGCGGGCGCCGGGCGGGACGCCTCCGGTGACGCCCATGATGCAGTCGACGTGCAGCGGGGGCTCGAGCACTCCCATGTCGATCAACGGCTCCAGGCTGCCGACGTGGCCGAGGTCGAAGCACTCGTGCTCCGGTTTGATCCCAAGCTCCTTCATCGCCCGCAACAGCTCGACGATCTCCTCGAAGGGATTGGCGAAGACCATCTTGAAGACGAAGTCCTTGCGCGAGGAGGAGTACTTGGCGTAGTTCATGGAGCCCATGTTCAGGGCGGCGACTTCGGGCCGGCACTCGCGCAGGTAGGCGACGCGCTTCTCCACCGAGACCCCGACGGCGCCGGTGGAGAAGTTGATGATCGCGGCGTCGCCGATCTCGGCGCGGATGGCCTCGGAGATGGCCCGGTAGTCCTCGACCTCGAACGACGGCGAGCCGTCGGGCTTGCGGGCGTGGATGTGGATCATGGTGCCACCCTCGTCCACGATCCGCCGCGCCTCGGCGGCGTACTCTGCTGGTGTGTAGGGGATCGCCGGGCACTGCTCGCGGTTGGCGAGGACGCCGGAGATGGCGCAGGTGATTACGACGGGGTCTTCGACGCTCATGTCAGTGCCCTCCGGGGCGTCGCCGCGGGCTGCTCATACCGGCACCACTCCGTGCCGCTTCCAGGGCCGCTGCACCTTCTTGCCCTGGGCCATCTCCAGCCCCCGACAGATCGTCGCCCGCGTCTCGCGGGGGTCGATGACGTCGTCGATCATGTCGTTGCCGGCGGCGAGGTAGACGTCGAAGGTCTTGCGGAAGGCGTCGATCAGCTCGGCCCGCTTGGCGGCGGGGTCGTCGGCCTCCTCGAGGACCTTGCGGAAGGCGATCTCGACGACGCCCTCGGCGCCCATGACGGAGATCTCGGCGCTGGGCCAGGCGACGATGAGGTCGGGCTCGTAGGCGCGGCCGTTCATGACGTAGTAGCCGGCGCCGTAGGCCTTGCGGGTGATGACGGTGAGCTTGGGGACGGTGGCGTTGGCGACGGCGTAGAGCATCTTGGCGCCGTGGCGGATGATGCCTTCGGCCTCGACCTTGGTGCCGACCATGAAGCCGGGGACGTCCTGGATGAAGACGAGGGGGATGCCGAAGGCGTCGCAGAGGTTGACGAAGCGGGCGGCCTTGTCGGCGGAGTCGTTGTCGAGGATCCCGCCGAGCTGCTTGGGCTGGTTGGCGACGATCCCCGCCGGGCGGCCGCCGAAGCGGGCGAGGCAGGTGATGATGGTCTTCGCCCACTGGCGCTTGATGTCGAGGTAGTCGCCGTCGTCGACGATGAGCCTGATGACGTCGTACATGTCGTAGGGCTTGCGGTTTGACTCGGGGAGGACGTCGAGCAGGGCGTCCTCGGCGCGGTCGATGGGGTCGGACGCCGCCCGCAGCGGCGGGGGCTGTTCGCAGTTGGAGGGGAAGTAGGAGAGGTAGTCCTTGATCTGAGCGATGCACTCCTCGTCGTCGGCGACCTCCATGTCGCCGACCCCGGACTTGCGGCAGTGCACGCGCGAGCCCCCCAGCTCCTCCTGGGTGACGTCCTCGCCGATGGCGGCCCGGACGAGGTGGGGTCCGGCGAGGGCCATCGAGCCGCGTCCCTTGACCATGGGCACGAAATCGGCGAGGCCGGGGATGTAGGCGGTGCCGGCGGCGCAGGGTCCCATGAGGGCGGCGACCTGGGGGATGACGCCGCTCATGACGACCTCCTCGCGGAAGAGGTGGCCGGAGCCGGCGAACATCGCCCCGGCGGCCTCCTGGACGCGGGCGCCGGCGGAGTCGAGCAACCAGACGAAGGGGATGCGCTTCGTCAGCGCCAGCTCGCGCAGCCGGGTGACCTTGAACTCGCCGGTCATCCCCATCGATCCGGCCATGACGGTGAAGTCATAGGCGCAGACCGCGGCGAGGCGGCCGTCGATCTTGCCGTAGCCGGTGACGACGCCGTCGGCGGGGGCGTCGACGCCCTCCATGGCCCGCTGGGTGGAGTGCGGCCGCCCGTGGATGCCGAGCTCGACGAAGGTGCCTTCGTCGACGAGCAGGGCGATGCGCTCGCGGGCGGTGAGCTTGCCCTGGTCGTGCTGCTTGGCGATCTTGGCCTCGCCGCCGCCGAGCCTGATGTGCTCGCGCCGGGCGGCGAGATCCTCGACGAGGGGGCGCAGCAGGGAGGGCCGCTGGGCGGCGGCGTCGGTCTGCGCGCCGGGGCCGGTCTGCGCGGGGACGCCCGCAGACCCGGCGGCCGTGTCCGCGGCGGCCGTGTCCCCGGCACCCATGTCCCTCACCGTCCTTTCCAGACGGGGTCGCGCTTCTCGAAGAACGCGGTGACCCCCTCGACGACGTCCTCGGTGGAGAGCGCCAGGGAGAGCTGCGCCCGCAGATAGTCCAGGGCGTCCTCGAGCGGCATGTCGAGCTGGCGGCGCATGGCTTCCTTGCCGAGCCGCATGATGACGGGCGACTTGCCGGCGAGCTTGCGCGCCCAGTCGGCCACGGCGTCGTCGAAGTCGGCGTCGGGGAGGACCCGGTTGACGATCCCGAGGGCGAGCGCGTCCTCGGCGCTCTGGCGCTCGCCGAGGAGAAGCAGCTCGTTGACGCGCTTGCGCGGGAGGTTGCGGTAGATGAGGGCCATGATCATGAAGGGGAAGACCCCGACGTTGATCTCGGGCGTCCCGAAGGTGGCCCGCTCGGAGGCGACGACGAGGTCGCAGGCGAGGGCGATCCCGAAGGCCCCGGCGAGGACGTGCCCGCGGGCGGCGCAGATCGTCGGCTTGGGGTAGGCGGCGATCAGCTTCAGCAGGGCCAGGAGCCCGTCGATGCCGAAGTGCTTGTGCACCAGCGGCACGTCGCCGGCGAACCCGCCGAGGTTGGCGCCGGAGGAGAAGACCTTTTCGTGGGAGGAGGCGAGCACGACGCAGCGCACGGCGTCGTCGTCGCGGGCGCGCTGGAACGCGGCGATGAGCCCGCCGATCATCTCCGGGGAGAGCGAGTTGCGGGTGGATGGATCGTCGAGGGTGATAGTGGCGACGCCGTGGGTGACGTCGTAGAGCACCACCGGCGCGGGGTTCGTCGAGGCGGCGCCGGCCTGAGAGGAGGTGTCTTGCTCGGATCTCGTCGGATCGGCCACGGTGGACGGCATCCTAACCCCCGAGGGTGGACCTCGCCGGCTGGCTGGCCGGCTGGCCAGCCGATGCCGCCGTGCGCGTGCTCCTATCGGAAGGGGTCGGGTACCGTGGCGTGGCTGCTCCGCGTCAGCCGTGGACGTGCCTGGAGCGCCGTCGGTGGGCGCGCTTTGCGATGCGCTCCTCGATCTTCAGCAGCCGGAGCTCGCCGATCGTCTCGCGGGCGGGCGGGGCGTGGACGACGACGGGTACCCCGAGGGCGAGGATGTCCTGCTCGATGCCGATGGCTTCGGAGCCGGCGCCGCCGATGCCGATCGTCCGCACGGGCAGCCCGTCGGGGGCGATGAAGACGTCGAGCTCGACGTTCGCTTCGGCGGGGCTCTTGCGGATTTCGCGTTCGAGCTTGGTGAGCTGCTTGGGGGAGATGGTGCCGGCGAGCCGCTGGACGACGGATAGCGACACGTAGAACTCGGTGGTCTGCTGTCCGTCCACGGTCACCGGGCCGCCTTCGCGGATGCTGACGGCATGGTCGAGCGAGTCGATCAGCTTGGCGAAGGGCTCATTCGGAGGTCCACTCAGGGCGGGCTCCAGCAGGGCGACCTCGCTGGCGAAGAGCCCCAGTTCGCCTTCTGACTGGGACGCCGAGACCGCCCTGCCGCGCACCCAGGGCCGCCCGCCGTCGATATGGGCGATCAACGGTAGGTAGGTATAGGTGGTCTGGCCGATCATGCGCTCCTTCGTCGTGCTGGCCAGGCGCCGGCGTTTCGAGCCGGAAAAGCTTTCCGTGGTGTTGGCGGCGCTCGCGAGCTTGGGCGAGTGGCTGATGAGCCCCGACGTCAGGGTCAGGGCGCCGTGCCCCTTGCCGCCGACCGCCAGTTCGGCGGCGCCGGTGGGGGCGCCGACTTCGCCGATCACCGAGCGCTGCGAGATCCGGGCGGTGTTGAAGCGGATCGCCGCCATCTTCTGCTCGAGCGACTGCAGCGCCGGCGGGACGACCGCTGGTGCGGGAGCCGGAGCCGGCCCCGGCGCGACCTCGGCGGCCAGCACCGCGGGAGCGGTGGCCCCGCCCACAAGGGCAAGGGCGGCCAGCAACGACGTACCTGTCTTCCTCATCCCAGCGAATCCCCTCTGTTCGGTTCGTCGCAACCTACTGCATCCCGCGACGACACGGGTCTCGCCGGCGGCAGGGCGATCTCGAGGCGCGACTCGCCCGCCCAGACGCGCCGCCCGTCACCCGCGGCCTCAGCCGAACCGCGGTGGCGCTGTGACAGACAGGGCGGGTGCCCCCGGCGCGAGCACGGCGAGTCGCTCGGCGATGTGGCGGTGATGCTCGTCGGCGCTGACGAGGTCGTAGCCATGCGCGAAGGCGGTGGCGGCGATCTGGATGTCGAGCACCCAGGCGACGCGGCTCTCGGCTTTGGAGCGGTCCCGGGAGCGTCGGCCGCCGGACGGCGGCGTCGGCATCGCGGCGCGCAGGGCGCCGGCGACCTCGGCGGCGCGGACTTCGAAGGGGAGGACCTCGACGAGGCCGGAGTCGACCTGGTCTCGCAGCCAGTCGAGCTGGGCGGCGGCCGGCGCGCTGCCGGCCGC
>Ga0335072_10001820_pt1 | contig 33910 bp, 35 predicted proteins | sample Lox_Sample_21_FD_206725 | JGI IMG/M metagenome (GOLD analysis project Ga0335072, IMG submission 206725) | Soil microbial communities from Loxahatchee National Wildlife Refuge, Florida, United States - Lox_Sample_2.1 | ecosystem: Environmental > Terrestrial > Soil > Wetlands | place: USA... | reverse complement strand
ATCGAGGTTTGGTTCCTCTTCACCAACTTCCTGCAATTGGCCATCTGCACCCATGGCGACTGCCTGGTATTGAGCAAATGGGCGATGGAGTAGGATTAAGGCAGAATGGAATTGCTGGCTATCAAAAGAATCAGTATCGTTACAAACTTGAACAACACCAGGTGTGCAGAGTCGGGGGTCAAAAGACAGCTGTCAGTTTAAGAAGATTATGCGAAAAGGCTTAAGCGACCAAATGGGTAATGAGTCACAAGCTTACTGTAAAAGGAAGAAGCTGAAGGGAGCCGTTTCGATATTGGCCGGAGTCCATTTGAGCTGAGCTGGGAGCCTCCGATACCATGTGTTCAGATCCCGGTCTACTGCTGCCACTGCCAGGTACGCACTGGCGTCGCTCCTCTGGGTATTGGTATCTACTCGCTCTGTGATCTTCGTGGCAAGGTCCATCAAATTCAGCAAAGCGCTGTAAATTTGTGTCTCAAGGCTCTTTGCAGCTCCAGATGGCTGGCTGGTACCCAGAAGGGCGAATTGGCCAGTAAGTTGGGACACAGCTAGATCGGAAGTCTTTATACTGGTCGGCCTTCCTAGGAACAATGCCCAATATCTGCCACTGTCAACCAAATTCACGTCTATATCATGCAGCCAAGACTTACTTGTCGTACACTGCGCATGCCCAGAGAACCATGTGCCGGATTTGGACCTCTCGTTCAGTGAGACCTAGTTGTGTTGTGTCTAGATTCAGACCAAGGTCGAATCCGAGGCGACACGCCATCCCTGAACATGTCGTCAGCTAAGTTCGGTACAATGTTGGAGTCAAAGATTGGGCAAAGGCACGAAGTATCTTGCGAGTAGGGGCGCAAAACTCATACCTCCAATCATCCAGCCCGTATTATCTCTTCCGACACCACATTCGAGATCGCCCAGTATCAACAGTGCTTGAACGCTGGGGATGCCTCCAGGCTTTTCCAACTCGTACTCAAAGAGATACTTAGCCTCCCTATGAAGATCACTCTCTCTGTCCCAGACGCCTATTTTCTGGGTCTCCGGACGATTTGGGTCGGCGAATCTGTAGCCCATGGCAAGAAGACAAATGTTGAGGAAACCAGAATAGTTCTGAGTGCCTCCACTTTCTTTGTCTTCCTCAAAGGCCTTGCGATGGACCACATGTAAGACCGAATTGTAAGATGACCAATAGAGTTCCATGAGATAGTCGTATACTTCAGGAGGAAGCGCCCGAATGATCTTGTCGGTCCGCTTGGTCTGCTCTCGCGATTCATTCCTTGTCGTCGCCATATTGAGGTCAGCATAGACATGGAAGTTTGTTGTTGGTCCAAAATATCGCAGTCGTCCACTCGCAGAATCGTAGCTCAAATGGCCGGAGGTGCTGAGTATCCGGTCAACAATACCCTTATCTTTGCTGCCGACCGAGGACATAGGGCTATTCGAAGAGCGCTGTGAACGTTCCAGCGTCTGGCTAGGATGGCGAAGTGGTTCCTCTGTTTGGTATAAATCATTCTCAGGCAATTCAGGCAATTCAGGCACTCGGTCGATAGGCTGGCTTATCTCGTCACCGGACTCAATGGATTGGGAGGAAGACATCGAGTCTGGTTGCGGCACACGTGGTGCTTTAGGTGCCGCCTTTATCGGTTCGTCGACATTATCTCCTCGCTGCGGAAAGGATCGCGTTGTTCTTGGAGGATGACATGCTGGCGGTGGTGTCTGTCCAACTTGCTGAAGCATTCCTTCCAGAAGTTCAATGCGCTGAGACAGAGAGTTGGTATAAGCTCTAGACGTCGGTCTATATACCATGTCAATATGCCAATAAGGTCTCCTAAAAGGGCTTTCTGTCATACCTCTTCCGTTCGTCATTCACACGAAGTATGCACTCTGTCTCGTTTCGGCGGCATTGATCGCACTCTGTCTGGCCCTCTCCAACAACACACTGTAGATGATGTCAGTCGCAGGCTTCGCTTTGGTCATCCCATACGATGAGGAAAAACGCAGTCACCTTTGTCCTTCGGATCCGGCATTGAGTGCATGCGACAGATGCTCGATTCCGAGGCTTCGCGGCTCGGCTACTGGCCCCAACTTTCGGAGTGTCGCCTGTGGTTGTCATTGTCGCTCAAGTCACACAAAACATGTTTGAGACAGAAAGAACAATTATTCTCCAACCCGCGACAACAGTAGGTGAGGTGAGTTCAGTAAGCGGGGGGGTCCTCGCGAATATGGGGTAGAAGAGCCGGATCTGGGGATCCAACTGCCCACGCGCGGCGCTCTCCACATTTCGCGAAAAGCAGTCAACTGGCTCGTTGGGGATTTCTCTAGAAGCTGCAGGGGATTGGCAGGGAGGCATGATTGGTAGTTGCAACGAGGGAGGAAATCTGCGAACCAGGAAGGGGACCTGTTCGGCGGAATTGGCTGGCACAAGCGGGGACCCGAGGCAGGGTTAATGATTCAGTTGACAAACTAGCAAAGCGAACAAATGACTCAGTTCCGACGCGCGGATCTTCTTTGCACCGAGATAAGTGAACCCCTGCGAAAACATGTCTGGAACTATCTAGACCGTGGAATCTCCTGATCTGTAGATGCCCCTCTACTATTCCACATCCCAGTCATAGTCTGCGCTCCTCACATATGTCGATAACCCGTGGATATCGCGACTCTTGGATGCCTTAATCTCTCCGTTCCCCAGAAATGCGAAGCGGTTCTTGTACCGATATCGAATATTGTAGTCCTCGAGCCGTGGGTTTTTAATGGACTTGAGGAAGTGGATTGTCTATGAGCAAGCCGCCTGTCAGCGAAGCACGAAAGGACCAGAGATGGAAATGGGTCTCGACTCACCGGACCAGGCCACAAATAGATGCGTCCTTCCTTCTTGCCGTCTTTGAACCAGCTGCGGCACTCCTGCTTCCACACTGTACTCTTGTGAAACTCATCAAAGTGCGCATACAGATCGTCTAACGCGTCTTGCTTTACTTCAATGGCTTTTATCTGCTCCGCCTGGATCTTGTCCATCATCTTCACCGCGTATTCGATGGTCGTCTCAATCGACGGAAGGAGGGTTCCATTAGACCATGTTGCGCCGGGACCAACGATTGTGAAGTAATTGGGAAAGCGGGGGGCAGCAAGGCCCATATACAGACTAAAGACCGACCGCAATTAGCTCAAGACCGGAAACCACACAGTTCACAGGCGGCTTACTTTGGCCCATTGACCCAATCTTCATGAATGGTTTTGCCAGCCGCGTTCACCAGCCTGAAGTTGGGCTTGAAGGCCACCTGAAACCCAGTAGCACACACCACGATATCAAGCTCATGCACCTTATTATCGGTCGTGAGTATTCCCTTCGGCACGATCTTGGCGATCTCAGCATTGAAGACTGGCTTGACGTTTGGCTGCACGAGGGCCTCCAGATAGCCGTCTCCAGGGGATATCCGCCGGCAACCAGGTGCCCACTTTGGAATGATAAATTTCTTCAGGTCTTCGTGCCCTTCGCCCATGCGACTGAATCCGCCGGTGTTAGTATCGGTATATGCATCTTTGACTTGAGAGTCTTACCGGTTCATTTCGTTCTTAATCACCTGTCGAAATTGTTCAGAGAGCTCGGAGCCTTCCTTGTACATACCAAACAATCCATTGATCTCAGCTTCGATTCTCTTCCGGAAATCCAGATGATATTCAGGGTCATCTCTGAACTTCTTCTTGTTCTCTTCGGTGAAGGTGTACTGTCTTTGTCCCGGCTGGACCTCCGAGCCTTTTGTGAAGTCCTCTTCCAGAGCGCCCGCACCGAACGGAGGCGAGATCCATGTCGAAGACCGCATATAGACTTCCACCTTCTTGCACACCTTCTGGAGTTGCGGCACGATTTGCACAGACGTGCTCCCAGTCCCGATAACACCAACAGTCTTGCCGGTGAAATCAACACTATGATCCCATGCCGCTGAATGCATCAATGGACCATGAAAATCATGTAGTCCTTCAATGTCCGGCCATTTCCAGTTGTTCAATATGCCTGCACCATTAATGAGCACATGACACCAGTCTTCCCATCTCTCCTTGCTTTGCACGTTCTCGAGAGTGACGTTCCAGATGCCAGCTTCCTCATCCCATTGAGCCTCGACGACTTTCGTGTTGAGCTTCATGTACTTGTGGGTGTCATGTCTGTCTGCAAAGTCTTCGAAATATTTCTGGATTTCTGGGCCGCTGGCAAAGAATTGAGTCCAGTTTGGATTGGGATCGAATGTGAAAGTGTAGAGATGAGCCGGAATATCACATGCCACACCCGGATAGCTGTGCCATTGTCAGTGCGAGTACTGTGCTGGCTTCAAAGGGCACCCACGTGTTCTCATACCACGTCCCTCCAAGGTGTGGATTCTTTTCGAACAGTGTTAAGTCCCACGTGCCTGGCCGCAACATCTTCTCCATCTTGTAGGCAAGGCATAGCCCTAACTTGCTCAGCGGCGTCTTCAGGAAGGGGCTTTGGTTCATTACCTGAGGCTCCCGCGCCTATGCTCGCCACACGTAGTCGTGTACGCTTCGAGTGGTACTGTTCTAGTACCCTGTAAGGACCCGTCTGTGGCTCTGTATCGGGGTAGTCTGCCCAAAGATCATGGCCATTGACGCCATTGGTAATACTGGGTATCTTGGACGGAGACATCGTTCTAAATACACGCTGGAAGGGTGAAGCAAGATAACGTGGGGTATACAAATCACAGAAGTATAACGAGAAGAAAAAGACACGAGGAGATTGAACTGTGAGAGGACAAGACCTTGGACATATGGCCACGCATCGGAGTCTAACCCACTTGGAACTCTTATGCGGCTGATCTAGACCTTAACCCATTTACAGGGAAGACTGTCGGCAAGTGCATCTTTACTGACAGTGGATAACGATCTTTCGAAATCTCAAGTGCGTTTGGTACATTGGAAAACGAACCTTCGAAGTTGGTGGCGGCACATGCAAGCCGGGCCGGAAAATCACACCCGCCCTCGATTCCTCGAATCGCAAAGTCTTGCCTGTGAATATTTTGTGGTCATGCGGACGGTCGCATAGCACTTCGATATGCGGACAGGTGCACTGGAGACTCTTGGATCAAGGCTAGCTTCTCAGCAGCATGGGGGAGGAGGTGCAGCAGATGGACAAAGACGCGAACCCTCGAATTCCAGAATGCCAGAATTCGGCTATGCGGCTATATATCCAACTACAATTAGCCCATGAAGTCATCAGAGAAATACCGTTAACCCCTTTCTATAGTTACACAATCAGGTTCATTGTCCTCATTACCAAGCAGTCATAACCGTCCTCTAAGGACAACGCCACCCCCCTGCTTTCGCTTTACCTCCTCAATATGCTGTAGAGCCATCTTTGCATGCGGTCTCATTTGCAATCCGAATTCTTTGGCTGTTGTACCGCTGGCTTGACGTGACGCGTATCTTGCGGCGATTCCCTGCATGACCACAGTCGTCCTGAATAACCAGAATGCCACACCCCAAGACATATCTGGTTCAGGGTTCCACCCTGCCACCTCACTATACCACTCAACGCACTGATCCATCGTTGGCAGGCCAGCTATCACCTTGGAAGTGTCGAACCTTTGGTGTGCAGTGATACCGTAGGCGTTGTCTGCCATAGTCCAAGGCGTTACCAGGTTTACAAGATCGGACAATGGGTGCCCTACTGTGGACATCTCCCAGCTTCATAGCAGTCAGTAATGGGTGCCTGTCAGGATTCCGAGGCGTTTGGCAAGAGGAGATACGCACTCCAATATCCCTATAACTCTTGGTTCTGTTTCATGATACACCAAGTTATCGATCTTGTAGTCGCCATGGATTATTGTCCCTCTATCAGCTGGCCGCGTTGTGTGATTGCTGAAAAACTCGAGCATTTCATCCATATTTGGAATAGCACCAACAGGTTCTCTTGTCTCGGCGTCTTTTACTCTTCCTTGAGAGTCAGATATCGTTTGGAAGGTCACAATCTGACGATCGTAGAATCCCCTTGGCTTTCCAAAAGTCGAAAGTCCCACAGATGTTGGATCAATGCGATGCAACTTAGCCAGTGTTCGTACGGCTTCTTTCCACCTATCCGAGGGCTTAGTCCACCGATAAAAGACATCATGGTTGATTCAAGAAAATGGATGTAGGGTTGGGATATTACATCTCTGTTCTTTCCTCCGCAGTAACATCTGGGAAGGAAGGGTCTTCCACAATCCTTCCTTTCAGAAAGCTCATGATGTAAAATGGTGTACCAATGATACCCGAGTCCTCACAAAGGCATAATGCTCTGGGTACCGGAACGTCTGTCTGCTCCAGTGCATGTATGACCCGATACTCACGCTCAACTTTGTGCGCTGTTTTCGAGATGAGCTGCCCTGGTGGCTTCTTGCGCAGCACAAACTTCTCGCCGCGACTATCACTAAGCTGGTATGTTGGGTTCGATTGACCGAAGCCGAACTGTGGGCTCGACAGTCAGACTTGTGCTCGGGATACTCCGCACTTCATTTCAAGCGTACCTGTTTCATATCAAAGGGAACTTTGATCTCCGGTACATGTTGCTTGATGTATACCTCCAGCGAGGCCAAATCTATGGGCTGGCGTACTGCGCCTGCCATGCTTGAGTAGGAGATTTGAACGATGTCTCAAATCATTTCGAACCCCAGACCTCACACATCTCGGTGGTGAAGGACCGGCACTCATCTGCGCAAGCATCCGAGTGATCACCAAAGCTAAAGCTCTTTCTCGAAGGTTCAACTATCCACAGCCCCGATTTTGGAAGATGTTCCGTATTTCTTGCATTACTCAGAACCCAACTGGCTCCGGGTTGGACCTGACTCGCGGTAGGTGCGCAAAGTGGCCGGCCTGAGATTTCGCTTCTCATTACCCCGGAGGCGAGCGGGGTTTAACAGGCACCGGAGCAATACCCGGGTTTAAGTAATGCATGCATCCAAATACCGACGCGGAAAAGCTGGGCCGCTGCCTGTGGGCTTCTCGTTGCAAGCCAGCATTGGAGAAGCGGAGCGTGTCTCGTCGCGTCGGGCTTGGACATGCAAAACAACATGTGGTCGCTAGCGATGCATTGTTGCCGTGGTAGGTCACCGTATCTGGCCTCCTCAAGTCAAAGCAGTCACAACATCTTCAGTGACAATGGCGTTCAATTTCTCCAAAACTAACCTCCCTAAGCAACTCTTCATCAACAATGAGTACGTAGCTGCAAAGAGCTCCAAAAAGTTATCTCTATACAATCCCAAAGACGGCTCCTTAGTCGCCGACGATGTTGCCCTGGCTGGTGCAGAAGATGTGGATGCTGCCGTTGCAGCGGGTGAGAAGGCCTTTCCAGCATGGAAGAGAGTCCCGCCAACCCAGCGGAGGGACATTATAATGAAATTTGCCTCGCTCATTGAGCAGCATGAAAAGGAACTTGCAGAGTTGACGAGGATCACGTTGGGAGCACCATATGGCTCATTTGGCAAGTTTGAGGTTGGCTTGACTGCTGAGGTAAGTGTTCATTGATCTCCTTTCTCTATCCTGTAGCTTTCTTCCCAGGACACACGAATTTTAGCTTACAAGGCTAGTCCTTCAAATACAATGCTGGCTGGATTGACAAATTTGCCGGAGAATCCTATCCACAAGAAGACGGCTTCCTCAAGATCGTCCGCAACGAGCCATTTGGTGTCACTGTTGGTATCGTGCCCTGGAATGGTCCTCTTGGATCTGTGGGTCTCAAAGCCGGCCCTGCCCTCGCAACGGGCAACGTTTTCATCCTCAAACCATCAGAGAAGACACCGTTCGCCGCACTGGCCCTTGGCCCCCTCATCAAAGAAGCTGGCTTTCCACCGGGCGTGTTCCAAGTGCTGAGCGGTGATGGCAGTACTGGCGCCCTGCTTGCAAGCCACATGCGTGTGCGCAAAGTCAGCTTCACAGGCAGTGTTGCGACTGGTAAGAAAATTCAGGAGATGGCTGCACGGTCAAACCTCAAGCGTGTGACCCTCGAGCTTGGTGGGAAATCGCCAGCTGTCATCTTCGATGACTGCAACCTCGAAAATGCGGTGACATGGACGGTGAATGCAATTGCGGCGAATACAGGTCAGGTGTGCTTCGCGGCGACGCGAGTGTACGTGCAAGAGGGCATCTACGACGAGTTCATCAAGCGGTACAAACAAGGCATGCAGGACAGGATCAAAGGAATTGGAGATCCAGATGAAGAGGCGACCCTTATGGGGCCACTCGTTGACAAGGCGCAGTTCGACCGAGTGAACGGTTTCATTGAACGAGGCCAGAAAGGACAGGGCAAGTTGTTGACGGGTGGAGGGCGTGTTGGCGAGAAGGTATTTTAGTCCCAAGAGCACGTATGAGAGCCTCCACGCTGACCGTAATAATATTCAGGGCTACTTCATCGAGCCAACTGTCTTCGTGGACGTCGATCCGACGTCGGAAATCCACTGTGAAGAGATCTTCGGCCCAGTCAGCGTCGTTAAGTCCTTCAAGACGGAAGAGGAGGTCATTGCGCTCTCCAACAACACAGACTTTGGCCTCATGGCCGGCGTGTTCACTCAAGACATCAACAAGGCACTTCGCATTGCGAGCGAGTTTGAGAGCGGCATGGTCGGTGTCAATTGTATCAGTCTGATGATGATGAATGCGCCTTTCGGCGGTGTGAAGGAAAGTGGACAAGGACGTGAAGGTGGCATTCATGCGTTGAGGGCATTCACTGATCCAAAGACTATTATGGTGAACATGTCGTATAAGTGAGAAACTAGTTCTTTGTGGACTATATAGACAAGCTCGTTCAAAATACCACTGCCATCCTCGTTTTCGCCCTTCCAGCTTCCATATCATCTATCATTGCCTGCACGTCTTCCAACTTCCGATACTCCACCTCCGGCACGATATTGTGCTTCCCCGAGAACTCGATCGCCCTCGGCATCCGCTGCGGTATACTTGTACTCTCCGCTTTGATTCTGTATCGTCCAAGCGTCATATCCATTGTGGAGATCGGTATCGGCTTGGCGGTGATGCCAACGATCATCATCAGTCCGCCCAATCTGAGTACAGCAGGTGCTCCGTTATATGCTGCTTGCGCGTTGCTGAAGACGGCCGCCGCGTGGGCGCCGCCGCCCGTGACTTTCTTAAGCTCCTCGACGTAATCCTTGTTCGTCATAGAATTGAACACCATGTCCGCGCCGGCCTTTTTGGCAACCTCGAGCATGCCGTCGTTGATGTCTAGGCCGACGACTTTGAAGCCCATCGCTTTGGCGTATTGGGTTGCGAGTTGGCCGAGACCACCGCACCCGATGACCGCAAACCATTGGTCAGGCTTCAGCTCGCAACTGTCGACGGCGTGGAATGCTTTTGGAGAGTTAGTCAGGTAGTCGACACCCAAGGGATCCCGGAGAGAGGAGGCACTTATTACCTGTTATACCAGCGCAGAATAATGGTGCACATCTCTCGATCTGCAGGTTCCCCGGCAGGATGATGACGTTCTCCCAATCAACCACCGCATATTCGGCAAAGAAGCCATCGGTCGTGAAGCCTTGCAGAAGCTGCTTGCCAGAGGTACAGTGTAAGTTGTGGACCATGCAACCCTCACACTCGTAGCAGCATCCGACAATGTACAGAAAGCCAATGGCGTCCCCAACCTTGAAGCCCTTGCCTTCAGCACTGGGGTGGATCGAGTCTATGTATCCGACACCTTCATGCCCGAGCGTTACTGGGCCTATATTGTCGGGTCTCAGGTCCATCATAAGGTCTGAGTGGCATAAAGACGCTGATTTGATCTTAACCAAGAACTGACCCTCGCCGGCTTCTGGGATTGGTACATCGTTGATGAGCACCTTCTTCTGCTTCTACTTAGATATCAGTACAATTCCTTGGGCTTAGTTTGCCTGTCAATTTCGCACCATGTCCCATTGTGCAGCCTTCATCGTGGATTTGGTCTTGGATATCATTGCGGAATCCTAGCGAAAGAAAGAAGAGAGATTGACAATTGGATCACTGGGGTATTAGGAAAAGCAAGTAAATAAACCGTGTTCAAGAGTTCAATTCACCCCGTATGCGATAAGGCTCTTTTACACGCTGTGCCCGAATGCTGTTTGTGATGCTGTTGCACTGATCAGCTTTGGCGAGCTCCAGGGCATGAGGGTTCCGCGTAGAACGCCTGCACATGTTCACTCCTACAGAGCGCGTGCCTAGCGGAAAAGGACGGCCGACAGGTCCGGCGGCGTCTGGAGTACTTTGCTGCGGGGCTCTAGGCTGTGAGTTGATCCTAGCAAATAAAGCATGATTGCTTCCGGAGCGGAGGATACTGCGTACTCGACATTGGAAGTAGTTAGAACATCTCTAGTGTAGCAAAATGTTCGTTGGTGGAAGAACCAACGGGGGCCATTGCCAAGGCCTGGCTAGCGATGATGAGGTATTAACATCGGCAAGCGTCCTGAAGCTTTCAAAATGAGCGTACTTGAGGGGAAACTAGTTGAGTGGTGTAGTATACAATCAAATTGGATTGCGCCTGACATCAAACCTTCCCCCGCCGCAGAAACACGTTCGGAATATCAACATATTTCGCCCTCAGGTACTCACACAGATTCTTGCCCAATCCATCGTAAGTACTCGTAGCATTGTACGACCTATCCAAGTGGTCATGCAACAGGAAATGCACAGCCTTGATCCCAGGGATTTCAAACCGGTCGACGCCCTTCCCATTGTACTCGCGACCTAATAGCGCTTTTATCTTCTCCACCGTCAAAAGTGAACGTAGCCAATCCCATTCATCGTCACGCCGAACGAAAAACCCAATGTTGGCATCCGAGGCTTTGTCCCCTGAACGGCCCAGAACTATCCAGCCCAAGGGGCCTCGAGTCGTCGATCCGAAGGAGCGGAGATCTGCTGGGTTCTTGGTCTCATATGACCACTGTCTTTCCTCGTATAGTGTCATCGACGGTGAGGGAGGAATGTCGAGTACTTGACTTGACCACAATAGCTGCACTTGGTGTGTAACCTCTGACTGTGGAATTAGTGCCGCCCAATATTCATAGAACTCCTTCCCTGCCGATTGGCGAATGTCATTTTCAATTGTCGCCCCGGGACAGCTCTGGAGGAAGTTCTCTAGACACCAGCGGCTGAAACCTGGGACTTCAATGGTATCTTTGACCACCAGAGAGCGATCCTTGGTTTGGGCAAATACTCGGAAGTCGGCAGTAGCAACGTCTTGGTTTTCTGGATCCGGCTGAGAGTATCCGTTCAACGTGAATTTGAGGCAGGAGAATTTCTTGATGTTGTCGCCCATACTCCGCCGTACCTGTCGCTCGGTCCACTCTGCTTTCTGCTCCAGGTCGATGCCGCAGAGATAGTAGTGGAACTCTGCTTGGTAACCTCCTTTGGCGGTCAAGCCGACTTTTGTTGTGGTGGGTGGAGGCTTGCCTTTGACTCCTGTTACTAGGACCTGGTCTTTGCCCTTTTCTGTCATGTGTATTCCTTCTAGGACAGCAACCACGTCAGAGCCATAGTACTGTGGTCCTTGAATCTCGTATAATAACTGCGATGCCACCGTCCCCACAGAGACCTGCAAATATCAGCGGTTTCCTTGAATGAGGAATGCTCTAACCAACTAACCTGTCCACCAGTCCCAGGCTCTTTCTCAATCATGCAGCTGCCGTCGGAATAGACCTCAGCGATAGGAAAGCCGATGTCGTCACAGCCATCAAACAGTTCCTTGAATCCGCTGTAGTACCCGCCACAGACATAACTCGAGCATTCGATCAGGTGCCCCGCCACTAGTGAACCAGCAATTTGGTCGAAATCCTTGTGCCGATTCCATCCATGCCACCACATCGCCGCTCCAATTGCTGGCGCAGCATCCGCCACACGCCCGCATATCACAATATCAGCACCTTGCCGAAACGCCTCCGCAATCCCCGCCCCTCCCAAGTAACATTGAGCTGCAACTGGCTCAAAACCCCAATCCTTCAAATCTCCTCCAAAGCAGATATTCTCAAACTTTTCGCCGCGCTTCATAAGCTTATTAACTGTTTCCATAACATCATCTCCCTCAATCCAGGCAACTTTAAGACTGAGCCCTTTCTCTTCTATGGTCTTAGCAACCAGTTGCGCCAGCATCTCGGTGTCACTAGCTCCGGCGTTTACGGCCACCTTGATACCCTTCTCCTGTAGATATGGCAACGCCGGCGTAAATGAGCCCATAAATGAAGGATCAAACAATCCGACTCGGTCCGAGTTCGGGACACCTTTCGAGCGGATCTCGTGCTTCGCCGCACCATGCCATGACATCGTACATTCACTCATCCAGTCGCCGACAATCACGTCGACATCGCATTTCGTCAACGACAAGATTGCTCGCTGACGGTCAGTGAATCCGCCTGAGGCACCTGCTATACGAATAGGGCGTCTGTTATGTGTGCCATAGGTTGTCGTACCATTGGCGCCGTTGACGTCGTTAACGGACGGCATGATGTGCTGGCCTGTTAAAGCAATGTTGTAGGGACAATTTGTCATTCAAGAATAGCAAAGAAAGAGTAACGGAAATGTCAACCAAGGGAGTTCTGTACAATGAATGTAGAATGAAACGCCTTAAGCACTATGCACGTGAAGTAAGGGGGTCTCAACCAGTTGAGCCGAATACCCGCTCGCGATCTTTACGGTGATGCAAAACGGTCATAACCCATTGTAACGGGTTGACGGCAGCCTACGGCCACCTGTTGGGGGCATCGTATAGGGGGGCCAAATCTGCCAGGGCTAGGGGGGCTCTTTAGGCGTCACACAGCCCGGGACTCAACTCCCTTCGTAGAAGCCGGCGCGCCTGATGCAGCCCCGGTCCGTCGGCCCCACATCTGCTAACACTGGATACGCTAAGCATAGGAGTGTGGGGAAGATGTTGACGGAAATCGTTTGGCAGTGCTCAGGCCTGTCGCTCGAGACAAAATTGCGGGGTTTCCACCAACGTCCCTCACCACTCCGCGGGCGATACCAACTTGGCGGGACACTAATGCGCACACGAGTCAGGCCTACCTGTGCGTTCTTTACCGCGCAACAATGCAGTATTCTTCAGGACATCCTGGCTTGAATGCGGACTCCAGAAATGCGGCTGTTGCTCCTGTAACTAGGTTGGCATTTGAATGGAAGTGTAGAACACCATCAACCGTGGTATTGCTCTTAACATCCCTTATGAGGTACACTACTCGTACTTGGCGCTCAGGGAAAATGCAGTTACTCCTTTTTCAGGGAGTCTACCTCGGCCTGCTGTACAAGTACAAAGGTACAATTCACAGGCTATTCGGTCTTGTATCAATTTAGCTGGGGAAGTATCAGGGCGGCAATTTCGGCGCGAGTCACCTGGAACGGCCTACCTAGATTAGTCGCACTGATTTTTCTCTTTGGCCAAATCTGGTTTCATCCTAGACGGTGAGCAACGCTGCTTTATCTGAGCTTGGGGTGAACTTGGGCGAGCCTCATTGGCCGTTCCCTGCAGCCTGGCTAAGCCTATAGTTTCACGTTGCTTCTCAGCGGCCGTTGAGTGTTGGTGGTTGCGGGGTTATCGTCGTTTTCAAAACTCCAAAAGTTAGCTGGTTTTTTGTCTACCACGGTCAACGTACCAGTTGCGGTATTTAAACCCGTTTCTACTCGCAGAGTTTTGTCCTAGCGGTCAACCCCAAATTCCAAAAGATCTAGGCGGTCCTCTACCGTAATTTGTAGCGTTGGCGGCGGTGGACAAAAGCCCAGTTCACTTTTGGAGTTTTGAAAACGACAATATCCCCTCAAATGTAGCCTTGTTCGCGAGGTATCGTAGTAATTCCGTTCATTAGGCAGCAATGAAACATAGATAAATCCTGCCTAAGCATGTCCAAAAACTGACTCAATGTGCTTAGGTTTTGGCTTCCTCTCTAAATGCACTTTGTATCTCAGAGAAAGAACTAAAATTACCTAGCTACAGAACATCCACCAGGCTCCTACGCGTCCCCAAAAATGCCAAACCTCCTCTCCCTTCCCCGCGAGCTCCGCGACGACATCTACAAGCGGGTCCTAAGCGGCCCCCTTCAAACCGGCACATCGCGTCCCTCCCTCCGTTCTCGCAAGCGGATCTCGAAGCAAGCTTCCAAAAATGTTGCCACCGACCCGGCGGGCGATAGCTCCATACCAGCAGAAGCCACCAGCGACAGCTCGCCCAATGAACCTTCCAGCTCCATCACCAACACTACCCCCGGCGCCGGTTACTACGATGGCGAAGAAGCCATCCGTTACCCAATGACCACGCCACTCCCACCGATGCACTCGCTGCTCCACACGAGCCGGCAGATCCGCGCCGAGCTGCTCGAAACGCTATCTCTGACACGTCTACACTACAAGATCGACCTCGGCTTCCGCGCAGACACCGATATCCTCTACCCGACCTGGATCTCCGTGCCTGCGCTTTCGCACCGTGTCGACGTGTTGGACGTCAACCTACGCATGCGCCACGGCAAAACATCCTCGATCTGCTCGGCGCAGGGTGACGGCGACGGCGACGAGCTTGAGCGCGAGGGCGACGTCTTCTCCGGCGGGCTGATGCTGCTGCGGCGCTTTCTCGATCGCGGGGTGTACTTTCTCTCAAAGAAGAAGGCGCAAAAGATCACGGTGGGGCTATTGGCGATACATATACTACTACCGAAGGACCATGACTCCAATGTGGATTCGAAAGAGTTACTAGAGGATCTTGCGCGGTTTCTTGATGAGTGGTTCCTCGGCAATACGGATGAGGACAGTTCGCCGCAGGAGCGAGAGCGCCAGGATGAGTTCATGCGGTTTTTAGCGGAGAGGATCGATCGGTTTTCGTGTCAGATTGAGGACGCGAGGAGGGAGTGGGATGTAAAGGCTATGGTTGCAGAGAGGGAAAGGCTCGGGCAGAAGCAGGAGCAGTTGCGGGAGGGGGAGCAGGGCGTTTAATTGGCGCGTTGGTGCTGGGATTTGCGTATATATTCCTTACAGTTCTTCGCATAAGTGTCTCCGGCATCAAGCAGCGCCAATGCCCTGCAACAAACCAGATCCTCTTTTCAGGTAAGTCCGTGCCATAGCCATGAAGGAAACACAGTCATTGCAGCGCAACTCGGGCGAAGAATCGAGTGACCATAAAAACTAGTTAAGTAGCGTTACGGGGGAGTCGGATTTGGGCATTCTGTGCCTCGAGCGAAGATTTCGGCTTATACACAACTTCGGTTTTGGAGCGATAAACGGACGCCTCTTTCAAGAATTGTATCGTTTTTTTCCAGCGTACAGAAGAGCTGTATTTGAGCTTGGAAGATCTCCGAATTTGGGCCGATCATTCTTCGGATTCCGAGGGAAGCAGCTTAGTATCAAGAAGGCCAATTGGAGCCCCAGACTATTTTGCGTTGGGGGCGGCGCAAAGGAGACCTCAGTCCCATCGTCTAAAGCTGGCAGAGAGATGAGGGCGAGAAAAATCATTGTGACTACCAGTAAAATGTATGGGGCATTGTATTGCAATTCTCTACTAAATTTCCTGTACAGAGCTGACCTCGCTGGCGCCAGACTAGCGTGGTGTTGAGGTTTCTTGCGAATAGCCAATCGACGGATTCAACCCTCCTCGCCCTTGCTTGTACTTTGCTGTGACTATTCTCTTCCTTTTACCTAGGTTACCGCCTAACGTAGGAGCCGCTATCGATGCCGGTGGGAGAGGTGAAGGAGCTCGAGGAGGTGGTGTAGCTGTTCGAGGGCGTTCAGGCGTCCTGATTAGTTAGGTCGATGGTGTATCAGAGCACACGGGAGTAGACGGGCACTCAGCCTATAACAGGAGAACAGCAGGCCACTCGCGTGCGAAGCATATGACTAGATCACAGTCCAACAATGACAATTGGGTGCATGCCCTGATGCATAGACTGAATGCTGAGAAAGAATCTATCACAGCCTTCCAAAAAGGGGGCACCAAGCGTGCGCTTGGCACTTGGCCTACCTACGTTGTCTTGGCATGCCCTCACAATACGACGACGAGGAGGTCGACAAGTTATTAGCGTATAACTCAAAGCGCTCGCTAATTTTCGATGCTACGTGGATTTAGAAGCATACAATTGTTGGTTTGCCGGCCAATGTGTCCCGCTAAGTGGTGAGAGACGTTAAATGGCTCTAATCTCCCACATCCATGCCATCAGGAGCCAACGTGCGAGTCATTAGCGTGATGCGCCTTCGAGGGCCATGAGTAGTCATTTTAGCCCCGGACCTACACGAGTCATGTTAAATTCTCGACACTAAATACGAGTTCAGCTGACCGATGATCGGCACAGTAAGGAGGTCGCGTTTATCACTAACTGCCGGAAGTTCAACCGCATGTGGGATATGTCGGTGAACCACTGCTTCGGGTATCTGGGCAAGTTTGGCAATGAAGCCGAACCTGGAACACTTCGTCGCAATTTCACGCCCGACCGCTATGAAGAACTACTACAACTTCTTCGGTGGTCTTGGAATTGAGTGTGGCACAACGTCTTGTATTGGCTTCCGAGAAATGATCCTTAATCGAAATATACAACCTCCTTTCCCTACCACCATTCACATACCATTCTGGTGTAGTAACTATGGAGTAGCCTTCTCATCCAAAATTTCCTTGTGCTCAAGACGTTCACCCGGATTTGGAACATGCACGGTTTTGCCATGCATCTTTCGCGCAACATCATCTGTGAGGAACTCCCCATAGTTAATGGTCAAGCAAGCCGCGATGATAGAGCAGCAGGCGAAGGCGATGACGGCATACCAGACATATCTGAACGAATCTGCACCGGCTCGTGCATTTGCTGTAGCCACAGCAGCAATGATCTCCGGAGTGATTCCGGGCACAAGTTTCAGCGTTCCTGTTGCCAGATTTGTGAAAAGGGCTGTAAGTGAAGATTTCGGTAGGCCAGCTTCGAGCGCAGCAGGAGCGACGTACTCCGGAACAAATTTTGTGAGCTTGTTGTCAAGGATTGTGACGAAAATCGCAGTGGCGACTGAAGCTCCACCGCTTCGGATCGAACCTAATGCCCCCAGTGCAGCGCCAATGTCCTCGGTTGCGCACGACAAGGGCGCAAGAGATAAGGAGCACGTCTCGATGATACCGACAGAGTAGCAGGCCATGAACATAAGTCCAATGCCTTTGGACTGCTGGCCCGGCTGGATAGAGACCATTGAGGCAGAGAATATTGTGAGCATTGTGCACCAGGTAATCAGAATCCAGCGGGACCTCTTGATGTACTGGCATAGTACGCCGCCTGTCATCTGGCCAAGCAGAGTTGCGCTGGCGATAGAGTTAGAGAGCGTCATTAACTTTACGAGGTGATGTGACGTACCTTCCAACAATGCATGCAAGCCAACCGTTGTGAGTGGGCGTGCCAGGGAACAAGTAGGCAATTTGCTGCGGCCAGATGACGTTCATTGAATAGTAGACGCACGACCCCACCATTGCCGTGATGACCATAGCAAGATATCCTCGTGACTTGAATAAGTGAATGGGCAAAAGGGGATCTCCTTTGTGGATGTATGCATCGTACACGACGAACACGGTGAGTGCGATGGCACCAACCACCTAGATTCATGTTAGACAGGTTTGGGTCGAATTGAAATTTCTTTGGAGAATACTGACAATTGTTGCAATGACGTGAGCAGACTTCCATGGATAAGACCCTTCACCCCAGGAGAGTCCGATCAAGAATATCGCAAGACCTCCGGTGAAGAGAACAAAGCCAACATAGTCAAAGCGTGCCAGCTGTTGCCTTTTAGATCGGTTCTTATGCAAAAGGTTGAATGTTGGCGGGTGGTAGAAGAAAAAGAACAAGAGGACCGCAAGGCCTGCCACGATGATGTCCAGGTAGTAAGACCATCTCCATCCGGCTGCAGTATGGGCAACAAAAGATTGGGCAATGACTGGTCCGAAGCAGGCAATCTCGAATGAGGAGAAGAAGATGCCGACAACCCATAGAGGCCGGTGCTTGTTTGGAACAAGCTCAGCGATCGCAACTGTAAAGGATATCTGGACGGAACCAGCCAGTCCACTGAGGAGATTGCCACCTATGAGGTCGTCCACACGGTTCGCAGTGGCTCCGATTATAGCGCCAATCAAAGCAAGGGAGTTGCCGACAATAAAGAACCAGCGTCTTCCGAAAATATCTGAAAGTCGTCCGACGATCAAAAATCCCACGCTGAGACCTAACGTATAGGAAAGAGCGACCCAGGTAATGTTCTTGGATGGCCCGATAGAAGCATCAATCAATGCCAACGAATTCGCTGGCAGGACCCATCCCAAGTAGTTTGAGATATTTCCGAGGCACAGGGCCTATTGGTGTGAGCTGGAATACCAACGTCGTTATAAGGCATGGAGCTTACCACCACCGTCCCTATGAAGCCGGGACTCCAATAATACCGCTTGGGCAGATTCGTACCAAGAGCATCTACGTCAATATCGTAAGTCTCGGTGTGAATGGCGATGTGATCGCCGACCTCGCCGTGCTCGGCGTGGTGCATGTCCTCTTGGACCATAACGTCGGACTTGTCTGGCATTGATGGATGATTGTAGGAGGGGAAGTGCAGCAACAAAACGGTCCTGTGTATAAAGTGTCCAGAGCAGGAGGAACGTGGAAATATAGGAAGCCACTACAGCATCCTGGAAAGGGCAAGGCCCAACCCCGGTGATCTGTCACTGCACCTGGAAGCTGCATGGCGCTAAAGACGGGGCGCGTGGCCCATCAAGGCGAACAAACTTGAAGGTCTGTACAAAAAGCGCCGGCAAGATCCGCCTGGATGGGGAATCAATAACGTGGGAGATTGCTGGAAAGGTTGGATATCGTTTTCCAGGGTAGCCATGCCCGGGCCCGTGTGGGGCCGGAAGTTCTAGGCTACGAACTAGGAAATCATCATGGAATGGAATTCCGCTTCAGTATGTACGTTCATGGGCATGCGCATAGCATTATCCAATGAGGCCCAGGGAGTCAAATGCCGATGTACACGAGGGTATCAAAAAGAGGCTTCCTTTCTCAATGCACGTGACTTTGTTATAGATTTCTGTTTTTCTCGAAGAAAAGGATTTGGTACCGTATTTGGTGACACAGGTAGAATGGCATCTCTGCTAAAGGGAACAGCAATCGTTACTGGCGCAGCGTCAGGTAGGTTCCGGCTTAGCAAGTCTTCTCAGATTAGTAGAGCTCGATCGAGCAGTTGTGCGACAATGGCTGAGACCCCTCCATAGGTATTGGCCAGTACACCGCATACGGCCTCGCCGCACATGGCATCAAGAGATTAGCAATTGCTGATATCAATCTAAAGGCTCTGCAGACGACGGTGAGCGAGCTTAAGAAGAGACATCCTGACGTCGACGTCAAGGCGATCGAAATGGACGTCGGCAATGAGCAGTCGGTAGAAGAAGGCATTCGCGAAACTTCAAAGACCTTTGGGAGTATAGATATCGCTGTCAACAATGCCGGTATCGCGGGTCCTACTATACCAACGCCCGAAGTTGCGATCAGTGACTGGAGCAAGGTCATCAATGTGAACCTCACTGGTGTCTGGATGTGCCAGAGAGCTCAAATACAGCAGATGCTTAAACAGGAGTAAGGCAATCCCAGCTTCCGATGGAGTAGCGTGTGTTGAATGGTGGCAGCGTGGCAAGTGTACGAGAAGGCCGGGGGAAAATCGTGAATGTGGCATCTATGTACGGCCTTATCGGATCTGCACCTCACATTCCCGCGACAGCGTACGTAGCTGCAAAACATGGTGTGTACTATTCCCCAAGTGAAACCAGTCAACACTGACGATGCACAAGGTGTGATGGGCATCACGAAAGCGGTGCGTTGGGGGTGTTGCGTCCAATGATTGAAGACTGACATAGCTGCAGGATGCTGTTATGTTCGCTCCAAAAGGTATTCGGATAAATGCGATATGTCCAGGGTGAGTGGCTCAAGTAACATGCCAGATCTTTCAATGAAGTACCTTCTGATACTGCCCCAGTTATGTTGCGACACCACTCTTGGGGGCTTCAACCGAGTCAGATGTCATGAGAAAAGAAATTGAACAAACCCCTATGGGAAGAATGGCGCAAATGGAAGAGATTGCCGACTCCATCATCTTTCTTGCGTCCCCAATGAGTAGCTTCATGTGCGGAACGGGTATGGTAGTGGATGGCGGCTTCACAGCGAAATAGCGAGGGAAGAACGGGAAGATGATAGACACTTTCTTTGCTCCCATTCCAAGTACCCATTTCGTAAGCTTGAGAAAGTGATATGGCTCTCAAGAGTATGATGGGTAGAATATCATCCTCGAATGAGGCACGATGTTCGACTAATGGAGATGTTCTGGGAGACCAGAAGATGACCGCCGTTCGGCGTCCACTCACGGACTTATTTGAGAGTGAAGCTAAGAAGACATCATGTTCGGGGATTGGCTATGTTATTGCACTCTGGTAAAAAGTAACGCCGGCGAGAATTTGGGCATTTTAGGAGAGGAACGATAAAGAGCACCGGGGCATTCCACACATATGTAATTCCGCTGCACCCACGACTCCTGGCAAACGCAAAACGCCAGACACAGTCAATGCCAGCTATAAATTCGCCTGGAGGGTTTCTTCGACGTTCCCTGCAAAATTGACACCTGAGCGCCGAGATACTGTGCCTGACTTTGTCAAGATCTTCCTTCTCTTCCCTCTGCTTAAAGGCTCATCATCATCATATTCCCGGATGTAATAGCCTAGGTCAGCAGTCTCGTCCAACTCCGTCTGGCTGTAACCATTGCCCAGCCATGCAAACCTATTTCCGGAGTACTTGACGTCCCAATCTTCCATCCGCAACTCTGCCATGGCTTCGAGGTAGTGCAGGGTGGACCCTGGCCAAAGAGCCGTGATGGGCGCGTCTGGACCTTGTTTGTACCATGAGCGGCACGGATCTGCCCATACCGTCTGCTCCATGAATCGATCTTTGTGCGCAACAAAATCTTTGATGGCCTCCTCACGAGGAGAGAAGGCTTTAATGTTGTGAGTCTGGTACCGGTCTATAAGCTTCATCATGTAGTCTGCTTGGCATTCTTGATGAAGAAAATAATGTCAGTGGCCGCTTCTCAAAGAAGTATGTGGAACATCAGGCTGGCATACCTATTGCGGACAAAACAGGTCCGTTGCCGATTGGGCAATTTGGTCCGAGGAATATGAGGTAGTTGGGAAAGCCAGCGGCGGCTAAACCCAAGTATGACTGCGGGTTGCTTTTCCATTCGTCCTGTAGGTTCTTTCCGTCAGGGCCAACGACTGGAAATCTAGGCTTGAAGGTGGTGTCAAAGCCAGTAGCGCAGATCAAAACGTCTACTGGGTATTCTTTCCCATCATCGCAAACGCAACCTCTCTCTGTGATACGCGAGATCTCTCCATATACCACAGATACGTTCTCTTTGCCCAAAGACTCGAGATAACCGACGCCTGGAGTTAGTCTGCGACATCCCACATGCCAATTAGGAATCAGCCTTTCTTCTAGGAATTTGCTTTGCAGTTTTTCTTTCATCTGTGACAACATGTACTTGTGCGTATCGCTGTTGGTCTTTGTGTCTTTCAAAAAGATGCCGAATTGACCATTCAACCCACTCTCAACTTCCTTCCGGTACGTAGTAAGCACTCCAGGCTTGGTAGCAAAGTCGGCGAGCTCCTGCGCAGAGAAGACATGTTGCTCCAAGCCTTGGACTGGTGACACCCAAGTGGGCTCCCGGATAAATGTCGTCACCCGCTCGACCTTGGGTTGGATGGTTGGTAGTACTTGAATACCAGAGGATCTGGGGGATGTCAGCTTTTGAGTTCTCACACAGATGTTGGAGCCATACCCGTTCCCGATCAGTCCAACGTGTCGGCCCTCTAAGTGCACATTGTCGTCCCAATTTGCCGTGTGTAGCAAAGTGCCCTTGTACTTGTCCAGACCCGGAATAGCCGGCCATCGCCAATTATTGAGGATGCCTCCAGCATTGACCAAGATATCACAGTGATCGCTGATCTCCCTGCCTGCCTTCAGATCCTGAATCTTGACATCATAGCCGCCTCTCTCCTCGTTCCAATATGCGCCGGAAACCTGGTGCTTAGTTTTGACGTAATCGTGAAGACCGTACTTGGTTGCAAAATTATTGAAGTAGTCATATATCTGCTTGCTGCTTGCGTATACCGCGGACCAATCGAGCTTCGGCTCGAAGGACCAGGTGTAGTTATGGGCTGGTACGTCGCAGGCGCATCCAGGGTATCTGTTCTCATACCAGGTTCCAGAGACTTCTGGGTTCTTTTCGTACACAGTCAAGCTGAAATTGGAGAAGTGGCGCTGTAACTTGTATGCCAAAAGTAGTCCGGAAGCTCCTGCTCCAACGCAGATGATGCGGACGTGTCGCTCAGAATGGACAGGTCTGGTTATGCGCCATTGCTCATCGTTTTGAGGCTTTAGGTGAGAAGGAACTACAAAATCTGCCATCGCTGAAGTTAAACTCGCAAGAAGAGACAGAAAAGATGGAGGAGACTGTACAGACATAGGTAATCCTGGACATCCAGCTGTTTATCCGCAGCAGAGATGAATGCATCGAGTCATGTTTGCTCCGTCAAAGGCCTAGACACTTGTCATGCATAAACACCCCGGCTCTCGCCTCGGGCATGGATTCCCATACAGTAAAGTTCGCGTGTCCGAGTTGCTACGCATTGCACACGGGAACCGGCACGGGTGAATTCATCCGTCGTGAAAGGAATTGCTCTTGCGATGGCCAGATGGCCCCCGAAGCCATAGTGTTCGGGGAAGATCGACGGGTCACATAGCCTGTGCATACAAGCACCCGAAGCTTAAGCAAGCAAGAGAGGTGAGGAAACCTAGGAGTTGTTACCCTCAACAGATTTATGTTCATACCGCGAGCGTGGAGCTCGAATGCCGATTGCTTGGCAAGTGCGGAGAAGAAGTCCTAGAAGGCTTTGGGCGGCCCTAATAGCAACTAAACGCGCGCCCTAGAAATAATTGCCCAAGGGCTTGCTTAAGGGCAGTGTTGGGGAGCTTATCAAGCGTGATGTTAGTAGGCAAGGGTACAGAATTTGCCTGGATACGAGTCCACAAGGCCCCAAGCTTCAGGAACGCCAATGAAGTAATTAGTGATATGGCTGATCAACAAGTGGGAGCCTGAGGCCTTGCATGAGATGCAGGGTGACGTCTCTGGGGTCTTGGCCGCTGGACCCCACCACGGCTGCGTCGCCAGACGCCAGGCTACGTTATGCCCACAATATGGAGGTGAAGACTCTTTCTCCCTAACGTTCCTTCCTACTTGGCAACGATGGTGCTGCGTTCAAGGCCACGATGAGCTTTGGTTGCAGTACCGGCGACTTTATTGTCGTAGCCCAGCTGGCAAACAAGATCCGTCAGCGATTTGTTGATGCTCCAGCGCAATTCAAGGCAATCTCCGATGAGTAAGTTACACCGCGGTCAGTGTACTAGATGTTTATTGTCCGATTCAACAGGGTTCGCAGCCTCTCAATTATCCTTCAAGATGTCGAAGTCGTCGTACCCCAGCGAGATCTCACGAGCCAGCAGAAGACAGAGCTGGAGGAAATAGTTCAAAGATGTGGCAATGTTCTCGAAGAGCTTGGAAAAATACTAGACAAATACCAGGAGTTGGATTCGAGCTCTAAGAGCCTTGGTGGCAAGTCCCGAAGGGTGTGGAAAAGACTCACATGGGACCAGGAGGAGATTGACGAGGCTAGAAGCCGGATCACGTCGAATGTCATGCTGCTCGATACGTTCCTCGGGCGGCTAACCATGTAAGCAATCTTTATTCAAACAAACAGCTAAGCTGAATTTAAGGCAGTCAAGCATCCTTCGCGGCGAGAGACGGCGTGAATCGATTGCACGAGCGTCAAGACGATCAAGAGCGCCGAACCATCCTAGATTGGCTCACGCCAATTAACTATGGTGATCAACAGAGTGACTTCATTGGCAGACGTCAGGCGGGAACGGGCAAGTGGCTGCTAAATTCGGACGCGTTCCAGTTGTGGCTCAACGAAACCAAGCAGACTCTATTCTGTCCAGGAATTCCAGGAGCGGGCAAGACGATGATTACATCTATTGTTGTCGAGCATCTCCAGGCTGAATTCCGAAATAACTCTAGTATCGGCATCGCATACCTGTACTGCAACTTTCGACGACAAGAGGAGCAAAAACCTGGAGATCTTCTCGCGAGTCTGCTGAAGCAACTGATCCAACGACGAACTTCTCTACCTGGAAATGTTATAGACATCTATAAACGCCACAACAGCGAACGAACTCGGCCATCATCTAATGAAATTTCAAGAATATTACACTCCATTATCGCTGATTACTCTAGAACTTTCATTGTCATTGATGCGCTGGATGAATGCCAGATCTCTGATGGAGGTCGTATACGATTTCTCACAGAATTATTCAATCTTCAAGCCAGGACTGGAGCAAATTTTCTCGCCACGTCACGGTTCATCCCAGAGATTGAGAAGGAGTTTACAGGAAGAAGTACAAAATTGGAAATCCGTGCCAGTGACGATGATTTGCAGACATACCTACATGGACATATGTTGAGACTGCCATCATTTGTCTCGCACAATGCGGATCTGCAAAATGAAGTCAAAACTGCGATCATCAAGGCAGTGGATGGGATGTACGTACCTCCCCATACCCATAAAAAGCTAAACAACTTGGCTGATTCCCGATCAGGTTCCTCCTCGCGCAGCTATATCTGGATTCGTTAGTTGGAATGAGATCGCCCAAAGCAATTCGAACCGCGTTGAAGAAATTTCCGAAAGGATCTGAAGCCTATAACTATGCGTATGAGGAAGCCATGGAGAGAGTTGAGGGCCAGATTACGAATTCTCGAGAGCTTGCGAAACAGGTTCTGTCTTGGATCACCTGCGCCAACAGACCCCTAACCACCTTGGAGCTTCGACACGCTCTTGGGGTGGAGACCGGTGAATCCGAACTTGATGAAGAGAATCTTCCGGAAGTTGAAGATATAATCTCCGTATGCGCTGGATTGGTGACTGTTGACGAACAAAGTAACATCATCCGGTTGGTCCACTATACGACACAGGAATACTTTGAGCGGACCTGGACTTCTTGGTTTCCTAGTGCGCAAGCAGATATCGCGATAACTTGCGTTACCTATCTATCATTTGATATTTTCGAAACCGGTTCGTGTCCAACGGGAAAAGATTTTGAGACGCGGCTGCAGTTGAATCCGTTTTATGATTATGCTGCACGAAATTGGGGACACCATACTCGCTTAGCTTTGAAAGAGGTGGAACAGCTAATTTTGGATTTTCTTGAGAGTGGAGCCAAGGTGTCCGCGTCTAGCCAGGCGATGACGGCGTCAGGAATTTACAGTTGCTATTGGCAGCAAATGCTAGGGGTACACCTCGCGGCATATTTCGGATTGATGGAAGCGATGGTAGCCCTACTCAAGAATGGACATGATCTAGACTCTAAGGACAGCGATGGTTGGACGCCGCTATCGTGGGCTGTATGGAAGGGGCAAGAGGCGATGGTCAAGCTGCTACTTGAGAAGAACGCTGAGCTAGAGTCTAAGGACAACGGTGGTCAGACGCCGCTATCACGGGCTGCACGTCTTGGAGGCGAGGCAGTGGTGAAGCTACTTCTTGATAAGGGCGCTGAGCTAGAGTCTAAGGACAACAATAGTCGGACGCCGCTATCGTGGGCTGTACGTCAAGGGGGCGAGGCGGTGGTGAAGGTACTTCTTGAGAAGGGCGCTGAGTTAGAGTCTAGGGACAACAATGGTCGGACGCCGCTATCGTGGGCTGCAGGCTATGGGGACGAGGCGGTGGTAAAGCTACTTCTTGAGAAGGGCGCTGAGCTGGAGTCTAAGGACAACAATGGTCGGACGCCGTTATCGTGGGCTCAATGGTCTTGGGGCGAGGCGGTAGTGAAGCTGCTTCTCGAGAAGGGCGCTGAGTTAGAGTCTAAGGACAACAATGGTCGGACGCCGCTATCGTGGGCTGTACACCATGGGGGCGAGGCGGTAGTAAAACTACTGCTTGAGAAGGGCGCTGAGTTAGAGTCTAGGGACAACAATGGTCAGACGCCGCTATCGAGGGCTGCAGACTATGGGGGCGAGGCGGTGGTAAAGCTGCTGCTCGCGAAAGACGGCGTCGACCCAGACTCCAAGGACAAATACGGTCGGACGCCACTGTGGTACGCCGCAGCGAGCGGGCACGAGGCGATAGTGAGGCTGCTGCTCGTAAAAGACGGCGTCGACCTAGACTCCAAGGATAAATACGGTCGGACGCCACTGATATACGCCGCAGCAAACGGGCACGAGGCAGTAGTGAAGTTGCTGCTCGCGAAAGACGGAGTCGACCTAGGCCCCAAGGACAAATACGGTCGGACGCCATTGTGGTATGCTGCAGCAAACGGGCACGAGGCGGTAGTGAAGTTGCTACTCGCGAAAGACGGCTTCGACCCAGATTCCAAGGACAAATACGGTCGGACGCCACTGTGGTACGCCGCAGCGAAGGGGCACGAGGCGGTGACTAGGCTGCTGCTCATGAATCATAGCGTCGACCCGGACTCCAAGGACAGTTTCGGTCGGACGCCGCTATCGAAGGCGGCGAGGAAAGGAAATCCTAATGTTTGGAAGCTCTTATCTGAGAAGTACGAAATGAATGGCATAGTCATTCGCGAAGAAGACCTAACTATTGCGGCACCGCCAGTAGCTGATCATCCAAGCCGCATCTCCTGCGATATCTGTATCTCGGATATCCCGGATACCGATATTCATCACCACTGCGAAATCTGCGAAAATGGAGATTTTGATATTTGCCAGGAGTGTATTGCAATCGGTGCGTTTTGCTTGGATAATTCCCATAAGCTGGTCAGGCGCATGGTTAAAAATGATGGCTTGGTGGAGGTTCCGGATTAACTTCATCTGGGCGCCTTAAAAACGTCCGTCTAAACTGTCCTCGCAGTCCTCCTAACTACATGCGAGGCTTTGAAACGGACGTACGGGCATTCAACTAGGTGTGCCACTCGAAGTAGCGTCTATGGTCTTTTCTACACTAAATCCTACTTCAATGAGCGGAGCGAGGAGCGCAACGTCGTAGCTTTCACGAGGCGCCTGGTCTGGCACACGTACCCGACCTTCAAAATGTATGCGTCGCCTCATTTTTTGTTCCTTCATGCCCCGCGGTTTGAGATCAGTCTCACTGTTCGAGCCCAGTCTCACCCTCGAAGCCAGACACACCCCCTTTGAGCCCCTCGCTCTACAAGACCAGTCTCACTGTACGGGCCAGTCTTACTAAGCAGACCCTCGATGTACCGCACTCATCTTACCTATTAAGCCAGAGCCTCCTACTAGTTCTGCTTGTATCTCTTATTATCCTTGTTCTTCGTTTGCTCTACTCCATCCCCCTCCCAGTGGGCCCCTAATACCCGAAAATTCTCAATCGCTGGTAGGTGGCAGTTCTCTGGGATGCGTCTTCGGCCTATACGGTCAAGAGGTAAGGAATAAGAAAGCGAAACAAGGGTAAGGGCAAGGGTAGTGCCCAAAGTAAAATTGGATTAGAATAGAGGAGGAAGAAGGAAAGAGGAGAAATGGTGATCGAGAGCGGGATGGTGGCGGAGCTTTTCAAAGGAGAGGGAGAAAGGTGGCACACGGGAATGAGAGAGGGGGAGAGGAAGGAGAGAGGAAGAGGAGGGGTGAGGGTCCGAGGGCCATATATAGTAGATCCATTTTCCACTTCAATGCTGCGGCGCGAGAATCGACCTTGTTGCTTCGGCTGTAGTCCTGACCCAAAAGGACTACTGTCGCCGAATCATTTTGGGCCGCGCTGGCTGCGAGTCAGAAGCGGTTTCGATGACGGTGGAGAAGAGCAAAGGATGGCAGAACGAGAGAGTAGATTGGCCGAGCTGGATGTAGTGGGTAAGGATAGGGTGAGGACACGGTGTCGATGGGTGCTCAAGGGTGAGGCAGCTCACCCGGGGTTGGTATAGGAACACCCAGCTTGCGTGACGAGATAGGTGAAGGTGGCGACAACTTTTATATCGCCCAAAGAGGAAGATGTTCATAATTGCTCGTGTAGAAGAAGGGAGCCAGAACTCGGGGGGCGTCCATTCGACATTGCCTGTCCCGTTCTGGCGGGTGAGCCGGAGAGTGGATTTCAGCTCCCTTCAACTAGCGCTACAGTCCCTGTTACTCGGTGTTTCAGCTGAAAGGGCTTATAGCCAATTAATACGCCTGCAGTTTTCTGCTACCACCCTTCCATTAGTCCAGAAACCAGAATACGGAAACCAGAAATGATAAAAGTCAACTGCCTTGGTACTGAGGTCGGCGACGCGACCTTGCGGAACAACAAATCCTCCGGAGACCAACTTTAGCCACACCGCATGGATGTTTCCGGGGCCGTCCTCGAAAAGCCTTGTTCTTACACTCTTCGCCAGAATGTTCAAAGATTCCACAATCACCTAGGAAAAGAAAAATGACAACTAGACCCGAGGCCAACTTCCAAGAAGCACATCGAGCGCCAGCGGCGGCCGTTGCAGCCGCAATCCATGATGGCAAAACGCATCTGATTTTGGCCGCGAGTGGTTCTGTTGCTACAATCAAATTACCTCTCATTATTTCCTCGCTTGAAAAGCACTCTAACCTCTCGATTCGTGTCATCCTCACCAAATCTGCAGCCCGCTTTCTCGCTGGTCAGTCTCCGGAACAGCCTACAGTGGCTTCCCTAGCCTTGCTCCCTAATGTCGATTCCGTTCACCAGGACGAAGACGAGTGGGTTGAGCCGTGGACAAGGGATGCAAAGATCCTCCACGTAGAGCTTCGGCGTTGGGCTCACCTACTCGCGATCGTCCCAATGTCTGCGAATCTCTTAGCTAAGGTGACAGGAGGTCTCTGCGACGATCTCCTGACGAATGTTATTCGTGCCTGGGATATCGACTCCTCGAACCCGAAAAGGGCTACAATCATTGCTGCGCCAGCAATGAACAGCATGATGTGGGCTCATCCCTTGACTGCGAAACAGATAGCGATACTCAATGAGGAATGGGATTGGTTTGAGGTCTTGCCACCACAAGTAAAAACCCTGGCCTGTGGTGATATCGGGCAGGGAGGGATGTGCGATTGGAATGAGATTGTCACTGTAATTGAGAAACGACTCGCCCTCACCTATTTGGGAATCACATCTTCGACGGAGGCACCTCAATAACATGTGCGTTCACTTCTGAAAGAGATTAACAAGTTCTTTTTCTTCGTTAGTCATTGCCTCCATTGCCTCTTTATCCACAACCTAGATATCGAGAGGGTCGACATCGTCCCAGATTTGATCGTTATCATAATCGTCGTCGTCACACTCTTTTTCAACCGGGTACGTAGGAATGGTGGTGGTGGTGGTGGTGGTGGTGGTGACGATGGAATCCTCTGGATCACACAGGATGTCAAAGTGGCAGGATGGTAAGGTTTCCTTATGTCTATAAGTATCAGCTCGCTACCCAGGTAAGAAGAGGGTAAACAATTGAGCATCTTCTCTCCATCTAACAAATTCTAACCGCAAGCCGGGCCTGCGATTGATGAACACCTGACAGTCTGACAGATTTGTACGCTGGGTAGGTAGAGCCGAAGTAGTGGTGTCAAACGGAACAGAAAAGCGGCCTCTCGAGCAGACGGGAAGGGAGGGAAGGAATATGTAAGTCGGTTTTCATTCACAAAGAACCTACAGGCCAGCACCCATCTCTACAAACTCCTCGCTGCTTGCTTGCATACTTCCTTTCCCAGCTGTTCGTTTGCTTGGAGCCTGCAGTCCCACATATCACCTCGAATGCTTAGAACCCGCCGAGGCCCCTAACCCTCTGCACCGCCCCCACAATGCCCTTCGCCCAGGCAAACTTCCCTGCATCGACGCCAATCGCGGCCTCGGCCTGCTTCCCTGTCTCGGGATCCACCCAACACCCCGCCTCCGGTCCCTCCTTCAACACTTTGCCATAGATATGTGTATTCTGGTTTCTCATTATGCCGTCCATCCAGGCCTTACACACTAGCTCGCTGTCCAGCATAACATTTATTTCCTGCGAGTGGAAGTACGACTGCGTGTCCTGGTTCCCGTTCCCCTGGATCCCGATATGTCCATCGACAACCATCAATTTAATGTGGCAGCTGCGCTTTTTGAACTTGTTGTGGATGGGATGGATCTGATCTTTCGCGACGTAGTTGTAGATGTCGAGGTTGTCGTGGAATTCCTTTGGGAGTTCGTTGTAGAGGCGGTGAGCGAACATCTCGTTGTTGCCGTTTTGGAAAGGGAGGAGCTCGCCGGCGTCGTTGTAGCCGAGGCAGTAGTAGTACGTGACGCGAATGCCGCGGCGGCAGGCGGCGATGATCTCGGAGAAAAGAGGCTCAGCGTTGAGGTTGGGGGTTTGGATGAAAACGGAAGAGCGGGCGTGACGAAGGGAGGAGAGGAAAGCTTCATTTTGCGGTGTGTAGACGCAATGGTGATTCGGGGCGCCCCAAGGTTTCCGGCAGACCATGGCGATGGGGAATGGCGGGTGGGGCGGCAAGGGGATCAGTGGCGTGAGGGTCTCGTCAGGCGAGATGTCGGGCGCGGTCCCTTTGGTGTCTGGTTGGATGGTGGTGTCTGCGGAAATTGTGTCAGTGGAGGGTGAGAAACGGTAAGGTAAGAAGCTGTGCTCACTCAGATGCCGGGTGATGGCGTTGATGCGGGTTTCTCCATCTCTGGGATTAAGTACCGACACAGAACGGAGCACTTCGGACGCGATATCGACATCGTAATGCTCGTCCTTCGAAGTGTGCTCGGGCAAATCCTTGGCCGCGCCTTGCTGAGCGACATCTTGTAGGTTGTTCGTGCCATCCGGCATTGGATTTGTACTGTCTATGCGTAAGTAAAGCGCAAGCACCCTTGAGCAGAAGAGACCCCACCTCTGGTCACTTGGCAACAGCTTTCCAGACTGATCAAACATTGCAGCATGTGATTTCGCCTCAAAGGTTGGATATCCCGCCGTTGCAGCGGGAGTATTCAAGCAGGGTAATGGAGGCTTCATTACATTATGCCATGATATCAGCGCCATGTCGTAGAAGGAGTCCACGATTGGGCCTTCCAGATGGGTCATCATTTCGAAGTTGTCGTTGTCCTGAATGTTGTTGCTTTGAAGGATTGCAATCTTTCTATCCACAATCATGTATTTGGAGTGAAACGTGCCGAAGATAGGTCTGTGGTAGTTGATAACCTCCAGATCCACATTGGGTATCTCCTCAGGACTCGGCAACTTGACTTTGCCAGTAGAGTAATCTGGCGGAGGTACTGGTTGGTGGTTGTTGATCAGCTATGCCATGTTAGAAAATGTGTTTGCGTCATGTGCATGGGGTGCTCTCGACCTGCTTGACATTGCCTCGATCGTAGATAACCTTCATCACTACCCTCTGGTTTCGAGCTGCTGCTCTTCGTGAAAGCTCTCGAATGCTGTTCGTAATGATTGTGGACGCCTCTGAGAGCATCCAGAAGTTTGTTGCTAGATAGACCTCTCTTTCGGCTCTTGCAATGCAGTTTGCCATGTGACGGCAAATGTCTGGCAGTGGCGCAATGATTGAGAGTGGGCAGACTCCATGGCTTCCTATCAGACTAGGCGATGTCATACCTAGCAAAGGATTCTTCTCCAGTGTGCAAAGTACATCATGGTAGATCTGGTCCGCATCAATGGAAACTCGCGCGCAGGATTGGTAGGACTATCTCACCTGTAGGAACAGATCGCTCGGCCTCGTGGGGCCCCAATTGCCGCATTCGAAGGCATGTTGCAGAGCGTCTGCCTCATCCTTGGACTCTTTCATACGCTCACCGGCCACATCCTCGAGTATATCATGACCGAAGAGGCGCTTTGCAGCATTGGCAGGCGCTTCGGAAGGGTTCTTTGCGATCTCACTGGTGACACTCTTGTCACTTCGACACAGCTCGTAGACTTTTGGAGGTATCATGCTGGGCAGAATGACGGAGATTAAGTGTTAGCGACAGAGGTTTGGTTAGGTATTCTTTATGGAGGGCGAAAGCTGAGGCAAAGGTGAGAATGGGCATCGGGCCGGGAACGGGAGCGATGACGCACATGCGTCGATTCAGGAACAGAAACAAGCTTGAAGAACGGTAGGGATGCGAGGCGGACCACACCGGATAGGTCATAGCGTAAGAGATCATTCGCTGAGGCTGTTTAGGAATAGTTTGCGTGTCTTTTCGACTACGTAGTACGTACCAAAGTGCTGTGAGCGTATCTCAAGCCGACACACGCCGTGCAAGAATGTGGACATGAGCTAGCTATCGTAGCAATCGTTCATAGTCACAGTGCCTACTCCTCACTGAGAAAAGGCTATCCAACAAAAGCTTAAGGCAGCTGTCTAAAGGCTTGGTGCGTTGGTCCGCAGAAACGGTCCATGCTATCATGACGTCAGATAGAGCCTGGAAAGGTACTGCACGAATTCTGTGTCTGTCTGAAGGAGGTCTACTCTGTTCTTTGCGTACGACTTGTCATGGCCCTTATTGTCGTTAGGCATCTTTACGATAGGCTTGGTTCGATGGTAATCGAGGCAGGTGCTAGCCTCGAAGGTAATAGTCAGGAGATCTCATCCCTTGGGAGCCAAACAACACTCGGCAATCTTTGGGCCTTGCGTGGAAAGTATTTGGTCTTGTAGACGAAAGAGTTCAAAGATTCCTTCCATTAGTGTACCGGTACTTATGCTTCGAGGATGCGCGGCCTACTGAAAGTTCAGTATGCTCCTGAGCCTGCCAAGCGAGAAGCAATTCGCGGAAGAGTGATAGGTCACCTTTGACGGCGGCCTACCACTACCACGGCGAATTCTTCTGGAAGTCAATGAGCAACACTCGGTCAGTCTATTGGTAAATCACTCAAGCACTTACTCGGCTATATTATGAGAGACCAATCCACAGAGTTGTGTCAAACGGCTCGCGCCGTAGGCCACACCCACAGTTGCTATGTCAGAAGGCAGTCTACATCAGCGCCTGAAGTAGTATAAGCCCGAGGAAGGTTCACAGTATGCCACAAGGGACCGAGAGGTGGGATTAAGCTTGTATCGAGATGCTCCCTTACGCTTGATCGTGTCGAGCATCGGCAGTCGGCCAGACCTTATCACGTTGAGTGGGTTTGAACGATGCTAGGGCTAAGGAAACATATCGATCCCGAAACGGCTGGAGACTCTCCCAATCACGCCGATAGGATCTTTACAGACCCATGAGGTCTAGAATGAGGTTCATGGTCACTAATTCGATGGCAGGAATCCAGTTGACCGCTCCTGATAGTAGTGGAGCAACGAACTGGGCTGGTGTCGCAAGGAGAAATACAAGCCACATTGTTGGAAGTAGCCGTCGGCCCTCTCCAGGTGGAGTACGCCCGCTTGCGACCCTTGTGGGAGGAATGAGGTATCCGACAATCCAGTCCACCTGCTTCAAAGTTGCGCCATGCTTCTCCAGGCAAATGAATGCCATTCTCCAGCCAGCGAGACTAAGCCAACAGCTGCTCAGAGTCCTGAGGAGGACAAGGATCAGGGAAACGAGAGTGGTAACATCTGACTGATAGATCGTTGGATAAGAAGAATTCGGGCCGTGCTCTGTTGGATCCGCCCCGTTGACAAGGAATAGGTGATCCTTAACGAACTGCAGCAGAGCAAAAGCAAGGGCTGCTGCTAGCGTAATATGTGTTGGAAGAAGCCACCATTTAATGATACTTCTCCACCGGCCACTGTCATCCTCCCGATACTGACAATGGTGACCGACGAGTGTTGCTGACATATCCTTCAAGCTACTGTGAGGAGTACGGAGGGGAGTAGGGACCTTTAAACTCTTAGCGCAAAAACTCGTATTTTGCAAACTCGGATCTCGACAAATCGCATGAGGACGCTTATGATTTATTTGTACCACACGGGC
>Ga0335072_10001819_pt1 | contig 33912 bp, 33 predicted proteins | sample Lox_Sample_21_FD_206725 | JGI IMG/M metagenome (GOLD analysis project Ga0335072, IMG submission 206725) | Soil microbial communities from Loxahatchee National Wildlife Refuge, Florida, United States - Lox_Sample_2.1 | ecosystem: Environmental > Terrestrial > Soil > Wetlands | place: USA... | reverse complement strand
CGTCGCTTATCGCTGCACAATTACAAGTAGCCCTAACCACAAATCGCAGTGCTAACACGCCGTAGTAGTAACCTGTCTAGTATTTAGGCTTTGATGCGCATTTTCCGTCCCTTGACGTGTTCGTACAAAGTTGTCTTTGAAATTTGAAGAACTTCAGCCGCTTGCCTGTATGACTTGTACAAGCCAGACTTGACCATCTATTACCTCTAGTATCTTCCGTTCCTGGAACGTGGCTTTGGCATTAAAAACTCGTCATTGTGGTTGGTGCTGATGAGAAGTGAAGGATTTATCAGGTGGTGGTAGAATTTTGTCCCGTTAGTGGAGGTGTCCCGTTACGTACCCTACGGACATACTCTAATTAAACCGGCAAGTCTGACTCGGAACTGACATACCCCGCCCCTACACAAAGTCCTTTTGCTGACGCACACTCCGTGATCTCATGGTAAAATTCATCATTTTCGACCTCCCTGCGATCAACGCGTCGATCCGGTATGTAATCGTAGACATACAACGACTTGAATTCAGCGCAGAGGTCCGATCTCTCGTAAAACAGAATAGAAAGATCTCGATTCGAAGCAGGATCCTTGACATCTTTAATCAGGAATCTCAGGGTAAGATTTTTTAATCCAGGGTAGAGAGAGTCGTAATGATAGTGGCCCAGAATGGTTGCCTTTTTAATGACAAACTTATTAAGAATAAGTAATTATTAATGCTCTCATGTATATAAAGCTGGGTCTGTAGCCACATCTCTGTACATAATTCACTCGCGCACACACATCCCTATTTGCAATATTCCAACAAAACTGCCAGCGAGAGATAGTTCTGTAGGGGTCCAGGACCAATGGCAGAGCGATCAATGAGCTCTATTGATCGTGGAAACTTAGGACATGGTGTGGATCAACACCTGATGACTTCGCAAGTTTCGAAATGGAAACAAATTTGCTTTGATGCGCTGAACCGCATCAAAGAATTGATCGGACGTCATGTCCAATGCAAAGTCCTTGAGGAATTCAAAAGGTTTCAGAAAACGGGGTTTCAAACCCTTGTCAGGTATTTCTTGAAGGCGATCCGCAAATCTGACGCTGTACAAGTGCAATCATCACTGGGACCTTGGACGAGATGACTAAGAGAACTACAGAGCGGATTTCAGAAGTGTGTGACCTGGAAATAATGCCACATACTTCAGACTGGGAAGCTCTAAAGGGAAAATGCCATCCGCTCGACACTTCCTCAAACACCAACATCCCGCTACTCTCACGACCAACCACGCAAAAATTTCAATCTCGGATTTTGTCCTCGACTAGGAGTGGCTCCGCTTCATAGCCCGGATGCAGAACCTGCACAAGCCATTGTCCGTGCCCCACACCCGACGAGTATAGGGGGACTGCAGAGAATCCACAGCACCACACAGCGACTGCAACCAATCCAAAAGGCTCCTTTCGGCTTCGACACGGCTCATTACTTGTAGCAGCTCCGCGAAAATCAACACGAACTTCAAAATATGGCTTGGGCGTGTGCTTATCTCGAGATTTCACAAACTCGTCTTGCCGACAATGTCACGATGTACATTCGTAACAATTTCGTATTGGCTTTATGCTCGGAGATAGACAATACATTACGAAGGAGGCTAGACAATATTTCAGAGCCCGTTTTTGAGATATATGCCGCCGACGATACGGTCGATGCACACAACAGAGAAGTATTGAGCCAGACTAAGTCGATCCTGGTGGATGCGATGGGTGCGATGGAGAACTTGCTGAGAGTGCAGTACTGAACAGTTTGCATCAGATATAGTTCACTGAAGACCGTATGTCAAGTAGATCTATAAGATATCAAACCTCTATCACATGATCTCTAGTTCGTTTTGGGCTTTCAATGGAAACCCTCCCGTATTAGCATAATGGCCATAATGACCATGACCATGCTTCTCCTTATACATATATAATGATGGGCAGAGGGACCGATTGCTATCGAGCACCTGAATTACTACGCCTAGATGCAAAATTTTACAATCAGTCCGATTCGAAGACCTGCGTTTAGGAGTAATTGGGATGGCGAGACTACTGTGGTAAGGGTACCATCCGCAGTTACCCGACATAGAGCACCCACTTGTTTGTCTTAAATGCACAGAGTCACAACGCACTTGCAGAACATATAGGGTGCAAAGCTGGGATTATACATAGGATGTATTCGTAAAGTCACAGGGTAATCTCACATATAATGGTTGAGTGGTTTTTGTCAGATATAAGGCGTTTAATGGTGCAAATTGTCGGTGTTCTGCACGCTACTCTGACGCCGTACTGTATACATAAGTTTCATTAGGCTAGTAATACTTGTATATTTATATACGAAACTTCTACCGTCCAGTGGGTCTTCGGATTCATTACTTAAATTAGCTGTTGCTCGAACTTGCTTCATTAGAACCCGCTGGTGTTTCAATCTCTTCCTCGGGAACTATTGCTGGTCCCCTTCTTAGCCAAGCACTCATGGCAATACCACTTGCCTTGGGGCGGCCTCGTCAGTCCCACACAAGGCAAATGAAACCACTCTCTCTCACAATTTTCATTGTCACACGCAACCATGTCTCCGAATGAATCTTGCAGACAGAAACAATACACCTTTGAGTCCTCATTCGCAGCAACTTCATCAACACTTGAGCCTCTCTGAAATGCAGTTGCAGCTGTTCTTTTCAGGCATGCTCCTGTGCCTTCTTGCTGAGGGCTTGGGGATGGCACGAGTGGTATTTGTTCGTCTTCCTCTACAGATTTGATGCTGGCTCGTCTCTTAGCGCCTGCTACCGCCTTGGCTTTCTTTGGCAAAGCGGCCAATTTATCTAGTTCTCCCTTCTCCTTATACATCTCTTTGAGCCGGTCAATTGTTGCTACTGTGTCTGGATCCTCGTCCCCCAGTACGTAGCGTTGTTGAATGAGTGCCCTCTCCAGCTTGTGAATCCCTTCCCCAGTACGCCCCTTCTTCTTCAGATCCATCTGCGCGACTTCGTGGAGCAACCACAACGTGTCTGGATGGTCCTCTCCTAGAACCTTGCGGCCAATTTCCAGAGCCTGTCTGAGGTGGACCTCCTTCGCTTGGCAGTGCTTCTCCTGGATTGCGGAACTACTACCTTCTCGTTTTTTAATCTCGGAGAGATTTTCGTACGCTAGTCCAATATCAACCATGGACTGGACGGCTTCGGGGTGGTCCTTTCCTAACTTGGGGTGCATTTGCTGGGCGTTCCATTCAAGTTGCATTTGTAAAAGCGTTAGTCCACCTTTGGCGCTAGCTAGCTCGATTGGCTGCTTTGTGTCAGCTGCGTTCGTCGTGAGCTTTCTTTTGCGACTTTTCTTTGGAGGGGCGCCTAGAACTTTGAGTTGCGTCTTTAACAAAGCAACTGTATAGGACAATGCTTCTGGGCATGTTGTCTGATCGCTGGCAGTAGTCTTATGAAAGATCTCGATGTTATGTAGGATCTCGATGGCCGTCTCGAAGTTCTTAATAGACTCCTCGTAGTTCTCCGATGTCCATCCAACTCCGGCGTGGTATGATGCAACCAGACGTGCATCAGTTTCTCGGGTTTCTTTCAACAAGGTTCTGAATTCATCTACAAGATTGTCCCTCGCACGTGTATAGAAACTTGTCCATACCGACCGAGCTTTACTGTGGACTGTGAAAGGGTGGAAACTTCCCAAGATCTTGTCTCGGGCAGTTGCAACAACTTCAGCATGTTTGAGGCAATAGAGGCTATGAGAATGAGGTGCTCCCTGGAAGAGCAGATGCTCCCATCTTGGAGGAATGTTTTTGCTCATGGCCAAATTATCCGAGGGCAAGTCCGTACTCAAAAGATTACAGGGCAACAGAAAATCGATGTCTTTCCAAGACTCTCGAGTGGAGAATGGAATTCCTTCCAGAAGTGGAAGGAGTTGCCAAAACCTTTTTCCCTGTGCCTCCGGAGTTGGTCGTCGATGTGGATCCCAATCGACCATCTCCCCGATCCACGTTCCGATCATTATATGAGATACAGTACAATCGAATGGAAATGTTACGTCCAAGCGCTTTTTACCTCGTGCGTACTCGCTTGCTTCAATATCGCTTTGAAAGGCTGGTATTCCGAAGCAAAGGACGTGTAGAATGCAGCCTAGAGACCAGATATCGCCCTTCTTATTGTATTGGCCATTATGTAGCAATTCGGGTGCGCGATATCCTGGCTTCCCTCTTGCGTTGCTCGTTGCTCTAGCACGGTCCGATGTACTCCCTGGCGAGGAGAAACCGAGATCGGATATTTTCCACCATCCATAAGTCGCAGAATATAATACTATTAGCAGTAAGTTACGCCTAGGACCATGAGGTGCGATACCATTCTGCGGGTCGAGATCTCGGTGGATCAGATTCTTTCCGTGGATAAAAGCAAGTCCGCTCAAGAGCTGTTGAAAAATTGCGATAATTAAAAATAGGTTGGGATTGTGTTTGTCCCACGGGGGAAGACCGTATATTCCCTCAACTGCACGTGTTCCATGGATATATTCATTGAGATTCATCTCACAAAACTCCAAATCAATAAAGCGTATTGAACTCGGGATGAGGATTCCATCTGCGACATACCGAATAATATTCGGATGCATCTCCGATTCGAGAAGTTGCTTTAGAGACTCAACCTCTGATTGATGTTCCTTAATCTTTTCAGGGGTCGAACTGAAGATTATCTTCCGAGCAATACACTGATATATGTCAGGGATATCAACGTAAAAGAGGGTTTTACATGATTGGGCGTTTTGGATTGAACTCTTTCCTCAACCGTTCCGTTTTTAAAGTGGAGGGCATACACACTGCCGCTTCCCCCGTTTCCAACCTGCGTGATTGATGATAAGCATTTAGCTTCTTCGGAAAGCACAATATGCCTGGCAATGGCATCAGCTTCGCTGATAACATCCTCCGAACGTCTAATGACAATACGCTGAGGCATTTTTGGCTTCCAGATAAAGCGGTAACCCAGCCACTGGTTTAGAGCGTGATGAGGAAAAGGAAAAGATAAAGGAAGAAAAAAGAAAATTCTTTTCGTTTATGTAATCGCCGGGGAATAGCGAGCATTTAATGCGACTTCTGTCAATGGAGTGCACCCCCACTCTCCCGAAATTGCGGCACGTATCCTTGCAGCACAGCCGAGGCTGGCAATCCCACCCGCAAAAAAAAGCAGTCTTTGCACCGCCCCACTTCGGAACCTTAATCGCAACAACACAGCCAAATGGCGAGGCAGCCGTGGGGTGCATACGTAGGCCAACGCCGCCTGATTCGGCGGAGCAGAAACAAAGAGACGGGTTTTACGCACTGTTGGGATCTTATAAAAGCCAAGTTTCAAGGCCAACTTCGTTATTTCGCATCTCTTCACCTACCATGAGTGGCGGCGTCCTTGAATCTATTGCCATCAACATTGTCGCTGATATCATTTTGAAGACAGTTCAAATCGGTTACCATGTTGTCAACAGCACTAGGCTTTATGCGAAAGAAGCACAGGAATCTGTCAAGATCATCCAGCTCCAGATCGGAATTTGGGAAGCCGCATCACGAAAGCTCCAGGACGAAAATATAAGAAACCAAATTCTGCCCGCAGATTTGTTGAGGTTTCAGAAGGCATCAGAAGAACTGCATCGTTTGATGCGGAAATTTGTTTTGCGCCACTGCCTGGACAAAGCGGAAAGCAAAAGGATCCGTGAAATACACTCGGTGGACGAATTGATCGAACAATTAGACCAGCAGCGGATTTTGGAGAAACTCTCCGAAAGAGAAAAGAAACAGAGCTGGGGATTCTGGGCGAGGTTGAAAGAGGAAGTCGGATATTTGGTTGTTGAGCAAGCGAGAGAGAAACAGTTGATGATGCAAATCGTCTTTTGGGGGACTCAGCTCGACAGATTTTCCGCAGCTGCCTTCCCCAGTATGTTTCCTACAATTCCCAAGGAAAACGTGGAGCAACTCGCCAACCTACTCGCATCTAAACTTCTCCCCGAACTTAATGCGAGGGCCGAAGTCTTGCTTGTTCGATCTGTCGACAGCACCGCAAAACAAGTCGGAGAATTATCGTTGGGCGAACCAGGACCTTTCAAAGAGGACATTTCTCAAATTAAACTAGTCGATAGGGACGGTGTTCTCGGTGGTTACATTCGACCACCTTCTCCTCGTCTGGACACTCCCCAAGAAGACGTCGCACGTGAACAAGCAAACCGAACTGATCTCGGCGGCAAGGAACGTCGACAGTGGGGTACGTTTACAAAAGATGGAAAAACATCAACAGTAATTATCGAATTTAAACCAAAACCCAGCGATCTGCGAGACGCACGTAACTTGCTTACACAAAATGAGCTGGCGAGCGAAGTCGACAAACTAATTCGCACCCTTCGAGTCTCGTCGAAATTGAAAGAGCAGGATTCCGAGAGACATCCTTTCCATGTGTTGTTTGGTGAAGGCTGGTACGAGCAGCAGGATCATTTCGGCCTTATCTATCGACTTCCAACACTAGCTACCCCCAAATTCCGCTGCGAGAGCTTAGGAAATATTCTTCTCAGAGACGATTATCGGCACCTTTTGGCCGAGAATTTGGAGAACCGTCTTATCCTCGCCAGAGCCTTAGCTTGGACGCTGTTCGAATTGCACTCTGTCAACTGGGTGCACAAGTCATTCCAGCCAGATAATATCCTCCTTTTCGCCGAAGAAATCGAACCAGGGAGTGATAATTACCGCTTCGATTGGTCATCTCCTTACCTTGTCGGTTTCGATTCGTCTCGCACCGAAACTGGTCATTCCGGTAGATACAATCCGAAGGCCGCGTGGACAGCCCGCATATACACCCATACCGAACGCGATGAGATGCAGGTGTACAAAAGATTCCAAAAGGTTCACGACATTTACTCTCTTGGTGTTGTCCTCCTTGAAGTCGGACTGTTGAGAAGTTTTATCGACGAGGTTATAAAACACCACAAGACAGTGCAAGAGTTGCCTGAAAGGAACGAAAGGAAAGCGGATCCAAATGCAATGCAAGTAGACAGTGAACCCTTGGTGTTCACTTTCAACATGACGACGCAGGATTTCAAGATCGTTTTTGAGAAGAAGGCAGAGGTATTGACCGCTATTTTGGGACCGGCGTATAGGCAGGTGGTTATCAAGTGTCTGAACTGGCACATGATGTATGCAGAAACCGACAACAAATTGTCAGAACACTTTCGAGCCGAAGTGTGTGAGAAGCTTAGTTTGATCAATATCTCATGAAAGTATTGAATGGCAGAGATAATTATGTAGTGAGAAGTATCTTTACAGCCGCGCCTACAGGAAATTAAACTTTTCTCCCATGTGTTGCAATGCCAGTCAAGGGATGCGTGCTGGAATCGTTGTCATCAAATCGGAAAACCGGGGTCCCACAGATATATTTCTCGTGTATGGTAATCCTGGTGATCAAGGGGTACACATGAAAGGACGCTGTATTTCAGGCTCAATTCCTATCCTCAATCGCCGGTAATACTGTGAGGCCATTGACTTCCTCGAACTTCTAACTAACTATATGTGGCTGCATTTAACGCATGTGCAACTTGAACTCTAATTTTACCTCTTCTTTGAACGCCATGCAAAGAAAACGCCAGATCTCCATATTTTGTCTATCAGTTTATTCTACCCATCTCCCAATATTCCTTATCATGTCTCATCTTACCTCTCGTATCCTCCACAACTTTAGCCAATCAATTTCCGGCAACCCAACCAAATCCAGCCGCACAGCCACCAGTATACACAACCTCCGAATTCCCCCCTCCCAAAGGTGGCAAATACCCCGCGGTCTCAGGACAAGACTGAGCATCACTCTCAGACCAAGTTGTACATTGACCTTCTGAAATTCCAAACGCGACACAGAGATTTGCAGAAGTACAAACTTGGCAGCAGGAACATAAATCGGTAATTGTGGAAGTGGTGTCAGATGTCAATACGTTTCCGCTGAAACCACCGATGAGGTACAGCCATGGTCCAGGAATTGCTTGGGAGAAGGTAAGGCAGGGACAGTTGTATTCTGTGGCTAATGAGGTAGTGAGAGGAGTTGTGGTTGTTGTGGTTGTTGTTAGGAGAGTTGTTGTTGCTGTTGAGATGGTGAGATCAGTTATGAGGTCGGACTACAAGTTTGTTAGAACGTCAATTATAGTAGGGAGGGGGTTATACCGTTATTTGGATAAGCGTGGTTGTGACTGAAACCGTGGAAGTTTGGATGGTTGTCAGTGTTCTGGCAGGGAGTGTGGTGGTTTCCAAACTTTCAACTGTGCTGATAACTTGAGTCGAAATTGATATGGTTTGTGTCACGGTGACCGGTGCAACATTGGTAATAGGAGTATTGGTAGTGACTGTAGTGACTGCCGTTACTGTGGAAATTGTAGGTAATACCGTCGCGGTAATGGTTTTGGTTACATGAATTGTGAGGACCTGACGATCTGTGTATGTAACGGTCAATGGATCCGATTGAGCATTGCAGGGAAGAGAAACCGTTACTGTTGTAGTGCCGCATGATTGTACGAGGTTATTTGTGGATATCGGATTCGTTGAGGAGGGGACAATGCTGGAAGAACTTGTTGTGGTGGCCAGAGTAACATTAGAAAAGGGCGGAGTCGCTGCTGCAAGGATGGATGTGAATGACAAGCAGAACAGCAAAAAATGTAATTTGCTGAACTCCATTATGCTCAAGGCTTTCTTGCAATTGCAGATAGACAGTTGTTGATCGAGATCGATGTGAAAATTCGGGTTGTGTTGTCTTTAAATGTTATCTCAGGGTCCTGCGATTTTAACGGACAAGCCGACTCTAATTTTAAACCTTTTTGTCATTGCGTCAATTATTTATGGCCTTATTCGGTCACAGGAATTAAGGTGATGTTCGGTATGGCTCCGTGTTGACAAATCTTGTTGGATGTAAAGAAATAACCGTTTCGTAGTGGGGGAGAATTTTCCTATTGGTGCCGAGTGATTTTCAATCAACGGGGCTGTGGCCTTGGTGCGACAGTGCGACAGACAGTACGCCGCTCCCGAAGATCGGCGATAATGTTCCCCGAATAGGGCAAGTTAGTCACACTTCCCTGTGACAAAAACCATTGAACGCGAATGCCGACTTAGGACATGCGCGCATTGTCAATTGACGGTCAAAGTTATCCCCGAACTAATAAGGTGTCGGTGAGCCAATACTCGTGCTGGCACATATGCATAACCAATATTAGCTTAACCGTTGTTGCCAAAGCGTCCGCTGCCAGCTCCTTAATTTGCTAGGCTGTGAACCGTCGGCGCAATTCTTTTTGGGAAATAAACTTATGGGATTGAATTTCCAAGGGGGTGCAATTGCAACTATATGGAGCCCGGAACCGCCAATTCCGGGTCGGTCGACTCCCAATTATTATTGATTACGTGGCTAAATGTGGGGATGCGGTGCATCACAAAAAGGAGTGTCCTACGTCTATGCAGTTAGTTAAGATGGTACGTAGAATGGTCGATGAACGAGTTTATGTAGTTTTTTTGTTCCCTACGAACTTGTCCTTACCATCCCAGGTTACGAATTGGTAGAAATCCTCTCCATCTTCTCTTCCGTTCATCCGTCCTACCCTCCAATGTCATTGTTGACACAGACAATTACTGTTCCAAATGGCAACCCCGCAACACACGCGCCGCCTACAAAATTATTATCAAAGCACAAGGAATCTTGCCATCAAATGTAGCCTGACAATCCGTGTTAATATAGCAGTCGATACAGCAGGTCACATAGACTGGGCTGTCCTGTCTCTTGGGCAATGCTGCTGGGGCAACGACCGAAATTATCGCCGCAACTATCATGAATATATTGACTTTCGCGAGTAGCATATTAACTTGGAAAGTGGCAAATCTGAACGAGATGTGGAAACGAGTTAGATGTAGTCAATGTCGTTGCCAAGACGAGGCTTTTTATAATCTGTCGGATGGAAGACAACGATGATACATTGGACGATGACGAAATGAATCCATTTATGTGTCCCTGGCCTGAAACAGTGGGGTCGGACAAATGGCAATTTATACAAGAGACAAATTTCAATCAAAAGTTTGGAAGGAGGTGTGTCGATATGTAGATTCTAAAAATGTCTCTAGACATATGCCACTTCCACAGTTTGTTTGAGATATATACCTGCTGACACAAATCTGACGGCATTTCTGATATACATACTTACTTTGGCCTGGCTACTAAATACCTTCTCGCCCTTCGCCTCCATTCCCGCCTCTCTCACATTGCAATACGTCTAATTGCTCGTTCGATCCTCCGAGTCAAAGTTCGCGTCACCCCGTTTCCATTATGAAAATTCCTGTAGGCCCTGCATTTCCAAGGTTTCACGTTCTAACTTGCAGAGCTTTGCTTTAGCGCTTTCCTTTCTCAGTGCCGGATCGCTTAACATATTGGACCTTCTTCCCCATCAGGGGCTCGTCCCCTATAGCACCTCCGCCTGCGTAGGATATGCGAACGCCGAGGGCACCTGCACCGAACTCGAATGTGTCTGTTCCGCCGCCATCGGCCCCGGAGCCCGACTTCAGATCACGGCTGAACTGTTTATAAGACTTATTTGTTACTACATTGGTCTGTACTAATGACTATATTTATGCATTCCAAACTATTTTCTTGCTGAAGTGGCCTCCCAGCTCGGAACAGACATGTTCCGCCTGCCTCACTCCACGTCCCTCTTTCTCTTCCTCGGCCTTTTCTTCGCCGGCTCCACATCCCGTGTTGTCGGAGTCTTCAGCTCATCCCATCTTGTAGGAGCATGCGGCATCGGCCGGTGATTCACGTGAGCTGCAATTTGATGGCTCACGTCCAGCTCCCAGGCATATTGTTCAAAGGAGCCATTGAGCTGGGTCAACTTTGCCGGGCTCTTAAGCGTGATGCCTCTTGTGGTGAGATACGGCTGTTTGGTGAATTGATCGAAATTGAACCGATCACACAAGAACACCAATCTCAGCTTCTGATCCGGGTGGTCATTCCTCCAAGCATTGAACAATTTGTCTTTCAATATTTTCTCAAGTCCGCTGGACTTCACTCCATGTTTCTTGCCGACCGTTATTTGGACCAGCATTCCCAAATGCGGAACGTAAAAATCGACAGAAACATGATTCGTTTGGACGGGGACGTAAAACATCTCACCACTTCGGATGGACTCCGCCGATAGTTCATCCACATTGACAAAGGTAAAACGGTTCAAAGCATCCAGTCGTATGGGAGGAAGCTCCTCATGACCCTCGTCCGTTAACCGACGAAGTCGCCCAGAGAGGCCGCCGTTCTCCAACGTTCTGAAAACGTGTGGTTCGAAGGCATAAGCCCGTGCCGTGGAGACATAATTTCGATTGTTCAAGAAGTCTAGGATGCTTTGCTCCCCCCTCTCATTCTTCAACACCTCCCAAAACTGATCTTGGAGCCAAGTTGTTGCCCAGCAATAAGCAGGATAGCGAAACCGATGGTCCTTCAATTTGCGTATTGCGGCGTCCGTCACAGTTGTAGGAACTTTCTGGCCGGGAACGAGATGGAAATGGAGTCCGCTCACATTCGTGTGGTCGATGCGTGACAGTCCGGCTTGCTCAAACAGGATGATCGGGTCGCTTGCGTATATGCCGCCCCACAATTCTGACAACTTCTCTGGTTTCCCACTGTAGTCAAACAAGATCCTCGGAATACCTCCCCACTTCCAGAACTCCTCCTCAACATGTCCCTTCATCAACCACGAAAAAACAAGCGCCCTGACCTTCTCAATTTCCAAAAGTGTCCAGGGTGGGTTGACGATGGTCGTCGCATGTTTCAGAAGATGCTTGAGCGAGATGGTCTGTTGTCCAGGAGATGTCAAAACGATCATATAAGCAGGCGGAGTCCCAGTCGGAATGGCCGCAGCGCCATCCAGAATCGTCCAAATAGGGTTGGTAAAGTTTCTTGTGAGAAGTTTCAGAAGCAATCCATCACTAAACAAGCGGACAATCGAGGGGTGGTGGTAGTCTTTATTGTTGTAACGAAACAAGCACCCAGGATTCACGTCCCCATGACGGTAAACGAAGGCAGAGGTTTGATATTCCTCCAACGCTAAGAGGCGATAGAGGATGTACAAGCCGAACGCAGTTTTGCCCGTGCCCGGAGTTCCAGCCACATGAATGGGCGGACGTGGACGGTATGAGTCAACAGTTGCCGGCGGGTCTACCTTGTTCCAGTCCGCTTGAGATACAATCCCGAGATTCATAGCGGTCTTTATATCGCTATCCTGGGAGTCCTACAAGTCAATTTCCTGAGAAAACGGGGATGTCTACTTCTTGGCCAGCTTCTTCAAAATGGCTACGAATGAAACGGAACATGTGTCTGTTGACATCCCGAACATAGAGGAATCGGGCAGGATATTCCACGTTCTCCGATTTGCCACTTCTGCCCTCGATAGAGCCACGATTTGTCGTCAGTCAAATGACACTTCCCTGACTCAACAGACGGGAACGGATTTCGCCCCTGACCCGCTAAACCGTCAGTTGGTTTTGTAGACAATGAAATTACCAATCGCTTCAATGCACTCACACGTTTCAAGGACCGTGTCCGCCCGTTCAAATAGATCATGCCAATCTAAAATCTGCAACGCTGCTGCAAATGGTCTTTAGTTTCTCCCAGAAGAGGGCGTACCTCGAGAACTAGTCATGGTGTACAAAAAAGGCACGTGGTAAAGTTCTTCAATCTGAATGATGATACGATGAAAATTTTATTGTCCGATGATGCTCCAAAGGGATGTCGATCAAACTTGTACTTCGACCCAGAGAGAAGTGAAGACAGCTTGTACTCGGATGTTTTCTTTCAACAGGACAGGAAGTTGTACTTGTAGTAACTCAAATTCCGACTATCTATATGATCATGAAGTTTCGCTATTTCCTGGTGAGATACTCTCGTTCCTCGAGGCAACTACGGTATTGGTGAACTTTAAATTTAAAACAACGCGGCGTGCGTACGGGGAGCTCCAGGGCAGGACTCTCGGGGATGCCAAATTCAATTTCCTACGAAAAACTATTCATTAACTGCTTATATCAAAAGCATTTCCAATAAACGGCTACAGCCGAATACATCTAGAGTACCCACAGTCGTATCGAGGATATCTGTGGGATCGGTATTCTCTGAGCGCAATCCTTCTAAAAAGCCTTGAAGAGAGGAGAAAATTTGGCGTATTTTCTCGGTGCTTTGGACCGAGTGTACCTCGAGCATCATTGCTAACTGAGCGTCAAGTGCAGTAAGGATCCATTGGTTTGCTACACCGCGATCAACACAATCACAACGAAAGGTTTACCAAGAGCATCAATATCCTTCCGGAGAATCAATCCCACCCAGAAAAGATATCGAGTGAGGGGGTGCGACTCATGAGTTGTCCAGGGAAGCAGACTTGCAATTTGGCAAAGATGGAACAGTCTGTAAGCAGTCTGCATAATTGGGAAATATGGACCAGGTAGAGGCAAATAGAGCAGAGATTCCAGAAACAGGGCAAATGTGGCTAACAGTGCAGCTTTCATATCCTCGAAAGGTGTCTGCGACTCGGACAATCGAAGCCGGAAATCTTCTTGGAAATTCCTTTCCGTTTTGATGTCCACCAGCAATTGAGTTAACAAGGAGCTGGCCGATTGAAACATCTCCCTTTCCGGACCAGTAGTTTGCTTTCTCAATGCCAGGTAATAATCCAAATAAAACACTAAAGCGCGTTTTCGAAATTGCGTTAAGCAAGTATACTTGAGAGAAGGTTCGGTAGGCATGAGAAAAGGAGGCCGGTGTAGGTCTTTGAAAGTCTGGAACGTCTCGTGAACTTTTGCCATTATGGCAAAATCCTGCTGAAATAATGGAGGCTGTCTGGCAAGCGCTATATACAGGTGTTGTAATAGATGAAATGCTGCCTTATAAAGTTCGTTGAACTGCGATTGGTATGTATTTGACTTGCCTGTTCGATTGAGATGAAGCGCAGCACGGGCAAGGCCTATGAGATGTGTCAACATGATGTCAAAAGACCCTCGCGTGAGATGGAGAGAACAATGCAAGATTGCCATGTAAGACGCAGGAACGAGTTCCGTCACCGAGTCATCATGAAAAGCTTCCCTTGTATATCTGTAGAATTTGTTCAGATATGCTAGACTTTCGGCTTCGTTGTCCTTGTGGAATTGTGCCGAGGCCAAAGTCAATACTCCGTATCGGAACGGTTTAGAGGACATTGGAAAATTAGGCAATGGAAGCCAAACCGTGTCACAGCCTAGTTTGGTCCCATTTTGTACGGCAATGACGTCTACACCACAGAAAGACATTGTTGTGTAGTCGCTTGACGCTACCCCATTGTGGTGCTGGAGTCTGAGATGTGAAATCGCCGAAATAGATTCCAAGCATATTCTGTCAGATCGGTCAAGACTCTCGGCCTCCAAGATCGGCATCGAACGGACAATTGTTGCCTCAGAATCGTTCTCCTCGACAATGGCGGATGATGTCCGCATTTCGATAAGACGAAACTTTCTACCGCATGGTAGACCTCGTTCCGCGCACAAGGTACATACACTGGGAATCTTCGGAAGTGTATTGGCACTACTCAGGAGTTAGTACATGCTAGTTTAGGCATACACCTTACGTCGCCATTTCCGACAATCCAGGCAACTTGCGCGTCCAGTTCTGCCGTACAAATTGTTGCCTTTAATAGGCTTGTTCTGTCGCCGTTTACTTCGATATCAACTTTAGTAAATGTGAGTGGTACCGTGGTATTTTATTCATCTCAACATGATCCTTTTGGGTGCTCCCTACAGCTAGGTTTTGTTGTTGGTGATGTGGTATTATTAACGAGGCAGTCATCGCATTTCGCAATTCATGCGGTTGTGGAAGTCATTGGACTTTGGGAGGTCCGAGAAGAGAAGTTCGGAATGCGCAGAATGGAAAGCAACAGAGTTGATTTAGAAAACTTTGACTTGTCCTCCCATCTTCACCCTTGTCCTATTATACGCTTATTATACTTTTATTGTTGTACTACTGTCCTGTCTGGACTGGAGCCTCCGATCTAGAGGGTGCACCATCCGTGTCATCTCCGCAATTTGCGGCTATAATTATGTTGGGCCAGGCAGACGTCCATAGGAGTGCAGAATTATAAACTTTTTCTCTTGTGTGGTTGCACAATGTGTTGATTGGTTGCTGTTGGGACTGTCGGGGAAAGCACAATTCAGATGCAACAGTTGCAGCTTCGGATCTGGCGTTTCGCATTTCAACCACAACCGAATTGCGAGTTTGGTCAAGGGACTGAATTTTCGTGGGGGTCCAAACCCAATTCTACCGCAAGAAAATTAGAGTTTTGGGTGAGAGTGAATTTTCGTGGGGGTTCGGTTCCAATTCTTATTGGAACCAAAACGTGGCATACGAGATGCGACTGCCTAATTCCATTTCACTCCTATCCGTCAAGGCTGAAATTGCCACTCAACATGGCAGAAGCTGATCCAAGTGCATGGGTTACTGGTGGCAACAATATATTGGTGCATGAAGGAAGGATTGGTGTCGGGGGATATGGCTCTGTTCACAAGGCATATTCCTGATGATTCTGAAATACTAACTTTAGCTCCGCAACACACAGAACGACCTTGTTCGATCACCATAAAGCATTAGCTAACTGATTACTTAGGTGTTCGCTAGAAAGATCATCCCTTTGTTTGAACCTGATTCTCCATCCGTGCAAAACGAGATTCGTGCTATTCGAAAACTTTGCAATAACACGCACAAGAATGTCGTCAACGTCTTTGAAGTTGGTCGGTTCCGGTTTCATGACAATCAATATGCATTCATCGATATGCAACTGTGCGACCTAGACCTGGATCAATATATGAAAAGTGCGCGGGTTGTGAACCTTGTACATGAGGATACCACGTGGCAATTTAGGCTAAGAGAGTTGCAGATCTGTAATATTATGAGACAAATTTCGCTGGGAATTGCCTTTATACACGGAAAGAAAGAGGTTCACAGAGATATAAAGCCCAAGAATAGTATCACCCTGGCATATTCTTATCTGAATCTAGTTCTCTATTCATGCAAGGACATGGCCTGGAAGGTTGCTGACTTCGGTCTCACTAGCGAGGGAAATTCGGAAAGTCTGCGTAGTACGGAGGCTGCTCGAGGCACACCTGGTTATAGACCACCTGAGCTTCTCCAACGGAAACACGACACAGACATGCCTCGGTATAATAACGCGGTTGATATATGGGCAATGGGATGCGTTCTCTATGAGCTTATCTTCGGCGTAAAGCTATTTTTATCGGATCTAGATGTTCTCAACCATTACCAGGATAAAGAGACCTTCACGGTCATAGTAGATCCTCGATATAAGTCCGCCCGGACACTTTCAAATGCGATTCGAGATACGCTGCAAATGTCGCCGCAATCGAGACCCAAGGCAAAGGCACTTGTTGACAGATTCTCGAGGTTGTACAAATCTATTGCAATTGACACCACCCAATCTTCTATCAATGAGGATTCTGTTATGCTGGATGTCGACTCTGAACCCGATGAACTAGATAGTGAAAGTTTTTCGTCATTACCCTTGTACCAACTCTCAGACTCCGACCTCATAGGGCCCGAGGTGGTCGATATAACTGATTGGCACGTCATTGATACCGTTGTGAACAAACTCAACACACGGATCGTCGTTTCTTCACGTGACGATGAACAATTCTACTTCCGCTCAAGATTGTTTGATACGTCGTCGGGAGAACTCATCTGGGAGAAACAGGAAACATGGACAACTCCTAAACAGCACCCCGCTTCTAAATTTAGTGCAGATGGAAAATACTTGGGAGTTTTTTTCGATGGCTGCGTGGAGGTATTGGACGTGCACTCTAAGCCCCCAAAGCTTGTTCAGTCTTGTAACGTACCAGATGCATTCTCTGACATTGGCCCTATCGTTCAGGCCATTGCAATAACTCGGAATGGCAAAGGAATAGCGGTATCCTGCGTAAGGAGTGGAAGTCCTGCGGGACCTCTACTCCGCTGGGCCCAGTTTGGCCGCCAGATTTATCAATCTCAGCACAGCGCTAGCGGAAAGTGCGGCGTTGATGTTATCAATACTGGCTATCTTTCCGATGTAGCATTAACTTACACCCCTGATGGATGCCGTCTCTATCTTCTCGGTTTCTCGGCCCATCGAACGGCAGTTCTGGGGCCCCCCGATCCTCGAACCGATCTTGTAATCTATTGTTGGGATACCCAATCGCGCCGCATGCTGCACGAAAACACATTGGCAGAGGGGACACACATTACAGTGGATTCACCTCTCGCCGTCATGCATTCCAACGATAACCCGTGTATCGTTTTCTCCTTAGGTCAGGGGTCTTCGCTCCGTGTATTTCTAATTTATTCGTGTGACGGATCCGAAGTTATCGGACGATATTCAACTGACGGAATGATCCATGTGGTTACCAACGGTGGAGTATTGTTTTTAAAGTCTGACAAATATTTCAAGAAATGGGACGAGTCAAAGAAAACATGGCTGCCTGACCGGGAGCGTAGAATAACCGACAGAGACGACAATAGAGAGTCTCGCTACATTTGGAAATGGGATGGAAAGGCCTCGGAGCCAGAATGTTGCGGTGTGATACCGTGGAGGGGGCTCCCACCCTTTCATAAAGTTAAGGCAATATGTGAAGAAAAGTATGGCCTGGCACTCATTCTTGATAATGAACGATTCGTACATCTCGAGCGGAAGTAGGACAAGATTCCGTGTCAGAACTTGGTGCATTGACACACGAAAAAGAGTTCCCAACGTTATCGACTCAGAGGCTCGGATTGTCGGATTTGATAGCGCTATTTACGAAGTTGACCGAGTTATTAGTAGGTATCTCTCAACTTTGATTACTTGAATCTAATGGGAGAAGAAAGTTAACTCTTTCACCTCTTCAGTCCGGCCTCGAACCAGACATTGTTGAAGCAACTTTTGAAATCTGTTCGACCTTGTAGAAGCAGGGGTTGTTTGTGATGAAAGAATAGTGAATGAGACTGGTCACTGAGAAGGTCTGTTTTCTTGGATCATTGGTTCAAGGCCGCTTCTTTTCAGGCAGTAATGAGGCTTGGAGTGTGGAGATTCGCGATTTTTGCATTCTGGGAAAGAGATGGAATCATGGAATTACTTCTGATACTTCAATGAAGGTCGTTCTTAATGGCTGTGCTTGCATTTCCCATACTATATATTATACCTATCTCTATAATCCTGTTAACACACCCCTACTCTATATCCTGTCTTATATGCAGCCTGTAATTCCACCGTAGTCGCTACGCAAAACATTATTAGCTGTGAAATTAATAGGTAGCAGATTCCGGCGTCCCGCTCTAATCCTGAGTGGGCGTGACGTTCTAATTGTACTATTTTAGAAAACAACTAATTCACCGCTTGCATGAAGATGGAGATGAAGAGAAGGACGAGTATGGGAGCTCCGCAGCTGAGCCAGAGCTCGGGAGGCTGGCCTAACGGCGAGGGAGTCAATACCTTATGGCGGTGATGTATATTGAACTATATAGATATAGCGATAGGATGAAACAAATAACGAATCATCCAAATCCCGTGGTCCTATATCCCACCAATCCGTAAAGCAAATGACTCCGGTGTATCCAGTGCAATGCTAAAGTTAACCCAAATTCAGACCAACTATTCAAACAGAGTTGAATGAATTGCATTTCTGCGTGGCCTACTCACAGAGTAGGCTTTCAGCACCTTTAATTACGTAATTATGTGCAGACTATCTGATCAGATCATCTCCTGTATTTTTGTGGTGGAGAGAATGGGTAAACAGGCCATTTTGAACTATCTCGCTCAAGTCACACCGTACGATGTAACCATACTTCTTCGCTACCTTTGTGGCGATTTGCTCAACTCTTGCTCGTTTCCTACAGCTCTGTAGCATCGTTTAATGTCCTTGTGGAGAGCAGTATTCACCTAGCATTCATAAATTATAATAGCCCTAAATCCTTATCAACTTTGTGCCTACTAAGCCGAATATTTCTCCAAATTCAACGCCCGCACATAGTCCTTTGACTTCGTGTGGGTGGACTTATCAGAACCAAGCAATAAAATCTCAGTTAAAACACCGCACAGAACTTCCCTGCACGCTTTCTCACTGTCATCCTCGTCGCTCTTCCAGGCAATAACGCCATCCGGTCGTACCAGTACACACCCACACTCAGCGACTTTGTAGATCACGCTGAAGGAGGGATGAGAGATAAGAACAGTTTTGACCGGGAGCTTGTTTTCCAATCCCTTGCCGGCGTAATACCACCCGGAAGACGAATGCGACACCAAAAGGGTGTACTCTGTTTGCGAAAACACATCTTGGATGGAAGTTTTGGCATCCTCATCCAACCAGAAATGCGGTGCCGTGGCACCTGGAGATGTTGTTGGTTCACCCGGATCCTCCACAATCTCGCCTCCTCCTTCGGGCCCATATTTGATTGCTTCCGAACGATTGTACCTCAAACCCAACTCGACCCAGAAGTCACTGATTTGCTGGGGAGTTCGATCATCTTTCAATTCAGGAGCCGAACGATTGACATATCTTGCATACGCTTGACCAATGCCGTTATTCTGGTCAACATATTTCTGCACGTTCGCCTACAATCAGCTCCATTCGACCAGAAAACCTCACTTTGAAGAAGATGGTGACACTTCTGCTCATCTCGCCAAAGCCAGTGCGATTGATTCCGAGAGCTTTCCTTACGGGACTGCGCCCTCCATCACAGGCCACCACGTATTTGCTCTTTACCCTGGTAGTTTTGCCCGTTTTACGATCTTTGATGTTAGAAATACATCCTTCGTCGTCTTGTTCCACGTGAGTCACTTCTGTACTGAATCGCAATTCGGAGCCAATTTCTTTTCATTTCGCGGCAAGGAGAGGCTCCATTTTATGTTGTGAAGAGAAGATACGGTATGCTGGGGAAAGACAACTGACACCGGCATTGACATCTGGAATGAATGTTTGGAGCTTTCTCCCAGCAAGAGACTCAAATGCGAAGACTCCAGCGGTCAAGGTGTATTGTCTAGCGTTAGCTTTCAGCTCGGCAAGTACTCTACTTTTCAGATTCTTCCAGCATCGTTTCCATCATTCCCAATGAGCGGAAGATTTCAGCCGTACGTATGTGGAAAAGCGCCGGTCGCGGATGGATGGCGGTATAAGCATGACGCTCACACGTCATGGTCTTGATCCTTTCTATCAACGTTGGCTAGATTGACTGGCAAACCCTTGGCTCGCAAGCATGATCGAAAGAGACAGACCCACAAGCGAGCCTCCAACGATGAGCACCGAAATTCAGTCAGAGTTGGGCTGTGAGAATACCTGGTACCTCTTCATCGAAGTCGTTGTTCATATCGTTACTTCAAACCTCGAGTTAAGCGGCGGTTTATTAGTCTCGATTGCTGTGCCTTGTGGAACCTCAGCAGATATCGTTTAACCGAAGGTTTCGACCCGGCAAATCTTTATTTATATGTTCCAATTGGTGACTATCGGCGAGTCCGGCTATTTCCTATCAGAGATGAGCGCAAAATTGCAGTTAGAAGCGGACTCCACAAATTGGGGCGGAACCCCCACGAAAAGTCGGCCACCGAAACTCTCTTGTCCCGTAAATTTGAGAAACCCGCTATCCGCAATGTCCCAATCACACAGCACCCAAGGTGCACATTAGTTAGCATTGTTCCGTGATTGGCAAACTTTAAACCGACATCGCTAGGGACGCCCGCGGTAGCAATCTCGCTGATTGATAATTTGATAAGGACTTCTGCTAGGTTGCCGTATGGGGCGTAACATGTCCAGAAGTGGCTGGATCCGTGAAATCAGTCTTTTCAAGTTGCGGAAGTTATCAGGTGGTTGTCTAATATTCACCCCGGAGGCATTCCGGAGTGTACTGGTTGCCGCTTCAAGTTGTTAGTCGGATATAATTCAACAAGAATCATTTGAATTAACGAAGAGTGCATACTTGAAACATGACTACTAATGACTCGATCGTCTCGGACCGAGTCATCCTGCCTGGGCATTCAATTGGCGTTGTGCGGGGACGTTTTGGCCCTTGACCTCTAAACAGATAATTACCGCAAGGGATAGGCGGGACTCCAAAGCTTGAGTTCGCCATTCGGTGGGAAAGGCGAACCAGTGGAAACAGTCTGGGGTTCCCTCGATCATGAGTATACCAATTGGGAGAAGGTTACCGAGTTTGTGAAGGGGTTCATGGCGGAAGCTGCCGCAGCAGAATTAAGGCTTTGTCGTCAGGAGGATTAGTTTCTTGTACCTACGGAATAACTGCATGAAAAGAAGTTAGGGACCAACCCGTACGACTTGTACTCGTTGGATGTGTCTATGGGGGCGCGACGTGTGCCAAAGAGCTAGCGATAGAATTGTGATATCGTAGGGCCTTGTGCTTTAAACTTAAACTACGCCACTAGATTTCCCCCAGAATTTACTGTAATACATGGTAACCGCGGCAAACGTGGACAACAAAGAGGGGCGCAAATAATGTTATTTTGAATTCCTTCCTAGGCTTCGCCAAACTGTCACGGAGGCAATGCTTGATTGTCATGAATCCGGGACTGTCAGTCTTCACGGAGAATGCAGAACGACATCAGGTCTACTGGCAGAGAAGGAATTTCCGTTTCCCAAAAGTTATATATTTAACTACCCCGCCTGCATAACTATACACATAACCGGTTATTCCGAGGCAAATGAACTCCCATAATTTCATGATTTCCGCTTCCCTTGCTAGTACACACTTTCATCGTATCCCATCAGCTTTGAATGACCTGTTCCACGCCCATTTCACATGCCCTCTCGACTGCACAGTCGAGACAGCTGTCCCCTTGAAACAGCGTTGGCAAATCCAAAACACAAGCAAGAAATTGAGCTTCGGCATTTTTGTGTGTCAGTACCATACCAATTTTCAACAACTTTCGTTCTTTGTTCCCTTTAGGAAGGTCAAATACGGCTCCAGCAGGTGCCAAGACCGAAGTGGTTGTGACAGGAACGGGACTCCGGGACAGAGGGTTTCGAGTATCGTGACCACAGGTCGGTGCGATATTGACACCCATGTAGGCCAAATGTAGGTTATAGAAATCGAGCGACACCGTTTTAGTGGAGAGTTGAACTTTTGTTCGAATACTCAGTTCGTCACGAATCACACGTGCAGTTAGAGTTAAATTAGTATGCACGCCAAGACCTGATGGCACAATTGGAGATTCCAGAATTGACTTTGAACTTGTCCGACGACGGGAACACTTGTCGGTAGTGAGGACTTGATAATAATTGTGTTCGTCATGAAACCGACCATCTATGATGACATACTCTATGCATTGTGGAGCCTGAAATAATGGGTTCTGAATTGTGCTAGGAAAGATTGAACATGCTCCTGAACTGACCCCCAATCGTTTCGCGTCACCGAAGTGCCCTTGGGGTCTTTTCGGCGCGAGAAGTCCCAAAATAGACGTATGCAGATCTATAACAGTGAAATACGGGTAATGCCAGGCTTTGATTAAGGTAGTAGGAGCGATGACTTCGGGTATGTGTTGTAGGATGCCGGGGCCGGTGCTTGGTTGTGCGGTTCCTCGATCCAGAGACATTCGTATACATGTATCTTGTCCAGCCGCAACGAACGAAGCGGCGATTCCTCGAGTGATGAGCCAGTCGATGGTACGGACAACTTCAACAACCTTACAGCTTGGTTTGTACTGGAATATATGTAGCCAGTGATTTGTAAGACGTTCATCTTTGAAACATTGGTTGCACACGCAGGAAGTGGAAGGCACAGCATTGGCTAGGCTGACACATAGCTGGTTGTAAGCTTTGTCGCATTCCAAGATCGTAAAAGACGGTTCGCAGAGAAACGTGCGTTTGAGAGTTTCCCGAACTCGATGGAGGCCGTCCGGCCCCAAAAGGCCCCTAAAACCTTCCCAAGGAAGAGTTGTCCACTTTCTGTGCGACATCTCCGAGTCTTTACCTAGATCGGTCCCCGATACCGAGCAGATGATCGCGCAAATCAGTTCTACACATGAAATTCGTACTTGGACCGTGAAGCTGGCGCCAACGGTAGCCAAAGCGAGATCAAGGGCAGCTGAGAAACACCCGTCCCATTTCAGATTGATTGGACTAAAGAAGATCCTCCTGCCAAATTCGATGGATACGATGCGAGGATTAGTTTGTGACTGTCCGCTGGTATAAAGTATCGACTCAATTGAGAATTGTGTTGGTGAGGCAGACTGTATATCAAAAATTACGGACCGCCGTTCTCCTTGGAAAATAATCTCGTTTTCGACAGTCACCAAACAATCATCTGGGCACAGTGCCATAACAATAGCCAACAAATAACCAGCACCCTTGCACCCCTGGAAATACAACATTAAGTCTTCTTGCTGCAAGGCCCTACTAAGGCTATGCAAAAAGTCCGTCATTGTCTCCACCGTTGGGAAAACCAGAAGATTGTCAGGAATGTGGAACCCGGAATTGAGGTACGCTTCCCTAACCCGAGTGACATGCAATGCGAGGTGGTTTCCAAACCCGAAGGCCGCCAGTTTTTTTGAGAGTGTTTTGGCAACCTCATACATCTGTCCTCTGCTGGACTGATTCAATTCCGCAGGGAGAAGTTTTGATGATAGCTCATATAGGAGACTTCCCGCAGGGCCCTCGTTGTATAACTCCATGATAGCAAGACAGAGTACTGAGGCTGCTCGTCCTCCGGCCGTTTTCGCCATGTGCGTTGCAGTATCGTTCCCACGCCATCCGACATAATGAGAAAGTCGTTTCAAACGGTAGGATGCACTGCGACAGAGTAAGTCAGGGACTTTGCCTGCTACCTCTCCGTTTAGATGGAAGCATGCACCCAGTGCCTCTACTTGTGCTACTGCCAGCGGATTAACGTTGTCTGCCGTGATCGCTTGTATGAGAGGGGAGAGTGCCCCCAACATGGCGACTGCGTTGTTTGGAACGTTTGTGAGACCTGGTTTGACGAGCCCGGGTCTGACATTTGAGAGAAACAGGATTGGGACCAGTGTTTGCGATTGTAAGAGTCAGGGTGTTATGCGAAGTTTGTCGTCGGGTTCGGACTTGATGGCGCAGGTGTGTGATAGGCACGCGAGAGTCAGCATTTCCTTCCATATAAAAATCCATTCCACAGCCTCCAGAGGCTGTGTAACCTCGCCTCTCAGCCACCGAAACTCTAATTGTCGTGTAAAATTTGAGAAACCGACAATTTGCGATGCAACTGGATGCACATTAGTTAGCATGGTTCCGTAATTGGCGAACTTTAAACTAGCATCGTCAGGGAAGGCATTCACAAAAAGCGAATATAATTAACCGTTGGATTTACGGGCCCCGGCTCCAACTACCCCACGTAGGACCTAACCCATATCATTCGCTACAAGTCCCTTCTCCCACGTCCAACGACCGGCGCACACTTGCGGACAGGATCAAACAATATGCTGCCATCGATAGCTAGTAGACGCATCATGACTTCTCAAGGCACCACTGAACGTGACACGGGACGTGGTCCTCTTGATGATGCCGCCAGCATCCGAACGCTGCCGTTATATTCAGTGGGCCCTCAACCGGGAGGTCGTTCGCCCTCGCCGACTCCGACGTATTATTCGGTTCGTCCTCCTGCCTACGACATCGCCCAGACTGCCGAACAAGAAAACAGCAGACCACAAGGACCTATCGTCAATGCAGTTACGAAAACGGCCAGATTGAAAGAGGTTGAAGATAGATTAAAGCTCAATCCTGACGACGGTTTCGCGTTCATGGCGCTGGGTCACATCTACAGTGCCAGCTCCTTTGACTACGATAAAGCGATCGAAGCATATCGAACTGCAATCGACGTGGGGAACAATCTGGATTTGTTCAACGTAGCCCGTATCTGGAAATATCTCGGTCAGATATATGAACAGAAGGGAGACATCGATGAAGCACTCGGTGCATATTGCACTGCAATGATCATAGAGCCAAACGATCTAGTGGCTCGGAGATGTGCGGGGGACATGTACAAGATGAAAAAGGATTATGAGAGTGCGGTCGACGCATACGAATTCGTTTTGGTCAAGAAGCCTACCGATGAGATCGCGCTGTCAAGTCTAGCACGCACCTACAAAGAGATGGGATCTTATACCAAGGCAATCGATACCTACGAAACGATTACAAGATCTCACTTAGACGATTTCGAGGCATGGAAAACTCTCGTAGAGCTATATACGAGACAAAAGGGGTTTAGCCACATGTGGCTTAACGAGCGGACTCTGGATAAAACGGACTTGTGGCAACAAATTCGTCTTGCCGAGATGTTTTACAAAGGGAAGAACTACTCGAAAGCCATCGAGATTTACGAGACCGCAAAACAATCCAACTTGCCACCCGAAGCGCTGTGGATACACAAACGCCTTGGTGAGGTGTACGAGGCTAAGGGTGAAGTTGAGTTGGCGGTCAGAGAATACGTGAGGGTTCTTACAGCAGGACGATACGACGGGAGGTTGGCGGATCATCTTGCCGAACTAGACAAAGAAAGTTTTTGGAAAGACAACGACTGCAGCATTGAGATATACGAGAGAATCCTCGCAGTCAGGCCTGAATACCACTCGATTCGAAAGTGTTTAGCTGAAGCCTATGAAACAAAAGGAAACGACGAAAAAGCAATTAAAGCATATGAGTGTCTCCTTAAAGTGAATCCGACGGACCTCTGGGCGTACGGGCAACTCGGAGCCATGTATGAGAAAATTGGAGAAATCAATAAAGCGATTAAGATGTACGAAGCCTTGTTTGAAAAACGGCCGAAGAACATGGTGAGTCTTAGGCTGCATCTCGAGAGGCTATATAAAACGAGGAGTTCAAGTTGAATTGCTCAGAGCGATGACCTTGGGGCTATAATTGGCCGGGGGTGTCATGTCGGATACTTATATATAGGGTAGTGTGTATTGATCGTTTTCGTAGTCTCTAGTTCAAGAACTCTCTTATATTTAGTATAGTCTGCGTCGCGCTTATCCCGTTCTCTCGATCTCACCTGTTGCTTACTCAAGGGTGCATTTCGGACGGACAAACGGTTCAAATATCCCGGACAGCATTGGGGGCTTGTCGTGATCCGGAAATCTTTCCTGACCCAGAAAACCTTGACCCGCAACGGTCCGTCGATCCTCATATGGCATCGCTGATCTCAGATGGATTGGGGAAAATGTGGGATCAGGTGAAAAGAGTGGCCTTTCTTGACACATTGAGCTAACTTAAGAATGGTCTTGACTTGAAATTCGAATATTGGTGTAATGATTTTGAATTATACATGGAGCGGCATTCCGGATGAGCCACAGAAAGTGGAACGAGGAAATGAAACCTTTTGATTTCAATTGTCATTCGTCTCTGGAATAAGAATTGCGTGCTTGATCTTAAACTGAGGAAGTAGGTTGACAGTCAAGTTTTGTATTTAGGAGGAAGGTTCTGGATCGCTATTATTGCATAATCAAAAATCTATAATCTAAAAGTGGTCTACGACTTATATACTACTAGGACCGATGGTGATGTATGGGATTCTAATCTAGACTAGTCCCAGTTAGAACCTCTGGTTGATCAGATCGTAAACGACACGTACCGCAGGCTTGAACGAACAAAGTCGCTCCCGAACCATGAATCAAACGCCTCATTTTTGTATTCTTCGTGCCATTGAACAGCCTGCCGCGGGCGAGGTTAAGGATGGGAGAGACGATGGCACAGACAAACCTGCCAACTTTGCTGGCAAAAAAGACTTTCAGGTATTCTTTGCGATGTCAGTAAGTTGACCTGCATAGGTTTGGTCTTCTCTGTTGCATGTTTCTGGAGTATGGTCGAGTATGGTTGATGACAACGATAAGGTGATGAGGTCTGATGACAACATCGTAAATTCTGATCTCGAATCGTTCCGTTGACACTGTTAGATTCCGCTTTACGACCGCGTCGTCGAAATCGAAGGACTTGTAGACTGGCTGACTCGCAAGAAAGGGTTTCACATTTTCTTGTCTCTTCTGATTCCCGATAGTTTCCACATTACCAAAACGAACATGTATTTCCTAGCCAAGTTGGCGGATAAATATAAGATTCCGCAATTACATACAGATATCAGGGTACACTCAACGAGGCTGTTTGTAGTTTGTTGATTCCTCAGAATTTCACGGCCGGGCTTTGCTATTTCGGCCGCTTTGAGCCAACTCTCGACGAGTGGGGTTTTGCAATCGCGAACGATTACAAAGAAATGGAAGACCAGTGCCTCAAGGATTTTCGCTTCAGGTCGACACTTTTGCAATGCCTCAAGGACACAAGAAGAGGGGCAAGCTTTCTCTTAGACAAAGGAATTCCTTTGGCAAAAGTGAATGACGTTATCTCTCTTGCCCTCCGTAAATGTTCTTGTCCATGGACGCATCTTCCAGAGAATGGTGGGCAATCGATGATTCAAAGGGTTCAATCGATGCCAATGCCGATAAACCCTATGGCAAGTTCGCTTCCCCCGGAGGCGCTGCAGCACGTGCAGCTACACACGCTAATCGGGGCAAATAGCCGTCAGAATCATTGAGAACCAAAACTATATAAGTAATCTCATCGGGATATATTCCTTGTTCTTTGCGTCGCATGTGAAAATTCGCATCTTCAATTTGGCTTCTTAAATCCCCAACTACTTCTCCAACGGTGGGAATCGGAATATGATTGTTTTTTTGGGTGTTTTGAAGTCCAACCCTCGGGCGGGATGTCCGTCAGTCCCTTCTATGAGTAAAATCCAGCCAGCTCTATCAACGCTATCATAATAAAAAGTCTTTTTTCGAATCAGCGTAAAAGACCTTTCAGGAGAGGCCCGTTGACATTCCCCTTGGCCCAGTTAAGGGTTTATATTTATAGATAATCAGTTAGGAGGCATGGAAGTTCCTGTCCCTATCGTATGTTCCTGTTAATACAGATATGGGAGCAGGAGCTCACAGTGATTTCGGAACAGTCACTCTGCTGTAGTATCTCGGTGGAATTCACACAATGACGGTAGATTTCAGCAGCCTTCAAGTTTTGAGCAACGGCGAATGGGTTGATGCTACACCAATACCGGATACGCTACTGTTTCTTCGCCGCACGATTTCGCTACAAAGCTAAAAATGTTGCCAAGGAGCTTGAGGAGAAGATGAAGGAGAAGCAGAAGAGGAGTACTCGGGCTCATTGAATACTTTAGAAGCTGTTCTTGAGGAGACGTCTGAGAAGATGAAACAAGAGGTGAGGGATATGGAAGATCTAATTTGGTTGCTTGAGGGAATGTCGAAAATGAGCGAAGGACTCGAGTAGTCTGAGATTCTGCTCATTGAACACCAATCTTATCAATGAAATGTATCATTATAAGCTCCATCTCGCAATATAATATCCACAAATATTTCTCCATAGCCCGTCAAATTCAATCCCTGAAAAATTGTTGAGGATCCAAGAACTCGTCATCGTGGTCATAATGGTCAAGGGATCAAATTGCTACGGGACGATTGTGACTGCTATATGGAACCTAAACCTGACGAAGATGCACACGTTCCTTAACAAAAATGGAGAACTGTGTGTGGCTACACACATTCATATGAGCGAGCGAAGGAAACTAAATTTAGCATTCTTTCTCAGAAATATTCGTAACCCTCGATAGAACGCTAGGTTGGGAAAAGCGGAAGGTAGTTGCACAATTAAAGTTTGATTGAATATGAGGCGCGGTTTTCAGAATGGAAAGGCCAACTTTTTAGAGTTTCAATTGTTCATCAATCTCATAATCTCATTACCGGCTGATTATATTTCTTTCTTTATTTATAGCTCTCCGCATCTCTTAACGGTATAAAAAGAGGCGTCTCCGCACCGGCTCCACAATAAGACGTCCGTCAATTCCTGCACCTGCCTTGCGATTCTTCGCGATTCTTCTCACCCTAATCATTCCACGGTAAAAATGATTCACTGCGCGCTCTTTTTGTTTGCTCTGAATGGTTTCGTTTCTTTCGCTTTTGCCAGCTGCAACGTGGCATTCTGCGTCAGCCAATTCTGTCCCCCTAGCGTGGGCGATGTCGGCTGGTGCCTCTGCAATTATCACGGTGGAATGGAGCTAGATGAAGTAACAGGTTGCCTTTCTCAGGAATGCGATGGAGAGAATACGCCGGATGGCGCCGTTATTAGTGATGTAGAAGGTTGCTGTGGTATCACCCTTGACCTCCGTCAGATACGCTGACCGAATTAGACCAATATGTGAATTCTTATGAATTTAGCCTCCCCCCTCCATATTTCCCTCTCAGCTCATTTTCCAACTGTTCTGCGGCTGGTATTCAAGAGAACCCGGGACAGAGTGCGTGTACTCCGTACAATCCCACTTACAGCTTTCAATCGCTCTTGACTGCCGAAGGCTATTCGAATTATCCATATGTGTGCACTGATTTTATCGGCGAAACAGGAACTGCCAGCCTGCTCACTACTACGGCGTCAACTGCTGTGCCACAAACCACACAAATTGCTTCGATTACTACCACGGCCGCCACTACTACCGCTACGAGTTCAATCACAACCCCTGGAAGCAACCAGAAAAGTGGGGCCTCCCACAATCACTCTTTCGGTGAGGGTATTAGGAGATCAATTTCTGATCAGTAGGTCGATTTCATCTCTTCTCAGTCACCAGTGGGTCGTTCGTGGTTGGGCTACTCCTCTGGTTAGTAGTTGTTTGACCAAACTAGTCAATGGAAATACGTAGGTAGCAGCTCTGGTAGCAACTCTCTATAGCAAGGATTCGCTCGTTCGGACTTCGGATACGTATCAGTACCATTTCCACACAATGTGAATTGCTTTTATTTCCATCGCACCCTCTTTACAGAAGGAGTACCTTTTGGAGTCAGATGGCCAAGATTCTGCGAGATGCATTCACGTTGAATCAACATCGAGCTCAAAGATTGGATTTGAGTCCAGTACAACGACCCATCAGATGAATCCCAATGAACAAAGTGCTGCCGTCGAACTCCCAGTAGACGTGAAACCTCTTCGAACATCCTTTTGCAGCAACAAGGAATCTGAATTGTGACAATTGAGGTTTTCCTTTTGAACCATTTCCCGAAATCGTCTTTCGGTTATCCGGCCACAAGGTATTCCATCGCACTTCAGGTACCAATTGTAGTTCATGGAAAAGCAGACGTCGAGAATAGATCGAATTGGCTGATTCAAAATCAATTCACCATCTGACGTTTAATGTATGTATGTTACATTCTAGCTACTAATAATGAAATTCTTGATGACATTGTTAGCTTCATATGCTTTTGAATTATTGACGCCGAGCACCACAATATCAATCCACCACCAGTCGTGAAACTTGCCCTTTCGATGGTCTTCCAAGACTTTACACCCACTCTGCAATTATCAGCGCTTTATCCAATTTAGAGGTATATCGACCAACCTTTTTCAGTTTGGCGCAAAATAGTTTAATATCATCTTGCATAATTTCCTGTTCCCCAGAAATGACCAGTGTCGGAGGAAGAATACTCGCCCAAGAATCATCATCTACAAGTAACGGATCTGTGAATTCATCACATTTTCCATCAGCCCATCGATCTCCCCAGGATTGCAATTGGCGTTTTGTAATAACGTCGTAACTTTCATTGAGATGAAATGAGGGAGAAGCGACACTTTGAGAAGTCCAAGGGGAGACTAGAATACATTTACTTGGACGAGAAGAGGGTATTATTCGGATGGAGACCTTGGGATGAGGGTTTTCGATGTGACGCATAAGTTGAAGTGCGAGATTGGATCCTGCAGAATCGCTGCCAAGGATAATATTCGCGGGGTCGATTTGAAGGTCTGAAAGAAGATAATTGTATGCAAGAGCTGCCTCTGAAAGTTGACTGGGGTATTTGAATTCAGGTGTAAAGGAATAGTCAAGGAATAAGACCGATATTGGAGATGAAGTGGTGTTCAATTTAGCATGAAGGTCTGCTAATGTTGAGAAGTAGAATTCGACTGGTCCCCAAGCATATCCACCTCCTTTGAAAGTCAATCAATTGTGAAATCGGGAGCATACCGTGAAACCAGAGCAATACCTTTTCTTGGTCTTTACTCACACCGAAACACTTTGCAATCCAAACAGCGCGGAATGGTTGATTTGCAACAGGTTCGAGATAATGCGAGGTCTGTGGTAGACCACTTCGTTTGCCCATCAACTTCAAGAGAGTCACTTGGAATGCAATGAAGCCTTGATCACCCATGATAACCCAGATCCATCGTGTCACTGCCACAAAAATGTAGCGATAGGCGGAGTAACCGTTCTTCCGCACGGACCGATGGTGATAAAGATAAAGCACAATCGCTCGAGGAACTGCGAAGACTGGCAATCAGCAGGGAGCAAAGATGGGCAATACCTGGAACGGTCAGGAGCGCAGTTGTAATACGCAGAAGTTGGAAGATTTTGGCTGACATTTTGAATCTCTTTCCGTAACGCCTCAGCTGGATGGATAACTGGATCCATGGTAAGCTTGGCCGAAGAAGAGGCGCAGGTTTCGAAATCAGCGCGGGGCTCGGCAATGTGGGGTCATGTACCAAGCGAATCGTGGGTTGGGTTAGGTGCGATCGCCAGATGAGATCTGAACAAGCCCAGAACGAATTCGCCCTTTGCTAATTATTTCAAATGATTCTTCTTGTTGAATTATTTCCTACAAACAAACTTGAAGTTGTCATCATCGCTTCTCCGACAACCGTACCATCTGGAACGCAATGGATTTATCATCACTTACTCAACTCCGTATCGAGTGTCCCATCTCTCTTGTAAGTTGTCAGGGGTCATCTCCTTTCCGAGCGGCAGCCATCCCATCTGTGACGGTCTGAAGTTGAAACAGGACCTTCGAGAGAAGACAATTGAGGTTCAGAGCAAGTGTCATAAAGAATCATAGAAGCGTGGGGATGTTGCGAAACAGTATGAGTCTCAGAATACCTAACTTCTGGAGAGCTGGGAATGGAGGGATTATGACGATGTTGGGACTGATAATCAGGCTGAGGATCCGTAACTTCTGGAGTATCATGACGACGTTGTGAGGGGAAAGAAGTGGGTTCCACGGGAGTACCGTGAAGTTGAGAAGAGACGAGTTTTCGAGAGAGGATGTTCCCGGGGAAGGCAAGAGTATATCGAGAAGTTGGAAGAGGGTTTTGAGAAGAGATGGGTTCCTCCGAAAGGTGTGGTGCAATAGGATGTTGAGAAGAGGGACTTTCCGAAGGAAGGTTAAAAGGACCTTCGTAAGCAGGATTGGAATCCGACGGGATGTTAAGATAGGCGGGAGGTGTAAACAAGGAAATGAGCAAAGCTTTCTGGTCCCTGATGTTTTCAACTTCCCTCCGAAGTTCTACAACTTCCTTCCTTAAGCTCCAGAACCTCCCTTTCTAGCATGGTCCGTTCCAACTCCAAACGAACTGCGGCTACTATTCCTGATGTAGAAGCATAAATTTCGAAGAAGACATCTTGTAACACAGGGGGAACATTCTACAATCTCAGATTGGAAAGTCCTGAGGGTAATACAATGAAGTTCTCGGTACCATCCTCTTCCCCAGCTTCCAGTCTCCCTTCATACTGTAGACACTTGCGAAAGCCTAGCTCTAGTCCCCTGAGCACCTCCACCATTCGATCAGTAATCCATCCTAACCGTTCTTGCATATTCCAGCAAGCGAGTCGTTGCTCAATTGGGCTATGAAAGTCGAGAAGCAAGTCGGATTAAAGTTTTTAGAGGAATGAATGCGTTGAATTAAGAGATTTGAAAGCTGTGAGCGACGGGATTGCAGCAAGTCCTTAGTAGGATGGTGTCGAGGAAATGGTGCCGAAAATTACAGCAAATCAAGGATGGTGGTCAGGCAACTTTGCAATTGGCTCTGAAATCGAGAATAGAAATATGAAGGCACGGCCTAATTGTCCTTATTCATGACCGCATTCTTCCTACTAGCGACAAGCACATTCAAGATACAACATACATTCTTGTCAACTCGCAGAACTCGCCTTGCGCAACATCGATGTCATTCCATCCAAAACAGCCAACTCCTCCTGCTCACCTATGGTCAGCGGAGCATTCTCATTCAACGAGTCGAATAGCCGGCGAGTTAGTTAGTTGGTCGTCGACTTCTTGCCTCCTGTCTTTGCCAGTCAGTTCATCCAGTCTTACTTCGGGTGACAATAGCGAAAATTTTGGAAATAGTTGTCCTCTCTAACTTAGAAACCTCGCCAATTTCACAAAGACACGGGCAATGGGCGTTGTGAAATTAGCGGGGGCCGACTGTATTTCCGGGGCGGTGCAAGGCGAATTATTTAATCACAGTGAGTTTCAGAGTCTTCACTCTCAAATTCCTGTAATTTCCCGCTCTAAGTGTGGCGGAGCAGCCCAATTTCATGAGCTTTCCCCTGACTCAAATTCTGGCCAAAGGCGCAATTCCTTTTAGTCATGTGCCCGCCTGTTAATCTCTTGCCCCTGAGCAGTCGCAACGCGCAACAGCGCAACAGCGCAAACTCTTCCGATTAGCGGCACGGACACATAGCCGTCTGTATAAATCTTATCTAGCCGAACTCGGCTGTGCACCTCATAGCCTCCGTCATCACCTCATAGCCTCTGCGAGGCTATACGGCAAATTTTTTCACCATCTGCTACTTCACTTAGCCTTATATTAAAGCGCGCCTCTGCCATCCACTCATTTACCCTGCCATCGTCTTGTCGTCCTCCTGCTCACCGGTTGCAGCTATCGAGCTTGAGTTACCAATTTCGTCCTCTGTCAATCCTTTCCGGCGCTAGAATCGGTTCAACTGTGCATCACCTTTCGCACAGCGTTACAGGCGACGATCGCAATGAATAACACGACGATGTCAATGTATAACATGACGACTAATGGGACTATGGCAGCGTATAACGT
>Ga0335072_10001818_pt1 | contig 33914 bp, 30 predicted proteins | sample Lox_Sample_21_FD_206725 | JGI IMG/M metagenome (GOLD analysis project Ga0335072, IMG submission 206725) | Soil microbial communities from Loxahatchee National Wildlife Refuge, Florida, United States - Lox_Sample_2.1 | ecosystem: Environmental > Terrestrial > Soil > Wetlands | place: USA... | reverse complement strand
AACTCACTGGACGCGGCGCAGCGGCAGGCCGCGATTATCCACCACCGGCCGCCGCCGGATCTCGCCGCCCGGATGGTGCCGCGGCTTGGCGAGGTGGAGAGGCCGGACCCGGTGTTCGCGCCCGAGCCGGACTACGTGATCAGCGAGCAGGAACGGGATGTGCTGAGCTACGTGCGATCGGGGCCGAAGGGCGTCTCCGGTTCCGCGCTGAACCGGATCCAGCTCGACGACCTGGCCGCTCTGGTCGGGTCGTTCGCGCGGCGGCTGCCCGACGAGGTGGCCGGGGCCCAGCTGCATTCGCTTGAGCAGGCGGGACTGGACAACCTGTCCTTCGCCTGGGCGGGCGGCACGTCGCCCGGGGAGCGGCACTACTTCCGGGTCCAGGGACCTACGCTGCTCATCGAGCACGACAACACCCAGGGAAACGGCAATCACATCCATTCGGCCTGGCGCAACCCGGCCGGCGACTTCGGCGACGACGTGCTGGCCGAGCACTACCGGCGGCACCACGCCGGGTGAGTTCACCGGGTCGTCCGCGCGGGGCGGCTCAGCTGGCGGCGAGGGCTGGGGCGGCTTGGGGTGCGGGCGCTGCGGCGGCGGCTTCGGCAACGGCTTCGGCAACGGCTTCGGCAACGGCTTCGGCGGCCAGGCGCTCGCCCTGGCGGCGGGTGTGGCGGCCGTAGCAGAACGTCCACAGGGCCAGGACGCCGGCCACGGCGTAGGGCATCACCTTGGAGACAACCAGGGCGGTGCTGGTCGAGGTGGTCTCGACGATGACGACCCGGGCGGCGGCTTCGGCCAGGTAGGTGACCGACCGCAGGCGGCTGCGGTTGCGGGTCGGGGCGGTGGACTGGGTGCTCGTCGTCATGTCTTCAAACGCTAGGCGGTGCCCGGCGCTGGCCCAGTGCGACAGATCCTGTCCCGCACGTGATGGATGTCATGCCCCTGGCCGTGACGGCATGTCCTCGTGGCCGACATCCGTCTGGCAGCGCTGTTCCTCCGGATCAGCCCAGAATTCCTCGTCGTCGAGCTCGTCTTCGTCGTCCAGGCCGAGGAGGTAGCGCTCGTAGCACTCCCGGCGCCAGGCAAGACTATCGAACATCAGCTTCTCCCGTCGGTTGTGATCGAATCCTTGTTCTTATCCTACGCTAGCACCGAAACGGCACGCGGTCGATCGGGGACGGGGTGAACCCGCGGGTTCATTCGCTTCTAGGGCCTGCGGCCGGGTCAGGTGCCGGCGGGGTGCCAGACGGTCTTGGTTTCCAGGCAGGCGAGCATGCGGTTGAGGCCGGGGGGCTGGGTCCAGTCCTCGTCTGCGGGGCGGAGGACGCGCTTGAGGTTCTCGGCGGCGGCGATGGCCAGTTCGCCGGCCAGTTCGCCGGGGGCGCCGGTCAGGTCGATCGCGTTGACGTCCATGTGCGAGGCGAGCCAGGGCGCGACCTCGGCGGTGCGGCCGGTCAGCACGTTGACGACCCCGCCGGGCACGTCCGAGGTAGCCAGCACCTCGGTCAGGGAGACCGCGGGCAGCGGGCAGCGCTCGCTGGCCAGCGCCACCACCGCGTTGCCGGTCACCACGGCGGGGGCGACGACCGAGACGAAGCCCAGCAGGCTCGAGGCCTGCGGGGCGATCACCGCGACCACGCCGGTCGGCTCGGGCAGGGAGAAGTTGAAGAACGGGCCCGCCACCGGGTTGGCTGCCCCGCGTACCTGGGCGATCTTGTCGGCCCAGCCGGCGTACCAGACCCAGCGGTCGATGGCCGCGTCGACCACCGCTTCGGCCTGCCGGGCGCCCAGGCCCTCGGCCGCGCGGACCTCGGCGGTGAACTGCGCGCGGCGGCCCTCCAGCAGCTCGGCGACCCGGTACAGCACCTGGCCGCGGTTGTAGGCGGTCGCCGCCCACCAGCCGCCGAACGCCTTACGGGCGGCGAGCACCGCGTCCCGGGCGTCCTTGCGGGAGGCCAGGGCCGCGTTGGCCAGGAAGCCGCCCTTATGGTCGGTCACCAGGTAGGACCTGCCGCTCTCCGAGCGGGGGAAGGCCCCGCCGATGTACAGCTTGTAGGTCTTGCGCACGGCCAGGCGGGCGGGTGCGGCGGTGTCAGACATCGAGGTAGGCCTCCAGGCCGTGCCGGCCGCCTTCCCGGCCGTAGCCGGATTCCTTGTAGCCCCCGAACGGCGAGGCCGGGTCGAACTTGTTGAACGTGTTGGCCCACACCACGCCAGCCCGCAGCCGGGAGGCCATCCACAAGATCCGCGACCCCTTGTCGGTCCAGACCCCGGCCGACAGCCCGTACGGGGTGTTGTTGGCCTTCTCCACCGCCTCGGACGGAGTCCGGAAGGTCAGCACGGACAGCACCGGGCCGAAGATCTCCTCGCGTGCGATGCGGTGGGCCTGCGAGACCCCGGTGAACACCGTCGGCGGGAACCAGAAGCCCTTGACCGGCAGCTCGCACGGCGGGGACCAGCGCTGCGCGCCCTCGGCCTCCCCGGCCTCGGACAGCTCGCGGATCTTGGCCAGCTGGGCCGCCGAGTTGATCGCGCCCACGTCGGTGTTCTTGTCCAGCGGGTCACCGAGGCGGAGCGTCGTGAGGCGCCTTTGCAGAGCGGCCAAGACCTGCTCGTAGACGGATTCCTGGACCAGCAGCCGGGAGCCCGCGCAGCAGACGTGGCCCTGGTTGAAGAAGATGCCGTTCACGATGCCCTCGACGGCCTGGTCGACCGGGGCGTCCTCGAACACGATGTTGGCGGCTTTGCCGCCTAGTTCCAGGGTCAGCTTCTTGCCCGGTTGCGTGGCGCAGGTCCGGGCGATCTCCTTACCCACCTCGGTGGATCCGGTGAACGCCACCTTGTCGATCCCGGGGTGGCTGACCAGGGCTTGGCCGGTGTCCCCAGCGCCGGTGAGGATATTGACCACGCCCGGCGGCAGGTCGGCCTGCTGGCAGATCTCGGCGAAGGTCAGCGCGGTCAGCGGCGTGGTCTCGGCGGGCTTGAGCACCACGGTGTTGCCGCAGGCCAGCGCCGGCGCGATCTTCCAGGCCAGCATGAGCAGCGGGAAGTTCCACGGGATGACCTGCCCGGCCACCCCCAGGGGCCTGGGTGCCGGGCCGTAGCCGGCGTAGTCCAGCTTGTCGGCCCAGCCGGCGTGGTAGAAGAAGTGCGCCGCGACGAGCGGGATGTCCACGTCGCGCGATTCGCGGATCGGCTTGCCGTTGTCCAGCGACTCCAGCACGGCCAGTTCGCGGGATCGCTCCTGGATGATCCGGGCGATGCGGAACAGGTACTTGCCCCGCTCCTTGGCGGGCAGCGCGGACCAGGTGCGGTCGTAGGCGGTGCGGGCGGCGGTCACCGCGCGGTCCACGTCGGCCGGGCCCGCCTCGGCCACCTCGGCCAGGACCTCCTCGGTGGCGGGCGAGATGGTCTTGAACGCGCCGCCGTCGGTGCTGGGCGTGAACTCCCCGTCGATGAAGAGCCCGTAGGACTCCTTGATGTGCGCGATCGCGCGGGACTCCGGCGCGGGGGCGTACTCGAACTTGGGCATGTCAGTCCACGGTGAAGTAGTCGGGACCGGAGTAACGGCCGGTGGCCAGCTTGGTGCGCTGCATGAGCAGGTCATTCAGCAGGCTGGAGGCGCCGAAGCGGAACCACCGGGGATCCAGCCAGTCCTCCCCCGCCGTCTCGTTGACCAGGACCAGGTACCGGATGGCGTCCTTGGCGGTGCGGATGCCGCCGGCTGGCTTGACCCCTACCTGGCGGCCGCGGGCGTCCCGGAAGTCCCGCACGGCCTCCAGCATGACCAGGGTGACCGGCAGTGTCGCGGCCGGGGTGACCTTGCCGGTCGAGGTCTTGATGAAGTCGGCGCCGGCCAGCATGGCCAGCCACGAGGCGCGCCGCACGTTGTCCAGCGTGACCAGTTCGCCGGTTTCCAGGATGACCTTGAGGTGAGCCTGGTTTTCGCAGGCTTCCCGGACGGCGGCGATCTCGTCGTAGACGAGCCGGTAGTCCCCGGCTAGGAAGGCGCCGCGGTCGATGACCATGTCCACCTCATCAGCGCCGGCCGCGACCGCGTACCTGGCGTCGGCCAGCTTGACCTCCAGGCTGGTCCGGCCGCTGGGGAACGCGGTGGCCACACTGGCCACGTGGATGCCGGTGCCCTTGACCTCGGCCGCCGCAAGGTGGGCCAGGTCCGGGTAGATGCAGACCGCGGCGACCCGGGGTGCGGTCGGGTCGGCGGGGTCGGGGCGCTTGGCCTTGGCGCACATGGCCCGGACCTTGCCCGGCGTGTCCTGGCCCTCCAGCGTGGTCAGGTCGATCATCGAGATCGCCGTGTCGAGGGCCCACCGCTTGGCCGTGGTCTTGATCGACCGGCTGGCCAGCATCGCCGCCCGGGCCTCCGCACCGACCTGGTCCACCCCGGGCAGCCCGTGCAGGAACTCCCGCAGCGAGGAGCCCGCTGTCGCCGGTGTATCAACTGGCGCGCTCATCGGCGACTCCCTCCTGCGACCATTCTCACCTACGGTCGCGACCGGAGGGTAAGCGCCATCCGAGGGCCCGCGGTCCGGCCGTGCCCCCGTGCCGGCCGGACCATCTACTTGGACGCCGCAGCCCGCCGGAACTCATCGCGGCGGATCGCTAATCATCGCGGCGGCTGCCGCGTAGTAGTGAGTGTGAAGCCCACGCTGCCTCGCCCGCGCGTGCTCGTCGCCGGTCCGATCTGCCTTCGGCACTGGCTCCTCCGGCGACGCATTGATTACTCTCGTGCCAGGCCGATGGCTAGGGGAGGGCAATGGATCAGCGTTTCCCGGAAGGCGATTTCCCGGGTGGGTCGCCCCCTACGGAATTGCAGCGGCGGGTCGCCGAAGGTGAGGAGCCGCGCATGATCCTCGAGGAACTCTGGCACAAAATGCAGGCGCGGCTCTATGGGTATGGCTGCAAGCGCCTCGGGGACACCAGCCAGGCCGAAGACTTCGTCCAGAAGGTGTTCCTGAAGATGCAGCTGAACTTCGCCAAGATGATCGCGCGCGAGCCCGTCGAGGCCTGGATCTTCACGGTGGCCAGGAACGAGATCGTCGACTGGTACCGGGACCGGGCGAAGAGCGATGTACCCGCCGAAGCGGAGCTCCTGGACCGTGACTCGGCCGAGGAACCGTGGAGGATCCCGTTCGAGGAGCAGATCGAGACGCGGATCGGGGCCATCAGGCCGCTGTATTCCTATTTGCGGGCCATTATCGCCCTGGGCTGGCTGCGCGACAACGACCTGCGCGCCTACTGGCAGGGAATCGTCGAGGAAGTACCACAGCGGGAGCTAGCCGGGCAGTTCGGGTTGAGCCAGGGACGGATTTCCCAGCTGAAATCGGAGGTCGGGCAGAAGGTGCGCATCGCCGTGTACCTGTCCGAGATCCTGGGTCTGGTCAGGTCTCCGCACCGGGAGGCCGAGATCCGCTCGCACCTGGAACTGCTGGACCTCGCGGCCGCCCTGACCGCGGTGGACCGCGTGCTGCTGCGGCACGCCGGAACGGCGGTCCGGCGAGATCCCCTCAGCCAGCCCTACCTGCTGCCCAAGGATGCCGAGCAGGCGATCTCGGCCCGGCCCGGCGGCCGCTCGGCCAGCCTGCACGACCTGCACGGCGCCGAGTCCCGGTACGCCGCGGCCATTCCCAATCCCACCCCCCGTTGCATCGAGAGCCCGTGTGCGGTCCACACGGCTTCCCGCAGCTGACTGCAGCTGACTGAAGCGGAAAGACGAAAAGACGATGAGTGAACCCGACGAGCCTGATGAGATCAGCCGCGAACTTGACGCGATCTTCGCCGAGTTCTTCGGCCCCCCGACCGAGATGGACCTGCGGGGCGTCGACCCCGCCACGTTCGCGCTGGGCCTGTCCTACGGGTTCGACAGCTGGCAGCAGGCGCGGGTGGTGGCGAACAACCGGCGTCACGTGGCGATGGCCGCCCAGCACTGGGCCGAGCACCATCCCAGCCCGGAGTTCCTGAGCCACGCCGTGGGGACGGACGAGAGCGCCACGCGGCACCGGGAACTGCTGGACCGGGCGCACCCGGGGTGTGTGGCGTGCGAAGAGCAGCTCCAGCAGCTGGCCGGACCCGAGCCCGCAGACCTGGACCGCGTCGACCCGGGCGCGCCGCCCGACGACATCGACCTGGCCTGGCTGCTCTTCCAGCCGATGGACGTGGTCCGGCGGCTGGAGAGCGACACGGAGACCGCCCGCCCACTGCACATCCGCGGCCGCGCCGAGGATCAGTCCATCACCGCCGAACCCTACGGCGGGCGCGAATGGCGGATCACCGTCCGCGACCCCCGCGCGCGCCACGCCACGGTGTGGATCGGCTGGACAGGGCGGCAGATCACCCAGCACACCGCGAACTTCGAGAACGACCTGGCCGAGATCGACGCCGAGGCGCCCGAGGAGGGAGCCCGTCCGCAACGGGTGCGGCTCCGGATCACCGGCCCGCCGTAGCCGCACGCTTCCCAGCATCCTGATCGCCCATCGGTCGGCCCCTGTGGCTTACGATTTAACTGGCCTTGGTCCCGATCGGATATCCCCCGTGTACACCTACACCGAGTTCAAAGTAGAGATCCGCCGCGGTCGCGAGGGCAGGCACGGCCACCGGGTGACGGTCGAGTGCGAGAAGCCGGACGGCGGCCGGGTCGGACCCACCGACGCTCAGCCCATCACGTCCTCGGTGACCAGGCTGATGCCCGCGATGAGCGCCGAGCAGCGGATCGACCTGGGCGAGGAACTGGGGCAGTGCATGTTCCCGCCACGCGTGCTGACCGCCTTCACCGAGACGCTGCGCGGGCTGGCGGCCGGCGCCGGGATCCGGGTCCGGCTGCTGTGCGTGGATGAGGAGATGGCGCGCTGGCCGTGGGAGCTCGCGCGCGCCGCGGTCCCGGCCAAGACCAGGCCCAGGTACCTGTTCCGGGACGAGCGTTTCTCGCTGGTCCGGGCGGTCATCGACCACCGGCCGGTGGACCAGCCCAAAGAGCGGCGCAAGCTGGTCATCCTGACCGTCGACGCCACCAAGGTGCTGGGCGAGCAGGAGCTGGAGCCCGACTTCCCCGAGCAGCTGGCCTCGGCCGCGCCGCTGCGGCGGCTCGACCTGCCGCATCCCACCCGCAGGACCATCGACGAGCTCATCGACCAGGTGGTCGACGGCGAGGATCCGCTCGACATCTTCCACTTCACCGGCCACGGCCGGCCGCCCCGTGACGGCCAGGCCGGGGCGCTGGTGCTCTACCGCGACCAGGACACCGGCAGCGGGCACTACCGGGGAGACGAGCTCGCCAAGCAGCTGCACCGGGCCGGGACGTCGCTGGCGTTCGTCAACGCCTGCTACACCGACCAGGCGGCCGTCGCCGGGGTCTCCGCCTCCGGTGATGGCCCCGGCATCGCCCAGTCACTGACCGGCATCGTGCCGGTGGTGATCGCCATGCGAGATGCGGTGCGGGACCGGGACGCCAAGGATTTCGCGCAGACGTTCTACCAATGGCTGCTTAACGGCAGCACCGTCGACGAGGCGGTGGCCAGGGGCCGGGTCGGCTTGGACGAGTCGCTGCCCGGCTGGGGAAACGTGGTGCTCTACAGCCGGGCCAGCAGCGGCCGGTTCCTGGAGCCGATGCCGGTGGCCGACGGGCCGGCGGTATCCCGCCAGCGGTCCGGCGACGGGGTCCGGCGCTGGGCGATGATGGGCGGCGCCCAGGGACACTGGCAGGTCATCCCCGGCGAGACCGGGCCCGAGCTCAGGCCGGTGCACGACGGCACGGACGCGGATATCAGCCATCTGCGGCTGGTGCACGCCTCACTGGCGCTCAGCGGCGACGCCCGGGTAGTAGGCCAGCTCAACCGGGGCCGACTCACCCTGGCCTGGGTGGACCGGGTGCGGCCGCGGCTGGACCGGTGGCCGGAGTCGTTCGAGCTGGCCCTGGGCACACAGGAAACACGCCTGCTCGCGGTGGCGGTGGACTACGGTGACGAGGTGGTATGCGTACTAAGCACGGATCAGGCCACCTACCGGGCCGACGTGACGCCCGGGACCCAGCCGACGGTGACCCTGATCCTCTCCGAGCCCTCGCGCCAGGCGACGATCCTGGCGGGTCAGATAGACACGGTGGACTCCGACGGCCGGCTACGCGGCTGGGACGTCAACCAGGACCGGTACGGCATCGCCGAGGTCAGCTCGCTGGACGGAGCCCGTTCCGGCGGCCGCGCGGTCTACGCCCTGGCGGGCCGGGATGAGGACGGCAGGCCCATCATTGCCGAGACCTGTTCCACCGGCTCGCTGGTGGCGCGGCTGGGTACCGCGGCCGATGAGGTAGTGGTCGTCCGGCAGCTGTCCGGGGCCCGGGCACCGGCCGAGATCCTGCTGACGGCCGACGGTCGCATCGAGCAGCTGGCCACGGACGGCGGATCGTGAAACGCGCCACGCTGCTGCGGGACGTGTCGGCCGAACTTCGCAACCGGCGTCTGGTCTGGGCCGGGATCAGGGGCGACGACGCCGAGCCGCTCGCCGACCTGCCCCAGTTCGAGGGCGCGTACACGATCATCAACGCCTACTCCAGGAGGCTGTCGGTCGACAGCCAGGCCTACGAGGATCTCACCGGCGTCCGGGTCGACCTGGAGACCTGGGACATCGATGACCACCTCGGCGCCGCGGAGACCGCTACGTTCCGCCGGGTGATGCTCCAGGCGCTGGCGGCACCCAGCGCGCTGTTGCCCTACCGTCCGTCCAGCTTCCTGTCCGCGATCTGGTTCGCCCGGCGCGACCGGTGCCGCAACCTCGGGCTGTTCGGCGGCCACCAGGCCGCGTTCGAGCACAAACCCTGGGTCGAGACGTCGCTGACCGCACTGGGCGTGCGCACCATCCCGTGGACCTACGTCGCCGACGAGGAGCAGCTGCGGACCCAGGAGATGCTGCGCCGGGGGCCGCTGATCCTGCGCCGGAGCAGGACCTCCGGCGGCGAGGGCATCGTCCGGGTGGACGACGCCGGGCAGGTCAGGCTGCAGTGGCCGCACGTGGCCGAGGCGTTCGTCAGCGTGGCGCCGTTCCTGTCCGGCGGCCTGCCGGTCAACGTGGGTGCCATCGCGTGGCGTGACGGGGTGACCGTGCACTACCCGTCGGTCCAGCTGATCGGGATACCCGACTGCGTGACCCGCCCGTTTGGTTACTGCGGCAACGACTTCGGGCTGATCAAGGACCTCGACCGCGCCGTCCTGGACCAGATCGAGTCGGCCACGGTCACCATCGGGAACTGGCTGCGCAGCTACGGTTACCGCGGCACGTTCGGCGTCGACTTCCTGGTGCACGACGGGGTACCGCTGTTCACCGAGATCAACCCGCGCTTCCAGGGCTCGACCCACGCATCGTGCAAGCTCGCCGTCAACGCGGGCGAGAGCTGCCTGATGCTCGAGCACCTCGCGGCGACCATGGATATGCCCGCACCCGCGCAGCGCCCGGTGGCCGAGATGGCCGCCGAGGCACCCGCACTGGCCCACTTCGTCGTGCACTGGGTGGGCGACCAGGCCGCCCGGCTGGATCCCTCGCCGCTGGTCCGGCTGGCGATGTCGACCGGACGGTCCATCCGGGCCGAGGTCCTGACCCGGCCGGGGCTGCTTACCGAGCGGGGTGCCGCCGTCGCTCGCATTGTCTGCCGGGAGTCGGTGACGCGGACCGGGTTCGAACTGACCGAGCCGTGGGCCGGGGTAGTTTCGACGTGGAATGCGGGTACTGCCCCGGCTGTGGAGCGGCCGGCGCCGCGCGACGCGGAGCAAGTCATGACACGAGGATCATTGGGGGCTAGATGAGGCAGTTCAAGGCCCGGCGAGAGCCACGATCCGGAACCAAGACCTTCTTCGAGCAGGGGCGGGACGAATACCTCGCGGCCAAGGTGGTGCCGTGGGTAGAACCGCGACGATTCTGCAACGCGCTGGAGGAGATCCACGCGCCGCTCGGCCCCCTGTACAAGCGCAGCGGATATCCCTGGATCACCCTGGTCCTGGGCAGCGGCTGCCTGGAAGCCGGTCACGACATCAGCGGCACCAGGATCCATGACGTGCCGGCCATCGTGCAGCGGCTGCTGGCCGACTCCGATCCTCTGCCGGACGGGACCAACGCCGCGAAGCTGGCGGCCGCGTTCGCGGCCTCGCTCATCGCCGACCGGCTGGGGCCGCCGACGTCGAGGGCCGGCGACGACGGCGACGCGGTGGCCGAACCAGGTGCCCCTCGCGGTTCGTTTGATACCACCACGGACCTGAAGACCGCCAAGCTCCTGCTCTGTGCCGCACTGCTGACCCGCCTGTATCACCTGGCCAGCGCCGCGGCACCCGACGCGCTCAGCCGCAGCGGCCACGACCGGGTCAGCCTGCCGATCGGCCGCGCCGGATCGGCCGAACTGGAGACGGACGCGCTGCAGCCCGTCCTGGTGCTGCTCGATGAGCTGATCGGCTCGGCCCAGGAGAACGGTCCCGAGACCGGGGATCCGGTGCTTCACCAGGCCCTCACCACGATCGACAGCTCGCTCAGCCCGCGGGGCCACCAGCCCTCGCTCCGGGTGGCCGACATCCAGCTGCTGACCGAGCTGTGCTGGTACTCCCTGACCCAGGGAACCTCGGTGTACCCGGGCTGGAACGACCTGCTGCTGCACCTGAGCACCCGGACCTCCCCCGCGCTGTTCGACCGGTGGCTGCCCCGGCCCGCCTTCGATGACATCGACGCCGCCTGCCAGTTCGTGGAACAGCGCTACGCCGCCACCACCCAGCTGTCCTGGAACCAGCTGGAAGACGACGACCAGACCGACCGGGAGCGGTTCTACGCGACGGTGGCCGCGATACTGCGCCAGCAGGCGGCGCTGCGGGAAGGTTTCCTGGAGTCCTCGCCGCTGCAGCCGCCGATCGCGTCGGCCTTCGTGACGTCGTTCGACCTGGAGCTGGAGATGGCCATGTGGCGCTCCAGCACCGAGCCGTTCGTGGTCGCCGTGCCGATGAACCTGCTGCAGGACGTGGCCGAGCCGGCCTCGTGCCTGGCGTCGGTGTGCTGGCTGGGCTGCCTGATCCGGCCGGACCATGGCCTCACGCACGAGGAGCAGCTGGAGAAGCTGCGCACTCCCGCCGAGGCGGACTGGTTCCTGCTCAACGGGGACACGGCCTACGAGCTGACCTACGGCAACTACCCGGTGGTGGTGCGGCTGAGCGGATCGCCGCTGATGCGGGCGCCGCGGCTGTGGACCGAGGATGGCAGCGACTGGAATGACCTGTGCCGACGGCTGCTGAAGGACTACCACATCGAGCTGCCCAGCGAGCCGCCCGACCTCAACGAGCCCGAACTGCGGATGGCGCACGTCGCCCTGCTCGATGAGTACTCGGCCATGCAGCATGCGGCGTCGGAGTTCCTGGTCTACCAGCCCGACCGGAGCAACGAGCGGGTGCGTCAGGGGCTGCCCGCCGCCCTGTTCGGGACCCGCAGCTCGGCCTTCGCCAGGTTCTGGATGATGATGGGGGTCCAGGTCAGCGACAGCAGCATCCGCTACCGGTTCGCCTCCCAGATGACGGTGCCCACGAGCATTGACGGCGAATCGGTCAAGAAGGCCCCGGCGCCGAGCCGGGCCGGCCTGGTGGTCAACTGGCGCACCGATGACACCGTCCGTGACCTGCTCGGCTGGTACAACTTTGATGTCGTGACCGACCGCTGCGAGAACTTCCAGGTCGATCTCCAGCACTATCTCCGGCACCTGCAGAGCACGACCCATCGGCCCGCCGCGCGCAAAAGATGTGAGCTCACGTGATCACCCTCGAGCAATGGAAGAAGAACTTCCTCGACAAGGACACGTGCCCGTGGCGTGGACCCAAGCCAATGGAGTCGGGTGACGACGACCTGCTGGTCGGCCGGCAGGACGACCGCGACCGCTTCGCGCACGAGGTGCTGACGCACCAGCTGGTCATCCTGCACGGCGAGTCCGGAGTCGGAAAGTCGTCCCTGCTCAACGTGGGCCTGGTCCGCGACCTGACCGAGCGCGGCTTCCAGCCGATCGTGTGCCGCAACTGGACCAGGGAGGCGGGCAGCCCTGACCAGCCGGAGGACTTCGTCGCGGCCAAGGTCGCCACCGAGCTGCGGTCCCTGGGCATCAACGTCGATGACGCCGCGCCGCAGTCCATGGTCGAGCAGCTCAACGCGAACTACGGCGAACTGGCGGTGCTGGTCCTCGACCAGTTTGAGGAGCTCATCCGGCATCAGCGGCCGTTCTTCAAGCGGGCCATGGACTGGGTGGTCGAGCTCAACAGCAGGTACGACATCCACGTGGTCATCTCGCTGCGCTCGGAGTACGTGCATCGGCTCAAGGCGCTGAACGCGCAGATCAGGCCGTTCTCGATGTCGACCTTCGAGCTGGAGGCGCTGACCGCCGCCGAGCACATCCGCGACATCATGGCCAGCGGCAACCCCGGTCACTTCGGCAGCACGGCCTCGCTGCGCACCGAAGACGCGGTCCCCGACCCGGCGGCCCTGGCCATCACCCTCGAGGCGATCGAGCTGCTGCTGGGCGAATGGAACAAGATCCAGGAGACCGAGTTCCGTTCCGCCGACGTGGGGCTGTTGCACCTGCAAGGCGCGCTGTACGCGCTGCACGCCCGGGCCAAGGCCGGCGAGAGCGCCATCCGGGCCGAGCACGTCCGGCAGATGATCGCGGCCGCCGCCGAGCGTCACCGGGACATCTTCACCCTCGGCCTGGTCGAGTCGGTCTCCCGCAAGCTGGACCTGTGCGAGGAGGCCTGCCTGGACGAGGACCCGGCCAGCAGCCTGGACGAGTTCCTGATCGCCGGGACCCGCGAGGCGGTGCGGCGGACCGCGGCCCACCTGTCTAGCGGCGGCTTCAAGCTGGACCGCGAGGCATGGGACCTGGCCCAGCTCGCGCTCGAGCGCGAGCTGCGGATCCTCAGCGAGATCGAGGAAGACGTGGCAGAGCGCGCCTTCCGCGCGATCTACGGCCTGGGCACCATCGTGGCGCCGTCCGCGGCCGGCGGCGTCGACCTGCTCAGCGTGCCGCGCGCCGTGGTCGCGGCCGCGACCGGCATGCGCGCGGCCGCCGAGACGTCCCAGGACTCATCGCAGGCCTCGCCGCTGGCCGCGTCGCCGGGCTCGCCGCTGGCCGAGCTGGGGATCGCGCTGTCACCCTGGGAGGCCGACCCCGAGAGCCTGTCGGCCGGCCCGATGTTCGGCTACCCGCCGCACGAGGTGGTCATCGAGGAGCTACGGCGCTTCGCCTTCGCGCTGGAGTGGCTCACCACCTCCTCGCTGATCCGGCCGACCTCCCCCGCGGTGGACTGCACCATGCTCTCGCTGATCCACGACGGGTTCGGCGAGGCGCTGGAGGACTGGGCCGACTCGGAGCAGACCGGGCCCGCGGCCGCGCTGGTCCTGCTGACCGGGGCCCAGGGTGACGTCTTCGACTGGATCCGCGCGGACGCCGAGGAGTACTGGCCGCAGTTCGACGGCGCGGGCCAGGACCGGGTCATCGTCAACCTGCGCTGGTACAACTGCCGGGTCCGGGCCCGCTTCCGGCACATAGTGTTCGCCAACTGTGACTTCCGGGGCACGCGCTTCGAGAACTGCTCGTTCGAGGGCGTGGTGTTCGTCAACTGCCTACTGGACGGGGCCATGTTCGGCGACTGCGAGATCGTCGGACCGGTGGTCACCGCGCCGGCCAAGGCGTACGACACCGAGGGCCTGCCGTCGTTCGCGCTGACCGGGCTCGACGCCCCGACCCGGGCCGCCCTCAGCCACTACCGCGGCCAGGACTTCTCGGGCACCACCCTGTACTCGGTGACCTCGGGCATACCGGTGACGAACCGCCCCGGCATCCGCTCGAAACTGCTCGCCTGGGCGTCGCAGCGCGGCGGCCTGACCATGTACGGCGGCCGGCTGAGCTCCCTGATGGTGCGCGGCGGGCAGTTCAGGGACGGCGGCGAGCTCGCGCTGCGGCACATCGCCGGGTCGTCGCTGGACATCACCGAGCAGGAGGCGGCGAGGATCCAGATCTTCGGCAGCTCGATCCGCGGGCTGTCGATCAGCCGACGCATCGGCGCCGAGGAGGAAGACGGCGAGATCCACCTGACGGTGCAGGGCTCGGTGCTGGCCAACACGTGGTTCGACGAGGGCCTGACCGGGAGCGCGCACATCGACAACAGCGTGGTCTGGCAGCTGCTGAACGTCAGCGAGCGCAGTCGCTACCGCGTCACGCTGGAGAACTGCACCCGGTACGGAGCGGTCAACATCGAGGAGGGGCCCGATAGCGGGCCGAAGGCCGACTTCGCCGAGCACGGCATCGCCGACCGGTCGGACCTCGTGCACCAGGCCCGGTTGATGGCCTACCGCCGGGAGCCTGCCATGGTGGAGCTAGAGGAGCTGCGGGGACAGTAGCGCCTCGATCAGCGCCATCCGCACGAACAGCGCGTCGTCGCTCTGCTGGAACATCCGGATGCGCGGATCGGACCGCGCGGTGGTGGAGATCTCGTCGATGACCGGCATGGGCGACAGTACGACCGCGTCGGACGGCAGCGCGGCCAGCGCCTTGCGGTCAACCCGCAGGCGCGCCCGGCCGGGTTCGTCCAGGGCGCCGTGCGGAAGGCCGGCGACGTAGAGCACGTCCACGTCGTGGACGTCCCACGGGGTCCGGTGCTCCGCGATGCCGTGCGCGCCGTCGCCACTGTCATCGAGGCGGGGGTCGGAGATGGCCACCAGCCGCCGGGGCGGGAAGCGCCCGAACAGCCGGACCAGGCTGCGCACCGCCCGCATCCGCAGGTCGCCGCAGATCGCGATGGTCAGCTGGGCCACCGGCCCGCGCGCCTGTTCGATCGCGTACAGGTCGATGAGAGCCTGGGACGGATGCTCCCCGCAGGGGCCGGCGTCGCCGCCGTTCAGGAAGCTGCTGACCAGCAGCGGGCGCAACTGCGACGCGTCGAGCCGGCGGCCGGGCCGGGCGACGACCAGATCGACGTTGCCGCTCACCACGCGCAGGGTGTCGGCCCACCCCTCGGGCATGGCCACCGCGCTGCCGCGCCGCTCGGCGATGTCGATCGACTGCCCGCCCAGCCGGGCCGCCGCGGCCGCGAAGCCGACCCGGGTCCGCAAGGACGTCTCAAGGAACAGCAGTCCGACCAGTGGCGGCCGGGCCAGCCGGGCGGCGGCGCCAGCACGCAGGCTGGTCGCGCGGTCCAGGACGAGCCGGATCTCCTCGGTGCCCAGGTCGTGGACGCCTACGATCACCCGGCCGGACGCGGGCTTCAGACCATCACCGGCCGCGGGTAGCGGTAGGCCGAGCCGGGGGTGACGAAGCTCAGCGTGTTGTGCGTGCACGGCGGGCAGTCCGGGCCCAGTACGGCCCCGTGGCTGGCCGCGATGTCCACCGCGCGCAGGTAGGTCTGCTCGAGTTCGGCGGCGCTTGACGGCTTCCGGTCATGCAGCGGCGTGACCGGATCGGGCCGGAACGGGCTCAGCACCGGCACCCCGCCCCGCTCGGCGATGGCCGCCACGCCCGCCAGCGTCGCCTCCATCGGCTCAAGGCCGACCATCAGCATCGACCGGACCCGGCCGGGGCCCAGCGTTTCGGCCGCCTGCTCGATGAAGTCCAGGTAGAAGTCCAGTCCCTGGTGGTACTTGTGACGCATGACCTCTTTGGCCTGTGCCTCGCTGAACACCTCGATGTTGATCGAGATCTCGTTCAGGCCGAGCTTGTCCAGCAGCGGCAGGTCGAACAGGCCCGGCAGCGGCACCATCATGATGTCGACCGGGGTGCGCGGGAACTCCATCAGCACCCGCCGGTAGACCTCCTGCATGAAGCCGAAGTCCGGCCGCTTCGGCGTGCCGCCGGAGATCAGCATGTGGTGCGCGGGCTGGCGCTCATCGCCGACCGCGATGCGGGCGGCCTCGAGCAGGGCGTCGACCGGCTTGGTGCCGTACACATCCAGCGGATCGTCGTACGGGATGTTGCAGAAGGTGCAGGTCATGGCGCAGCCCCGCACCGGTGACAGTCTCGCGCGATCGCCGTGGGTCACCACGAAGTTGTTGAGCGGGCCGAACCTTTCCGCGTGCCCGTGATAGCCCGGCGGCGGCCAGTAGGTGGCGGGGCTGGCCAGCCCGGCGCCGTGGACCCAGAAGCCGTCCATGCCGTAGTCCAGGACAAACCGCGAGCCGGAGACGAAGTTCGGGTTGTAGTCGTTGATCGGCGCGTTAACCCACACGTCGTCGTCGAGCTGGAGGATCAGGCCGCTGGTGGAGGCGTAGTCGGCCGGGGTGAGATCACTCTGGCTGGCGGCCTCGCGCAGGGCCTTGCGGGCGAGCTGCGAGACCTCGATTCCCTCGGCCAGCAACTGGAATTTCAGCCGCTGCGCCACGCTCAGTGTCGTTGCCATCTGCCTCGATCCGTGCCGTTAACTACTATGGAAGATCACTGCATGCACCTTGTCTACGGCCCCGCCGGGGAAGGAAGACCCATGCCGCGGCCGGACGCCCCGCTCGATGACGAGGTGCGTCCGCAGGTCATCGCGGCAGTACTCGCCCGGCGCAGCATCAGGGAAGGCTTCGACCGAAAGCCTATCCCCGGCCCGGTCCTGCGGGAGATCGTTCGGTGCGGCCTGGCCGCCCCTTCGTCCAAGAACGCCCAGCCGTGGCGGATGCACGTCGTTACCGACTGCGCGACGCTGGGCGGCCTGGCCGCCGCGGTGGAGCACGCCGAGGGCGTGGAGGAGTACGTACCGCACGACCCGGCGACGGGACGGCCGCGGCCGGCCTACGTATCGACGGTGCGGGAGTCGGCGCAGGTGCTGCGCGAGGTCTCGGCGGCGATCTTTATGGAGAACCGCGGCCTGTTCAGCAACGGCCGCGCCGGGCTGATCAGCGCGACCCGGCCGGCCCTGGCCGGGTCGCTGATGGGCTTCGCCCTGGAGATGATCGGCATCGGGGCGGCGATCGAGAACATGTGGCTGGCCGCCGAGGCGCTCGGGGTCCGGGTCGCGTTCATGGGCGACGTGGTCATCGCCGAGGATGACATCGGCCGCACGCTCGGCCTGACCGGCGATCTGGTCGGCGTGCTGGCCCTCGGGTTCAGCGACGTGCCGCTACCGCCTCGCCGCCAGCGCCTGGACGAGCAGGACGCCGACCACGTGGTGTGGCACCAGCCGGCCCGCTAGCGGGGAGCACGCCAACTCTGCCCACGTCCGGCCTGGCCGTCGGCTGACCATCGAGGCGACGCTGAGCGGGTGATCACCCCGTCCGCCACAGCCGCCACAGACACCCCTGCCGCCGCGCCCGCCCGCGGCAGCCCGCGCCTGCCCGCCGGTCCGATGTGCCATCGGGCCGGTTATAACCGGCCCGATGGCACATCGGTGCGGCCCTTGTGCCGTGCGGCTGCGGTCCCGGTCCCGGGCGGGGCGGCGGGGCGGCGGGCGGCGGCAGGTGGAACCGGGACGACGGCCCAGCGCACCGGTTCTGACCGGGACACCGGCCACCGGGCCACCAGGACACCGGGACACCAGGACACCGGGACACAGGCCACCGGGACACAGGCCACCGGGACACCGGGACATCCGTGACACCGGGACACAGGCCACCGGGACACCGGGACATCCGTCCGGCCGGGCGATGGCCCGTGCCCGGTAAGCAAGCGGCTGGCGCTGACGGTGGGGACAGTGATACGGGAGGGCCAGCACGGCGCCGCAGCTGACGCGATCCGGCGCCTAATCAGCCGGCCGCGGATCGCGTGTACAGAGCGACAGCCCACCGCTGGTGAGAAGAGGGACATCATGACCGGGTTCTATCTGGCCGCAGCAGCCGCGCTTGTGATCGCCGGTGCCATCATCGGCGTCCTCGTCGTGGTCTGCCTGGGCATCCGCCGCGAGGAGCGCCGCGGAAGCCTGACCAAGGACACCGACAGCCGAGTGGACCGCGGGGTCCGGCGCCTGAACGGCGCGAGTTCCCGGGGCTACGGCCTGCGGGTCATCTCCAACGACGACTACCACTACCACGACGACTCCTACGACGAGGCCGCGTAATGACGGGCCAGCACGGGCCGGGGCCGACTGGCCCCTCCCGCCCGGGACAGCAAGGACTGTCCCCGGCGATGCGCCCGCTCAACGTCCCGGCTGACGTGCTGGCCCAGCCGATACCGCTGCCCTACCCGCCGGAACTGCCGGCCGGGCTCCCCGCCCGGCCGCGCGTGCTTCAGCTCACCGACGCCGATGCCGTCTCCCGCGGCCTGGTGGACGGCACCCCTCGCGCCCGCGCCTCGAACCAGGAGGTGCGGGCGTGCCTTGAACTGGTGCAGGCCACGGCCAGGGCCATCGACCCGCGACCACGGATCGTGTGCGCGGCGTCCACCGCCACCGCGACCTGTCACCTTGACGTCATGACCGCCTCGGGCGGGAACACCTGGCTGATCCGCCGCGGCCTCGACGGGGCCGACCGGGCGCTGCTCGGGGAACTGGACAACCTGGCCGAGATTCACCAGGCCGCGCACCGGCCCGGACGCAAGCGCGCCGGCGACCCGGCGGACCTGATCATCCTCGTCGGCCAGGACCGGATCTTCGCCGCCGCCGTGCGGCGGCTGCGGCTGCTGGGCGTCCCGACCTGGCTGCTCGTGCCGGGTCAGCTGGTAGCGGCCGACCTCTACACGGCAGCCTGCGTGGTCACCTACATCGGCCCCCGGCGCGGCGCGTGAGGGCAGCGCCCCGGGGAGCCACCGCGTCTGCACGGTAGCTTCACGCTCCCTGCATCCGGGCTGGCTGTGCTGAAGGCCTGGCGTCGAAGGAGAGCATCAGTGAACCGCCAGATCATGTTCCTTGACTGCCCCGCCTACCTGGATCGGGACCGCACGAAGAGATGCGGGCTTCCGGCCGAGGTCAGGCGCTGGTTCATCATGAACTCGACCGATGGGCCGCTCGAGAGCGCCATGATCCGCTGCCCGGCCGGTCATTCCTTCAGCGGGCCGCTCGAATTCCTGACCTGCGGCGAGCGCGAAAGCGCGGCGGGCGGGGAGCAAGTCAGCGGGGAGCGACCGCGGCCTCGATCAGGCGGCCGAGGGCGATGAGCTGCTCTTCGCCCCCCGGCGGGCCGATGAGCTGCAAGGATGCGGAGAGCCCGGCCGGGCCGCCGGGCACGGGCAGGGCCAGCGCGGGCAGGCCGACCAGGTTGGCGGGCATGGTCAGCAGGGTAAGCGGCATGCCTGCCCGCTCGCCGATCAGCGGCGCGGCGCCCACCAATGTCGGCAGGGCCAGGAAGGGGTGGCGGGCCTGCAGGCGGGCGAACCACTCGCGGACGGAGTCCTTGGTCCGGTTGGCGGCGGCCACCTGGTCGGCGGTCACCGCGGCCGCTTCCGGCAGGTTGCGCTGGTTGTACGAGCTGAGCCGGGCGAGGTCGGGCATCAGGTACTTGTTCACCTGGTAGGCCTCGACGTCGATGAGCAGGCTGGCCGCCGCGTTGGCGGCGGCGAAGTCGAGGCCGGCGACCTCGGTGGCCGTGAGGCCGGCGGCGGCGAGCGCGGCGTCGATCGCGGCCTCGATAGCCGGGTCGACCTGCGGGTCGGTTTCCGGCCGCACCCGGGCCACGCGGAGCTCGCCGGACCTGGCCGCGAAGGCCGGTTCGATCAGGCGCATGCCCAGTTCGACCGCGGCCACGTCCGCGCCGAGCGGCCCGACCGTGTCCAGGGACGGGGCCAGCGGGTACACGCCTTGCACCGGTACCCGGCCCCAGGTGGTCTTCAGGCCCACCACGCCGCAGCAAGCGGCCGGTATCCGGACTGAACCGCCGGTGTCGGTGCCCAGCGCCACGTCAGCCTCGCCGGTCGCGACGGCGACCGCCGAGCCGCTGGACGAGCCGCCGGGCAGGCGCCGGGGGTCGGCCGGGTTCACCGGCATCCCGGACCAGGCGTTCGTACCCGCCGCCGACCAGCACAGCTCGGCCAGGTTGGTCTTGCCGACGACCTGGGCCCCGGACCGGCGCGCCGCAGCTACCACGGCCGCATCCTGATCGGCCGGGCGGGCCCGCTCCGCGATCACCGGGCAGCCGACCGTGGTAGGCAGGCCCGCCACGTCGATGCAATCCTTGACCGCGAGCCGGACGCCCGCGCCATCGGGGGTGAGTCGGACGATCCAGGTCGGGCTGTCCCCGTCGTGAGGCATGACAGTCATTGTGCCAAGGAGGGCCCGGGGGCGTCCCTCCGGGCTGGCGCGGCTAAGAAGTCACGGATTCTTCGCTTGAAAGTCATGGCGGGGTTCGGAACTTCGATCCTCTTGTATCGCACCTTGTGAGCATGAGGGTCGCGATCATTACCGAATCGTTCCCGCCCGACGTGAACGGCGTCGCGCACTGCGTGGTGCGGGTGGCAGAACTCCTCGCCGCCCGCGGCCACCAGCCGCTCGTCATCGCGCCGAAGCCGCCGCGGACCATACGGTCGCCGCGTGAGGGCAAAGATCCCGGACCGTTCCCCTACCCCGTCGTCCGCGTTCCCGCTGTGCCGCTGCCCGGCTACCCGAGCTTCCGGCTCGGTCTGCCCAGCCGCCGCCTGCGTCACGCGCTGATCAAGCACCGGACCGAGGTCGTTCACCTGGCCAGCCCGGTGGTGCTCGGCGCGCACGGGGCGGCCGTGGCCGCGCGGCTCGGCCTGCCCATGATCGCCGTCTTCCAGACCGACCTGCCGTCCTACGCCCACGCCTACCGGCTCGGCCGGCCCGGCGAGGCGGTCGCGTGGCGGTGGCTGCGCCGCATCCACAACCGTGCCGCGCGGACCCTGGCCCCGTCCACGGTCACCGCGACGGGCCTGCTCGGCCGCGGGATCGGCGACGTGTGGCTGTGGGGCCGCGGGGTGGACACGGCCCGCTTCGACCCGGCCCGGCGCAGCGCCCAGATCCGGGCCCGGCTGGCGCCGGGCGGTGAGCTGATCGTCGGATACGTGGGCCGCCTGGCCCCGGAAAAGCGCGTCGAGCTGCTGGCCGGGATCACCGCCCTGCCAGGCGTACGGCTGGTCATCGTGGGTACCGGGCCGGCCGAGGGCTGGCTGCGTCAGCAGATGCCCGGCGCACTGTTCCTGGGCGAGCGCCGCGGCGACGAGCTCGCGGCCATCTACGCCAGCCTCGACGTGTTCGTGCACAGCGGGCCGTACGAGACGTTCGGGCAGACGCTGCAGGAGGCCGCGGCGAGCGGGCTCCCGGTGATAGCCCCGGCCGCAGGCGGGCCGCTGGACCTGGTCGAGAACGACGTGACCGGCTACCTGGTGCCGCCCGGCGACGCGGATGCCTACCCGGCCGCGGTGGCGCGGCTGGCGGCCGATCCGGCGGCCCGCGCGGCGTTCGGTGCGGCCGGGCGGCGCAAGGTCCTCAGCCGCAGCTGGCCCGCCCTGACCGAGGAGCTGATCGGCCATTATTCCGCAGTCCTGGGCCGGAAGCGCCCGGCGAAGGTCACGATATGAGGATCGTGCGGCTGGCGAACTACGTGGCCCCGCACTCGGGCGGGCTGCGCACCTCGCTGCGCGAACTCGGCGCGGGCTACCTGGCCGCGGGCCACGAGCCGGTGCTGATCATCCCCGGTGAGCGGAGCAGCGACGAGCAGACCGCGCAGGGCCGGGTGATCACGCTGAGCGGACCCCGGATCCCGTTCACCGGCGGGTACCGGGCGCTGCTGCGCAAGCGCCAGGTAGCTGCGCTGCTCAGCGAGCTGGAACCGGACACGCTGGAGGTCTCGGACCGGACCACGCTGCGCTGGACCGGGCGGTGGGCACGCGAGCACGGCGTGCCCGCCGCGATGATCTCGCACGAGAGCCTCACCGCGCTGATGAGGATGGCCGTACCCGGGCTGGACCTGCCCGGGCTGTCCCGCTGGGGCCCGGCGCTGGCCGCGGTCGACGCGGTCAACCGGCGCACGGTCCGCGCGTACCAGCGGGTGATCTGCACGACGGCCTGGGCGGCCACCGAGTTCGAGCGGATCGGCACCGCCAACCCTGGGGTGGGTCTGGGGGAAAAACTACTGCGCGCCCGGCTCGGCGTCGACCTGAACACCTTCGCCGCGCCCCATCCCGACGAGCAGGGCGGGCGGGTCCGGGACGCCTACGCCGCACCGGACGACACGCTGCTGGTGCACTGCGGGCGGCTGTCACCGGAGAAGAAGCCGCAGCGTTCGCTGAACACGCTCGCCACCTTGCGGGCCAGCGGCTTGTCCGCCCGGCTCGTGGTGGCGGGCGACGGCCCGCTGCGCCGCCGCCTGGAACGCCGGGCGGCGCGCGACCGCCTGCCGGTCACGTTCGCCGGCTTCCTGCCCGGCCGTTCCGACCTAGCCGCGCTGCTGGCCAGTGCCGACGTGGCCATCGCCCCGGGCCCGACGGAGACCTTCGGGCTGGCCGGGCTCGAGGCGCTCGCCTGCGGGACGCCGGTGGTGGTGAGCGCGGAGTCCGCGCTGCCCGAAGTGGTAGGTGAGGCCGGGGCCAGCGTGGCCGGCGAGGACCTGGCTGCCGGGGTGATGACCGTGCTGTCCTGGCCGGAGCCGGTCCGCCGGGCCGCGGCCCGGGCCCGGGCCGAGCACTTCGGCTGGCCCGCGGCCGTGCAGGCGTTCCTGGCCATCCACGAGGCCCTGGCGGCGGGCGAGGCGGGGGGCGAATGCCGGGCCGGGGACGGGATGGCGGCCGGGACGGGATGGCGGCCGGGACGGGATGGCGGCCGGGGACGGGATGGCCATCGGGACGGGGCGGCGGCCGGGGCCGGCCCGCGAGCCGCGGTGACTACTGAACGGAGGCCAGGATGACGACCTTCGTCGCGCTCGGCGACTCGATCACGGTGGGCATGGGCGATCCGGCGCCCGAGGGCGGCTGGCGCGGCTGGGCCGCCCTGCTGGGTGCCAGCTTGCATCAGCCCGTCATGCACAATCTGGCCACGCTCGGCGCGCTGGCGGTTGACGTGGAGCACCTGCAGCTGCCGGCCGCCACGGCGCTGAAGCCCGACGTGGCCAGCGTAGTCGTCGGCATCAACGACACCCTGCGCGGCAACTTCGACCCGCAGCGCACGGCCGCGGCGCTGGCCCGGACGGTGGCCGGCCTGCGCGCGGCTGGCGCCCAGGTGCTGACCATGCGGCTGCCGGACCCCGGGCAGATGTTCGGCCTGCCGAAGTCGCTGGCCAAGCCGCTGGGACGGCGGATGCGGGCGGTGAACGAGGCCGTGGACGAGATAGCGCTCCGCTATCACACGCTGCACCTGGACGCGGCGCGTGACCCGGCCATCTATGAGCGGCGCTACTGGAGCGTGGATCGGCTGCACCCCAACGAGCGCGGGCACCGCTTCCTCGCCTGCCAGTTCCATGCCCTGCTGGCCAGCGCGGACTTTCCGGTCGGTCCCGGTCCCGACCCCGAGCCGTCCACTCCCCCGCCGTCGCGGATGGCAGAGGTCTGGTGGATGGCCACCAAGGGCACCACGTGGCTGGCGCGGCGGTCCCGGGACCTGGTCCCGGCACTGCTGGCGCTGGCCATCCGCGAGTGGCTGACCGCCGACGACGAGGACGTCACCGAACGGGAACTGATCCCGGTCTCGGAGAACCCGTCAACCTGAACGGGTTCAGGCGACCTTCAGGAAACTTAGAGCATTGCGTGGGGCTGCCCTTGGCTGGGCTCAAGGTCCGCGGCCGAATATCAAGCGTAACGAAAGGACGAAGCCGCCCAGGCCGCGGCTCGCGAACTGAGGGGCGAGAACCCATGAGCCACCCATTTGGACCACAGGACCCGGAGCAGGCGGGCGGAACGCAGAGCGGACAAGGCGCTGCGGCAGGACACGGACAGGCCCACCCCAACCCGCAGGGTCATCCGGCAGCCGCTGGCTACCCGGGGGGCGCCTGGTACGCGGGCGTTCCTGGCTACGGCGGCGAGCCGCCGATGCCGCCGCGGCAGAGCCACAAGCGCGGGCTGATCGCGACCGGGGCGGTGGCGCTGGCCGCCGGTGCCGCCCTGGGCGGATTGATCGGGAGCATGAACCACGGCGTGGCGGGCACGGTCACGGCCACGTCCAAGACTGCGCTGTCCTCCAGCGCGATCGCCTCCCGGGTGGACCCGTCGCTGGTCGACGTGGTGTCCACCGACGGCGACCAGGGCGCGACCTCGGCCGGCACCGGCATCGTGCTGTCCTCCGACGGCCTGGTCCTCACCAACAACCACGTGATCGACGGTGCCACCGCGATCAAGGTCACCGACATCGGCAACGGCAAGACCTACACGGCCACGGTGGTCGGATACGACGCCAGCCACGACGTGGCGGTCATCCAGCTCCAGAACGCGTCCGGGCTGACCACGGCCAACCTGGGCAACTCCTCCACGGTGCAGACCGGCGACGACGTGACCGCCCTGGGCAACGCCGAGGGTAAGGGCGGAACCCCGTCGGTCGCGCCCGGGACGGTCACCGCCCTGAACCAGTCGATCACCGCGTCGGACGAGCTGTCCAGCGTGAGCGAGCAGCTGACCGGGCTGATCGAGACCAACGCGCCCATCCAGCCCGGTGACTCGGGCGGCCCGCTGGTCAACGCCTACGGCCAGGTCATCGGAATGGACACCGCCGCGGGCTCCAGCGACCAGTCCCAGGGCCAGTCCTCGACCGCCACCCAGGCCTACTCGATCCCGATTAACGAGGCGCTGTCCATCGCCAAGCAGATCGAGTCGGGCACCACGTCGGCTGACGTCCACATCGGCGCCACCGCGTTCCTCGGCCTGGAGCTCGGCTCCTCGAGCAGCGACTCGAACGGTCTCGGCGGCTCGAACGGCTTCGGCGGGTTCGGCGGCTCGAACGGCTCCGGCGACTCGAACGGGTTCGGCGGGTTCGGCGGGTTCGGCAGCCAGGGCAGCCAGGGCAGCCAGGGCAGCACCAGCGGCTTGACCGTCGCCGGGACCCTCTCCGGCTCCCCCGCCGCGAACGCCGGCATCACCGAAGGGGACACGATCACCGCGGTCGCCGGCCAGAGCGTCTCTTCGCCCGAGGACGTCGCGCACGACCTGGTCCAGTACCACCCCGGTAACTCGATCTCGATCAGCTGGGTAGACCAGTCCGGCCAGTCCCACACCGCCAACGTGACTCTGGCGACCGGCCCGGCCGCCTAGGTCCGTAAGACCCCGGACCGGTGATCCCCGCCTCCCTGCGGCGGGGATCACCGGTTTTCGGCTGCCAGGGGGCGGTCGAGCGGTCCGGAGGGCACGTACCACGCTCCGTTCCGTATAAAAAAGAGACAGGACGGCAGGAGGCGAGATCGGGTGCGAGTGGCGAGACTCCACGCGCCTGGCGACCTGCGGGTGGGCGAGGAGCCGGTGCCCGAGGCGGAGGCGGGGACGAGCCTGGTCCGGGTCACCGCGGTCGGGATCTGCGGCTCTGACCTGCACTGGTGGGACGAGGGCGCGATCGGTGACGCCACGCTCGCACACCCGCTGGTCCTGGGCCACGAGGGGGCGGGGGTGATCGAGGCGGGGCCGCGCCGGGGCGAGCGGGTCGCCATCGACCCGGCCATCGCCTGCGGGACCTGCCGGGCCTGCCGGGACGGCTACCCGAACCTGTGCTACCGGATCCGGTTTGCCGGGCACGGGGCGACCGACGGCATGATGCGCGAGTTCATGACGTGGCCGTCCGAATTGCTGCACCCGCTGCCGGACGGTGTCCCGGACGCGGACGGGGCGCTGCTCGAGCCGCTCGGGGTGGCCATCCACAGTGTGGACCTCGGGCATCTGCCGTTCGCCGGCACCGCCTCGGTGGTCGGCTGCGGGCCGATCGGGCTGCTGCTGATCCAGCTGCTGAAGGCGGCGGGCGCGAGTCCGGTGCTGGCCATCGAGCCGCTGGCGCACCGGCGCGAGGCGGCCGCGCGGTACGGCGCCGACCTGGTGGCCGAGCCGGGCTCGGTGGATCTTCGTGAGCTGGCGGACGCCGGGGCGGACGTGGCGTTCGAGGCGGCGGGGACCGACGATGGGGTGCGGCTGGCGGTGGAGTCGATCCGGCCCGGCGGGCGGGTGGTGCTGGCCGGCATCCCCGGGGACGACACGATCAGGTTCCAGGCCTCGGCGGCCAGGCGCAAGGGGCTGACGATCGCGATGGTGCGGCGGATGAACCACGTGTACCCGCGGGCGATCAGCCTGGCCGCGCGCGGCGCGGTGGATCTCGGCTCGCTGGTGAGCAGGCGGGCGGGGCTGGGCTCGGCGGCCGGGGCGTTCGGGGAGGCGGCGCGGCGCACCGGCCTGAAGGTGATCATCGAGCCGCAGCGCTAACCTGTGGTCTGTGCGTACGGCGAGGCTGGCGGTCATCGGTGATTGCTGCTGCGTGCTGGTCTTCGTGATCATCGGCCGGGCCCGGCATGACGCCGCGGGCGGTGAGAGCGTGGGCGGGATCGCGTCGACGGCATGGCCGTTCCTGGCTGGGCTTTTGGGCGGATGGCTCGCGACGCGGGCCTGGCGGCGGCCGTTGGCTTTGCTGCCCGCCGGCCTGGGCGCGTGGCTGGGGGCGGCCGGGCTCGGCATGGTGCTGCGGGTGGTGGCCGGGCAGGGCACGGCGGCGGCGTTCGTGCTGGTGACGCTCGCGTTCCTCGGGTTGTTCCTGCTCGGGTGGCGGCTGGTGGCGCGGGTGCTCAGGCGCTGGCGGGGACTGCGGCGCTGAGGTCGAATCCCGCGGTGATGCTTTCTAGTTCAGCGAGCCGGTAGCTGGACAGCACCTCAAGGGACAGCTCGTGCAGGCGGCGGGTCCGGGCCCCGCAGCAGCGGCTCGAGCGAGGTCCACTGGGACGCGTCGAAGCGGACCTTGTCCACGACGAGGTCCGCGAGCCCGCAGCCCACCTCGGCGTCCCAGGTGCCGGCCCGCAGGCCGTCGAGGCCGGCCAGCGCGGGGCTGTTCTGCTTCAGGGCCCGGCCCTGGTCGGCGCGGCCGGGCCGGTACAGGGTGCCGGGTGAACACCACCCGGATCTGGGCGCGGCGGGCCTGCTGGACGGCGATGGCGGCGTCGCGGACGGCTTCATCCGCGCCTTCCAGGCCCATGCCGATCCGGGTGAACGACCCCTCCGGGCGGCAGAAGCCGTTCTGCATGTCCACGACGAGCAGCGCGCGGTTCATAGCTCCGACGGTAGCCGCTGAATACCTCGGCGGGCCGTGGGCAGGGGCCTGGCTTCTGACGTCTAGGCAAAGGAGTTTCGCTGATGGCCAGCGAACTGAAGGGCCGGCGCGTGGCCTTCCTGACCGCCAACGAGGGCGTGGAGCAGGCCGAGCTGACCGTGCCGTGGCAGGCGGTCAAGGACGCCGGCGGCACGCCTGAGCTGCTCGCCCCCGAGACCGGCACGGTCCAGGGGTTCAACCACCTGGACAAGGCCGACACCTTCCAGGTGCACCAGTCGGTGCGCCAGGCCGACCCGCTCGACTACGACGCGATGGTGGTGCCGGGCGGGGTGGCCAACGCCGACCAGCTGCGTGCCGTGCCGGCCGCGGTGACCTTCGCGCAGCGGATGTTCGAGATGGGCAAGCCAGCGGCGATCATCTGCCACGGGCCGTGGCTGGTGGTCGAGGCGGACCTGGTCCGGGGGCGGACCCTGACCTCATGGCCCAGTCTCAAGACCGACATCCGCAACGCCGGGGGCAACTGGGTGGACGCCGAGGTCCAGGTCTGCACGAACGGGCCAAACACGATCGTGACCAGCCGGAAGCCCGATGACCTGCCCGCGTTCTGCGAGCAGCTGGTGACGGTGATCCAGGAGCAGCCGCAGCTGGCCTGAGCGTTTGCGGGCGGCCCTCGGTTGGGCGGTGTTGAACCGGCCCGATGTCGCATCGGGCCGGTTGTAACCGGCCTGATGTTCCATCGGGCCGGCTGGCGCCGCGGAACCATGGGGCTCAGTGGGTAGCTGGGCCTGATGTTGACCGTGTGGCGAAGGTTTTGCGCGGCTCGGGTGGCTGAACCGGTCCATGGCTTCCGGGCCGGCCTGGGCCAGGTCGAGCGCGCCGCCCGCCCGTCCTTGCCGGACAGCGGCGTGTCCCGGCCGCCCAGGTCGGCCAGCGCCGCGATCCACTGCTGCCGGGTGGCGTGGACCAGGCCCAGCCGCCGACTATCCAGACTCTCGGTCACGCCGGCCTCGCAGGGGCGAACGCCTGACTCCGGCGGTCGTCTCGCCCGGAACGGCGATCTATCCCTGGGCGAGCGGGCGCAGCTCGAGCACGCCGGTCCGGACGGTCGGATGCCGCGCGGCGATCTCCACGGCCCGGGCCAGGCTGGCGCAGGTGAGCACGTTGAGGCCGGCCACCTGTTCCTTGGTCTCGGCGAACGGACCGTCGGAGACCAGCACCTCGCCATCGCGGACGCGGACCGTGCGGGCCGTGCTGGCCGGCTGCAGCCTGCCGCCGGCCAGCTTCACGCCGCTGGCATACGTCTCGGCGTCCCAGGCCTGCTGCTCCCGGGCCGCCCGAGAGCCGGGCACGTCGCAGTCGTCGGCCGGGCTCAGCTCGGCGGTCTGGTCCACGCAGTGGACCATCAGGTACTCGGGCCCGCGACGATCCGGGGACCGCCACCAGCCGGCCGAATCGAACGGCCGGACCTCGATCGCGCCGAACCGGGCGACGGGATGCCGGGCCGCCACCTCGATCGCCTCGTCCAGGCTGGAGCACCCGACCACGTCGTAGCCGGCGATCTGCTCCTTGGTCTCGGCGAACGGGCCGTCGCTGACCAGCACTTCACCGTCACGGACGCGGACGGTGGCGGCCTCGCGGACCGGCCGCAGCGGAGCTCCTTCCCGCCGGACGCCCTCCATCTCGGCCACCCAGGCGTCGGTCGCGGGGCCGATGGCGGCGCTTTCCTCGGGGGTGAGCTGGACGTTCTCGGGAACGCAGATCAGCAGCAGGTAGGTCATCCGGCTTCCTCCCGGTGGCGTCGGTCTCAGGTTAGTGCGGGCCGTAACTACCAGGACGACGAACGGTCCCGGCCGCCATGGACAGCCGGCCGGACCTCAGCTATCGGCCTGCCTGGCCCTGACCGCCGTGCCGGAGTAGCGCAGATGGGCCGGCTTCGGTCGGTTTCTCCCGGCGGCGCCGTCGAGTTGGTGCTGCCGCCCACCACCCAGCCCTGGGAAACCGGTCGATGATGTTCCGGGACCCGGCCGGGAACCTGGTCGACGTGTTCTCCCGCACGAGGGTGTTATCGTGAATTCATGCTGCGCGCGGCCATGACGACGACGCCGGAGTCGATCCCGGCGCGCTGACAGCTGTGCTTTAGCCAAGCCCCGGGGCGAGTGCTCCGGGGCTTGCGCATTCCCTGGTCGCTTGCCCCGCCCTATCGCGAGGGGATGACCATGTACGACCACCGCAAGCTAGGCCGTGAGCTCGAGCTGTTCGATACCGACCCGCTGATCGGCGCCGGGCTGCCGTACTGGCGGCCGGCCGGCGCCGAGATCCGGCACGCGCTGGAGGAGTACATCAGGGAGGTCGAACGACGGGCCGGTTACCAGCACGTCTGCTCCCCCGTGCTCGGCAAGCGCGAACTCTACGAGATCTCCGGGCACTGGTCGCACTACCGGGACGGCATGTACCCGCCGATGGACGTCGGCGGCGAGCAGGTGGTGCTGCGGCCCAGCCTGTGCCCCCATCACGCGCTGATCTACCGGTCCCGCGCCCATAGCTACCGTGACCTGCCGCTGAGGATGGCCGAGCTGGGCGGCATGTACCGGTCCGAGCTGTCCGGCGTGCTCGGCGGGCTGACCCGGGTACGTGCCATCCAGCTGAATGACGCGCACATCTTCTGCACCCCGGACCAGGCCGCCGACGAGGCAGCGGGCGCGCTCGGGCTGATCGGGCAGGCCTACCAGGCGCTCGGCATCGAGCCGGCCCGGTACCGGCTGTCGCTGCCCGGCCGGGATGCCAAGTACGTCGGCGGCCGCGAGATGTGGGAGCGAGCCGCCGGCCTGCTCGAGCAGGTCCTGGTGCGGGCGGGAGTGCCGTATCGGGCCGAGGAGGGCGAAGCCGCGTTCTACGGGCCGAAGATCGACGTGCAGATCGCCGACAGCGCCGAACGGGAGGCCAGCCTGTCCACCGTGCAGGTCGACTTCTACCTGCCCGAGCGGTTCGGCCTGGAGTATGCCGGCGCCGGCCGGGCCAGGCACCGGCCGGTGATGGTGCACCGGAGCATCATCGGCAGTGCCGAGCGGGCGGTGGCCCACCTGATCGACGTGCACGGCGGCGCCTTCCCGGCCTGGCTCGCGCCGGTGCAGCTCGTGGTGCTGCCGGTCGGCGACGGGCAGGTGCCGCAGGCCGGCGCGCTGGCCGGGCAGGCGGTCTCGGCAGGGCTGCGGGCCGTGGTGGCCCGGCCGGAGTGCGGCAGCCTGGGCGCGAGGATTCACGCCAGCAGGCTGGTGCCCTACCAGGCGGTGATCGGCGCCCGGGAGGCGGCCGCCGGGCAGGCGGCGCTGCGGCTGCGCGACGGCCGGCAGGTGCCAGCCCTCCCGGTGGATGAGCTACTGAGCCGCATCGGCGCGCAGGTCGCCGCGCACGGCGGCGAGTTGTGGCAGGAAAGAGAATGATCGAATCGCGAACCGCCGATGCCCCGGGTCCGGCCGTGCCGTGTTCCCCCGGGCGGGATCCCCGTGATCGCGAAGGATTTACTACTCCGGGGAGTAGCAGAGCAGCACGAACGTGAGGCCGAGCAGCGCCCAGGCCAGCCTGCGGAGCCGGCGATGCGTACCTGCAGATCGTCCAGCAGGTCAGGCAGGCGCTGCGGATGGGCGTGCTCGACGTGGGCGACCAGCTGCCCACCGTGCGGGAGGTCGTCTCGGCGACGGCGATCAACCCCAACACCGTGCTGAAGGCCTATCGCGACCTGGAGCGCGAGGGCCTGGTCGAGGCCCGGGTCGGGCACGGCACGTTCGTGCGCGCCCGCCCGCCCGGGCCGCCGCCGGGCACCCATTCGCGGCTGAGCCGCAGCCTGACCCGGTGGGTGCGCGAGGCCCGCGACGCCGGGCTCGACGACGAAACGATAGAGGAACTGCTGCGCGTCACGTTGCGGGCGGCGGACGAAGAGGAGATCGCATGACTCTCGCGATCCAGGCCAGCGGGCTGACCAAGCGCTGCCGCAGGGTCACCGCCCTGAACGACTGCACGATCACCGTCCCCGAGGGCCGGATCTCCGCGCTCATCGGACCGAACGGAGCGGGCAAGACCACGCTGCTGCGCCTGCTCGCGGGGCTGTCCAAGCCGACCGCGGGCCAGGCCACGGTGAACGGCGGTACCCCGCGTCAGGATCCGGCCTTCCTGGCCGACATCGGCTACCTGGGCCAGGAGATCCCGCTGTACCGCCGGCTGTCCGCCGAGGATCACATCCAGGCCGGCGCGCACCTGAACCCGCGCTGGGACAGCGCGCTGGTACGCGAGCGGCTGACCAGGCTGAAGATTCCCCTGGACCGGGCGGTGGGCAAGCTGTCCGGCGGCCAGCGGGCCCAGGTGGCGCTGGCCCTGGTCCTGGCCAAGCAGCCCCGGCTGCTGCTGCTCGACGAACCGGTCGCGGCCCTCGACCCGCTGGCCCGGCGGAACTTCCTCGGCGTCCTGGCCGACGCGGTGGCAATGGGCAGCCTGACCGTGGTGCTGTCCTCGCACCTGATCGCCGACCTGGAACGGGTCTGTGACCACCTGATCATGGTGTCCTCGTCCCGGATCCAGCTGTGCGGTGACATCGAGGACCTGCTGGCCGAGCACCGGGTCCTGACCGGACCCGTCAAGGACACCACGGCCATCGAGCGCGGCCCGCGGGGGTGAAAGGCTGGTGCGGAACCGCGGCGGATGTGAAGGGACTGAGATGGCACAGCGGATCTGCGTGACGGGAGCGGCCGGCCAGGCGGGCCGGGCGGTGGTGCGGGACCTGCGCGAGCACGGCTACGAGGTGGCGGCGACCGACATCGCGGTCTCCGAGGATGACCGCTTCGACGGCATGCTCCGGGCCGACCTGACCGATTACGGCCAGGCGTTCGAGGCGCTGCGGGGCGCCGACGCGATCGTGCACCTGGCCAACATCCCGGCTCCGGGCCTGGCCACGCCGGCGGTCACGTTCAACACGAACATGACCATGAACTTCAACGTCTTCCAGGCCGCCGCGAGCCTGCCGCTGAGCCGGGTGGTCTGGGCGTCGAGCGAGACCACGCTGGGCTTGCCGTTCGACGTGCCGCCGCGGTACGCGCCGGTGGACGAGGAGCACTACCCGCTGCCGACGAGCACCTACGCGCTGTCCAAGGTGGCCACCGAGACGATCGCCGGGCATTTCGCGCAGTGGTCGGGCATCCCGTTCGTCGCGCTGCGCTTCTCCAACATCTGGCGGCCGGAGGACTATCACGAGTTCCCGTCGTTCTGGGGGGACGCGCGCGACCGTAAGTGGAATCTGTGGGGCTATATAGACGAACGGGACGTGGCTCTGTCCTGCCGGCTGGCGCTGGAAGCTCCCCGGGAGGCCGTGGCCGGCAGCCCGGCCTTCATCATCGCGGCCGCCGACACGGTCATGAACCGGCCCTCGGCGGAACTGCTGGCCGAGGTGTTCCCGGAGGCAAAGCTGACGCGTGAGGTCGGGGAGTTCGGCACGCTGCTGGCGATCGACCGGGCCCGGGAGGTGCTCGGCTTCGAGCCGCGCCATTCCTGGCGCGACCACGTCTCCGCCTTATCCCCTTATTGCCGGGCGTCTCCCACCAGGAGCTTTGTCCCCAGATGACCGGGTTACGTGCCGTTGGGGTAGCTTGCCCGGGCCGGCTCAAGAGCCTTCAAGAACTTTGCAGCATTTCATGAGGCTCGTCCAATAAAGACCCGAGAGTCTATGCCGGTGAAAATCTGGCGGCGCAAGGGCCTGCTGATTAACGGGTCACTCATTGTGATCTTGGTGGTTGTAGCAGTCACCTCTTACCTGGAGATACGACCGGCCAGCGGCAGCACCACCGTGCAGACCACGGCGGTCGAGCAAGGCACGGTACTGGCTACGGTGTCCGCCTCCGGCACGCTGGAGGCAGCGCAGAACCTCGGCCTCAACTTCGCCACCGGCGGCAAGGTGACCGCGATCTACGTCAAGGTCGGGCAGCGGGTGCAGGCGGGCCAGAAACTGGCCGAGGTCGATGCCACCTCCAGCGAGGACAGCCTCAAACAGGCGCAGGCGCAGCTGTCGTCGGCCGAGGCGCAGCTGTCCGCCGCGGCGGAGGGGGAGACCCCACAGGCGAAGCAGGTGCAGAACGATCAGGCGACACAGGCGCAGCAAGCGGTAAAGACCGCTGAATCGAACCTGTCGGCCGCCGAGCAGTCGGCCGACGACGACGCGGTCTCGGCGCAGCAGACCGTCACGACGGCGCAGGACAACCTCAGCTACGCAGAGCAGACCCTGTCCAACGACGAGGCGAAACTCAGCACTGACGAGGCTGCCTTGACCTCCGCGGAGAGCCAGCTGGACAGTGACGAGGCGGCCGAAGCGGCCGCGTGCGCGAACAGCACCACAGGCACCACCACTACGCCCAGCCCCAGCCCTTCGGCCACCTCCAGCACCTCCAGCGCGTGCTCGACCGACGAGTCGACGGTCGCGGCGGATAAGACGGCCGTGTCGTCAGACGAGTCGGCCGTGTCGTCCGACGAGACGACCGTCCAGGGGGCGGAGCAGACGGTGACGAGCGACCAGAACGCCGTCAAGTCCGCGCAGGACAGCGAGAAGACCACCGAGGATCACGACCAGGCCACCATCACCTCCGACAAGGAGGCCGTGACCAGCGCGGAGAATTCGTACCAGACCACGCTGGACACGAACACGGAGAACGCCGCGCCGAACCAGACGACGATCGCACAGGACGCGTCCAACGTGACCAACGACGAGATCGTCGTCCAGGAGGATCAGCAAACGCTGGCGGGGACGACGCTGACCGCGCCGTTCGGCGGCACGATCGCCTC
>Ga0335072_10001817_pt1 | contig 33916 bp, 36 predicted proteins | sample Lox_Sample_21_FD_206725 | JGI IMG/M metagenome (GOLD analysis project Ga0335072, IMG submission 206725) | Soil microbial communities from Loxahatchee National Wildlife Refuge, Florida, United States - Lox_Sample_2.1 | ecosystem: Environmental > Terrestrial > Soil > Wetlands | place: USA... | reverse complement strand
CGACATAACACGCCCATTCTGCAACCGGGACGAGGGGGAAGGCGCCGGCCGCGGCAAGATCATGTCCAGCATCACGCCCCGAATCGAGCACATCGCACGGCGTGTCACAAATAAGCCACCAGGATCGCTGGCGGCCGCAAAACGTGTCCCCTGGGCGAGCCTCTCCCCGTTCTCGTAGATCAGGGCGTCGCCGTCCCACGCCAGGTCCGTGGTGGACTCCCCGGAACCGGCGCCGGCATACAGATAAGCGGCGATGCAGCGCGCCGACTGCGACTGGCACAGCTGGCGCCGGTAGGCGGCCTTGCCGACCACGATGTTGCTCGCAGACAAGTTCACCAGCACAGTGGCGCCGCCTAGCGCCGCCCAGGTGCTCGGTGGAACCGGCACCCACAGACCCTCGCAGATCTCAACATGAAAGGTGAGACCCTCGAAGCCCGCAGCGTCAAACAGCAGGTCGGGACCGAACGCGACGTCCCGGCCGAGCAGCGTGATCTCCCCAGCCGCAGTATCGCGGGCGGCGGCGAAGTAACGCTTCTCGTAAAACTCACGGTAGTTGGGCAGATAGCTCTTGGGCACCACGCCACGCACAGCACCCTCGCAGCCGACCACGGCATAGTTGAACAGCAGCCCACCGACACGCAGCGGCGCCCCGACCACCAGGGCGGTCCCCAGGCCGGCGGTGGCCTCGACGAGGCACCGCAACGCATCAAGCACGGCACCCTGCAATGCATCCTGGTGGGCTGCCGGACCACCTCCTGCCGCCCACGGCATACGGGCCTGTGTACGGCGGCGTCTTCGAGCCGCTCACCTTGCTGTCCCACATCGCCGCCGTCACGACGCGCATCACCCTGGGCACCTCGGTGCTCATCCTGCCCCTGCGTGACCCGTTCCTGGTCGCCAAGCAGACCGCCACCCTGGAACGGCTCGCCCCGGGACGGGTCGTCCTGGGCGTGGGCGCGGGCTGGGAGCCAACCGAATTCACCGCCCTGAGCGTGGGATTCGCCGACCGAGGCGCACGCACGGACGAAGCGATCGACCTCATCCGTCACCTCCACCGGACTGGCGAAGCCGGGTTCCACGGACGTTTCTACAACGCCGACTCAGGGGTCTTTGCACCCACGCCGACCTGCGATATCCCCATCATGATCGGCGGAACCTCCGACGCGGCGCTGCGCCGGACGGCCCGGGTCGGCGACATGTGGCAGGCGTTCGGACTTACCCCGCACGAGTTCCGCGCCCGACGGGAGGTCTTGCACACACTCGCCCCCGGACGGCCGATCCTGGCCGGGACCATGCTCTCCATGACCGAGTCCGCCCGCTCAACCAAAGCCCTTGTGCGCTATGTGCGGCAGTGGGAGTCCGCCGGAGCCGAACAGCTCGCCATCCATTTCGGTGCACTACGTGGTACGGCGGAGCGCATGACCGAGTTCATCCGCGTCAACGGCAGCTACCGCAGCGAATCGCCTCGGTGAGCGCCAGCCCCGCAGGATCGGGGTTACACAGCACGACGGTGTCGCTGGGCCGGTTCGAAGCAGAGCACCCCCGCCATTCCTGCGGGAGGACCAACGCCTCTGGTCCGCTGCCGCTTACGCAAGCTGTGATGCAAGCGTGGCATCCGCTCAGAACTGATCGAGGAGTTGCCTCATGATGACATCTGACGACGTGCGTGCAGCAACGCTGAGTCTCCTGCCGCGAGCGCGGCAGGAGTTGGCGCAGCTGGTGGCGCTTCAGTCGGTGGCTGATCCCGCATGGCCCAGCGGGGACGACTGCGACAAGGCCGCCAGCCTGGTGGCTGACCTCTTCCGGAGTGCCGGCCTCCGTGAGGCGGCCCTGTATGACACGCCGGACGGCAGCAAGGCCGTGATTGCCCGCTCCCCCGCGCCTGACGGCTCCCCGACCATCCTTTTGTACTGCCATTATGATGTGCAGCCTGTGCCTGACCCCGCCGCATGGCGGACACCGCCGTTCGAACTCACCGACTCAGGCGCACGCTGGTACAGCCGGGGATCGGCCGACTGCAAGGGCAACATCGTCGCGCACCTGACAGCGCTGCGCGCGCTTGGAGCCGGGGCCTTCCCGGCCGGGGTCATCGCGGTGGCCGAGGGCTCCGAGGAACAGGGCACCGGCGGTCTCGAGGCGTTCGTGGCCGCGAACCCCGGCCGTGTGCGCGCGGACGCGATCCTTATGTGCGACGCCGGCAACATCGCCGCCGGGACACCTACGGTCACAACGACCCTGCGTGGCATCACCAATGTCACCGTGCACGTGGAGTCCATGACGGGGCCGGTCCATTCAGGCGTTTTCGGCGGCCCGGCGCCCGACGCGCTTGCCGCCCTCGTCCGCATCCTGTCCACCCTCCGTGACGAGCGCGGCAACACTACGGTCCTTGGACTCGACAACTCCCAGGTCTGGCCGGGAGCGGAATCCAGAGAGCCGGTTCCGGTCTGACGCCGGAGTGCTTGACGGCGTACGCCTGCTCGGCGACGGGACGGTGGCCGATTTGCTCTGGGCCCGCCCCGCGGTCACCGTGCTTGGCATCGACTGCCCGCCTGCCGCCGGAGCGCCGGCGACGGCCCAGGGCAGAGCCAGCGCCCTGGTAAGTCTCCGAATCCCGCCAGGCACCGACGCGGTGCAGGCCCAGGACAAACTCGTAGCCCACCTGATCGGCGCGGCACCGTGGGGGGTACGGGTCCGCGTGGAGCTGGACAGCCCCGACGCCCCGTTCGCGGCAAGGACGGAAGGACCCGCCTACCGTGTGCTTGCGGATGCCATGCAGGACGCATACGGCGCGCACGTGGTGATGGCCGGGGACGGCGGATCGGTCCCGCTGTGTGATCTCTTTCAGCGCACCTTCCCTGGTGCTGAGATTGCGCCCATGGGCGTGGAAGATGCCAAGGCCGCCATCCACGGCCCGAACGAGAGCGTGGATCCGGGCGAGATCGCGCGCATCGCCCAGGTCGAGGCGTTGTTCATTCAGCGTTACCCAGCTGCCTGGCGGGCGCACTTAGCCCTGCCCCTGGTAAGGCCAGGGACGGCGCACGGTCCGCGGGCAGGTCGACCGCGGCCGTGCCCCTGGTCAGCGGAGTTGTCGCAGGTAAGGATCGACGGCCGTCGCGGGCGTGACGTGGATCTTGACATCGACCGCCGCGCAGCCGATCGGGTGGAGGATCAGCGGGTTGATGTCGAGCTCGGCGACGGAGGGCAGGTCTGCCGCGAGCCGGGCGACTCGGTGCAGGGTCTGCGTGAGCGCGGGCACGTCGAGCGGCGGGGAGTCACGGAATCCGGTCAGCAGCGGCGCCATCCGCAGCGACCCGATCATCTCCTCGGCGTCGCGATCGGTCAGCGGCAGGAGCCGGGCGGAGCGGTCCTTCACGACGTCCGTGGTCACGCCGCCCGCGCCGACCTGGACCAGCGGACCGAACGTAGCGTCCTGGACGCAGCCGACGAGCATCTCCAGGCCAGGCGGGATCATCTGCTGGACGAGCACGCCGGTGAGGCGTTCGCCGAATCGGGCGGCAGCGCCCGGTACGCCTCCCGGGCGCTGCCGTCGTCCTCGATGCCGAGGATGACTGCATGCTCGTCGCTGCGGTGGACCAGCCCGGCGGCCATCGCCTTCATCGCGACCCGGCCGCCGAGGGCGGACACGGCAGCGGCGGCCGCGTCGGCGCTGCGGGCTACCACCGAGGAAGCGGCGGGCAGGCCGTAGCCGTGAACCACGGCGTCCAGGCTGGCCCCGTCCAGCCAGTCGCCCTGCGGGTGCCCGGCCAGGAAGGCGTCGATCGCGGCCGCGGCGGTCGGCTTGTCGATGCCGGCGAGCTGCGGGACCGTCCCGGGCTCGCGCAAGCGTTCCCGCGCGTAGTCCGCGGCGTGGCTGATGGCGCGGACCGCCGCGGTGGTCGAGCCGTAGACGGGCACCCGACCGTGCAAGGTCAGGGTTTCCGCCTGGCCGAACAGGACGGCGGCGACTGGCGTCTCGACCGGCAGGGCATCGAGCACCAGCTCGGTCGGACTGGCCGCTGTCGGGGTCAGGATCGGGATGATCGCGTCGATGCCGGGATCCGCGGCGACCGTCTGCAGGACACGGCCGAATAGCTCTGGGCTTACGCCGGCGGTGGTGTCGACCGGGTTGGTGACCGCTCCTCCGGTGGGGGGCAGCATCGCGGCCAGCGCGTCCTGGGTGGCCGCTGCCAGCGCTGGCACCTCGAGGCCGTAGCTCGCGCATGCGTCGGCGGCGAGCACTCCGGCGCCTCCGGTGTTGCAGGCGAGCGCGACCCGGTGCCCAGCGGGCAGCGGCTGGCATGAGAAGTAGGCGACGGCACCGATCGCCTCGGCCAGGTCATCGGTCGCCACGACCCCGGCCTGCCGGAACAGCTCGTCTCGGGTCACCGCCGACGTGGCGGTCGCGGCGGTGTGCGAGCGGGCAGCCTGCTGGGCCACCTTCGAGGCGCCGGCCCGCACGACCACCAGTGGCGTCCGGCGCGCCAGCTGCCGCGCCAGCCGGGCGAACTTCCGCGGGTTGCCGAAGGACTCCAGGTAGATGATCGCTACCTTGGTGCGGTCGTCGTGGCGCCACCACAGCAGCAGGTCGTTGCCGGACACGTCGTACTTGTTGCCGACCGATGCGAACGTCGACACGCCGAGCCCGACGCTGTGCAGGGACTCGGAGACCGCGAAACCGATTCCGCCGGACTGGGTGAGCACGCCGACGGAGCCGGGCGCGGCGACCCGCTTGGTGAATGTCGCGTCGAGCGACACCGCGGGGTCGGTGCCCAGGTGCCGGGAACTTCGGTCATTCGGATCCCCCCTTGCGCTTCGTTGCGCGTGCCCGTCCCAGAGACTTGGCGATTGGCTCTGCTGGCGGGAGGGTCTTTGGTCCCTGCCGTCCCGGGACCTTGATCCATGGCACGCTCCTTGGAATCACATGCCGGTCGCGTCATTCGCCAGGCAAAAACCCGCTCTTCATCCCAAACAGCTGCGTGGTGACTCTTCCCAGGTCAAGTGGCGCACGCGCCGCCCGAAGAAGCGGTCGACCGGCGAACTGACAGGACCGTTGGTCCCGGCTCGCAGGGTCACCCCAGTGGCCCGAGCATCCATCGGCTGACCACGGCGAGCAGTTCGGAGCTCAGTGACCGCAGCAGCTGCTCGCCCTCATCCGCGGTCGCCCCCGACGGGTCGCCAAGCACTCCGCTGGGGCTCACCGACCGGACCCCGCCCGCGCGCAGCGCGCGGGTCAACTCCGCCAGCGGCGCTGTATTGCCCGCCTTCGCTGAGTCGAGGCGGACCCGGTGCGGATCCAGCGCAAGCTGGACCGAGGTCTCGAAGCGGCCCGCGTGCAGGTCCCCGACGGCCGCTCTGCCCGCCTGGTGCGGGAGTACTCCGGGGGGCCGGTAGTCATGGGTGTCCCCGGCCAGACCGGGGACAGGGACCAACAGCCCGGCTGGCACCACGGCCGGGTCTGCGGCCGGCATCCATGCGATGACCTCGATATGCTCAGCGCGCAGCTGCCGCACTGCCCGGATCACCGGCTCGTCGTTACCGGCGTGCAGGGAAATAAGCAGGATGCGCCGGAAGGTATCGGCAGCGGAGCGGCACGCCTCGCTCAGCACTGTTTCCAGCGCCTGCGGCCCGATCGAGATCGTCCCGGCGAATCCGGCGTGCTGGCTGCTCGCGCCGTAGCCCGTGGGCGGGGCGACGATCACGTCCCTCCGGACGGCGGCCAGCCGACCGGCCAGCGCCGCGGCGATGTCCGTGTCGGTACCCAGGGGCAGGTGCGGGCCGTGCTGGACGACCGAGCCGACCGGTACCGCCAGCACTGCGCCTTCTGCGGCCAGTTGCTCTGCCTCCGGCCAGGTGAGGTCGCCCAGCGCGGTCATCCAGCCAGTTCCCCTCTGCCAGCGCCGCCTCCTGCGCCGGTTCGCCCGGAGCACGGCCTGGACGCTGACCTCGCAACGGTGCCAGCAGGATGGCGGCCAGTCCGGTAATGAATACCCCGTCGAACGTGCCCGCACCCCCGAACGACGCCCGGCGGTGCGATCGGTTACGCCTCACGCCGCCGTCCGCCCTCCGGCCCTGGCCGCAGCACCCCGTCGGCGGCATTACGTCTCGCAACTGGCTTGCCCATCGATGTGACCAGGTTACGATGGGCCGAGCAGATCGCCTCCCGGGCCTGCTCTCGCAGTCTGGCAACGTCGCGACGGGCTAGCCCGCTGGTCAGCAGCGGGCTACCGGCAACCACGCACACCGGGCCGCTCTGGATGTCACGCCGGCCCAGCGGCCAGATCCGGCTGGTGCCATGGATCGCAGTCGGCACGATCGGCACCTGGTTGGCGATCGCTACGATGAATGCGCCGTCCTTGAACCCCCTGATCGCGGCGTCAGGAGAGATCCTCCCTTCCGGGTAAACCAGTAGCGAGTGTCCCGCGGCCAGAGCCCGGGCGGCATCGGTATCGATCTCCCGGAAGTCGGGGGAATCCCGGTCCACCTCGATCATCCCGATCGCGTGCATCGCGGGGCCGAGCAACGGGATCCGGAACAGTTCGCGCATGGCCAGGACGCGCAGCGACACTGGCAGCACCCGCAGGTGCACGATCGGGTCCAGGTTGGACTGATGATTGGAAACCACCACGCAGGGGGCCGCCGCGCTGAGGTGCTCGAGGCCGCAGGCGCTTACCCGCGCGCCCGCGGCACGCAGCCACACCCCCGCCCACCACCGGACTATCCGGTCGGTAACCATCGAGTCGGCGCGGGAGGCCCCGCGGCCCCACACCAGCGCCGCCCCCGCCACCGTCGCCAGCACGCCTGCGGAGAACGCGCGCACCGTGCGCCAGGACAGCCATCCGTGCACGCGGCCATCGCCGGCGGAACCCGGAGCCTGCCGACTGGCCCGCCACCCCATTCAGGCGGCCTTCCGCGGAGCGCGCCGCTCTTGCGGGATGAGGGCTTGCGGCTGAACGGCGCCTGCGGCCGGGACGTGAACCACCCGGGCGACAAGCGCGGCATACTGGGCGAACGACTGTTCAATCGGGAAGATGAGGGTCACTCGTGCCCTTCCTGCCGCAGGACGCGGTCTGGTCCGCGCGCGGATGACGTCGACGTGGCTGCCACTCCTCGGGTGGAAGCCGCCTCCCCAGGCAAGCACCTCCCAGTGCCAGTGGCCGACGAGTGCATCTCGCGCATAAAACATGGAAGTAGGAACGACAGCGTCGCGCACTTGAAGGCGAGCCCGGTGGCCACCGTGACGATCCATGCGACCAGCCACCGCGAGCCTCGGCCGGTGGTGACAACGGCGAGCCCGGCCAGCAGCAGCAAGGGCATACCGAGCCTGTCGGCTGCATACAAGGGCGAACGCTTCGGACCAGAAGCCGTTGAACGGCATAAACAGCGACGGGCTAGCCACGGGCGAGAAAATGGCGACGCTAGGCGCGGCCCAGGGCAGGGTCCAGACGCAGATCAAGGCGGCATATGTGACCGTCGGCTACTGCCTGTCGGCCGGGTGGAGTCCCTCGTGCCCGTCGCGCAGCACCAGCACCGGGCAGTGCGCATGCATGACACAGTTCAGGCTGACCGAGCCAAGCATGGCTGATGCGAACCCGCCGTGCCCGCGGCTGCCCACGACGAGCAGGTCCGCACCCTTGGCGGCGCGCAGCAGTACCTCGGCGGGATGTCCCTCGGTCACGAGCGGGCGAACATGAACGTCCGGTTCCAGTCCGCTCACCTCGTTGAGCGCTTCGGTCAGGGCGCTCTTGGCGTCGCCCTGCAGGTCCAGGACGATGTCATCGACCGGCGCCCAGCCGTACGTGGACGGGTACCACCACGCGGTCACCGCGTCAACTGAGCTACCGGTCAGCTTCGCCTGGCGGAACGCCCAGCGCAGCGCGGCCATCGACGACGGCGACCCGTCGACACCTACCACGATCCGCTGTTCCTGCCCGGTCATCGTCGCTCCCTCCATTCGCCTCTTATCAGCTTGCTCAGGGGTCGGGTCAGCCGGCAGAGGCTTAGCGCCCTGCGAGGTCAGGACCTTCAGCCCTCCAAGCGACATCTCCTGAACAGGGACGATCAAAGTTAGTTGCGGTTAAGCAAAGGAGTGCGTGCATGGGTGTCGCCATCCACCCCGTAGACGTCTCCCTTCGCACGGGCGGCCTGCTGACCGGGATCACTACAAGTGGGTGGCGCTTTCCAACACCACGCTGAGCATGATGATGGCGATGATCGACAGCTCCATCGTCATAATTGCAATGCCAGCGATCTTCCGGGGGATCGGGCTGGACCCGTTCGCGCCGGGAAACATCACGTACCTGCTGTGGATGATCATGGGATACCTGCTCGTGCAGGCGGTGCTAGTGGTGAGCCTGGGCCGGCTCGGTGACATGTACGGCCGGGTGCGCATCTACAACCTCGGCTTCGTCGTCTTCACCGCCGCGTCGGTTGCCCTGTCCTTCGATCCGTTCGCGGGCGGCCGTGGCGCGATGTGGCTGATCTGCTGGCGGGTGGTGCAGGCGACCGGCGGCGCGATGCTGATGGCCAACTCCGCGGCCATCCTCACCGACGTCTTCCCCGCCGAGCAGCGCGGGATGGCGCTCGGGATCAACCAAGTCGCCGGCATATCCGGGCAGTTCATCGGGCTGCTGCTTGGCGGGGCGCTGGCTGCGTGGGACTGGCGCGCGGTGTTCTGGGTGAACGTGCCGATCGGACTGTTCGGGACGGTGTGGGCGTACCGGTCGCTGCGAGAGCTTGCTACGACCCGGCAGGCGCGGATCGACTGGGCAGGGAACGTCACGTTCGCCCTGGGTGCCGGGGCCCTGCTGGCGGCGATCACCTATGGCATCCAGCCGTACCGGAGCGCCGCCACCGGGTGGGGCAACCCGTGGGTGCTCTCCGGCCTAGCCGGCGGCACGGCCCTGCTCGCCGTCTTCTGCGTGGTCGAGGCGAAGGCCCGAGACCCGATGTTCCGGATGCGCCTGTTCCGGATCCGTGCGTTCGCGGCCGGGAACGCGGCGGCGCTGCTTGGCGCGATCGCGCGCGGTGGCCTGCAGTTCATGCTGGTCATCTGGCTGGCGGGCATCTGGCTTCCGCTGCATGGCTACGACTTCGCCGTCACCCCGCTGTGGGCGGGCATCTACATGTTGCCGCTCACCGCCGGCTTCCTCGTCGCAGGTCCGGCTTCAGGCTACCTGTCGGACAAGTACGGCCAGCGGCTGTTCGCGTCGTTCGCCTGCTGGCACACGGCCGGGACCGCCATCGAGTTGTAGACAGATTCGGTGCTGGTGGACGGCGGGGTCTGGCCGTTCGGGCCGATAAAGCCCTGGCTGATTCCCAGGTAGGGCCCGGCCGACGTGAAAGCCGCCGCCGTGACCTTGTAGTAAGCGGTGACCGGGGTCATGTAGTGCGGGCGGAGCCACGTGGTCAGCACCCGGAGCGCGGCGAAGCCGGCCAGCGTGACGGCCAGCGCGGGCAGGGTGCGCCGCAGCAGCGTGCCGGCGCAGATGCCCAGGGCCATCGCGAAGATCGCGTAGCCCACCGGCACGATGTAGGTGATGTCGAACCTGGTGGCGCAGAAGGCGCCGGCCGTCAGCGCGTTGTCCGGCCCTGACCACCAAGTGACCAGGGCCGAGACCGCCCCGGCCGGGACGGCCGCGCCCAGCAGCAGCCATCCGGCCTTGACCGCCAGCCAGTGCCGCCTGGTGATGCTCTGCGTCCAGGCGAACTGGTTCGTTCCGGTCTCCAGCTCGCTCGCCACCGCCGGGGCGCCCCAGAACAGCCCGGGTAGCAGCGGCACCGCGGACGTCGCGAGGATGAGCGTCGTGAAAGCGGGGTTGCCGAGGGACAGCGTCCCGTTCAGGCTGGCGCAGGAGCCGCTCTTCGCGCACCCGGCCAGCGCGGAGTGCCACACCTGCGCCGCGTGCAGCCCGGTGATCAGCAGCACGACCGCCAGCACGGCGACCAGCGCGGCGGCGATGGCGCCCTGGTAACGGTACTGGAGCCAGGTGACCCAGGTCATCGTTCCCCTCCTACTGCCGACAGGCGGCCGGTGCCGTGTCCGGCCTGGTCGGCGCTCATGTAGCCGAGCACTATCTCCTCCAGGTTCGGTTCCTCGACGGCCCAGGCGGGGTCGATCACCGGGCCGTTCAGCTTGACGAGCAGCGTGGTCTGCCGCGCGGTGGTGTCCTCCCGCACGATGGTGTGCGCCCGCGCGATCGCGGTCGTGTCCTTGCGCGGGCCGGTCAGGACCCGGTGCTCGGCGAGCAGGGTCTCGGTGTCGCCGCACAACTGGACCCGGGATTCGGCCAGCAGGATCAGGTGGTCGCAGGTCCGTTCGATGTCCGCGATCAGGTGCGAGGACAGCACGATGGTCAGGTCGCCGCCGGCCGCCGCCTCGGCCAGCGCCGCGAGGAAGTCCCGCCTGGCCAGCGGGTCGAGCGCGGCCAGCGGCTCATCCAGCAGCAGCAGCCGGGGCCGCTTGGCCAGCGTCAGCGCCAGCGCCAGCTGGGCGCACTGGCCCCCGGACAGCGTGCCGGCCCGCCGGTCCAGGGGTATCTTCAGGTCGGCGAGCCGCTCCCGCACCAGCTGCCCGTCCCAGCGGGAGTTAAGGTGCGCGCCGATCCCGATGTGGTCTTCGGCGGTCAGCCGCCGGTAGAGCGGGATGTCCTGGGCCAGGAAGCCGATCTCCGCCAGGTAGGCCGGATCCTCTCGCGGCGGGCCGCCGAGCACCTTGGCGCGGCCTCCGGTCGGCGCGGCGAGCCCGGCCAGCAGCCGCAGCAGCGTGATCTTGCCCGCGCCGTTCGGCCCCACCAGCGCCGATATCCGGCCCTCGGGAACGCTGATGGTGCAGTCGCTCAGCGCGATGACCCGCCGGTAGCGCTTGGTCAGCCCGACGGTCTCGATCACGGGTGTCATGCGATGCCCTCCTCAGCATCTGCCCGCAGCGTGACCTGCAGCAGCGATGCGATTGCCTCGTCGTCCAGCCCGGCGGCGCGCGCCTCGCGTACCCACGCCGCCAGCGTGCGGCCCAGCCGTGCGTGCGTGCCGGGCGGCGGGCCCGGCGGCCGGCCGCGCGCGAACGTGCCCTGCCCGGACCGCGCCTCGACCAGCCCCTCGCGCTCCAGGTCGCGGTAGGCCTTCAGCACCGTGTTGGGGTTGACCGCCGTCACCGCGACCACCTCCCGCACGCTCGGCAGCTGGTCGCCCACGGAAAGCACCCCCATCCGCATCGGTGCCGGGTTGGGATGGCGGGCCATCTTCTGGATCAACATCCCTGTCGGAGTGGCCGCGGTGGCGCTTACCGCGCGTTACGTCCCCGAATCCAAGACCCCGCGTCCCCGCCGCGCCGATCCGGTGGGGCAAGTCCTTGGTCATAGCGATGCTCGCCGGCACAACGTTCGGGATCATCGAGGGGCCGGAGTCCTGGCTCGCGCATCAGCCCGGTCGATGACGTACCGGGATTTGAAGCTGAGCCGGAACGGAGGATCGTGCCGCTGTCCCACGCGCCGTACCGCACGCTCCCGTCTGCCCGCGGACGGATTATAGAGGTCCTGCCCGATGTCCGCCCCGTCACGGCCACGACGGGAGAGCCGTCGGCGGACCGGCCCCCAGGCCCGGCGCCTGGGCGATTCCCCCGCTTTTTCCTGGTATGCGTAACTGAGCCGAGTGACCCCCGTTGTCCTGGGCGTTGCCCAGCGGCCGCAGGGACTGCCCGGCGTGCGACCCGTCGGTGACGAGCATGATGTCCTCGATGCCCGACGTGACCATCGCCTGGATCGCGTAGTTGATCACCGGCCGGTCGTAGGTGGTCAGCAGGTGCCTGTTGGTGATCTCCGGTTCTTGTGAGCGTGCGGCGGGTGTGCGTCGCTACGGCGTCGCCCCTCCGCTGGTTCCAGCGGTGCGACTTCGGCGGGGTGTAGACGTGCGCGAAGCCGCCCCGGAGCGGGGAAGATATGGCAAGGGTTAAATCCCGATTGGCTGTACCAGCTGTCAGTATCGGGCCCGTGGAGGTCTTCGTGGCGACCGGCGGTACGATCCGGCTGACCGGCCCGGCAGCCGAATCGCTCCCGAGGATCGCCCGGTGAGGGGGTGACGCCCGTGATCACTGGGATTGTGCGCCCGGTGGGCGTACGTGCGGCGTTCGGGGCCGTGGACCATCCGGGTGAGCGGGTCCAGACCGTGGTGCCGTCCGCGCCGACATGACGTCTCCGAGGCGGTGGCGGGCCGCAGTCCGCCGGGCCTGGCCCGTCGGTAAGTACCTCATCGGGCTGGGGCTCGCGGCGCTCGCCTTTTACCAGCTCACTGGCCATAGCAGTGAACTCGTCGAGACGGGCGCCGCACTGCACCGGCTGCGGTGGGGATGGGTTCCGCTGGCAGCGGCGGCCGAAGCCGGGTCGTTTCTCGCGTTCGCTCTGCTGCAGCGGAAGATGCTGAGAGCCGGCGGGGTCGACGTGCCCATTGGCCCGGTGGTCGCCATCACGCTGGCCGCCAACGCCATCACCAACTCGATTCCGGCCGGGTCGGCCATCGCCCCGGTGTACACATTCCGTCAGTTCCGGCACTGGGGAGCCGACCAGGCCCTTGCCGGATGGTCCGTCGTGGCGACTTTCGTGGCGGAGTCGATAACGCTCACCATGGTGGCCGGCATCGGCGCTGCCGTCGCAGGCGCCGCGGGAGCAAGCCTCGATCTGGTCGGCATCATCGTGACCGCCCTGATCCTCGCCATCGCCCTGGGTGTGATCTTCATCCAGAAGGGGGCGCTGGTGCGGACGGTCTCCGCCGCGCTGCATCTGTCCCAGCGGCTGACCGGATGGCCGCGAGGCGAGCTCGCCGCACACATCGACAGGATCATCCGCAGGCTCACGGTCGTGCGTCTGTCGCCCGGCGAGATGGCCGGCGCCCTGCAGCTGGGACTTGCCAACTGGCTGCTGGACTGCGGCTGCCTCGCTATATCGTTCCTGGCAGTGGGCGCGGGGGTGCCGTGGAAGGGTCTGCTGCTCGCCTATGGCGCCGGCCAGCTGGCCGTCAGCCTGCCGATCACGCCCGGCGGCCTGGGCGTGGTGGAAGGCAGCCTGACCATCGCCATCGTCGCCTTCGGCGGGGCCGGTCCGTCCACGGTCGTGGCGGTGCTGCTCTACCGGGTTTTCAACTTCTGGCTCTCTCTTCCAATCGGCTGGGGAGCGTGGGCATGGCTGGCGTGGACCGCCCGGCACCGCCCGTGGCCCACGTCCGCTGCCGATGATTCCGGCCGGCCCGGCGGCCCCGGTACGGCCGGCACCGGCACGCACGGCTCCGGAGCCGCCAGGAGGCATCCTGACGGGTATGGCGATATCGAGCAGGCGGTCCGCGAATGACGTCCTGCGGCCCTGACTCGGTGAGCGGGCCGGCATCGCCCCGGAAAGAGCGCGCGGGCGCGCCGCCATACGGTCACTACGAGGCGCGGAGGCGATGGCTGGGCCGACCGCTGGCCCTCGTCTTGTCCATCGCCGTCGCCATCGCAGTAGGTGCCTGCGGCGCCGGGCGCAACGCCCTGGGAACTAGCACTAGCCCGTGTTTCCTGGCCTTGCCCGTGGCAAAGCAGGCCGTAGAAGATCGCGGGTCGTTCGACGGCGTCCGGCTGGTCAACGTCGCCACGCTCACCACCCGCAGCGAACGTAGCCTGCGTGAGCTGCTTGGCACGCTGCCGATCCCGTCGTCCCACGAGGTCTGCCTGGTCGCATACAGCGGAAGCTACCGAGGCGGCCAGGTCCAACTGCCCTTCGGTCCAGTCCCGCCCTCCGGCGCGGGCCGGTATGCCATCGCGGTTGTTACGATCCCGAAAGCCATGCTCCTTGGCACTTTCGTGGTGGAGCGCGAGCCGCTCAGCTTCAAGCATGAACACCTGGGCTCCTGACCAGCCCCCTTACCGGCGAAGAGTTCTTGAGCAAGAGTTCACAGCTCGGGAACAATCGTCAGGATGACCCACGAACTGGCTGCGGTGGCGACCAAGGCGGCCCGCTGCGTGCCGACACTCGACGGCGCGCAGCTAGTCAACTTCTCCCGTGCCCAGTGCCTCGTCGCAGCTCCCGCCGTGGCCGCCCCCTCGGCGAAGTGCGTTCTACCGTTATGTGGCCGCGGTGGCGAGCTCTTGGCTAGTAAGTGATTGCTCTGTTTCTCCGGCCATGATCAGTGCACCGGTCTCGTCATAGACATCGGCGCCGACAAGGAGCAGGGCGCCCAGGCAGGCCCGGTAGTGGTGGCCGCACAGCAGCAGATCCACCGGGCGCGGGTGTCCGCGGCTTGCTGGGATAACGACCGTGACTACTGGCCTGGCAGGGCAGCAGCAGGCCCGGTCGCAAGGAGTCAGCCGCCTCGTCATTCCCGGCAGCTTGTCGTCGAGCGGGACGGGCCCCGCGCCGGCGGGGAGTGCGAACCACTTCTTCATACAACTAGTTCACGACGGCCCCATGTCGGATTGTAGGGGCAGAGGTCCCTTGCCCGCGGGCCAGTACGGCGGTGCGTGCACCGGGTCGGCCCGGTGCCGTGGGTGGTTCCTGGACCTGTGCGGTTCTCCTAGATCAGGCCGACTACGGCCTGTAAACGGCACCTTCCCTTCCGATTTCTCCGAACGGCGGATCGTGCCCGGCATCCAGTGCGGCGATTGTCGGCCGGCCGATGTGCGCGAATATGAGCCGTCGGACGCCGTGCCGGACCCCCTGCTCGGCGACCTCCAGTACAGGTGCGTGACCGCCCGCGCCCCTGGCGAAACGGATGGGGCGTGCCCAGCCCGCCGCCTCAGCGAACATCAGGTCGGTGTCCGCGGCCCAGGCGGGGAACTCCAGGAACTCTGGCGCCCATGCGACCCGGGTGCCGCCGGCCTCGATGAGATAGCCGAAAGCAGGATGAGATGTGTGGACCACGGGCTGCGGGGTGATCGCCAGCCCGTCGGCGTCATATGCGCACACCGCGGGACTGAGCCCGTATGCGGCGGCCAGCCGGCGCAGCTCACGGATGAGCTCGGCGCGCTCGTCCGTTACCAGCCACGCGGCCAGCGGGCCACCCGGCTCGGCACCAGGGCCGCCGTCGATGGCCACTCTCACCTGTCCGTGCTCGACGAGCAGCCCTGCGGGAGAGTAGCGCGGGGAGTTCATCGCTCCCACACCGAGCAGCGTGAATGCAGTATCCGATGGAACCGGCTTGCGGCGATGTACCGTGTCCGAGGCAAGCGGCAGCACACCTGGACGGATCGTGTGCACTGCACCGAGTTTCCCGGCTTCCGCGACAGTGATCGTCCCTGCCTCTATCCGGCGCCCTGGGCGGCATGATGCTCCACCTCGGTGCCAGACTCGGGGAAGAACACGCTCTCGTGCCCGTCAGTCCAGCGCACCACGTACGGCGGTGCCCCGTTTTCCCCGTCGACCCCGATGATCGTGCCGTGCCGGTTCTCATCACCCTGGTGACGGCCCCTGACTGTCAGCTTGTCCCCAACTTGTGCTTGCATAACTCGCCTCCTCATGGGGTCTCCTGGGAAACAGAGTGGAACGCCGTCACGGGCCTGACTAGGGACCAAAGTCGGTACGCGCATCCCCGAGCCAGGTTGCGACCCGTGGCCGCCGGGACTTTCCTTGCCGTTGCCGCTCCCGGCCGCCCTGTGAGGACCATGGTCCCTGGCGGCACCGCTCGGCCGCGGGGAATCTGGTCGTCAGGGGGTTGTCATGGTTTTCGCTGATCGTGATGATGCCGGGCGGCGGCTTGCCGCCCGGCTGGGGCACTTGCGGGGTGAGTCGGTCGTCGTCCTCGGCCTTCCTCGGGGCGGGGTCCCGGTCGCGTTCCAGGTAGCGCGGGCGCTCGGGGTACCGTTCCAGCCTGAGCTGGCCATGGGCGCGGTCGGGGAGGGCGGAGTTCGGGTGATCAACCGCCAGGTCGTTGAACGTGTCCGGGTGCAGGACGATGAGCTGGCAGCTGTCCAGGCGCGGGAGCAGGCCGCCGTGGAGGCCCGTGCCGCGCACTATCGGGCCTGGTGGCCGCGCCAGCCGCTTAACGGGCGGGTGGCCGTGGTGGGGGACGACGGCATCGCCACCGGGTCCACGGCCCGAGCCGCCTGCCAGGTCGCCGGGCGCACGGGGCGGCACGGGTGGTGCTCGCCGTGCCCGTAGCCCCGCCCGGATGGCACGCGACAATCGGCGCCGACGCCGACGAGCTGGTCTGCGTTAGCACGCCACCGGAATTCTTCGCCATCGGCCAGTTCTATGCCAGGTTCCCCCCGGTGTCCGATGACGAGGTCGTCGCTTGCCTGCGGCGTGCCACACCGGCGCAGGACGCGGCGCATGCCAGCGCGCCGCGCGCCGCAGGTGACGCCGACCCGCCAGCTCGCAGGGAGGAAGTAAGGCCCCAGGTCGGGCTTATCCGGCTGGCCGGCTACCTGACCGTGCCGGAGAACGCCCCGCAGATCGTGGTCTTCGCCCACGGCAGCGGCAGCAGCAGGCACAGCCCCCGCAACCGGTATGTCGCCGGCGTCCTGAACGATGCCGGACTGGGTACCCTCTTGTTCGACCTGCTCACCCGCGGAGAAGAACGCGACCGCGCCAACGTGTTCGACATCGGCCTGCTCGCCGGACGCCTGGCCGAGGTGACGAGATGGCTGCGCGCCCAGCCGGCCACGGCGAACGCCGCCATCGGTTACTTCGGCGCCAGCACCGGCGCCGCGGCGGCCCTGTGGGCGGCGACCGAACCCGGCACTGGCGTCGCCGCCATCGTGTCCCGCGGCGGCCGGCCTGAGCTTGCCAGACCCCGGCTCGCGGCCGTGACCGCACCCACGTTGCTTATCGTCGGTGCAGACGACGAGGTGGTGCTGGACCTCAACCGCCGCGTCCAGAAAGAGCTGCGCTGCGAGAACGACCTGGCCGTGGTGCCCGGCGCCAGTCACCTGTTCGAGGAGCCAGGCACTCTCGATGCCGCCGCCAGGCTGGCCCGGGACTGGTTCACCAGTCACCTCACGCCCAGTCCTGCCTGAACAGCAGGCGACTGCGGCATCGCGGCTTCAAGTGCCCGGGTTCACAGCACCACACAGCAAGCGTCAGGAGACCTGAGTTTGTGCTGGCTCCAGGCCGGACTCGCGGATCATGGCCTCAATGCGGCTGTAGACGTCGTGCAGCTGTTCCGGCGTGGCGTCTTTGCGGATGAACGCGACAACTGGAAGCGCTGTATTCATGGCGTGCTGGAGGAGTTGCCGGACGGCCAGGCACTCCCCCGGGGTCCAGTCCTCAGGCACCGCGATCTGTATGTCCATGATCTCTCCTCGGCTCACGCTGCGGCTTTTCGCCGCGAGCGGCGTTACTTTCGTGGGTGAGTGAGGATCGCGGGCGCCGGCTGTGGGCCGACGATGCCCCGTGACGGCCTCACGCCGCTTCAGCGTGCTCGCCGGGCGGCGTCGCCGGGTGCGGGCTGACTGGCTTGGCTGCGGCCGATCCTCCCGTGTGCCTGCGCAGGCTCGATGCGACGAGGACCTCGCCGACGGCTACGGCACCGCCGAAAATGCCCAGCAGCGGGCCGGTGTAGTTCCAGTCGACCGGGCTGCCGGGCGTCCAGAGGAAAAGGACGAGCGACGACAGGACGGCGGCGGTCGCCAGGATGACGCAGAGCCAAAGGCCGGCCTGTCCGCCAGGAACCCGGAAGGGCCGTTGCATCAGCGGATCGGACCGGCGCAGCCGGATGATGGCCGGGTACATCAGCAGGTACGGCAGGATGAACACCGCTGACGAGGATGCGAAGAGCGCGTAGAACAGGTCGTTCTCGGTCTTGATGAAGATGCCGGCGACCAGCAGCACGGCGGTGGCCACCACGCCCATCAGGACGTAGGCCCAGCCCGGGGTGTCCCACCGGGTCTCCCGGCCGAACACCTTCGGCAGTTCGCCGTCATGGGCGGCCTCGGCCGCGGCGCGGTTCGCGCCGAGCGTCCACGGCAGGATCCCGCAGAAGTAGGTGAACAGTGTCACGATCCCCAGCACCCAGACGATCACCGGGCTCACGCTGTCGAAGATCGCCTTGTACATGTCGATCATGCCGGTGGTCAGGCCGAGCACTTTCAGCGGGATCACCAGCAGCAGGGCCACGGTGGCGAGCAGCTGGATGACCGTGAGGCTCACCCCGGCCACGGGGATGGACCACATCATGTCACGGCGGGGGTCTTTGGCCTCGCCCGCGAGCGCGGCGACCAGTTCCATGCCCAGGAATCCGTACACAATTGTCGGCAGATAGACTTTCGCGTTCCCGAAGTTCGGGAACATCGTCTGCACCGAGAAGTGATTGGCCTCCGTCCCGTGCCTGGCGAACAGCACGAATGCGCCGATGGTCACCGTGACCAAGATGGTGACCACGGCGATAGAACTCGCGTCGGTGACCAGCTTGCCGAGCTTCAGCCTGCCTATCCCTAGCCCGACGGTGATCCACACCAGCCCCGTGCACACGAGCGTCTGCTGGAGCAGCGTGACGTCGGTCCAGCCCAGCGCCTGCAGCGCGCCGGTGAACAGCAGGTACGCCGAAGGCATCCACAGCGCGACGTTGACCCAGTACCAGTAAGTGGTGCGCGCGGCCCAGCGCCGGCCGAAGGCCCGGTGCACCCAGTCGTAGATACCTCCCTGGTAGGGGTATGCGGTCGACAGCTCCGCAATGATCAGCGAACTGGGCAGCAGGAACAGGATCACGGCCGTGATCCACCAGCCCACGACCGACGTGCCGATGGCCCCGTAGATGACAACGTTGACGCTGACCATCGACAGGAAGATGAACATGACGATGTCATGCCGGCCCATCTCCTTCTTGGACGGACCGCTGACCATCTTCTTGTGCATCGGACTCTTGCCGGTTGCTGAAGCCATTGCCGCAACCTCTCTGTGACCGCGCCAGAACTCCCCGGGCTGCCGTCAATCGTCGATCGTTGCGTGGATGGAGAGCTACTTAAGGAGCACGATCGGCTACGGTGCGCCAACGGGGGAAGAGACCAAGGTCCCTTCGCTCCGGGGCCGAATGGCTTCGCCCCTACTCGCACCACACAGCCAATGCCCGCAGCGGGTCTAGGTAACGAACTCGTCGCGTGCTGCGATAAGCCCTCGAGATCGGCTGGGACGGCCGCCGCGGACCTGGCTGGGCCGGCGTAGCACGCGAGCCGACGTTTCATGTCATCAGTTCACGGCAGGAGCGTTGCCCGCTGGTACGGCCGGAGAGGTCTCGTCCTACGCCAGCGGCGGCTGGCTGCCACATGGCGCCCAGACCGGCATACTTTTCATGCGTACAGCGCGTTGATCTCCTCGGCATACTTGCCGAGGACGTAGTCTCTGCGGACTTTTCCGGTCGAAGTGAGCTCGGCGCCGACTCGGAACTGATCAGGCAGGACGCGGAACCGCTTGATGGTCTCCGGCCTGGACACGGTGGCGTTGGCCCGGTCCAGGGCCTGCTGGACGAGCGCGCGCAGGCCAGGATCCTCGCATAGTTCGCCAACGGTAGCCGAAACCGGGCGGCCCTCTTGCCGCTTCCACCGGGCAAAGGCATCCTCATCCAGGGTGACCAGCGCGACGACGTAAGGCCGCCGGTCACCCGCCACGACACACTCCCCTATCAGCCAGTGCTCGCGCACCCGCTCCTCTAGGACAGAGGGCACCACATGCTGGCCGCCGGCGGTGATCAGCAACTCCTTCTTTCTACCGGTGACGTAGACGTACCCGTCGTCATCGACCCGCCCGAGATCTCCGGTACGCAGCCACCGGCCGTCGAATACCGCGGTCGTGGCCTGCGGGTCCCGCAAATAGCCCTGGAAGACGTCCGGTCCTTGGACTTCGAGCTCACCATCGCCTGCGGTGCGTACCGCACAGCCAGGCAGCGGCAGACCAACTGAGCCGAGTCGCTGGAAAGCGGGCCGGTTCATAGTGATCGGGCCCACGGTCTCGGTCAAGCCCCAGCCCTCCATCACGGTCAGTCCCGCGCCAAGAAGGAAGTGCCCCAGGTCTTCGCTTAGCGGCGCGCCGCCGCTGATCACCCAGGCCACCTGCCCGCCCAGCGCTTTCCGCAGCCGCGCGTAGACCGGCCGGCAGGCGGCGTGCCGCAGCCGCAGCCACATGCCCGCTCGCCCCCCCGCCCGGCTGTAGGCGACCGCGGCCGCTTCGGCTGCGCCGAACAGCCGCTGGCCCCCTTCCGCTTCGGCTTGCCGGCGTGCTGCGGCGACGACCCTCTCAAGCACGCGGGGCACCGCGAGGAGGATCGTCGGCCGGAACGCCATGAGCTCAGTCGGCAGCTCGCCAGGGTCAGCGAGGAAGCCGGAACGCTTGCCGGCATGAACGAAGCACAGCACAACCACCCGGGCCAGGACGTGCGACAGCGGCAGGAAAAACAGGCTCGACGCATCGCCGGCAAGCACGCGGTCCTCGACTCCGGGCACGCTGAGGATGGCGCGCACGGCCTCGGTAAGGTTGCGGTGGCTGATCATGCAGCCCTTTGGCCGACCTGTCGCGCCCGACGTGTAGACGACGGTCGCCAGCGTCTTGGAGGTCACCGCGTTCCGCCTGCGTGCGATCTCCCCCGCCGTTACGTCGCGTCCCGCGTTGGCGAGTGCGTCCAGCCCGCCTGCGTCCAGCCGCCACACTGCCTCCACTGTCGCAGCCTGAGCGGCGTGGACCGTGTCGGCGAGTTGCGCGTTGCCCGCGAACACCGCGACCGCGCCCGAATCGTTTAGCTCCCAGGCTACCTGCTCCTTTGACGAGGTTTCGTAAATAGGTACGGTCGCCGCGCCTACCGCCCAGACAGCGAAATCACAGACGACCCAGTCCAGACTGGGCGCCGACATCAGGCCGACTCGGTCGCCCGGCATGATACCGGCGGCGATCAGGCCAGCGGCCACCGATGCGACTTGGCTGGCGAATTCTTCCGCGGTAACCGGCTGCCATGTGCCGTCACTCCGCACGGCGAACATGACGCGGGCGGGATCCCGGGCAGCCCAGCTGAATACGTCGTCGCACGCGTTCTCGCCCATAGGTAGCAATCTCTCCAGCTAACGATGGGGGCTGGACGGGCAAAGGGCGCCGCAGGCTGTCGCGGCCCCGGTTACCGGACCCGCGTGCGGCAAACTGGGACTAAGGCCGGCGCTGCTGGCCGGCGCTGAGCGCAAGTGCCTTCCATCCGGCCGTCTTCGGTGCCTTCGTGCAGGCAGACAAGCCGTACTGGAACTCTGAGCCGCGTCTTTCCCGATCGAAAGTGAGCGCCCTGCACGTACCCCTCGGGCCGGATTGGCCGTGCCGGGCGGAGCCACGCTGGGGTGCGCAGTGATCATCTGCCCGCCTTTCCTTGTCTGCCTCGGCGTCCCTGCTCCACCGGACAACAGCTCGCCCGAGTTCCGAAAGGGTCGAAGGCCACGTGGCGGCGGGACTTTTGTCACAAACCGAAAAGCAGATGACTGGCGTGCGCGGGTTCACGGGGCTCGTTCGGAGTTCGCACAGCCGCGTCGTGCGGTCCGTGACACTCGGTGACCACGGTTCGGAACTGAGGACCAAAGGCCCTGCCAGCTCAGCCAGGTCGCGGCATTTCCTGGCCGTGTGCTTGCGTCACTGGGAGTCAAGGACGGCATCAAAAACGCACACAGGAGGAAGTTGATGATAACCGACAGTGAGATCAGGGACGACGTGACTGACGAGCTGGAGTGGGACCCTCAGCTCACCAACCCAGACGGTATGGGTGTTGCCGTAACGGATGGCGCGGTCACCCTGACCGGCCACGTCACGAGCTATGCGGAGAAGGTGGCCGCGGCCCAAGCGGCCGAGCGCGTGTACGGGGTGAAGGCCGTGGCCAACGACCTGCGGGTCAAGCTGGCCGGCGTGCCGCCGGACGACTCGGACATCGCCAAGGCGCTTGCGCACGTCCTGGAGTCGAGTGTGCAAATTCCCGAGGACACCGTCCATGCCCGGGTGGACAGCGGCTGGGTCACGCTCGACGGTGAGGTGGAACACGATTACCAGCGCCGCGAAGTCGAACGGGTGGCAGGCCAGATCCGGGGTGTGGTCGATATTACCAACTCGATCAACGTCAAGCCGCCCGCTACGCCGGAGCAGGTCGAGGGCGCGATCGAGGACGCCTTCAGACGCGAGGCGCAGGTCGATGCCCGCCACGTCAAGGCCGAAGTATTGGGGGATGTCGTCACGCTTTACGGGAACGTGCACTCGCTGCATGAAGCGACCGCGGCGACCGCAGCCGCCGCCGCAGCGCCCGGGATCGTCATGGTGAAAAATCATCTCGTGGTCAGCCCGTAGCCACCCGCACAGCACGGGAGGCCCGGCGGCGACGAGCCGCTTTCCGTTGAGCGGGTGCCGTCAGCGCCACGGGCCGTTTCTGGACCATCGGTCACCGGGCAGGCGGACGGCATGGACCCGGCACTCGCACATGATGTAGGCACTGCCGGTGAACATGAACGACCGCAGGCGGGGCGTCGGGGTTGTCGGGAACGGTGCCTACAGCGATCAGCAGTGGCTCACCGTTCATCTCGCGGGCTGGTTCGTGACATAGGTCGCATTCATCGTGAGCTGCCATGATGGTGAACCTCTACGTGTGTGCGGCATTCCTTCTGAGGCCGCCTTACCCCCGTGCCGCTCCGTTATGCACCGTCCTAGGCGTAACTGGCAGACGGAGCCAGGCGGCCAGGGTTTACTCCGAGAGGAACGTGCCGTAGTTCGGGAGCACTACCAGGAGCCCCTCAATCACGAGTCTCTGCACGGCCTTGCTCATGGTGGCGCGTGACGTGCGGTGCTGCTCGGCCAGCGCCCCTACCGCGGGTATCCGGCCGCCAGGCGACCACTCGCCAGCCGCTATGCGCTGGCGTAGCTCGCGCGCCACGCGATCGGTCGGGTACTCCGGAGGCACGTTCTTATCTTGTCCGCACCATCCCTGACCTGCCCAGACTGTCTACTCCAAACTACTCCGATGCGGCCCATCGCATCCCGTGCTACCCCTGCTGGCACGCGACTACGCGGGCAAGCACCCGGTCATTGAGCCAGATACGGCGGCCGCCCGTTCGGCGGGGGCGTGGCGGGCATGGATCATGCCGGGCAGCGCAGGCTGTGCCGACGACACGACCACGCGGGAAGCCCTTGGCGTCCTGGGCGCCTGGGCTGCCGCAGCGCTCACGTCCGGCGCGCTGCCGCCGGACACGCGCGATGTGCAGAGCGAGTCGGCTGCAGCGCGCTGACCGGGCCTCAGATCACGTGGTAGACGGCCAGCAAGATGAGTGTCACGATGACCGACACGGCAAGTGAACCGAGGCATCCGAGTCGCTCGGGAAAAACACGAACATTTAGGACTTCTTCGAAGCCAACGGGCCGCCACTGGCTCACGAAACCTCTGCGCTGAGCCTGCCCAAGGTTGACTGATATCCGCCATGAGGAGTTCTGCCCCGGAAAGGACCGGTCATGGAGAGCCCGGGAAGGAAGTCCCGTCGGCGCCGTGCGTTCACTCAGTGTGCAAGGCGCTGTAGCGGCCGAGAGGAACGAAACCGGATGGTGTGCGCGCCGGAGTCGGGTGTCCTCCGGGCGTCAAGTCGTCGTGCGTCTGCGGTAGAGGCAGATCGCGAGAGGAACGAAGATTGCCAGCAGCGAGGCGCACCAGATCAGAGCAGCAGGCACGGGGTACTGCATTGGCAGCGCGTGGATGCCGGCCGGCGGACTGGGACTGTTCCACAGATGGCGGACCGCGGCGGTCACCGCGCTGACTGGGTTCCACACGGCGATGAAACGGATGACTGTGGGCATGTGCGATGTAGGCACCAAAGCGTTCGAGATTATCGCAAGCGGGAACAGGATGATGAAGCCAAAATTGGTAGTCGACTCGGCGTCCTCGCTTGCGGCACCAAGGCACGCGCAGCCCCACTCCAGGGCATAGCCGAAGAGGACAAAGATCGCGAATCCCCCGACGATTGCCGGGACGCTCGCGTCGACGCGCCAGCCGATGACGAGGCCCGTCACAGCTACCATGAGGATGCAGATCATCATGGTCATCAGGTCCGAGATCGAGCGGCCAACGAGGACGGCCCCGTTCCACATCGGAAGGGTGCGAAAGCGGTCGATCACGCCCGTCCCGAGGTCGGTACTTAGTCCGATCGCCGTGCCGATCGCGGAGGTCGTAATGTTCAACTGGATTAGACCCGGGATCGCGAAGTCCGTATAGCTGCCCCCTCCCGGGAGGGTCACGCCTGATCCGAGGATCCAGATGAACAGCAGCGTGAACAGCACCGGTTGCAACGTCACGTCGCCCAGCCGGGTCGGCTGGCGAGCGATGTGAACTAGGTTGCGGTAGGTGAGCACGGAGATGTCGGAGACTCTTCGTATGAAACCCTGCCGCCTGAGTGCGCCCGTCCGGTGGGCTGGATCGTGCGCGATGGCGCCCGTCACGAGGCGTCCTGCTTCTTTGCGCTCTCGCCCGCGGTCGCCTTGCCGCCGGCCTCAGCAGGCGGGCGCCCGGTGAAGGCGAAGAACACGTCATCTAGTGATGGCTGGCGGACCTCGACGTCGTCCGCGCTGATCCCCGCATGATCGAGCGCACGCACGGCCCTCGTGGCCAACCCGGGCGTAGCCGGAACAGCGGCCTGGAGGCGGCGCCCCTGCTCGCTGACCTGCACCGCGCCGGCCACGACGGCACCGAGCGCGCTTGCGGCAGCGGCACTAGGCCGGGTCAGCCTCACGTCCAGCCGCGCGGTCCCGATCCGTGCCTTGAGCTCATCCGGGGTGCCGCTGGCAATCGCCCGTCCGTGGTCGATTACCACGATCCGGTCGGCCAGCGCGTCGGCCTCGTCGAGATATTGGGTGGTCAGGAGCAGGGTCGCGCCGCCGGCAGTGAGTTCGCGGACTATCCCCCATATCCGTCCCCGGCCGCTCGGATCAAGGCCGGTTGTCGGCTCGTCCAGAAACAGCACCGGCGGCAGCGTCACGATGCTGGCAGCAAGGTCCAGCCGTCGGCGCATTCCGCCCGAGTAGGTCTTCACCATCCGATTCGCCGCCTCCGCGAGCGAGAAGCGCTCCAGGAGCTCTCGCGCGCGAGCTTGCGCCTCTACCCGTCGAAGACCACTCAGGCGGCCCACCATCACCAGGTTCTGCCACCCGCTCAACAGCTCATCAACGGTTGCCGCCTGCGCAGCGACACCGATGCCAGCCCGGACGGAGGATGCCTGGCTGACCACGTCGTGACCGCCAACGCGAGCCCAGCCGCTGTCCGGGCGCGTCAGCGTAGTGAGGATCCGGACCGCCGTGCTCTTCCCGGCGCCGTTCGGCCCCAGCACGCCCAGGACGCTCCCGGCAGCCGCCTCCAGATCCAGCCCGTCCAGCGCAACCGTCGAGCCAAACCGTTTGGTCAATCCCTGCGCGACGATCGCCCTGTCGGGGTTCATCGGATGAATTGACGGTCAACGAGCGGGAGAGGGAACTCGTCGATCATCGCTGTCGCGGACTGATCAGCGGCTGGCGTACCCGGGGAGCGAACCCATTTGCGCTTATCGCCAAGCGCTTCCAAACCCGGCCAGTTACCGGTATCGCTGCACCCGCCCCCAGCAGGTGTCTGCCGCTGGGTGCCGGTGACGGATACGTGCGGGAAGCGGCCGAGCGTGGCCAGCGCCATCCGCTGGCTGGTCGCCACTGAGACCCGCAGGCCGCGTCCCAGATCCCACAAGTCGAGCTTCACGATCGTCGTTCTGTCGGGCGCCGGTACCACCGCGCCCGGGACGAGCACCCAGATCAGCTTCCGGGCGGCGGGATCGACGGCCCCGTCGGCCGGGACAGTTGTAGTCACCAGCAGCCCCCCTGCATTAGCTACGACTCGTAGCTTAAATCCGGATGTTAAAATAAGCAACACAATGCATCTAATGGGTGCCGGAAGCGGTGACGAGCAGATGACCGGAAACCGGGGCGGCGGCGCGGCGAGGCGCCGCGGGAAGGCACTTGACGACGCGCTGCTGACGGCGGCCTGGGACGAGGTGACCTCCGTCGGCTACGCAAAGTTCACGATGGAAGGAGCGGCCGCCAGGGCCGGGGCAGCCAGGTCCGTCCTGTACCGCAGGTGGCCCACCCGGGCAGCGCTGGTCCATGCTGCACTGCGCCACCGCGTCGTCCCCGTTGACGAGCAGGTGCCGGACACCGGGGACCTGCGGCAGGACGTCCTCAGCGTGCTCAGGCACCTGCGGGACAATTTCCGCGAGATCCCGCCGGATGTCGCACACGGCCTTATGAGCGAGGCATCAGACGTCCCGGCGGACGTCTTCCAGATCCTCCCGCGCGCCATCACGGCCATCCTCACGCGCGCGGCTGGACGCGGCGAGGTACGCCCCGACAGAATCACCCCGCCGATCGCCAGGCTTCCAGGCGACCTGCTCCGCCACCAGGTCATGCTCGCCCGCAGCGAAGCGTCCGATTCCTTCCTCGCCGAAATTCTCGACGAGGTCTTCCTCCCCCTGGTCGCCGCGGCACCCGACGAGCGGCAGAAGCCGACGACGCCTGGTTGGCCTTGAGGGACACAACTGGCACGTGGGCGTGGGGCAGTGTCATGAGCAGCGGTGACCGGGTGCCCTTATGGTCAGCGTTGCTGTCGTCTTCGCAGTGCGGGGCCAGCCGCACGGGCAGCCACGTAGATCGCGAAGCTAATGCTGGTGATGAACACGCTTGCTTTAACGGTGGTGAACTCGAAGCTGACCAGGAGTCCGCCGTCGGCGGCAGCGATGGCGAAGAAGACTGACAACCCGGCCACGGCAAGCGGGCTGGCCGTCAGCCGCTGCGCGGCGGCCCCCGGGGTGATGGCCAGGCTGAGTACGAGCAGGGTCCCGACCACCTGGGCGGCGCCGGTGACGGTCAGCGCGAGCACGAGCAGGAACAGCAGCCCGAGACGGCCAACAGGAACACCGCGCGCCTCGGCGGTCTCCGGGTCGATCGAGGCGAACAGCATGGGCCGGTACCAGATCCCCATGACCACGACGACGATGAGCCCGAGCGCGAGCAGAACCAGCAGCTGGCCGCCCGAGACCCCGAAGATGTTGCCGAACAAGATGTTGGTTGCTGCGGTCGCATAGCCCTGGTAAAAGCCCAGCAGCAAGATCCCCATGCCCATCCCGAAGGCGAGGATGGCGCCGATCGCTGAGTCGCGCTCGCGCGGCCGGGCGCCGAGGGTGGCGATGAGCGCCGCCACGACCAACGACCCCACCAGGGCCCCGACCACAGCGTTGTTTGCTACCAGCAGCCCGGCGGCGGCCCCGGTGAAGGCCAGCTCCGAGGTGCCGTGCACGGCGAAGGACATCCCCCTGGTCACCACGAACGGGCTGATGAGACCCGCAGCGATGGAGACAAGCGCGGCGGCCAGCAGTGCATGCTGGGCGAATGGCTGCTCAAGCAGGAAACCGAGCCCCATCAGCTGCGCTCCCGCCGCGCAGGGTCTCCCTGATAACCGGCGCTCACATGGCCGCCGCGGTGGTGACCGCCGCCGGACGCATGGTGAGTGCCGGCGCCTTCCCCGACCACGACGACGTGATCTCGGATCCGGATGACGTCAATGCGGGAGCCGTACAGGGAGCTAAGCGTTTCTGTGGTCATCACCTTGTCCGGACTGCCTGCGGCCCACCGGCCGCCCGCCACGTACAAGACCCGGTCGATGATCCCGGTGACCGGGGTGATCTCGTGAGTGACGAGCACCATCGTCGTGCCGTGCGCGCGGCAGTAGCCGTCGACCAGGGAAGTGACTGACTGCTGGGATGCAGGGTCCAGTGACAGCAGCGGCTCATCCAGCAGCAGCAGCCGTGGACGGCCTGCTAGGGCCTGGGCGATCCGAAGCCGCTGCTGCTGGCCGCCGGACAGCAGCCCGACCGGCGCGGCGGCATAAGACTCGGCGTCAACGGCCTCGATGGCGGCATCGGCTTGCCGGGAGCGTTTCCACGGCAGGCCCAGACGGTGCCCGTCGACGCCGAGCTGAACTAGATCCCGGCCGCGGATCGGCAGGTCAGAATCGAAAACCCGCTGCTGGGCGAGGTAACCGATCCGCGCGCTGCCACGCGTGGGAGGCCGCCCGTCGATGGTCACGGTGCCCGCGGTCAGCTGGATCAGCCCGAGCAGCACCTTCAGCAGCGTCGTCTTGCCCGCTCCGTTCGGCCCCAGAACCGCCAGCCGCTCCCCCGGTGCCACGTCCAGGTCCAGGTTCTCCCAGATCGGCTGGCGGCCGTACCGCAGTGTCGCCGCACGCAGCGCGACCGCCGCTCCGCCCGGATCGTTCATCGCCGTTCTCCGAGCGCCCGCAGCAGGGCCACTGCCTGGGCCAGCTGCCAAGCCTGATACGTGCGGAAGGCGGGCGGCATGGTCTCGGTGACCGCCACCACCGGGATACCGGACTGCCGGGCAAGCGCCTGCGCCTGCTGGGTCATCGAGCTTACAACCTGGGCGTTATATAGCAGTACGCGCACCTTGCGGTCGGTTAGTAGCTGATCCATCGCCACTTGATCTCCCGGAGCAGGCTCATAGCCATCCTCGATCGCGGTCGCATATCCCGGCGGGGTCAGCACCCGCAGCCCCGCAGCCTGCAGCAGGTAGCCGGGCACACGTTCGGTGTAAGCGACCGGCGCGTCCGGGCAGCAGCCGCGGATATCGCGCAGGACCGCAAGAACCGGCCCGAGCGACCGGTCGAAGGCGGCCAGGTTAGCCGCGAACCACGCAGCGTCACTTGGCAGGAGCCCTGCCAGCGCCGCCTCGATCGCGGCGGCCACCTGCGGCACCCGGGGGATGTCATACCAGAAGTGAGGATTCACGTCCGGCCCGGTTGCGCCCAGCACTTGCTGCACGGAGATCACGAGCCGCCCGGGATGAGTAGTGGCTGACACCAACTGCGCCAGGAAGGTGTCATAGCCCGCGCCGTTCTCAATGACTAGTCCGGCCGCAGCAACCGCGATCGCGTTGGCAACGTCGGACTCATACAGGTGCGGGTCAGCGGCAGGGTTGGACAGGATCGAGGTGACACGCACGTGACGGCCCCCGATCTGGGCGGCGATATTCCCCCAGAAATTCTCCCCCGCTACCACTGTCACGACTCCCGGTGCCGCCGGAGGCTGCCAGCTGCCGCACCCCGCGACTGATAGGGCGGCAGCCAGGCCAAGAAGTCCAGCGGTAACCATGCCGCCCGTAAAGTGCGATGCTCGCCGCGCCATCTGCGTCCACCCGGACTCACTCTTCGCTGGCCTTCGGCCTTTCCCGGCCGCCTCAAGACGTTAGCGATCCGGCAGGCTGGTGTCTGCGCCGAGCAGGCGAAGCGGATCGTGCCCGGTGCAGGGCTTGGGATGCCGTCATATCGCGGCCGCGAGCCGTGGCAGGGATTGTTCATACGTGGCAGCCTGGCAGGCCTGGCGCTCGTACATCAGGCCGTAGGTGAAGGTGTCCTCCCCCGCTGCCCGGGCCTGCCCGGTGATTTCGAGCAGTACTGTCCGTGCCACGACGCTGTCGTGATGGTCGCCGAGCAGCTGCTGCAGTTCCTTCGCCCTGGCGGCCTGGCGGATAGCCTTGCCGCCGAGTGCGGGGGCCGCTGCCTCCGCTGCGTACCGGGCTCGCTTAGTGGCCTTGCGCGCCTGATGAATTGCCGTGTCGCGGTCCTCGGCACCAGGTACCGCGGCCAGCGCCCGGCGCAGCCGTCGCGCTGCCCGCCGGACCGGCTTGCCCAGCGCCTTGCCCGCCCGGCGTTCCGCCAGCGGTGTCAGCGGCGGGTCGGCCAGCAGCGCGTCGAGGTCATCGAGCAGCCGCAGGTAACGCTGCCCGTCGAGCGCGTCAAGCCCGGTCCGCTGCGCCCGGGCGAGCACTTCGGTGAAGTATGCGGTAACGCGGGCCTGAACCGGCCCCACGACCAGAGCCGGGGTGACCGCTGCGAGGTCGGCGGTGATCCGGCCTTGTAGTACTTCGGTATCGCGCGCCTGTCCGAGCGCGGCCCCCAGCCACTTCAGGTCAGCACACAGCGGCACGGTCGCATCCCGCCCGATGATGCCGCCAAAGGCCTCCAGCACGCTGCGGGTCCGCCGGGTGGCAACCCGCATCTGGTGCACCGCGTCTGGCTCGTCACGGCGGACGAGCGGGTCACAACGCGAGATCGCGGCCACTTGCTCGCCGATGTAAGCCAGAACGACCTCCCCGGCGCGCGAATCCCTGGTCAGCGGCTCCCGGTGCGCGGCTGGAGCGGCGGGCAGCCGGCCGGCGAGCGCCCGCTGCAGTTTCGTCGCGGTGGCGGCGGGCCGGGCGCCTGCCTGGCGCAGCCGCGCGTCGATCGCCTGCAGCTGTTCAGGGCCGCCAGTGACTAGCTCGGCCTCAAGCTCGTCCCAGGAGGTGACCCCGGATCCGTCCGCTGGCTCGGCCGACACATGGTCGACGGCGATCTCCGCGAGAGTCCGCCTGGCGGCATCGAGCAGGTGGACGACCTGGCGGCCGGTCCGGATGCGTACCACCGGTGCCAGCGACGCACCTCGGGTGCGGGCCCGGACCAAGGCCGTAAACTCTTCCGGCACCGCGCTGCCCAGTCCGGTTCCCGGCGTTGCCGCGCGCTTGCCGACTGTCCCGGATGCCGTGCCGGCACCAGGCTCTCCGCCGTTGCCGGCCAGGGGCAGGCGTATCTCGTCACGCGTGTCCGCGCCTGCGGGCAATTTCAGGTGCCAGCCCGAATCGTAACCGCCGGTGCGCCGGCGCAGGGTGATGCCGGCACGGATCAGCCGTAGATCCGCAGTGTCGTAGTAGACGGCATCTAGTAGCTGGTCTGGCTCCTGGGAGACGGCCGCAAACGGCGCTGTCCCGATCATGGTCTTTACAGCATCCAGAGCATCCGACTCCATAGCGCCAGGGTCGTATTTGCGCTCGATCTCACGCACAATGGTTGCCATTGTTTTCTATGCCCCCCGAGTACGAGGCGGCCAGGCCACCGGGCACGGTCAGCCGACCCGTCCCTCGTGGCACAACAGTCTTGGCCGCCCGCACGGTTAAGCCCGGGGCTGATCGGTACAGCCTGGTCGCACCCCGTCTTGGACGAGTTCCCGCCGCAGTCCCTAGCAGCCGTCTACTCGCCTCGCTCGATTGTTCGTTCCCTGATGCTCGCTGTCTCGCGCAACTCGTACCAGGGCCCAAGGTCACTATGCGTGCGGGATCCAACCCGAATCGTGATCTCCAGGAACCCGCCAACCTCACCGGGAAGCCGCTGCAGCAGGCTGTGGCTTTGGCTCTCCGCCTGGATCGCGCTGGAGTCATCGGCGACAGGCGTACGTGGCGGCACCGTTGACCGCTGGGACGCCGCGACGTCGCTGTGGCGCCGTTCTCGTGGTGATATCTAGGGCCGTCGGTCCCTGGCTGTCCGGATGGCAGGCTGGGATTGTCGGACCGTGTCGGAAGACCACAGTCAGGCGCCACAGGAGGTGCACGAGCGCAGACGAGCACCGTGGCCGCGATCCGGGCGGGTTTTCGCCGCGCTGGCCGTGCCGAATTTCCGGCTGTATTTCGCAGGGCAGGCGGTTAGCCTCGTCGGCACGTGGATGCAGGTAGTGGCGCAGTCATGGCTGGTGCTGCAACTGACCGGGTCGGGCACGCTGCTCGGGCTGGTAACCGCCGCCCAGTTCCTGCCGGTGCTGCTGTTTGGAGCCTACGGCGGGCTGATCGCCGACCGTGCCGACAAACGTCGGCTGCTGCTTGGCACGCAGTCCGCACTCGGGCTGCTGGCCCTCCTGCTCGGCACGCTGACGGTCACGCATGTCGTGCGGCTGTGGATGGTCTTCGTCATCGCGGTTGCCCTAGGCACGGTCAACTCGGTCGATCAGCCGGTACGGCAGACGTTCGTCCCGGAGATGGTGGGCCGGGACGGGGTACAGAACGCGGTCAGCCTGAACAGCGTCCTAACCAATGCCTCCCGAGCGGTCGGCCCCGCGGTCGCGGGAGTGCTCATCGCCACGACCGGGGTGGGAGTGTGCTTCCTCGCCAACGCCGCGAGCTTCGCGGCGGTCCTGGTGGCACTGGCCCTGATCCGCGTGCAAGCCCTGCATCCCGCGCCACCCGCCGCGAGGGAAAGCGGCCAGCTGCGGCAGGGCCTCCGATATGTCCGCGGGACACGGGGCCTGCTTGTGCCGCTGCTGATGATGGCTCTGGTCGGAACGCTGGCATACGAGTTCCAGGTTGCCCTGCCGTTGCTGGCCCAGGTCAGCCTGCATGGCGGTGCCAGCACTTACGGGTTCCTGACCGCCGCCATGGGCGTCGGTGCCGTGGCCGGCGGGCTGGTCGTTGCGAGCATGGCAAGAACCGGCCTGCTCCCGTTCACCGTGGCCGCCGCGGGATTCGGAATCGCTATCCTGGCCGCGGCGCTGGTCCCCTCCCTGCCCGGGGAACTGGCCGCGCTCGCCGTCGTGGGCTTTTTCAGTACGGCCTTCATGGCTACCGGCAACACCACGCTGCAGCTCACCTCCGATCCCCGGTTCCGCGGCCGGGTGATGGCCTTGTGGTCGGTGACCTTCAATGGCAGCACCCCGATCGGCGGCCCCATCGTCGGCGTGGTCTCTGACGACCTGGGTCCCCGGTACGGGCTCGGCCTCGGCGCGATCGCCTGCCTGGCGGCGTTCGCCATCGGCCTGCTCGGGGTGAGCCGCACCCCGCCCGCCGACCGGTATGCCAGGCAACCGCGCGAGCTTGACTGGCATACCTACCAGCAAGCACACGAAACCCGCCCGTGAGCCAACGCTATCATGGCCGGCAACAGGTCCAGGCCCGCCGACCACATCAGGTCCATCCTCGGCCGACCGGCGACCAGCTTCAAGGCATTCGCAGAACGCAACGCCCGCCACGCGGACCAGCCCGGAGGACTCGTGACCAAGTACATCAGCGACAGTTCGAACTTCGGAGCTGACGGGGCCTTCTTCCAGATCATCCGGGAAGGACTCAAAGGCCTGGCCGACGGAGAGGACTACTTCGACCTCCTGAGTGATGACGTGGTCTTCGACTACGTCATCACCGTGCCCGGCTACCCCAGGCACGTCGAAGGTCGACAGGCCATCATCGAACTGTACAGCGGCTATGACGACTACATGACGGTGCGCACCGCTGACAACCTCCGCGTCTACCGGGATCCGGAAGCCTCGGTAGCCGTCCTGGAGTACCAGGTGCACGGCGAGTCGGTCCAAACAGGCCGGCTGTACAACAACCGCTTCGTCTCAATCATCACCGTCAAGGACAATAAGGTGACGCATTGGCGCGACTACCTCGACCCCATCGCCGTATTCGACGCTGCGGGCTGGCCCGACACTACCGCCCAGTCTTCCTTATCGCCTGTCGCTCCAGCCACGTGCGCGCATTCGGCAGCGCCACCGAAGCGCCCATGGACACCGGCACAGGACCATAATTCACACTTGCCTGGCCAGACACCGGTTAAAGACGTCGCGGCTCGTTCATGCCCGGCTCTGCGCCCTCGCGCAGCGCGTCCCGCAGCGCTGCCCGGGAGGTGACTCCAAGCTTAGGGAACACCTTGTGCAGATGGTCGGAGACGGTCCGCGGAGAGAGGTAGAGCCGCTCGGCGATTTGCTTGTTCGTCAAGCCGGTCGCTGCCAGCAGCGCGATCTCGCGTTCGCGTACGGTCAGCGCGCGCGGCCCGGCGGTTGAGCCTGATGCCCCGCCAGAACGAGCGCGGGGCAGCCCGGCGGCGCGTAGCTCGTTCTGGGCACGCGCCGCCCACGGCTGTGCGCCGAGCTGGCCGAAGGTGTCGAGCGCTGCGGTGAGCTGCCCGCGGGCACGGGCTGGTGCCTGGTCCCGGCGGAGCCGTTCGCCGTAGAGCAGCTGTATCCTGGCCCGGTCAAACACCCAGCGTTCGCTGCCCGGGACGGCAAGTGCCTGCTCGAACCTCCGCCAGGCCTTTTCGCCGGTCTCTGCGAGCCCGGCCGCGGCATGCCCGACGGCGGCGAAGCGGG